>Ga0138256_10000130_pt1 | contig 88017 bp, 66 predicted proteins | sample KNB2016incub_MG_FD_105486 | JGI IMG/M metagenome (GOLD analysis project Ga0138256, IMG submission 105486) | Active sludge microbial communities from wastewater in Klosterneuburg, Austria - KNB2014incub_MG | ecosystem: Engineered > WWTP > Activated sludge > Unclassified | place: Austria... | reverse complement strand
TTTTGATTTGGAAATACCTCCGGCAGGTTTCATGCCTATCATTTTACCGGTAGCATAATAAAAATCACGAATAGCCTCCAGCATCACCAGTGTTACCGGCATAGTAGCCGCAGGTTGAATTTTACCTGTGGATGTTTTAATAAAATCGGCTCCTGCGTGCATGGCAATATCACTAGCTCTTCTTACTTTATCATAAGTTCCCAGTTCACCTGTTTCAAGTATTACTTTCAGTCTTGCATCACCACAAGCTTCCTTAATAGCGGCTATTTCATCAAATACAAAATTGTATTCTCCTGCATGAAATTTGCCACGACTGATGACCATATCTACTTCATCAGCACCTTCATTAACTGCATATTTTGTATCACGAATTTTAATATCCTTCGGGGCTTGTCCACTTGGAAATGCTGTAGCTACTGATGCTACTTTAATACCTGAATTGCCCAATGCTTTCTTTGCTACTTTAACCATGCTGGGATACACACAAACTGCCGCCACAGTTGATAAATCTGAAATTGCATCGTGAGGATGCATCGCTTTATAACAAAGTTGTTTCACTTTTCCATCCGTATCTTTTCCTTCCAGTGTGGTAAGATCAATCATATTGAGCACCAATTTCAACCCATGCATCTTGGTTTCTTTTTTGATGCTGCGTTTAGTAAATCGTGAAGCTCTTTCTTCAACACCTACCTGATCTATTCTTGGCGAAAGTGAAAAATCAGGTAAATACATTGTTGTTTTGGCACTGGTCATAGTCCATTTTTTTTGGATTTCAAAGATAACCAAAGTTCCTGTGAAAGCTAATTTGAACCTTTGAGTCTAATTAGAACCTTTTATCATTTTATTTATTTTGAATAGCCGGTTTATATTAAATTCGGCTTTATTAAAAAACCACACAGATTATGAGAAAAACCGGCTTCGGGTTTGCCATGCTTTGCAGTATTATTAGCTGCATTAGTGCATGGTCGCAACCCACATTTCCGCAAAACGGCATAGCCGATCCCCGCCACGGCTATTATGCATTTACACATGCTACCATTTTAAAAGATGGTGTTACTGCTTTAAACGATGCGACACTTATCATCAAAGACGGACGTGTTGTGGCTGCAGGCACCGCATTGGAAGTACCTGCAGGAGCTGTAGCAATAGATTGTAAAGGAAAATATATTTATCCTTCCTTTATTGATATCTACACCGATTATGGCACGCCGCAAGCACAACAAACTGCTGGCGGATTTAATTTTTTTAATCAGCCAATACAAACTGAAACAATTACCAAAGGCCCCTTTGGATGGAATCAGGCTATTAAATCTGAAACAGATGTGTACAAAGTTTTTTCTGCAAATGAAACAAATGCAAAATTATTGCGTGAGGCTGGATTTGGAACAGTGCTTACTCATATTAAAGATGGTGTAGCAAGAGGCACCGGTGCTGTGGTTTCTTTGGCAAATGAAAAAGAAAACTTAGTTATACTGAAAGAAAAAGCTTCGGCAAATTATTCCTTTAACAAAGGAACATCAAGACAGTCTTATCCAAGTTCGATGATGGGTTATATTGCTCTATTGCGCCAAACATTTTTGGATGCACAATGGTATAAAACTAAACCCTGGCAGGAAGGCTTTAATGCTACATTACAAGCATGGAATGATAATCTGAGTTTGCCACAAATATTTGAAGCCAATGATAAGTGGAATGATTTAAGAGCTGATAAAATAGGAGATGAGTATGGCGTACAGTACATCATAAAAGCTGGCCAGAATGAATACCAGCGTATTCAGGAAATGAAAGCTTCAAATGCAACTTTTATTCTGCCACTCAACTATCCTGCGGCTCAAGATGTGGAAGACCCCAATGATGCTAAATTAGTTTCGCTGGAAGATATGAAGCACTGGGAACTGGCACCCACTCAATGTGCAGCATTTGAAAAAGCTGGAATTCCTTTTTGTCTTACTACAGCTGATTTAAGAAGTACTCCCAGTTTCTGGACCAATCTGCGTAAAGCAATTGATTATGGTCTTTCTGAAAGCAAAGCAATAGAAGCGTTGACCAAAACGCCAGCCATGACATTGGGCATTTATGATAAAGTAGGCAGCCTGGATGCAGGTAAACTGGCCAACTTCATCATAACAACAGGTCCTATATTCAACGAAAAGACAACTATACTATATAACTACATACAAGGAATAAAGTATAATGTAAAACCAGAAAATAATATTGCAGGAGTATATAACATTACTGTAAATACACCAACAGGAACGGAAAGCTATACGCTGGATGTAAAGAGTAATACAACTGCAACCTTATGGGGAAAGGATACTTTAAGTTCAAAATTTAGTTTTGATGGTAAGCAAATTAAAATTGCTTACGCTACCAAGTCAAAAGACACAAAACCTCCAATGCCAGGTGGTTTTAGCAGGGGAGCGGGTAGTTCTGAACTACCTGCAGCAGCAACAAGACTGGGAGGCATCAGTAATGGTACGGAGTGGAATGGTACGGGGCTTGACTCATTGGGCAACGAATTGACATGGTCGGCTGTTTTTGTAAAAGAAACAGATGCAATTGCAAACAAACAGGATAATGCAAAGAAAAAAGATGCTCCAGTTGTAGGCAATGTTATTTATCCATTTATGGCTTTTGGAAACGATGCGCAGCACATACCGAAACAAGAAACCTTATTAATCAAAAATGCAACTGTATGGACGAGTGAAAAAGAAGGTGTATTGAAAAATACAGATTTGTTATTGAAGAATGGAAAAATTGCTGCTATTGGAAAAAATCTGAACGAACAAGGTGCCCGGGTGATCGATGGCACCAGTAAACATGTATCAGCCGGTATTATTGATGAACATTCGCATATTGCTACTGCTTCTATTAATGAAGGCTCACAATCGGTATCGTCAGAGGTAAGAATAGGCGACAATATGAATCCCGAAGATGTAAACATCTATCGTCAGTTGAGTGGCGGTGTTACAACATCACAAATATTACATGGATCAGCAAACCCGATAGGTGGCCAATCACAATTGATAAAACTGCGCTGGGGTGCCAATGCTGAAGATATTAAATTTAAAGGAGCTGACGGCTTTATTAAATTTGCCCTTGGTGAAAATGTAAAGCGTTCCAATTTTAATATTCCTGGAGGCAATACCCGCTATCCCGATACCAGAATGGGAGTGGAGCAGGTTTTTGTGGATGCATTTACAAGAGCAAAAGATTATCAAAAAGAATGGGATGCTTACAATAGTGAAAAAGAAAAACTTGTAAAAGCAAAAAAGCCATTAACCGGATTGAATACACCCCGAAAAGATTTGGAACTGGACGCTTTAGTTGAAATTCTAAATAATAAGCGGTTTATTACCTGTCACTCTTATGTACAAAGTGAGATTACCGGGTTGATAGAAGTGGCAGACAGAATGGGTTTTAAAGTAAACACCTTTACGCATATACTTGAAGGATATAAAGTGGCCGATAAAATGCTAAAGCATGGAGCTAATGCTTCTACCTTTAGCGACTGGTGGGCTTACAAAGTAGAAGTAGAAGATGCCATTCCTTATAATGCAGCAATACTTCATAAAGCCGGTTTGAATGTTGCTATCAACTCCGATGATGCTGAAATGGCCAGAAGATTAAATCAGGAAGCAGCAAAGACTATGAAATATGGTGGGCTTTCAGCCGAGGAAGCACTTGATTTAGTTACAATCAATCCTGCAAAAATGTTGCATGTGGCGGATAAGGTGGGCAGCATCAAAGTGGGAAAGGATGCAGATATTGTATTATGGAGTGATAGTCCAGTTAGTATATATGCTAAATCGTTATACACTATAATAGATGGTACTGTTTTCTTTGATCGTGAAAAAGATGAGCAGATGCAAAAAGAAGTGGCGTTAGAAAAAGCAAGACTTATTAAAAAGTTGATTGGCGAAAAAAGAACAGGCAGTTTTACATTGCCACCAATGCCTACCTATTCCATTATGCATACTTGCAGCGAGCATGGTCATAGTCACGGTATGCTAGTCATTGATACAGATGATGCTAACTATTAAAACCTCAAAAATGAAAAAAGTAATTTTTATAATCATAATTGTCGCATTTGCCGGTACTTGTTTTGGTCAGGCCAATGTAATGCCTGCTCCTGCACAAAAAGGAGTAATGTATGTTACCAATGCAACTATACATGTTGGCAATGGTAAAGTAATTGAGAATGGAACCATCGTAGTAAAAGATGGAAAAATAGAAAAAGTAGGAAACGACATAATCATTCCATCGGGTGAAGCTAATGTGATTGATGCCAAAGGCAAACAAATCTATCCCGGGTTGATTCTGCCTACGAGTGCATTGGGTCTTATTGAGATGAGTTCAATAAAAGCAACAACTGATGCCCGTGAAATGGGTGAAATGAACCCTGAAGTTCGTTCTATTGTTGCTTATAATGCAGATTCAAAAGTTATTAATACACTTCGCTCCAATGGAATACTGGCTGCCAATGTGGTGCCGCAAGGAAGCTTTCTGGCAGGATCTTCATCAGTAGTACAACTTGATGCATGGACATGGACAGATGCTTCATTGAAAACAGATGCGGGTATGCATTTATATATGCCTTCAATGATTGCCCGTCCAGCATTTGGAAGATTTGGTGGTTTTGGCGGCCCCAGCGTAGGTGGCCCAGCTAATGACCCTGTAAAGGAAGGCATGGAGAAAATTGATATACTAAAAGCGTTTTTTAGAGAGGCAAAAGCATATAATGCTCAATCCACACATGAAGAAACAAATTTGAAATATGAAGCAGTAAAAAACCTATTAGAAGGAAAGCAGAAATTTTATGTTCATGCCAATCAGGTAAAACAAATGCTGGTTGCTTTGGATTTTGTTAAAGAATTTGGATTGGATTTAGTTATTGTTGGTGGTAGCGAGAGTTGGCAAATTGCAGATTTATTAAAAAAACATAATGTATCAGTTATATTGCAACAAATGCATAGTTTACCTACAAGTAATGATGATGCAGTAGATCAGCCTTATAAATCTGCAGCAGCGTTGCAGAAGGCCGGAGTTACCTTTGCAATATCAGATGACGATAGCCAGACACGTGGCAGAAATCTGGCTTTCAATGCAGGTACTGCCGTTACTTATGGTTTAACAAAAGAAGAAGCATTGGCTGCAATCACCTTAAATGCAGCGAAAGTGATGGGTGTTGAGGATAAAACTGGAAGTATTGAAGCAGGTAAAGAAGCCAACTTCATTATCAGTAACGGAGATATTCTGGATATGAGCACCAGTATTGTTACTGATGCATTTATTCAAGGGCGTAAAATAAATCTTGATGATAAGCAAAAGCAACTGAATAACCGGTATGAAGAAAAGTATAATCTGAAAAAGGAAAAAGACAAAAAACCATTTTAGGATATAACATGATATTTTTTAAAAGCCGGATATGTTATCCGGCTTTTTTTTATTTCAATTCTTTGCAGAAACATTTCAAGCGATCATTTCCACTTTAAAAGTAAGGTTGAAATATTTGAAAAAATACCCTTTACCATTATCAGCATCACCTTTCCATTCCTGTCCTATGGCAAATGGCCTGTGTGCATTGCTGGCAGCTTCTCCTATACCCACCAAAGCAGTATCACTATGTAAGCGAAATGCATAAACCGTATTTTTTTTAAGCGTTACAGGTTGCAGATAAAAGCGTATCCACCTTGCCACATCTCCCTTTTGCAAAAAAACATTTGAATTGGCAATTTCTACTCCCCAGCTTTTGCTTTCGGGGTCAAACTCATGCAGAGAAAGTGTAACGTCTCCTGGATTTTGTACCAATGTAGAATAAACCTGAATATTATTAATAGTTCCATCGCCAGGTGCAGTAAATGTTTGACCTGCATCATGATCTTTTGGATCTGTTTGCAAATGCCCAACCCACAGGGTTGTATTTTTTTCAGTTTGAGAAATAACAGGCTGGCTGTTGTGCGCAGTAGTTTGCATAAAAAATTAATTTTGAAGTTTTAGAATAATAGCTATCAGGCAGTCAGTAGGGGCAGTAGTAAGATAACTCAACTCAATTATAAAATATTGTTTCCTGGTTGTTAATTTTTCCGTTATCGTAAAAAAACATTTGCAGGTATGTGAAAAAATGCAATTTTTTATGCTAGGGTTTTTTGGTAAATTGACAAAGACTTTTGGCTAAAATTTTTGTGGATAACCGCAAATTTTGAGTGGATAGATGGTGCGGAAAGAAATATTTCTGCTACTGAGTTCCTGCATTGATTCTGCCCCTTATATTCGCTTCTGACTGAACGGAACAATCCACAACATCGTATTCAACTTCAAAAACCGGATACGATTTCAATAAACAAGACTGGAGTAAAGCCCGAAGTCATTGAAGTAAATCAATGAATAACCTGTTATCCCTTTAACCGAACAATGGATCTTACTAACCTGAATAAAGAAAGAGAAAGAAAGCAGCGTAGAAAATCATCACTTGACCTGGGCACAATGGTTTATGGTAAAGTGCCGCCACAGGCAAAAGATCTTGAAGAAGCTGTACTTGGCGCTGTCATGCTGGAGAAATCGGCATTTGATACTGTAGTAGAAATATTAAAACCCGAATGTTTTTATGTAGAAGCTCATCAGCGCATTTTTAGAGCAATGCAGAGCCTGAGTGGCAAAAGCCAACCTATAGATATTTTAACTGTAGCAGAAGAATTGAGATTTAAAGAAGAACTGGAAATGGTGGGCGGCGCATACTATGTTACCAAACTTACAAATGCTGTTGTATCTGCTGCACATATCGAAGCTCATTCCCGAATTATTCTTCAAAAATTTATTCAACGTGAACTGATACGCATCAGTGGAGAAATTATTGGTGATGCTTATGAAGACACAACCGATGTTTTTGATTTGTTGGATGATGCCGAAAGCAAACTGTTTGAAATTACCAATAATCACCTTCGAAAGAATTTCGAAACGCTAGACACCGTTTTGGTAAATACCATTAAGCGGATAGAAGACATGCGTAATAAAAATGAAGAAGTAACAGGTGTACCTAGTGGTTTCCCTTCATTAGATAGAGTTTCATATGGCTGGCAAAATACTGACTTAATAATATTAGCCGCCCGACCAGCAGTGGGTAAAACAGCTTTCGCATTAAACCTTGCCCGAAATGCGGTGATGCATGCTACCAAACCAACACCTGTGGCTCTATTCTCTTTGGAAATGAGTGCGGGTCAACTGGTTCAGCGTATTCTTTCTGCCGAAAGCGAAATCTGGCTTGAAAAAATTGCCAGAGGAAGACTTGAAGAGCATGAAATGAAACAATTATATGCCAAAGGAATACAACGCCTTTCAACGGCTCCTTTGTTCATAGATGATACACCTGCACTCAATATTTTTGAACTTAGGGCTAAATGCCGTCGTTTGAAAAACAAACACAATATCGGCATGATCATCATTGACTACCTGCAATTGATGAGTGGAACAGGTGAAAACAGAAACTCCAACCGTGAACAGGAGATCAGTAACATCTCCCGCAACCTGAAAGGTCTTGCCAAAGAACTTAATGTTCCAATAATTGCCTTATCTCAATTGAGTCGTGCTGTAGAAACCAGGAGTGCCGGAAAGGAAGGAGTAAAAATGCCGCAACTGAGTGACCTGCGTGAATCGGGTGCAATAGAACAAGATGCAGATATGGTAATGTTCCTTTACCGTCCGGAATATTATGACATTACTCAAAATGAAATGGGCGAGCAAAACCGAGGCGAAACCCATGTAAGAATTGCAAAACACAGAAATGGTTCTTTGGAAACAATTAAACTAACGGCTTTGCTTCATATTCAAAAATTTGTAGAAGACGAAGGTGGTGGCTTTGGCACATCCGGCCTGCCCGAAAACTGGAAACCTGTAAGGGATATGGATGGAGATGGCGGTGCCAAAGTATTTATTCAGACAGGTAGTAAAATGAATGATTTAAAGGATGAAGATGAAACACCATTTTAATTTTTTTATTTGAATTAAGATTTTAGATTTATGTCTCGCCCCGCGGGACATTTTATTTTATGCAACATCCTTTTTTTTACATAGCATCATATAAAGCCGAAAAGTATTTAGCACTGGACGAAAATACCGGCAGACATATCGTACAAGTTTTGAGAATGAAGAAAGGTGATATTATACATCTTACCGACGGAAAAGGACATTTGCTCACCTGCCAGATTGCAGAAACCGGTAAAAAAAATTGCTCGGTAGAGGTTAAAGAGGCTGTGTTGCAAAAGGAAAAAACAAAAAGGATTTCTATTGGTATTTCCCTTTTAAAAAATCCATCACGTTTTGAATGGTTTTTGGAAAAAGCTACGGAAATAGGCGTTGCCGAAATCATTCCGCTTATTTGTGAGAGGACAGAAAAAGAAAAATTCAGATTGGAACGTTTACAAAACATCTGCATAAGTGCTATACTGCAAAGCAGGCAATATTGCCTGCCCAAATTGAACGAACCAAAAAGTTTTCATGATGCGGTAATGAATGCAAATGCTGAGACAAAGTTTATTGCTCATTGCGAAGACACAAATAAAAATGAATTGAAAGATTTGGTAAATGAGGAAACAAAAGACAGCAGTTCAACTATTATTCTCATTGGTCCCGAAGGCGATTTTACAAATGATGAAATAAATTTTGCAATTGCAAATAATTTTAAACCGGTAAGTTTGGGCGACACCCGGTTAAGAACTGAAACCGCCGGTGTGGTTGCAGCCGCATGGTTAGTTTCCTGATTTTCTTTCTTATTTTCGGCGGATGAACAGAAGCGTTAAAATTTATTTTACAGTTTTCTTTTTTCTTTTTATAATTTCAGTTTTGCCAATCCATGCACAAATTGATTCGGCAAATAATTATAAAAGATTACAATATCCTCCGGGATTAATGAATGGAAATTTTGGAGTAAGTGTTGGATATATTCATTACAATTTTACAAACCTTCAGTTGGAGCCCGGATTTTCAGTAGGTGCAATAAAAACTCCACCCGTGGGTGTAAGGGTTAACCTGATAGGGCATCAGTTTAATAAATATTTATCTGCTAATATTCATTACTTAAGACCTGTGGGCTGGGTTGAATACCAAAATATAAACGGCGATAATGAAAATCATACGGTATGGATGAATATTGCTGGATTGACATTGAAAACGCAGCTGCCGATTCATCAAAAATTTTTATGGTATAGCGAGGCCGGGCTCGGCATTGTTACACGCAAAGGGTTTAAGATAAACAACAACTGGGCTATTAAAAATGCAAGTTATGCCACCGTTTTTATGGAAACAGGTTTGCGCTTTCAGTTGAATAAGAAATGGGATTTAATAGCTGGGCTTAGTTACACACCAAAGAATAAAAAAGAAAAGCAGCCTGCTACTTATTTTTACGCTGCCGGGTTTACTTATAATATGCGGCCATTTTCTGATGAAAAATTGGTTGTCAAAAAAAGGGCTGGATATAAATTTCCACGAAATACATTACAGATTTGTGTTGCGACTAATAGTCTGGGTTATGGTGTTAATAATTTCGCATCAAAGAAAAGTCCGATACCCTTTTTTTGGGGGGGTGATGCACAATTAAGTAAAGGAGTGAGTCTTCAGTATCACAGAAATATTTTTCATGCAAAAAAAGTATTTTCATTTGATTGGGGAATCAGTACAGGTTTTTGGCAAACCCGGTTATTAAAACAAAAATTTTTTACACTTTCGGCCTTTCCAATTCTCAGATTCAATGTAATTCATTCTAAAATTGCTGACTATTATTTCTATTATTCAATTGCAGGACCTACCTATATTTCCAAAACTGTATTAGATAATGAGCAAACAGGAAGACATTTTACTTTTCAGGACTTGCTGGGCATTGGTTCTTTTATTGGCAAAGACAGAAAAATAAATGCAGAATTAAACATCGGTCATTTCAGCAATGGCAATATTTTTCCATACAATGGAGGTGTGAAAGTGCCACTTACATTCTGCCTGGGCTATACTTTTTAAAATTTATTTTTTTTCTTCTTCATCCAGTCGAGGCTGATTCAGCTCTACAACATGTGCCCTTCGTTTTGCTTCTCTGCCCAACATTACAAGATTGAGCATTTGCACAGCAAATGAAAACGCCATACCGAAATAGATATAATTTTTAAGATGGAGTTGATGAGCAGCTTCGGCATCCCAGCCTTCAATTAAAAGGCTTAGACCTATCATAACCAGAAATGAAAGTGCCAGCATTTTTAAAGTAGGATGCTTGTGAATAAAAGATGATATAGCGGGACTAAACAAAAACATTACGATCATAGCAATGATGACAGCTGCGATCATAATTTCAATATGCTTGGCAGTGCCTCCTGCAGTTATCACACTGTCGAAAGAGAATACTGCATCAATCAACATTATTTGAGCAATTGCTTTTGAAAAAGAAATTCCTTTACTGTTTTTTAATTCCACATTGGGATCTTCACCTTCCAGTTTATGATGAATTTCCATTACCGATTTATAAATAAGAAAAAGGCCACCAGCTATCATAATAATGCTGGCAAGATCAAAACCTTTGCCATATATAGTAAACAATGCTTTACCTTTTTGTTGCAATAACCAACTAAGGGCAAATAATAAGAGACTTCTGGAAATGATACCTGTTATCATCCAAATTCTCCTTGCACGACGTTGGTCTTTGGCATCTTTCAATCTGTTGAGTGACAGCGAAACAAAAATCACATTGTCAATACCCAGCACAACTTCTAATATAACTAATATGACAAAACTGATAATACCATCTGCCGTAAATAAATGTTCCATAAAAATGTTGATTTTTTATTTCTTTAATTGATGATGTTACAAATGTCCTTAATAATTGAGGGGCCACGATAAATAAATCCTGTCCATATTTGTACTAATGATGCACCAGAAGCTAATTTCTCTTGTGCATCTGTACCATTAAAAATGCCGCCACTTGCAATCACCGGTATTTTATTTTTAGCATTTGTGCAAATATATTTTACCAAATCAGTACTTCTGTTTTTTAAAGGCATTCCGCTTAATCCACCGGCGCCAATTTTAGAAACTTTTTCTGAAGTAGTTTTCAGTTCTGTTCTTTCAATAGTGGTGTTTGAAACAATCAACCCGTCCAAATTAATTTCTAATGAAAGTTGGATAACATCATCTACTTGTTCACGGGTTAGATCAGGTGCAATTTTTAATAGTATTGGTTTTTGACTGGTTTGTACTTTGTTGATTTGCTGTAAATGAGTCAAAATTTTGTGAAGCGATTCTTTATCCTGTAATGCACGCAAGCCAGGTGTATTGGGTGAGCTAACGTTTACCACAAAATAGTCCACAAAACCATGAAGTTCACGAAAACAAATTTCATAATCCTGCCAGGCATTTTCATTGGCAGTCATTTTATTTTTGCCAATATTTCCTCCAATTATCATTTTCGACCGGCCTGCTCCGGCTTTGACTTGTTTGTCTTTCCATTTTTGTAATCTCGCAGCTATTACTTTCACACCATCATTATTAAAACCCATTCTGTTGATTAGCGCTTTATCTTTTGGCAGTCTGAACAGCCGGGGTTTGCCGTTTCCATTTTGCGGAAGGGGAGTTACGGTACCAATTTCTACAAAACCAAAACCTAACACTTCCAACTCATTAAGATATTTTGCATTTTTATCAAATCCTGCTCCTAATCCAACTTTGTTAGAAAATGGAAGATTGCAAAAAATAGTTGATACTGTATTTTTTGGAAAATATATTTTTTTAATCAATCCTTTTAAACCAAGCTTACAAAACAGTTTTAAACTGTTCATTGAAAAATAATGAGCCCATTCTGGCGGCGTAAGAAAAAGCAGGCTTCTGAGCAATTGGTACATAAATGAGTACAAAGATAAACCATGTTAACTGGAAGGTTTGGCTGATAAGTAAAGAGTTTTTAATTTTGGTATTAGAAAGTTGCATAAACAACTAACTTATATTATATTATTTGACTTATTCATTGAGTATTAATAGCAAAAAAAATATTATGCAAGAAGCTTACATTATTGCCGGTTTTAGAACAGCTGTTGGAAAATCTAAAAGAGGTGGATTTCGTTTTTATAGGCCTGATGATTTAGCTGTTGAAGTAATCAAAGGATTGATGGCTTCGGTTCCTCCGTTGGAAGCAAAAATGGTGGATGATGTAATTGTAGGAAATGCGGTGCCTGAGGCTGAACAGGGATTACAATTTGGCAGAATTATTTCGGCAAGGGCACTTGGTTTTGATGCGCCAGGAGTTACCGTCAATCGGTATTGTGCATCAGGGTTGGAAACCATTGCCATAGCAACTGCTAAAATCAGAACAGGAATGGCTTCCTGCATCATAGCAGGTGGTACCGAAAGTATGAGTCTGGTGCCCACTGCCGGATGGAAAACTGTGCCTTCCTATGCCATTGCCAAAGATGATCCCGATTATTATTTAAGTATGGGGTTAACTGCAGAAGCTGTAGCAAAAGATTATAGCATCAGCCGCGAAGCACAGGATGAATTTTCATATCAATCACATCAAAAAGCAATAGCTGCAATACAATCAGGACATTTTAAATCGGGTATTCTGCCTATCGATGTAGAAGAAGTATATGTAGATGCAAAAGGCAAAAGGCAAAAAAAGAATTATGTAATGGATACTGATGAAGGTCCAAGGGCTGATACTTCAATGGAGGCACTAGCAAAATTAAAACCTGCTTTTGCTCAGGGTGGTGTTGTTACGGCAGGTAACTCATCTCAAACTTCAGATGGGGCGGCTTTTGTAATTGTTATGGGAGAGAAAATGATGAATGAGCTGGGGTTGAAACCAATGGGTCGCCTTGTAAATTGTGCTGTTGCAGGTGTTCCTCCTCGAATAATGGGAATGGGGCCAGTAGCCGCAATCCCTAAGGTGATGAAGCAAAGTGGAATGAATCTTTCTCAGATTGATCTCATTGAGCTTAATGAAGCTTTTGCATCTCAATCTTTGGCTGTAATACGTGAAGCAGGTTTGGATCCTGATAAGATCAATATCAATGGTGGAGCTATTGCGCTGGGTCATCCTTTAGGCTGTACAGGCGCAAAACTAACAATTCAGAACTTGCATGATATGAAGCGGTTAGGCAAAAAATATGGTATGATTACCGCCTGTGTGGGAGGTGGACAGGGTATTGCGGGTATAATCGAAAATCTTTAATTCTTCATTAGTCTATTTCAAAACTGCAACAACGCCGTTTAATATTCTAAATTAAAATTTTGAATCATTAAACTTGTTTCTATCTTTCTGGTCATTTAAACTGCCAAACCATTTCCGTTTTCATGCGGAATAAATAAAACAGCTTATGGACAGAAGAGAATTTCTCACCGCTAGCCGAAAAAGACATAACTCCGATAACGAGTCAGGTACAGGTCAGCCATTTCGCACCTTATCAGGAATTAATCCTTACACAGGATCCTGGGCTGATTTTGAAATTATTCATTTGCTAAAAAGAACAATGTTTGGTTCAAAAAAAGCAGATGTAGATTATTTCAAAACCAAAACCCTTTCACAGGCTGTTGATGAACTTTTAAATCCCCTTAGTCCCAACCCAGCACCACCGGTTAAAGAATATACTACTTCTACCAATGCTACAACTCCAGATGGCAATATTGCACAAGGCACCACATGGATAAACGATATAAATAGCGATGGCACTGTACAATCACAAAGACGTGCATCTTATAAAAAATGGTGGACTGGTGCTATGATAAATCAGGACAGAAGCATCCGTGAAAAATTGGTTATGTTTCTGATTGATCATTTTGGAAATGAATCTACTGATGTGGGTAATGCCAACTGGGTGTACAAGCAGCATGATTTAATTCGGCAGAATGTATTGGGCAATTTTAAACAATTGGTAGATGCTATAACAAAAGATGTTTGCATGCTACGCTATTTAAACGGATATTTAAATAACAGAAACGCACCCGATGAAAACTATGCCCGTGAGTTGATGGAGCTTTTTACATTAGGCAAAGGTTCTGGATCGCAGTACACCGAAAACGATGTAAAAGAAGCTGCCAAAGTACTTACCGGCTGGCAGATAAACGGAACTACTTATACTTCTTTTTTTAATTCTGCCAGACATAGTACTGTTAACAAAACCTTCTCTTCTTTTTTTAATAATACTGTAATAACCGGTAGAACTGGTGCTACGGGTGGGCAATTGGAGCTCGACGATTTACTGAATATGATTTTTTCACAACAAGAGGTATCGAAATTTATTGTAAGAAAAATTTATCGCTGGTTTGTTTATTATCAAATTGATGCTGCAACGGAAGCAAATGTAATAGGCCCATTGGCCGAGGTTTTTAGAAATAATAATTATGAAATGAAGCCTCTGTTGGCTACACTTTTTAAAAGCGAACACTTCTTTGATGTATTGAACAGTGGATGTTATATCAAATCACCCTCGGATCATGTAATTGGGGCTCTTAGAGAAATGAATACACAGTTTCCTGTACTCACAGATTGGGATTCCAATTATCGTTTCTGGAATGTATTCTATAGTTGGATGGCCAACACAGGACAGATTTTACATGATCCTCCTAATGTATCAGGGCTACCCGCATTTTATCAGGAGCCTAGTTTTCATGAACTCTGGATAAATGCAGATTCATTACCCAAGCGAAACCAGTTTACAGATACAATGATAAGTTTTGGCTATACAGCAAATGGAAACAGGGTACAGTTTAATTGTGTAGCTTTTGCTCAAACGCTATCAAATCCTGGCAATCCAAATGACTTGATAGACGAAGCTTTAAAATATTTTTTCAGAAATGATTTGTCGGCACAATCTAAAGCACAGATTAAAACACAAATACTATTGACTGGCCAGCAATGGGATTATTACTGGACAAATGCCTGGGCGGCTTGGGTATCCAGTCCTACCACCGCCAATTTCAATATCATCAATACACGTTTAAAAAACTTGTTTCAATATTTCTTTAACCTTTCAGAATATCAATTATCATAAAACGGTTTTCACTTTTAAACAAGGAAAATGAAAAGAAAAGATTTTTTATTCAGCACTTTACCAGCTGCAGCAATCTTGCCCGAAATGATAAACGGGTATTCTGTAAAAGCACTTAATCAAAATTCGCCATTAGTTAAGGCGTTGATGCAAGGGCTGACGTTAACTGATCATGTGCTCGTCATTATTCAGCTCTCTGGCGGAAATGATGGGTTGAACATGGTGCTCCCAATTAGTGATTATTCCAATTATTTTAATGCAAGAACAAATATTGCAATTCCGGAAAACAGAATATTGACGCTTGCTGGTGTAAACGGTACAGGTATTCACCCTGCAATGACTGGTTTGCAATCGCTATTTAGTGACGGCAAGGCAAAAGTGGTACAGGCAGTTGGATATCCTCAGCCCAACTTCTCCCATTTCAGGGCTACTGATATTTGGATGAGTGCCAGTAATAGTAATCAGGATGTTTATAATGGATGGGCCGGTCGTTATTTGAATTATGAATATCCAAATTTCCCTTCAGATTATCCAAATGCTGATATGCCTGATCCATTGGCTATTCAAATAGGCTCTACTACCACATTAACAACACAGGGACCAAGTGTAAATATGGGAATGAGCATTACCAACCCTACTACTTTTTATAATTTAATTACAGGAGTTACCGATCCTGCACCTAATACACCTGCGGGCAAAGAGCTGAAGTTTATAAGAACCATTAATCAACAAACACAGAAGTATGCAACTGTAATAAAAAATGCTGCAAATGCAGTAACGCAGCAATCTACATATCCAACTAATAATACACTGGCCGATCAGCTCAAGATTGTTGCCAGATTAATAAAAGGCGGACTGAGAACAAGAATTTATATGACGAGCATAGGCGGTTTCGATACTCACTCCGTTCAGGTAAATGCTTCTGATACAGCTACAGGTACACATGCTACACTTTTAGGAAGAGTATCAGATGCTATCAAAGCATTTCAGGATGATCTCAAATTTTTACAGGTAGAGGATAGAGTTATAGGATTGACTTATAGTGAATTTGGAAGAAGAATAAAATCAAACTCAAGCACAGGTACCGATCATGGTTCTGCTGCACCAATGTTTTTGTTTGGTTCCAAAATAGACCCGGGAATGCTGGGTACCAATCCAACAATTCCGGTAAGTGCTAATGTGAATGATAATATACCTATGCAGTATGATTTCAGGAGCGTTTATGCTACTATTTTGCAAAACTGGTTTTGTCTTGATAAAACTGTTGTTGATGGTTTATTCCCTTCTGGCATCAATGCTCAGTTACAAAACTTACCAATTTTGAAAGCTGGTGCATGTAATAGCACACCACCACCACCACCTACAGGAGGTGCGAGGTTGATTTGGAATAGTCCAGCCACCTTCTCCAATAGCACCGTTGTATATTTTAAAACCCAGGGAGGGCATACCTTGCTTCAGATATTTGATACGTTGGGCCGACTGATTACCACTTTGATTGATAAAGACTATAATGCAGCGATGCAGGATCAGGTGAGTTTCAACGCAGAAAGACTACCTACTGGTATTTATTATGCGAGATTGCAAAATGGCATATCGCAGACTGTATGGCCAATGCTAAAAGTGAGAAATTAATTTTAAGAATATTTATATCCCATATGAATATCGCATCAGTAAAATTAATTTCTGATGGGCCTTCCGCTTTTTAAAACGCTTTGAATCCGTTCCAGCGTTTTCTTTTCACCGCATAGCGAAAGGAAAGCCTCTCTTTCAAGATCGAGCAAATATTGTTCGCTTACTAATGATGGCTCACTAAGGTCGCCACCGCACATTACAAAAGCTAATTTTTTTGCAACAAGAGCATCATGCTCAGTTGCATAATTAGCTGTTTTCATTCCGTGAATACCAGAATATAATGCACCCAATGCTGATCGTCCTAATACTTTAATATCTTTTCGTTGAACAGGAGCAATGTAACCGCTATCGAAGAATTCAAGTACAGATTTTTTTGCCTCTGCAATTCTTCTGCTTTGGTTCATCACCACTTCGTCCAGCCCTTTTCTGTACACACCTATATCAAACCCTTCATGGGCCGAAGTTGCCACTTTAGCTGTAGCAATTGTAAGGAATCGATTTTTCAGAGTAATGGTTTCGGGTTCATCTAAATGCATTTCATCTGATGCTCTTAATGCAAATTCTTTTGTTCCACCGCCACCTGGTATCAGCCCAACACCAAGTTCCACCAGTCCTGTATAAGTTTCTGCAGCAGGGCAGCATTTATCGGCATGTAAACTTAATTCACAAGCACCACCCAGAGCTAGCCCGTGTGGAGCTACTACAACCGGTATAGATGAATATCTGGCCCTCATTATCGTGTTTTGAAATAGGCGAATAGCCATATCCAGTTCATCATATTCCTGATCAATTGCCAGCATAAAAATCATTCCCACATTTGCGCCTGCAGAAAAATTGGGACCTTCATTCGCAATTACTAATCCTTTATAATTCTTTTCTGCTTTTTCAATTGATGTATTGATGCCGTTTAACACATCTCCACCAATGCTGCCCATTTTAGTAAACCATTGAAGACCCAGTACATCATTTCCTAAATCATATAGGCGACAACTTCCATTCTTCCACACCTCTTTTCCGTCAAAGTTGCTCATAACAATAAAAGCTTCTCCACCTGGCAATGGTTTGTATGTTTTACTTACAGGTTCGTAGCAATATTTTTTTCCGCCATCAATTTTATAAAATGATTTATTGCCAGCGGCAAGCATTTCATCCACCCATGGTGCCGTTGTATATCCAGCTTCTTTCATTGCTTTAGTCATTCTTTCCACTCCCAGTACATCCCAGCTTTCAAATGCACCTATTTCCCAACCAAAGCCGGCCATCATCGCATCGTCAACACGAAAAAGTTCGTCACTTATTTCAGGAATGCGGTGAGAGATATAAGAGAAAAGTCCATAATGAAATAATCTGTAAAATTCACCCGCCTTATCTTGACCCGCAACCAGCATTTTCAGTCGACTGTATAAATCTTCAATAGGTTTTGCCGATTCCAAAGTAGCAAATTTTGGTTTCAATCTTGGTGCATATTCCAAACTGTCCAGATTCAACGTAAGTATTTCTTTTTCTCCGCCGACTCCTTTTGTTTTTTTGAAAAATCCCTGACCTGTTTTATCACCCAGCCAGTTATTGGCAATCATTTTATCCAGCCATTCCGGAATCTTAAATTGATCTTTGGCTTCATCATTAGTACAATTTTCAGCTACACCTTTGGCTACTTTTACAAGCGTATCCAAACCCACTACATCGCCAGTACGAAATGTTGCAGACTTGGGTCTTCCAATGATGGGACCAGTTAGTGCATCAATTTCATCAACGCTAAGTTTTAGTTTCTCTTTAATGTTCATAATCGACATCATACCAAAAACACCCACACGGTTAGCAATAAAAGCTGGTGTGTCTTTGCACAAAACGGTAGTTTTTCCAAGGTATAAATCGCCGTAGTGCATTAAGAAATCAACTACAGCAGCATCTGTAAAGGGAGTAGGAATTATTTCAAGCAGTCTTAAATAACGTGGAGGATTAAAAAAATGAGTACCACAGAAATGTTTTTTAAAATCATCACTTCTGCCTTCGGCCATCAAATGAATAGGAATGCCTGAAGTATTTGAAGTAATCAGGGTTCCTTGTTTTCTATACTTTTCTACTTGTTCAAATATTTTTTGTTTGATATCAAGTCGTTCTACGACTACCTCTATTACCCAATCACAGTTAGAAATATCTTTCAGGTTGTCATCAAAATTGCCTGTTGTTATTTTTCTCACTGCCTTTTTATGAAATACAGGTGATGGATTGCTTTTTACAGCAGCAGTCAATGCATCGTTTACTATTTTATTTTTTTCTGCAGGTTTTGCATCAGCAGCTATATCCTTGGGTGATATATCTAACAATAAAACCTGTAAGCCTACACCAGCAAAATGACAGGCAATTCGAGATCCCATTACACCACTTCCTAATACAGCTACTTTCTTAATATTCCGGTTCATAACCTAAGTAATTATTGTTAATTAATAAGACTCCAAAAAATAGTTAGCTATGCAACTAATCTAAAATCGAAGATAAGCGATTTATAAGTTTTCAAAAAAGAGCAATCGTAAAATTTCTATGCATTATTGAAAAATTACTATTTGCAAAAAATAGATTCAATATAAGTTTGTGTTTAAAAAATATGACATAATTTTGACAAATCAATAACCAATACCTAAGCCTTATTACGATTGTTGTTTCATTTTAAATCAATTGTAATGAGCCGTTCAAACGCTTCAAAAAAATCCAATTACAGCCATTTAGCTGTAATTCATCGTAGTCATTTTACTTTCAAGAAAGAAGTAAATCAAACTTCAGACTTAATTATTCATACGGATCTTGATTTTAATATCAAGTTTGCGAATGCGGCTACCAAATTGCTATTTAAGAATGCGGGAAATGATAATATTTCCAATCTTTTGGATGCTGGTGATATTCTGGTAGAGAATTCAAGTATTGAAGAAGTGAAAACGGAACTACTCCAAAAAGGCGATTGGTCTGGAAGTGTACAGTTTACCCGATTTGATGGGGTACTTACAAATTATAAAGTAACCTGCACAGTTGTTCGGGATAGTAATAAGAATCCTGCATCCTTTGTCATCATATATAATAATATAGATGCAGAAGTGAAAAAGGGTTCTGATTTAGATGAGGCATCCCAAAAGTATGACAGCCTATTGGATGCTTTGTCAAGCGGGGTAATCATGATAGATAGGGAGTTTAAAATGGTTGCATGTAATAAAAGTGGAATTGAAATTTTGGGATTACAGGAAAGAGAGGTGATAGGACAGTTTATATCGGGAAAACATTTAAGAGCAATTAAAATGGATGGTACAGACTTCCCATTTGAAAAACTTCCTGCAATGGTGAGCTTACAAACAGGGTTTCCGCAAAGAAATGTAATAGTGGGTCTTGAAAAAGAAGGACGAGATCCTGTTTGGCTTTCTATTAATTCTGAAGCAATTTTCAAGCCCGGGGAGATTGAACCCGTTGCTGCTGTTGCTTCATTTTCTGATATTACAAATTTTATCATTACCGAACAGGAATTGCTTAAAAGTAATGAGCGGTTTAAATATGTAACCAATGTAACAACAGATGCTATTTGGGACTTTGATTTACAAGCAAATCAAATTTACAGAAGCGAGGCCTTTGAAAAACTTTCGGGTTATTCGAGTGATGAAATAGGAAATAATTTAAACTGGTGGTTGGATAAAATACATCCCGAAGATCAGGCACGAGTGAAATATAAACTGGAAAACACTTTATTAAAAGGTGAAGAGCAGTGGAAAGATGAGTATCGATTCGTTTATAAAGATGATTCGTATAAATATATCAGAGACTCGGCAATTATTATTTATTACAAAGGAAAGGCAATAAGAATGATTGGAGCCATTTGCGACATTTCGGAAGAAACAATTCTTAAGCAACAGTTAGCCAGTGAGCAAAAGAAAAGACAAAGAGAAATTACTCGTGCAACTATCAGAGCGCAGGAGCAAGAGAAAGCAAATATCAGCCGCGAGTTACATGATAATGTTAATCAAATTATCATGAGTGCGAAATTGTATATGGAAACTGCGAAGAATTGTCCTGATGATAAAGAAGCATTATTGGAAACAGCCATTAATTATCAGATGCTGGCCATGCAGGAAATAAGAAAACTTTCTAAATCATTGAATACTGAAGCCATTCGGCAGACGAGAATTAAAGAATGTATTTCAGACATAGTTTACAATTTAAGAGAACTGCAAAAAATTACTGTGTTGGTACATATTGATGAATATGTGGATTCCAAATTATGTGAAACCGCACGATTAAATGTCTTTCGTATCATTCAGGAACAAACAATCAATATTATTAAATATGCATCAGCAACCGTAGTGGAAATAAAATTATTGAAAGCAGACGAAGGTGCCATTTTAATAGTAAAAGACAATGGTATTGGTTTTGATGCAGCAAAAGTGACCACTTCATCTGGTATTGGCTTTACCAACATGAAAAGCAGAACTTTTATTCTGGATGGCAAATTAAAAATGGAAACTGCCCTTGGCAAAGGATGTGAGTTGACACTTACTTTCCCTATTGGTAAACCTATTGCCCAGTCATAACAAATGCACCCCAATAATAGGGGTCTTTGTATTTGTCTTTAATCGTTTTTTGAGCTTGAAAAAATGCAGCATATTTATCACCAGTTAATAAGAACTGTTGGTAGAAAGTAGTCATAAAATCCTGTGTTGCTTTATCATCCACCTTCCAAAGACTTGTCATGATACTGGAAGCACCAGCCACACGAAAAGCCCGCTGTAACCCATAAACACCTTCACCTGCATCCAGATATCCCAAAGTAGTTTCACATGCTGAGAGTACTACAAGTTCAGTATTTGTCAGGTCAATATTCTGAGCTTCATAAGCGGTAAGCACACCATCATAAGTATCGGCAAACTGAGGTGCGTTATAATAATTCACTACACCCGTAAATAGTAAACCAGAATTGGCCATTGCATTAAACAATCTGAAACCTGAAGTGGCTTTAGTGCCTGATTCTGACCAGAAACCATGTGTTGCTATATGTAAGATATAAGGTTGGTGCAACTTGTAAATTTTATCTTCAGACGCCATCTCCTTAAGGTAAATAATTGTCTTGTATTTACTTTTATCCAGCGCTGCCTTTATATCCATCACTTCTACTTCTGTTCCAGGTAAGTCAGTTACATTATCTGGTTTAAAATTATTTACAAAGGCACGTGTAGTTCCGCCAGGAAGTGCAGCAGTCAAACTATCAGTACTAATGAAATAGGAAGGGCGGCCAAATAGAACAGCAGTTTTTACATGTTGTGGATTGCTAACATCGCTAACAGATGCAATATCATGAGTAGAAGTGGTGAGTTGGACTTGTAATTCATCCAACACATAATTTCCAGTAATCGGATTTTTTAATGTCGCAAAATTTATCAAATGAAAAATTCCATCGGGCGAAACATATACTTTTGAAATGCCGCTTAATTTTTCGGCTATCGGCTTCCAGAAATGATTATAAGAATCATTATCTGTTACTTTAAGCCGGATACTGTTCTTATATTGCTTATAAAATTTATCTTCCAGATCTTTTGGCTTGTCATTGAAATATATAACTTCTGGATATTCGCTATTTGCAGTAATGAGGAAAGCTGCATAATACGAAGTATCGCTATAATAAACCTGATCTCTCCATTGAAAACGTGTAATTTCAATAGCAGCTTCATCAGCTTTTAATTTTGATTTTACTTCTTTCCAGTCGGGGGGTATAATGGTTAACAGTTTTTTAAAATCTTTTGATTCTGTTGTTAGCTTGTTTTCCATATCAGAAACATCACGCTGCAATTGTTTTAATTTCTCTGTAGATATTGTATCTCTATTACTAGCACCGGCTGGTTCACTTGTTTTGAAATACATGCGAATCAATTGTTGTTTTCTGTCTAGCCACTCATCATATAAAGAAACTATTGACGGGCTGTTGGATTTTAAAAATGCTTCTTTACGTTTTTTGGTACCCTGTAGCGAAATTGATTTTGTAAATAAAAGATTATTATATGCCAGCACAGACAGTTGAGGAAAGAAAGAGCTTTTACTATCTTTAGCCAGTTTTACGAAGCTCTGAAAATTATCATATCCTTCTTTCAGTTTGGAATTATAATAAGTTACAAAAGGTTTTTCTCCAAATGAAAAAATTATATCATTGATCCAACCTGTGTTTAATGAAAACAGATCCTTGTAAGATTGAATAGAAAGGTCCCATTTTCTGTCATGCATGGATAAGTATGCAAAATCAGCCAACGGCTTTGTACTTGCTGTAAAGTCGTGAACCTTTTTTATTCTGTCGATAATGGGTTCAAAAAGTGTATCATAATTTTTTGCTCCTAAAAATGCAAGCATCAATGCTTTGGAATATTTAATAGGAGCATCCTGATATTTTACAAAACTGTTATAGTAAGTTTCAGTTTGTTTGATGTAAAAGCTAGCCGGATGTGTTAGTTTATTTGCTTTTCCTCTTTTCATTAAAAAAACAGGTAGCATGTCGAGTTCATAAAGCTTATTATTTGGATATAACTCACGCTGACATTTCAGCCATGCATTGTAAGCTGTGTCTCGACTTTTCCAAACCTCTTCTGCTTTGTTGTAGTCTTTTAAATTTTCAATTGCAACAGCTTCATTAGTAAAGCGAACATAGTTTTCTCCGGTACAAGGCATTTTATACGAGGCAAATAATTTTCCCAGTTCTGCGAATTGCAATTGAGAAGCTTTTACATAAGATTCATTATCTCCAGTAAAATAATAGAACAAAGTGCGGGCCGAAAGTGCTTCATTGTGATATCCCATTCTAAGCATTTCAATTGCAGAAGTGGACAGCGCTTCAATATGCCTTATCATTTCTTCAGCCAATTGATATTCACCCGATCTGGCTAAAAATAAAATATAATATAAATAGGAGGCATATTCTGTTTTGTCATCTTTTACCATTGTGAGGCAATATTCATAATATTGTTTTGCTTTTTTATAATCTCCATTTCGTTCATAAGCATAGGCCACACCAGTGTAGTTTGCATATGATTGAAATGAAATATGTTGATCTAAAAATTTTAGGGCCTTGTCTGCATTATCAGGGTCTGTAGTTTCATATAAAGCCGGAAATAGTTTTTTGAACCACAAATTAGAACTGTCGCTGCCATAGTCAGCATCAGGTTGCTCAAGTCCAACCTGTTCTCTAGATATTTTGTCCGCTTTCTCCGCACAGGTTTTGGCAAGAGAGGCATCGGCAGCCTGACCTTCAAACAATGTTTTTAGCAAATAATAATTGGCATAGGTTTGAAGTAATTTGTTTTTCTCTACTAGCTGAAATAATTCTTTTGCCTGTGTTAAAGCTTTGGATTTATCCTGTAGTAAATAAATGTCGTTGAATTTATTTTGGAAATCTTCCTGCGTTTGAGAGAATAAAGGACTTGCAACGGCAAGTGAAATAATAAAAAGGAAAGACTTAATAATTTGAAATTTCATAGAAAATGGTTTGCGTATTGCGTTCTATAAATTTAAACCAGATTTTATTATTAAAATATAAAACCGTCCGCTTTTTAGAAAACGGACGGTTTTAAGAATAAATGAGTTGCTTAACTTATTGAAGAACCCGGTGTCACTGCATTTTCCGGTTTTAATAACTGTAATTTTCCATCTGCATCTTCGGCAGTTAAAATCATGCCCTGGCTTTCGATGCCTTTCATTTTGCGTGGTGCCAGATTGGTAACTACTACTACCTGTTTGCCTACCATCTCTTCTGGTGTGTAATGCAAGGCTATGCCCGAAACAATAGTTCTTTTTTCAGTGCCTAAATCAATTTCAAGCTTTAAAAGTTTATCAGCCTTTGCCACTTTTTCACAAGCCGTTACAGTTCCGGCTTTTAATTCCAGTTTTGCAAAATCATCATATACAATTTCCGGTTTGCCGGCATCTGTTTTTATTGGTTCCTTTTTAGTTGTTTCAGTACTTCCCGATTTTAGTTTTTCAATCTGCATTTCAATTTCACTGTCTTCAATTTTTCTGAACAAAAGCTCAGGGGCTCTCAGGCTATATCCTGATTTAAGTAAATCTGCTTTACCCGCATTTTCCCATTCCAGCATTTTTTCTACCACTTTCATCATGTGCAACATTTTGGCTGCCGTATTTGGTAAAAATGGATTGATAAAAATGGAAAGATTGGCACAAAGCTGTAAGCAAATGTAAATACAGTTGTCAATCAATTTTTGCGCTTCAGGATCAGTCGCCGTTTTCTTAGATACTATCCAAGGCTCTTTTTTCTGCATATACTGGTTGCCTTTTCTTGCCAGTTCTATTACTTGAAAAAGTCCATCGCGGAAATGATAGTATTCTAATGCAGATTGCACTTCACCTTTGGTGTTTTCAAACTCAGCAATCATTGCCTTATCCGTTTCATCCAACAAGCTGGTATGAAGCCGGGGTACTTTTCCTTCGCACAATTTGTGCATCAACACAAATGTTCTGTTTACAAAATTTCCAAATACATCACTCAATTCACTTCTATATGCCGTTTGAAAACCTTTCCAGGTAAATTCACTGTCCTTTGTTTCCGGAGCAATGCTGGTAAGATAAAAACGCAATGCATCTACCATTTGCCCGCCGCCATTTTCCTTTTTTACAAAATCATTTATATAATCCCGCATATCTAACTTCCAGTTGCGGCTGGTGCTCATTTTATCGCCTTCAAGATTCAAAAACTCATTGGCCGGTACATTGTCGGGTAAAATATTGCCATGTAGCTTGAGCATGACGGGGAAGATGATGCAATGAAAAACAATATTGTCTTTACCAATAAAATGTACCAGTTTGGTGTCTTTATCTTCCCAATATGGTTTCCAGTCTTTTTTATTATCAATCGCCCATTGTTTGGTTGCACTTATGTATCCAATGGGTGCATCAAACCATACATATAATACTTTTCCCGCTCCTTCAGGCAGCGGAACTTTAATTCCCCAGTCCAAGTCTCTGGTAACAGCTCTGGATTGCAAGCCACCTTCTATCCATCCTTTGCATTGCCCTGCTACATTTGTACGCCAGTCGTCTTTGTGCTGCCCCAGTATCCATTCTTTTAGAAATGCTTCATGCTTTCCTAATGGTAAATACCAGTGCGAGGTTTTCTTTTTTACAGGCGACTTTCCACTCAATGTACTTACAGGATTGATCAATTCTTCGGGGCTAAGGGATTTGCCACAGGTTTCACATTGATCGCCAAAGGCACGGTCGCTCCCACAGTTGGGGCAAGTGCCTTTGATATACCGATCAGCTAAAAATGTTTTGGCTTCTTCATCAAAATATTGTTCAGTTTCTTTTACTTCCAGCTCACCAGCATCATTCAATTTTGTAAAAAATTCCTGTGCGGTTTCATGATGCAATTGTGCCGAAGTGCGGTGATAAATATCAAAGCAAATATTCAGGTCTGCAAAATCCTGTTTCATTGCTTCGTGGTATTTATCTATAATTGCCTGAGGGGTGGTGCCTTCTTTTGCAGCCTGAATGGGAATAGCTGTACCATGTTCGTCACTACCGCATACAAATACAACATCTCTTTTTTGTGCTCTTAGATAACGTGCATAAATATCAGCAGGAATATAGGCCCCTGCCAGATGACCTATATGTTTCAATCCATTAGCATAGGGAAGGGCAGCTGTAACTAAATATCTTTTTGGGTTCGTCATTATTAAAAAGTAAAGGGCAAAAATAGCCAAACAAATTCAACCGGAAATAAAGGGGGTTTGATAAGATATTGATATTTTAGCTGTATGATTACCTTACCTCCATATTTAAAGAAAGGCGATACCATTGGCATCGTTTGTCCGGCTGGATATATGAGCCGCGAAAAAATGCAAACCTGTATTGATACTTTGAAAGAGTGGGGTTATGCTGTGCAACTTGGCAACACTACCAGAAGTAGTTCTGAAACTTATTTTTCAGGCACCGATGAAGATAGAAGGGCGGATCTTCAGCAAATGATGGATGACAATAATATTAAAGCAATAATGTGTGGCAGAGGAGGATATGGTACCGGCAGAATCATTGATGATTTGCGATTTAAACAATTTGTAAAAAAGCCAAAATGGATAATTGGTTATAGTGATATTACAGTTTTGCATTCACACATTTATTCTAATTTTTATATTTCCACTCTTCATTCGCCAATGGCCGCAGCGTTTAATGACGGGGGTAATATAAATGAATATGTACTTTCATTGAAAGATGCTTTAGAAGGCAAACCGGAATTTTTTCAAAATCCAGTTACAAATTTTTGTAGAAAGGGTGATGAGGAAGGTGAACTGGTAGGAGGCAATCTGGCAATGCTGGCACACATGGTAGGCACAGGTTCTGATATTAAAACAAAAAGCAGAATTCTTTTTATTGAAGATGTTGGCGAATATCAATACAATATTGACCGAATGATGCGTCAGCTAAAAAGAGCCGGGAAGCTTGAAAAATTAAACGGACTTATTTTTGGCATTTTTTCTGATACAAAAGATACTGAGAGACCTTTTGGAACTCTCTTGCATGAGATGCTTTGGGAGATTATTAAAGAATATGATTATCCGGTTTGCTTTGACTTTCCGATTAGTCATACTGATAAAAATTATGCATTAAAAACGGGTGTAAGACATAGGTTGAAAGTGGGAGAGAAAAAAATTACACTTGAAGAACTATCATAACCGCAGCAGGGAATCCAATTTCTCAGTGAGTAACCGATAGCTATACAAATTATTGTGCCCGCCACCTTTTATGGTTACAAATTCATCACCCTTTTTTAGCAGCGGTATTAACCTGCTGGCATTGCTATAGGTAACTAAAATATCTTTTGTGCCCTGAAAGATTGTAACAGGTGCTTTTATATTTTCTATAAATTGATAAGTTGGCAATTTGTAATGCAACATCCAGCGAACAGGATAGAAAGGAAGATAATGACTGATGACAGATGGAAAATCATAATACGGAGTTTCCAATATCAATCGTTTACAAGGTTTGATGGATGCCAGTTGAGCGGCTATGCCTGTGCCCATGCTTTTCCCATAAATAATAATGTTGTCAGCAGGAAAATATTGTAAAGCAAGCTCATAGACTTTTAATGCCCAGTCATACAGTTTTTTTTCAGTAAGCTTACCAGTGCTTTTTCCGTAGCCGGGATAGTCAATCATTAAAACATCATAACCCTGTTTGGTAAAGTAGGGCATAAAGCGAGAATACCATGAAATATTTCTTTTATTACCATGAAAATATAGGACAACACCTCTTGAAACGGAATCGGTTTTTTGAAATTGAACAAGACTGATTGTGTCATTTTCATTTAATCCCAGCCGCAACTCCTTATGTGGTTCAGAAAAATTATAACGATGATTTCTGTTTAAAGACAATGGGTGAAATAAAATAGCATCTTGCAGAAAATAAAGCGCAATACCGCCTAATAAATAAACGATCAGTAAAATCTTTGTTGTTTTTATTAGTCTTTTCTTCCACATCAGGCAAAGATGAAAACAAAATGTAAAATAACATTACGAATTTTAATATTAACATTGAAAAAAGTGATGCTAATACTTTAAAATATCTCTGACGAAATTATGATATTCGTCAAAAGATGGTAAATTATTGTGTCCGCCACCATGAATGCGAATGAGTGTTATCCTTCGTGGATTTATTTTCTGAAGCGACTCGCTATGGCGAATAGGAATCAACCAGTCCTTGGTTCCATGAATGATATAGGTATGGCATTTTACAAGCGGCAACCATTTGTCAGTTCTCAAATGATAGCGCAACACAATCCGTACAGGAAGGATGGGCAGAAATCTTTCTATCACTCTCAGAAAATTAAAATAAGGAGCGTCCAGTATCAGGTATCTGGGACAATTGTCAGAAGCCAGTTTGCTCGCAAATCCACTGCCCATGCTACGGCCATAAACGATCAGGTGATTTTCAGAATATTTTTCTTTTAATCTGTCGTACACAAATTGCATATCGCTCATCATTTCCTTTTCGCTTCGCTTGCCGGTACTTTTTCCAAATCCCCGATAATCCACTAACACTACATCATAATCATAACGATAGAAATCTTTTGCGTAACGTGCCCAACCTTTAATACTTCTGGTATTGCCATGAAAATACAGTATTAACCCTTTTGGATTTTCTCTGAAAAAATGTAAACCATTAATACGTACACCGGGAGCAATGTCAAAAAAGTATTCTTCAAAAGGGGCATCATATTTGAATTTAAAATCCTGCTTAAGTTTTTCAGGTTTGAAGATGAGCCGTTCCTGCAATAGATAAGCCAGAATAGAAAGTATAATGATACCAACGAGAATATACCAGACAAATGAAGGCAATCAGAAAATTTTGGTTGGATGAAGTTATAGCGTTTCAACCAATCATTGTAATCTTCTTAGCGGCATTTTCTGCAATTCTCCAATTGTGAGTGGAAATTTCTCTACTGTTACATTGCCTTGATCCAATCCGAATCCTTTTTCTTCTGACAGGCTAATTTCCTTTAACCAGAAATAACTTTGCATTATAAACCTTTCTGTAAATGGCAGTTCACTATCCTGGCTCAGATATTTTTCCATAACTACAAATTGAAAATCGCCATGCGCCCGGCTTCTTTCTATGGTTTCATATTTTGCCGAAATATTAATTTCTCTTTTAGCAGCCAGCTCTTCTACTACTTGTTGAAAAAGTAAATTGATACGGGGTTGTCTTCTGAAGCCAAGTTTAAAATCAATGCGGATTATGTCATTAGGTATAATGTGTTCTACTGTATAGTCGCAAGTGTAAGGTTCGTCCAGCGTGTCCACATGTACAATCCAATAGATATCTGCCCGCTTTGGTTTTTTACTTAATATAGAATAAATAATCTTGTGTTCAATTTCTTTTGGATTGTTGGCACTGGTTAAGAAAACTAAATGCGTTGCGTATTTTGGAATCGTTTTATCTGTACTTAGCTCCTGAATTTTTGGTAGGTAATGTTCAAGTCTTACAAACTCTACATAGCGGTTCTTAATTTTTCTGGCACGATACCAGATATACATAATGAAAAACAGGATGCCTGCTACTATCAATGCAACGTATCCGCCATTCGGAAATTTTTCAAGATTAGCTCCCAAAAAAGCGCCTTCTAATCCAAAATAGGCAATAAGATAGAGATAAATAAAAATGGGTTTCACTCTTCTTAATACTAAATAATTGGCAAACAATAGTGAAGTAGCGATCATACATAATGTGATGGCCAATCCGTAAGCCGCTTCCATATTATCGGATTTTCTGAAATACAGAACAATACCAACACAACCAATATAAAGTAGCAGGTTTACACCGGGTATATAAAGTTGCCCTTTCTCTTCTGAAGGGTATTTTATCTTCAACTTGGGCCAAAGATTCAAACGTATTGCCTCACCTACCAGAGTAAAAGATCCAGAAATTAATGCCTGACTTGCGATGATTGCTGCTAAAGTGGCAATGATGATGCCTGTAAGTCTAAACCAATCAGGCATGATGCCATAAAAAGGATTGAGAACATGTGTGTCTATTAACTGATTATGATAGTTGGCCAGCATCCAGGCACCTTGCCCTAAATAGTTTAATATCAAACAGGCTTTTACATAAATCCATGAAATGCGAATGTTGCCACGGCCACAGTGCCCCAGATCGCTGTATAAAGCTTCAGCTCCGGTGGTACACAGAAATACGGCACCTAAAATCCAAAACCCTTTTGGATAATGTGTAAGCAAATCAACTGCGTATGCAGGATTGAATGCTTTAAATATCTCAAATGAGTCAAACAAATGCAAACAGCCCATAACGGCCAACATCAAAAACCAAATAAACATAACCGGGCCAAAAAATTTACCAATAGGGCCGGTGCCTATTTGTTGCATTAAGAATAATACAGTCAATATGCCAATGACTATGTAAATAATAGTATTGGTAGAAATATCGCCAACAGCTGGAATTTGCCTTAATCCTTCAATTGCGGCTGTTACGGTTACCGGAGGTGTTATCATACCATCAGCAAGCAGTGCAGAGCCACCTATCATAGCGGCGATGACCAACCATTTTTTTCTCCGCTTTACTAGTGTGTAAAGGGAAAATATTCCTCCTTCACCTTTGTTATCTGCTTTAAGAGTAAGAATTACATATTTGATCGTGGTTTGCAGTGTTAGTGTCCAAATGATGCAAGAAAGACTGCCGATGATCAGCTGTTCTGTTACTATTCTGGAATTAACTATTGCTTTGAAAACGTATAATGGTGAAGTACCAATATCTCCGAAAATGATGCCCAGTGCTACAATTAGCCCCAGACCGGTTACCTTCTTAGTATTTACTGACATATTTATTGGTGAGGGCGAAATGTGAAGTGCCGCTTACCATTTTTGCGGTAGCAAATGTATAACACCTACCGACAATAAATAAAACTTATTCAATTCTTTTTAATCGGAGATTGGTAACAGGTGCTACTATCAATGGGAATTTTTCCACGGTTACATTAGCAGCATCCAGTCCAAAGCCTTTTTCTTCAGAAAGACTATGGTCTTTTATCCAGAAATGAGAAAGCATTATTAGTCTTTCAAGGAAAGGGAGTTCGTTGTCCTGGCTCAGGTATTTTTCCATCACCATAAATTGAAAATCGCCAACCGTGTTGCTGCTGGCAAGACTTTCATAGCGGCTAAGTATGTTTACTTCACGATTGGCTACCAGGTCTTCTACCACTTTGCGAAACATCAGATTAATACGAGGCTCCATGCGGAAACCCAGTCTGAAATCTATTCGGATTATGTCATTTGGAATGATGTGTTCTACTTTGTATTCGCAGGTATAGGGATCATCAAGCGTATCAACATGAACAAACCAATAAATGTCGGCACGTTTAGGTTTTTTATTTAGGATAGAATAGATAATCTTATGCTCTATTTCTTTTGGATTGTTTGCACTGGTAAGATATATTAAATGAGTAGCATATTTTGGAACCGACTTATCATTGCTCAATTCCTGAATTTTTGGAATATAGTGTTCTAGTCTTACAAATTCAACATACCTGTTTTTAATCTTTCTAGCTCTAAACCAAATATACATTACTAAAAACATGACCAACCCAATGAACAGAGTGATATAACCCCCGTGTACAAACTTTTGCATTAAGGCAATAAAATAGGCCGATTCAATTATAAGAAAGCAAGCCAGAAAAATATAGACCCATCTTTTCTTTGCCCGGTTTAAGACCAGATAATTAGAAAACAATATAGTTGTCATCAACATAGTGACAATGATGGCTAATCCATAAGCTGCCGCCATATTACTTGACTTGCGAAAATAGAATAGAACGAAAACACAACCTGCATACATCAGCCAGGAAATAGCCGGAATAAATAACTGACCTTTTTCTTCAGATGGATAACGGATGCGCAGCTTTGGCCAGAGGTTTAATCGCATAGCCTCGCTTATTAATGTAAAGGCCCCGGAAATCATTGCCTGACTTGCAATAATGGTGGCTGCTGTAGCAATGATAACTCCCGGAATAATAAACCAATGTGGCATCAAATCATAAAAAGCATTGATCTGAAAACTGTCCCTTATCTCTGGCGTTAGTATCACGCCGGGTTTCATGTGTGCCAGCAGGTAAGCACCTTGCCCGATATAATTCACTAACAAACATGTTTTTACATAGGTCCATGAAATACGAATATTTTTCCTGCCGCAATGTCCCAAATCGCTATACAGAGCCTCGGCTCCGGTAGTACATAAAAACACCGCACCCAATAACCAGAAACCATGAGGATATTCCTTTAAAAATGAAATGGCATAATAGGGATTTAATGCTTTAAGAATGCTCAGATCATCGGCCATGTGTACAACACCCAATACAAAAAGCATTAAAAACCATACAAACATGATGGGGCCAAAAAATTTGCCAATGGAGGCGGTCCCAAATTGTTGCAGAAAAAAGAATAAAGTAAGGATAGTAAATACAATGATAACGGCTGTGTTACTGCCTTCTATAATGCCCAGTGAAGGCACTTCTTTTAAGCCCTCAATTGCAGATGTAATTGACATAGGCGGTGTAATAATGCCATCGGCGAGCAATGATGCACCGCCAATCATAGCCGGAATGACAAGCCATTTTCTTCTGCGTCTTACCAATGCATATAGTGCAAAGGTGCCTCCTTCACCACGGTTATCAGCTCTTAAAACCATTACAACATATTTTAATGTTGTCTGAAGAGTAAGTGTCCAAATGATACATGAAAGCGTACCTATAACGAGTTGCTCAGTTACCTCACGACCTGCAATAATCTCATTAAAAGTATAAAGTGGAGAAGTACCTATGTCGCCATAAATAATACCCAGTGCCACTATTAATCCTGCTGTAGTAACTTTATTGGTTGGTACTTTCACGGACGGTGTTTAGGTTGGTTATGGCCGGTTTTATCTGTATTAATTAAATTGGTTTTTTAAAAACACAATTTCAAAGGTAAAGGCAAAATTTTCTTTCAGGGCATAAATGGCAAAATCTTTGCAACTTTCCTTTTGAATTTGTCATAAAAATGAGCGGATACAACTTTACATATTTTCTGTGTGTCAAAAATGTAATTTAGTTGCATCTTGCATCTTGCATCTGAAATTAGATATATGGGAATGGATTTCAATAAAATTTTTGGAAATAAATGAAAATGCGTAATAAAAAAATTTTGATTTTAATGGGCTTCACCTTTATTTTTATTCAGGTTGGCGCTCAAAAAATAATGTATTCTGAACCCGATAAAGAGGATACCCGTAGAATGGTCTTCGAGATAATGGGGAAAATAAACAATCATTTTCTCATATATAAAAACACAAGAGCCAACAAGCATATCGTTTCTGTATTGGATAATGAGATGAAAGAAGTAGCCAGTGTAGAGCAGAAATATATACCGGGAGGTGACCGGATGATTAATATTGACTTTTTTCCCTATCAGAATTTTTGCTACCTGATTTATCAGTACCAAAAAAAGAATGTGATTTATTGTATGGCGGCTACAGTAGATGGATTGGGCAATATTGCTGGCGATCCTGTTGAGTTGGATACAACACATCTGAGCTTTGCTGCTAACAATAAAATATATTCAGTAATTACCAATGAGGACAAAAGCAAAATCATGGTTTTTAAGATTAATACAAAAAATAAAAAAGCGTATCTACTCACTACAAAGCTATTTGACAATAAGCTTGGTTTAATGAAAGAAAGTCGTTTGCCAGTTGTTATGGAAGAACGAAATGAATATCTGGGCGTATTTCAGTTAGATAATATCGGCAATCTTGTTTTTTCCAAATTTTTGCGTAGCAATAACGACAATATTAATGCAGCACAATTGGTGATGAAGGCTGCAAATGCTGATTCTCTTTTTACAGCCAATCTGAATATTGAAAAAACCTGGCTGGATGAAGTGCATATAAAAATTGATAATACCAATCAAAGATACCTGCTCACCTCGTTATACTATAAAGAAAGGAAAGGTAATATTGATGGGTACTATTTTTATGTATGGGATACAAAAACGGGAGAACCATATGTAGATACTGTTTATACATTTCCTGAAGACTTAAGAAGAGATGCCCGTGGTGATGCTTCTTTCAAAGGCGCCTTTAATGATTTTTTTGTACGTAATATCATCATTCGAAAAGACGGGGGCTTTGTTATGGGCAGTGAGTCTTATTATACCACATCAAGATTTAATAACTGGAACAGGTGGGATTATTTATATGGCCAACCTTATTACAATTCATTTGGCAGCAATTATTATTCACCTTATTACAATAATTATTGGATGAATAATTCCAGGTTTAACAATAATCAGGCAGTTCGCTACCATGCTGATAATATCATCTTCAATTCATTCTCAGATAAAGGATTGCCTGAGTGGAATAATGTAGTGGGCAAAAATCAGTACGATGATGCTTCTGACGATCTCATGTCATACCAAATGGTAAATACAGGTGGCGCACTTCATTTCTTGTTTAACCTGCAAGAAAGAAGAAATAATCTTTTAACTGATTATAGTATTTCCCCCGATGGTCAAATGACAAGAAACCCAACTTTGAAAAATCTGGATAAGGGATATGATTTTATGCCGAAATATGGAAAACAGGTTGGCAGCAAAGTGTTGATAATTCCTTGTGCATATCGCAATTATATTTGCTTTGCAAAAGTTGAGTATAATTAAACCATCTTTGTGGCCAACTTGTGACAGGAATATTTAAAACAAAAAATCCGGCAAATATTTTTTTGCTTTTTGTAATGGCATTTGCGCTTAAGTTGCCGCTATTCTATTCGACTGCCTTTGAACTACCGAGACCAGATGATAGTATTTTATATCAGTCTTTAGTTGGCTTTATTAATTCATATAGCAAGACTTTGCCAAAGCTATACCCGGTACTTGCCATTTTGCTATTGATTACTCAAGCCCTGATGCTGAATAGCTTTATTAACCGGCAAAGAATGACAGGCAGACAAAGTTATTTGCCTGCGATGGCATATATCCTGCTTACTTCCTTATTACCAGACTGGAATTATTTTTCTGCACCCTTGCTGGTGAATACCATTTTCATTTTTATATTAACCTCTTTGTTTCAAATTTATAATAATGAAAAAGCAAAGGGGATTATATTCAACGCTGGTCTTGCTGCTGGAATTGCCGTATTTCTGTATTTCCCTTCTCTTTTGTTTGGTGTATGGATGTTGCTGGCGCTAATGATAATGCGCCCATTCAAAATAAATGAATGGGTCTTATGTTTAGTAGGCATCAGCACTCCTTTTTACTTTTATGGTATCTACCTTTTTATTACTGATATGTGGAGTTGGGAAGCAATTTTTTCTCCATTGCAAATTAAATTGCCGACTGTTACTCAATCAATATGGTTGGCAGTTAGTGTTTTTATGATTGTTGTTCCTTTTCTTATTGGAGCATGGTATGTACAGGATAATCTACGAAAAATGCTGATTCAAGTTAGAAAAGGATGGACATTGTTACTCCTTTATCTACTTTTTTCTTTATTTATTCCTTTGGCAGGAGAAAATCAAACATTTGAAAACTGGATAATTACGGCTATTCCGTTTGCAGGCTTTCATGCATGTGCTTATTTATATGCTACCTACCGAATTATTCCAATTCTTATCTTTTGGGTTTCAATAACTTTTGTGCTGGTATGGCAATATGCCGGACCTGCTTGGCAATAAAACTGCTCTGAATTTCAATGCTTATCTTCGCGGTTCCTAAAAGTTTATTATGAAATTTGGCGTAGTGGTTTTTCCCGGCTCCAATTGCGACAGAGATATGTATGATGCTTTAAAATATGATTTGAAGCAGGATGTTACAATGCTGTGGCATAAGGATAAGGATATTTCTGCTTTTAATACGGATGATTGCATTATACTACCTGGAGGATTTTCGTTTGGAGATTACATGCGTTGTGGAGCCATTGCCCGTTTTAGCCCTATGATGCAACGTGTAATTGAATTTGCCAATGACGGGGGCAAAGTGTTTGGTGTTTGCAATGGATTTCAGATTTTATGTGAATCGCTTTTATTACCGGGAGCCTTGCTTCGAAATAAAAACCAGCAATTTGTTTGTAAGAATGTTTTTGTGAAAGACGGCGACAGTAATATTTATAAAATACCTGTAGCGCATGGAGAAGGCAGGTATTATGCCGACGAGCAAACGTTGAACAATCTGGAAGCTAATGGGCAGGTCATATTTTATTATTGTGATGAAAACGGAAATGTAACTGATGATGCCAATCCAAATGGTGCTAGCAGAAATATTGCAGGCATTTGTAATGATAAAAGAAACGTATTTGGAATGATGCCCCATCCTGAAAGAGCCTGTTCTTCAGATTTGGGCAATACTGATGGTAGGGGAATCATCAAAAACCTGCTGATGACTGCGCAACTTGCAGGTACAAAATAGCATCTTATCAATGATTTAACGGTATTTGTCATTTTGGTTACAGTTTTTTAAAATTGACGATGTTACATTTGCAACAAGAAAAAAATCAAGAATGAAAAAGCTTTTACTTTTTATATTTATTATATCTGCTGCGGTATCAGGTAAAGCCCAAATAAACCCTGTAACATGGAGTTTTTCGGCAATAAAAGTTGCGGATAAAACTTATGAGATTCATATGAAAGCCATAATACAGACTGGATGGCATTTATATTCGCAAAGCCAGCCTGAAGATGCAATAGCTATACCCACAACATTTATTTTAAATAACAATCCATTATTTACAAAAGAAGGGGCAATTAAAGAAGTTGGGAAAATTGAGAAAATGAATGATGCTACTTTGGGTGTTTCAGCCAATCAATATTCGGGCTCCGTTGATTTTGTTCAGAAAATCAAATTAAAGACAAATGTAAAAACAAATTTTACCGGCAATGTTGAGTTTCAAACCTGTGACGATAAAAAATGTCTTCCGCCTAAGAAAATAAATATAAACGTTGCGATAAAATAATTTTTTCTTCTATATGAATTTAGAAACGGGTTTTTAATAGGAGACCCGTTTGTTTTAATATCAAAATCATGCGGAGATTTTTAAAACCAATTGCTGTATTCTTTCTGTTTTTTATAGCTGGATTTCAAACGATGGCTCAGGATTCATCTGATATTTCAGGATGGAAAGCTTCAGCAACAAAGCTCGCTGACGGGAAATACGAACTTAGTATTAGTGTACCTGCATTAAATGGCTGGCAATTATTTGATCCAAATATTAAGTTTGAAGATTTTAAAACTTCAGAACTCATTTTTCCTGACTCATCCATAACTCAAGTAGGGGGATTTGAACTTACAGAGCAGCCTAAAAAAATTAAAACCCCGCTTTCAGAAGATTCCACTTTTGGTGTTTTTGATAAAGGCACTACTTTCAAAACAATTATTCAAATAAATGGAACGGTGCCCGCCAATTTGCGTGGCATATTTACTTATACCTATGGAAAAGGGATTGATGAATTTAAACCAGGAAATTCATTTGAATTTTCGGCAACATTACAAGGAGGCGTAGATTGCAAAATCAATATTCTAGTACCTACAATAGATATTGAAAACCCTGTTGCATCATTTGGAGATGAAATAGACAAGAAAAGCGGTTTTCTTACCATTTTCCTTTTGGGACTATTAGGTGGAATTATAGCTTTACTTACCCCCTGTGTATTTCCAATGATTCCACTTACAGTTTCATTCTTTACCAAACAGGCAGAAAATAAGGGCAGCGCTATCAGAAAAGCATTGCTGTATGGCTTTTTTATATTCCTGATTTATGTACTGTTTACACTGCCTTTTCATATTGCAGGACAAACCAATCCTGATGTTTTTAATAATATTTCAACCGGTGTAGGACTCAATCTTTTTTTCTTTTTGATATTTGTTGTTTTTGCATTTTCTTTTTTTGGATTTTATGAAATTACACTGCCTTCATCTGTTGCAAATAAAATGAATGCCAAAGCAGGTATTGGCAGTTTGCTTGGAATCTTCTTCATGGCTTTAACGCTTGTTATTGTTTCATTTTCCTGTACGGGTCCTGTGTTTGGCACTTTTTTGGCAAGTGTGTTAGAGCAAGGTCCCTGGCCATTGACAGTAGCTGCAGCAGGATTTGGTGTTGCATTGGGCCTTCCTTTTGCTTTGTTTGCAATGTTTCCCAACTGGTTGAAAAAAATGCCCAAATCAGGTGGATGGATGACTGATGTAAAGGTGGTTCTGGGCTTTATTGAGCTTGCACTTGCTGTAAAGTTTTTGGCCAATGCAGATAATGTAAAGCAATGGGGCTTCTTGAAACGAGAAGTCTTTGTAGCTATTTGGATTCTTATTGGTATTTGCGTTGTCGCTTATCTTTTAGGGTTATTCAAAAAGAAATCTGCTGGTAGCAAAATCAGGTTTTCCGTGGTCAGAATATTTTTCATTTTACTCTTCGCTTCATTTACAGCTTATCTGGTTCCAGGCTTATTTAATATACCAGCTGCAAAGCTCAAACTGATAAGCGGATTTCCACCACCTGCCTGTTATAGTATTTATGCAAATCCTGTAAATTGCGATAAGCCTCTATTGGATTATGATGAAGCAGTGCAACTTGCGAAGCAACAAAACAAACCATTACTAATTGACTTTACCGGCTGGGCCTGTGTCAACTGTCGCAGAATGGAAGAAAAAGTTTGGACCAATGCCAAAGTGGAAAAGATGATGAAAGAAGATTTTATTTTGGTTTCACTATATGTTGATGAAAAAAGAAAGCTTCCCGCCTGTCAGCAAACTGTATATACAACTAAATCGGGAATAGAAAAATCAATAGTAACTGTTGGCGACAGATGGTCCACTTTTCAAATTGAAAATTTTCATGCTACATCTCAGCCTCAATATGCAATTATCAGCCCCGATGAAAAAGCATTGGTAAGAACTAAATTTTACACACCCAGTGCGCCTGAATTTGCTGCATGGTTGCAACATGGATTAGATGCGTTTAAAAAGCATAATTCCAAGAAGTAATTTGATTTAATTTGAAAAGAAATTAGAAAGAAAAAGCCCCCAAACATATACTTGTATGGGGGCTTTTAATTAGGTGTCATTCTGTACCAACCTTCCGGTATGGCAAGCAAGAGGAATCTGTATTATCAGAAACTTCTTTTCTCCGGGTGGAGATACAGAATGACAAGAACTTTATACAGGAGCTTGTTTATAAGTCATTAGTTTACGCAAGTTAATCAATCCATATCTCATTCTACCCAAAGCAGTGTTAATACTGCAATCAGTTGCGGCAGCAATTTCTTTAAAACTCATATCAGCAAAATGGCGAAGTATGATTACTTCACGCTGATCTTCCGGAAGCTTATTCAACATTTCTCTTACACGATCATGACTTTGTCTTCGTATCAAAGAAGTTTCAGCACTGTCTTCCGAAAAATTTAGTACTTCAAATATATCTTTATCATCACCAGTACGAATGGTAGGAGTGCGTTTTACTTTTCTGAAATGATCAACACAAAGGTTGTGAGCTATACGCATAGCCCAGGGTAGAAATTTACCTTCTTCGGTATAACGACCTCCACGCATGGTGTCAATTACACGTATAAAAACTTCTTGAAAAATATCTTCGGCAAGATATTTGTCTTTTACAAGAAAAAGGATAGAAGTATATAGCTTATCCTTATGACGAAGCACTAGTGCTTCTAAGGCTTCAGCATGTCCATCTGTAAAAAGACGGATGAGTTCGTGGTCAGTTTTCTTAATCATCGCTTTCATATCTACAACAGTTTAGGTTTTCGCATAAGCTTTGGCTATGCAGGTTAAATGGATATTGGCAGTAAACTCAGAAAAAAATGTGTAGATATTATGCTATAGGCTGGGTAAGTTTTTGGTTTTTCATATTTTCAGGATTATTGGGAACTAAAAATAGGTCTTTTGCCTGAATTCCCAAAGATTTGTAAAAATATTTGTCCCTTACTATGTAAATAAAATGTTAAGACATCGTTTGAAAATCAAAGCGTAATATAGGATTACATTTGTGTAAGTAACAATGGAAAATGTAATTAAAGGGGAAAAATCCGCTAAAACAAAGACCGTAATTCCTGCAGATAATATCTTGATCAAAGGAGCAAGGGTGCATAACTTAAAAAATGTATCAGTATCATTTCCAAGAAATAAATTAACTGTTGTTACGGGAGTTTCAGGCTCTGGAAAATCATCATTAACTATAGATACGCTTTTTGCTGAAGGTCAACGCAGGTATGCAGAAAGTCTGAGTGCTTATGCCCGTCAGTTTTTAAACCGGATGAATAAACCTGATGTGGATGATATCAAAGGCCTTTGTCCAGCTATTGCAATTGAACAAAAAGTAATTACCCGCACTCCCAGAAGCACGGTTGGCAGTCTTACAGAAATTTATGATTATCTGAGGTTGTTGTTTGCCAGAATAGGGAAAACAATTTCACCAGTGTCAGGAAAAGAAGTGAGAAAAGATGATGTTGATGATGTTCTGGAAACAATTATTAAATTAAATGAAGGTGATCGTTTTTTTATTCTTGCAACTTTTAAGCAACACAAAAACCGTGATATCAGAGAAGAACTAAACATCCTTGCTCAAAAAGGTTTTGTAAGAATGATTGCTTTGACGGACACAAACCAAAAAGAAATAGAACCATTACGTATTGAAGATCTTTTAGAACTATCGGATAAAGAATTAAAATCAAAAAAAATAAGCCATATTCTTATAGATAGAATGGTGGCAAAAGGAAATGCTGAGTTGGATGAAGACGATAAGCACCGCCTGTCAGATTCTATCAGCACCGCATTTTATGAAGGAGAGGGAGCCGTCTATTTATTTGTTCAAAATGCGAACATATCTGCGAAAACAAAACTGGTTCATTTCAATAATCGTTTTGAGCTAGATGGAATGACATTCGAAGAGCCACAGCCCAATCTGTTTTCATTCAACAATCCCTTTGGCGCATGCCCGGTTTGTGAAGGATTTTCACAGGTATTAGGTATTGACCCTGATTTGGTAATACCCGACAGAAGGTTAAGCGTATATGAAGGCGCTGTTGCGCCCTGGAAAGGAGAGAAGCTAGACTGGTGGCGGCAAAATTTCATTAAAAAAGCTAAGTCAGTTAATTTCCCTGTGCATAAATCCATTGCCGATCTTTCTGAAAAGCAATACAAACAGTTATGGGATGGAATAGATGGAATCGGCATCAAAGATTTTTTTAATGATGTGGAGTCGCAATTATATAAAGTACAATATCGTGTTTTGCTCAGCCGTTATCGTGGTCGCACAGATTGTCCGGTTTGTAATGGATTTCGTTTAAGAAATGAAGCACTGTATGTAAAAGTAGGTGGCTGTCATATTGGAGAACTAAGTGCCATGCCGGTAAAGGACTTAGCTAAATGGTTTGAACAATTGAAACTGAGTGCACATGACAAAGAAATTGGAAAGCGAATTTTGCTGGAACTACATCATCGTTTCTCTACTTTAATTAAAGTGGGTCTGGGATATCTTACATTAAACCGACTGGCCAATACTTTAAGCGGTGGCGAAAGCCAAAGAATACAATTGACCAGAAGTTTGGGTAGTAATCTTACAAATTCAATTTACATATTAGACGAGCCATCCATCGGACTACATCCTCGTGATACGGCAAACTTGATTGCTGTATTAAAAGAACTTCGTGATTTAGGAAATACAGTAGTCGTTGTTGAGCATGATGAAATGATGATGCATGAAGCAGATCATATTATTGATATGGGGCCTATGGCATCGCATCTAGGAGGAGAAGTAGTTGCTGAAGGAAATTATGATGACATTATTTCTAATTCTGAAAGCCTTACAGGAAAATACCTGAGTGGTTTGCTTTCGATAGAACCGCCCAAGCAGGTAAGAAAATGGAATCAGTCATTGAAAGTAGAAGGTGCAAGACAAAACAATCTCAAAAATATTTCTGTAGAATTTCCTTTAAAGGTGCTTTGTGTGGTAAGCGGTGTTAGCGGCAGTGGGAAAACAACGCTGGTAAAACAAATTTTATATCCTGCACTTCAGAAAATGAAAGGTGTGTTTGGTGAAAAAGTCGGACATCACAAACAAATATCCGGAGATACTGATATGATAGGCCAGATTGAACTGGTAGATCAAAATCCAATTGGTAAATCCAGTCGCAGTAACCCGGTTACATATATTAAAGCTTATGATGAAATAAGAGATTTATTTGCCCATCAGCCACTAAGTAAAATGAGGGGATTTCAACCAAAGCATTTTTCATTTAATGTAGATGGTGGCCGGTGCGATACCTGTAAAGGCGAAGGAGAGCAGTTGGTGGAGATGCAGTTTTTGGCAGATGTGCATCTGGTTTGCGAATCGTGTGGAGGAAAAAGATTTAAAGAAGAAGTATTGGAAGTAAAATACCGGGATAAAAATATTTTTGATGTATTGGAAATGAGTGTAGAGGAAGCCATCTCTTTTTTTTATGATGAAAAAAATATTGCCAAAGCCATTCAACCATTAAGCGATGTAGGGCTTGGATATGTAAAACTCGGACAATCTTCAAATACTTTATCGGGCGGCGAAGCACAAAGAGTAAAACTTGCCTCATTTTTAGGCAGAGGAAGAGCAACGCAAAAAATTCTATTCATTTTTGATGAACCAACAACCGGGCTTCATTTCAATGATATAAAAAAACTGTTGGATTCTTTTAATGCATTGATAGAGCAGGGACATTCCATTATAGTTATTGAGCATAATACAGATGTGATTCGAAGTGCAGACTGGATTATAGACTTAGGACCAGATGCCGGTGAAGATGGTGGTGAATTGGTATTTGCAGGCAAACCTTCCGAAATAAAAAAGTGTAAAGCCAGTATAACCGCAAGGTATCTCTGATTAGCGCAATTTGTTCAGGCTCTTTACAAGTTTCTCATCATGCCTGATTCCACGAAGCGCTAAAATAATAAAAACAGGGATGACAAATGCAAATACGCTGGAAAGCAACAAATGTCCTTTTGAGAAATGTATTTTAATTCCTTTGAAATAAAAAACAATAACCAATGCCGAAAATAAAAGTGCTAGTAGACTAATGCGGAATTGTAGTTTTCTGTTTTTGAATAAACCAATAGCTGCGCCGGTACATAAGATGGTAAGCAGCGTAAGTACGAATACCCAAAAATTTGTATCACCTACAAATTCTCCATTGGGAAAAATATGTTCTCTTACATATTTATCACCACTATAAAAAGGGAAAAAGAAAGTCAATATAGCAGATGTAAATGCAAGTAATAACCAAAGCGTTTGTTTTCTTTGAAGCATTGTTTAGTTTTTTTTCGGATTAACCTAATTCGGGATAAAGTGGAAACTGTGCCATAAATTCTTTTACGGCAATCTTTGTTTCTGAAATAATTTTTTCATCATCAGTATTCATTAAAACCTTGTCGATAAAGTCAACTACTGTTTCCATGTGGGCTTCCTTCATTCCACGTGTAGTAACGGCAGGTACACCTACTCGAATACCCGAAGTGACAAAAGGAGATTTATCATCAAACGGCACTGCATTTTTATTGAGTGTGATATGTGCTTTATCCAATGTTTCCTGTGCTTTTTTGCCAGTAAGATTTTTATTACGCAAGTCGATTAACATTAAATGATTTTCGGTGCCATTACTGATAAGATTATAGCCTCTGCTTAAAAAAGCTTTAGCCATTGCCTGCGCATTGGTGATGATTTGTTTGCCATAGTCGGAAAAACTTTCATCAAGAATTTCTCCAAATGAAACAGCTTTTGCTGCAATTACATGTTCCAGCGGGCCTCCCTGGCTGCCAGGGAAAACGGCAAGGTCAAGCAATGAACTCATCATACGTAGATTTCCTTTTGGATCTTTTAATCCCCATGGATTTTCAAAATCATGACGCAACATGATGATGCCACCACGTGGCCCTCTCAATGTTTTATGTGTAGTGGAACTTACAATATGGCAATAATCAAATGGATCATTCAATAAACCTTTTGCAATTAACCCTGCTGGATGTGCTATATCGGCAAAAACAACGGCGCCTACCTCATCTGCAATGGCTCTTATTCTTTTATAATCCCAATCGCGGCTATAGGCACTAGCCCCGCAAATAATCATCTTGGGCTTTTCTGTTTTGGCTTTTGCTTCCAGCTGGTCGTAGTCCACTATGCCATCTTTAGTAACGCCATAATGTATCGCCTGATATGTTTTACCACTAAAGTTGGCTGGGCTACCATGAGTAAGATGACCACCCATACTAAGGTCAAGCCCCAAAAATTTTTCTCCTGCTTTCATAACTGCTAGAAAAACGGCAGCATTTGCAGATGCGCCGCTATGTGGCTGCACATTTGCCCAAGAACAATTAAATATTTTTTTCAATCTTTCGATTGCCAGTGTTTCAATTTCATCCACCACTTCACACCCGCCATAGTATCTTTTTCCCGGATATCCTTCTGCATATTTATTTGTAGGCACAGTTCCCATTGCCTGCATCACCTGCATTGAAGTAAAATTTTCTGAAGCAATCAATTCAATGCCATGACGCTGACGTTCCAATTCTTTATTGATAAGGTCAAAAACCAGTTTATCTTTTTGCATAAAGCAAAAATAACAGACAAATACTGATTGTGTACAGTTTATGAAAAATCTTATTTGTAGTAAATGTCTTACTTTCGCTGGCTGTAGATTAGTGACCAAACCACTTAGCTTAAAATGAAAGCTATCATTCCAGTAGCAGGTGCAGGTACCAAACTGCGCCCCCATAGTTATACGCAACCTAAAGCGCTTATTCCTCTTGCAGGAAAAACAGTTCTAAGTATTATTATTGAACAACTGCAGCAGGCTGGTATTCATGAATTTGTTTTTATTGTAGGATATCTGGGCGATAAAATCCACGATTTTGTTGATGCAAAACATCCGGGTATTAAAGCTCATTATATTCATCAAGGAGATCGCCAGGGGATAGGGCATGCTATTCGCCTTACTAGAAATCTTGTTAATAATGATGAAGTTTTTGTTGTACTGGGAGATACCATTTGTGAGTATAATGTGAGAGAAGTAGTAGAGAGCCCAGTTTCTATGATCGGCGTTAGAAAAGTTGATGATCCTCGTGATTTTGGTGTAGCGGAAATAGATGCTGATTGTATGATTAACCATGTAGTGGAGAAACCGCAGATACCAAAATCCAATATGGCAATGGTTGGCATTTATAAAATAAAAGAGACTGGCCAAATGTTTCAGTGTCTTGAAAATAATATTCGTCAAGGTTTAAAAAGCCATGGTGAATACAGCCTCACCGATGCACTGGATTGTATGATAAAACAGGGTGTTCGTTTTAAATCTTTTAAAGTAGAAAACTGGTTCGACTGTGGTAAAAAAGAAACCATGCTGGAGTCGAATGCAACATTGTTGAAAAAATTTGCAAAGGAAGTAAATGCAGAACAGTTTGAGAATACAGTCATTATTCCTCCGGTAAGTATTGGCGAAAATTGCAAGGTTAAGAATTCCATTATTGGGCCAAATGTGGCCATAGGGGAGCATACTATTTTAGACTCCTGTATTGTTAAGAATTCCATTATAGGCTCTTACTCCAATCTTTTTGATATAGTGTTAGACGAATCTGTAATTGGCAGTGATTCTAATTTACGTGGCGAAACCCGCTCATTGAATATTGGCGATAATACCAGTATTGACTTAGGATAAAATTTATTGTCTAATTTGCTGACTCCTAAAAACAGATTTATGTTTTCAAATAGGATTACGCATTTATTTAAGATTGATTTTCCAATTATACAAGCCGGAATGATTTGGGCCAGCGGTTGGCGACTTGTAAGCGCAGTAAGTAATGCCGGAGGTTTGGGTATCATTGGCGCCGGTTCAATGTATCCTGATGTTTTGCGTGAGCATATTCAAAAATGTAAAGCGGCAACGAATAAACCATTTGGTGTTAATCTTCCACTATTATATCCCGATATTGATAAGCATGTACAGATATTAATTGAGGAGGGAGTGAAAATTGTGTTTACGTCGGCAGGTAATCCAAAAACCTGGACCGGAATATTAAAAGAGAAAGGAATTGCAGTAGTACATGTGGTGAGCTCCTCCAAATTTGCTATCAAAGCGGAAGCAGCTGGTTGTGATGCCGTAGTAGCTGAAGGCTTTGAAGCAGGCGGACATAATGGAAGAGAAGAGACTACCACTTTGGTTTTAATACCCGCAGTGGCCAATGCTGTAAAAATTCCAGTAATAGCTGCAGGTGGAATTGCCACAGGAAAACAAATGCTGGCAGCCATGGTGCTGGGTGCTGAAGGTGTGCAAATGGGCAGTCGTTTTGTTGCCAGTGATGAAGCTTCCTCGCATTTAAATTTTAAAAATGCTGTTGTAAATGCAGCGGAGGGAGATACACAGCTTTCTTTAAAACAACTAACTCCGGTTCGCCTTTTGAAGAATGATTTCTATAAAAAAGTACAAGAAGCTGAAATAAGGGGAGCTTCAATAGAGGAGTTGATGTCTATTTTGGGTAGAGCCAGAGCCAAAAAAGGAATGTTTGAAGGTGATTTACTAGATGGAGAGCTGGAAATAGGACAAGTAAGTTCCCTGTTAAAGGAAATTTTACCAGCCGGGGAAATCGTAAAAAATGTTTGGAAAGAATTTATGAATGGTTTGGAGGAAACAAAGAAAATGCTTTAATTTTAAACGCTTGAATTTGTTGTTTTGAAATTGTATTTAAAAGTTATTAAAATTTCGCAACATGAAACAAAAACTATCCCTGCTTTTATTTGCCAGTTTTGGCCTTTTATCGGCCAGAGCTAACATTGGTGACCCAGGAAATGGTACATCAAAAAAAGATGAACTCAATGGAGTTGTGGTTCATGCTGAAACAAAGAAGCCATTAAAAGATGTAAGCATTACTGCCATATTGGTTAGCAAAAAAGAAAAAACTACCGCTACCGATGACGATGGTAATTTCAACTTTGACCAATTAAAGCCCGGTACATATAAATTTATTTTTGAAAAATCGGGATATAGAAAAGTAACAAAAGAAAAAATTATCATTAAAACTGATGAAGCGTTTCAAATGAATATTGAAATGATGGAAGCAGAAGAATACGACATTATGCCTTCACCTTTTTCAATGGGAATGGGTTAATATGAAATAGTAAAAAATATGCTATCCCGCTTTTTGAGCGGGATTTTTTTTTAGAGTACTTCCAGGCTGTCTATTTTGTCTTGATCAATTTGCTTTATAAGTGCTTCAAGCCCGTCAAATTTTATTTCTTCACGTAAATATTTCTTGACATAAACTTTGAGCATCTTATCGTAGATATCTTCATTAAAATCAAAAATGTTTACTTCTATTACTCTTTTCTTTCCATCTACAGTAGGGCGGAAGCCAATACTCATCATTCCTTTTAATCGGGTATGTGGTTTTACCAAAGGAGAAATGAGATATTCATCTATATCTGGCAGCTCGGCATAAACGGCATAAATGCCATTGCCGGGTGTTATTTTTTCTTCATTCAGCACTTTTAGGTTGGCAGTTGGATATCCAAGCTGCCGTCCCAGTTTATCGCCGTGTACTACCTGACCAGAAAAGAAAAATTCATAACCCAATAAAGAATCGGCTGTGGCTATATCACTATGCAATATGGCTTCACGAATATTGGTAGAGCTGATAGAAATATTTTCCTGAATATGTTTTGGAATTTCAATAAGCCGAAAACCATATTCTTTTGATTTTTTTTCCAATAAACGATAGTCGCCGGTACGTTCGCGGCCAAAGCGGTGATCGTAGCCGATGATAATGGTATGCGGATGAAATTTTTCAATCAAAAAATTGCTGATATAATCTTCGGCAGGTTGATTGGCAAAAGCATCGGTAAATGGAACTACTACAACATGGTCAATACCTGCCTGCTCAAGCAATTCTAATTTTTCTTCGGGTGTATTAATAAGCCGCACCCCTAAGATGGTGGATGATACCACTTTGCGAGGATGTGGATGAAAAGTAATGATCACCGTTTCTCCCTGATGGGAGAGGGCTTCACCTTTCATTTTATCAATTATTTGCCGGTGACCCATGTGTACCCCGTCAAAAGTGCCAATTGTAATGATGGCATTTTGAAAAGCAGGCAGTTTATCAATATCGTAATGTACTTGCATAAGATGCGCAAAAATAATTATTCAACGGGCAATAACCTTAATCAATGTTCTGGTAATTTTACAGCATAATTTTATACATGAGTCTTTATTCAAAAAGAGGCGTATCTGCTCAAAAAGAAGAAATACATCAGGCTATTCGCAAACTGGATAAAGGCTTGTATCCAAAGGCATTTTGTAAAATTTACCCCGATGTACTGGGTGGCGATGATAATTGGGTAAACATCATGCATGCTGATGGGGCAGGCACCAAAAGTATATTGGCTTATTTGTATTGGAAAGAAACTGGTGATCTCTCAGTATGGAAAGGCATTGCACAGGATGCTATTGTAATGAATCTGGATGATTTGCTTTGTGTAGGTATTTATGATAAACTCTTGTTTTCTTCAACAATAGACCGAAATAAAAATCTGATTCCTGCCGAAGTGCTGGAAGCTATTATCAATGGCTCGCAGGAGTTTTTTGAATCAATGAAAAATCTGGGCATCAACATTTCTTACATGGGAGGTGAAACGGCAGATGTGGGTGATATTGTAAGAACCATAGCTGTAAACGGAACAATGACTGCAAGATGGCCCAAAGTAAAAATTGTTAGTAATGAAAATATTAAGGCAGGAAATGTAATTGTAGGTCTGGCCGGATTTGGCAAATCTTCTTATGAAAATGAATTTAACAGCAGTATCGCCAGCAATGGACTCACTTCGGCAAGGCATGATATGCTTCATAAAACCTACGGTGCCCGTTTTCATGAAAGCTATGATACTGCGCTTGATGAAAAAGTGGTGTACATTGGTCCGCACCGGTTAACGGATGAAGTAGCAACTACAAATGGAAAAACTGAAATTGGAAAGCTTTTGCTAAGTCCAACGAGAAGTTTTGCGCCCATCATAAAAAACATTTTGGAAAATTATTTTGATACAGTTGACGGGCTCATTCATTGCAGTGGAGGCGGGCAAACCAAATGTTTAAAGTATGTTCCCGAAAATGTTCAAATAATAAAAGACAATCTTTTTGCACCGCCGGAAATTTTCAATTTAATTCAAGAAGCCAGTCAGTCGGACGAAAAGGAAATGTATCAGGTATTTAATATGGGCACCCGTATGGAGATTTATACAGATGAAAAAAACGCCGACAATATTATCGGCGTTGCAAAATCGTTTAATGTGGATGCTCAGGTTATTGGAAGGGTAGAAGACGCTGCATCCAAATCGTTAACAATTAAAACGGCTAAAGGAGAAATCAGTTTTTAAATTCAATTGTTATTCTTGGTGAACCCTTTGTTGATGTTCCATTCTCAACAATTTACACTTTAATACACCACACCAACAAATGATAGGAGAAAGCTTTCATTCAATTGTTTTGTCTGGTTACAGGCGCATTGTCTTCAACAACTACAAAAGTCACTGGCACTTGTGTAAATGCCAAAACTGCTTTTCCGTTTTCTTTTGCGGGTATCCATTTAGGGCTTTGTTTTAATAGTCGTACTACTTCCTGTTCCATACCGTGTCCCCATTTTGTTTTGGATAATCTCATTGATAAATAAGTAGTTAAAACTCACAAAATGCGTGGCTTCTTAAGCATCTTTTCTTATTTTGCAGTTTCAATTTCTAGAAACAAATAAACAAGCTTGGAAATGTCTGAACCCATCATCAGCCTTAGAAATGTAAACATCTACCAGGGAAATAATCTGGTTTTAGAAAATGTAAATCTTACCATTAACAAAGGTGAATTTGTATATCTGGTAGGGAAAACCGGAACCGGAAAATCCAGTTTGCTCAAAACCTTATATGGTGAATTATCGCTTAAATCAGGAGAAGGTATAGTTGCCGGTTTCAACCTGGCCGATTTAGATTGGAAGAAAGTTCCTTTTCTACGACGCAATTTGGGGGTGGTGTTTCAGGATTTTCAATTACTAACTGATAGAAATGTAAATGATAATCTCAAGTTTGTTTTGCGTGCCACTGGCTGGACCGATCAAAAACTGATGGATGAAAAAATTCAGGATGTATTGGATAAAGTGGGGCTGAAGTCAAAAGGGTTTAAAATGCCATTTGAACTGAGTGGTGGCGAGCAACAACGTATTGATATTGCCCGTGCCTTGCTCAACTCTCCCAAACTTATTTTGGCGGACGAGCCTACCGGAAACCTGGATCCCGAAACCTCTGACGAAATAATGAATTTGCTTTTCAACATCAGCAAAGATTATAATACTGCTGTAGTAATGGCCACCCACGATTATATTGTGGTAAATAAATTTCCGTCAAGAATGATAAGAACCGAGAAAGGTCAAATTACCGATAATGCCTCTATAAGTATGGTATAAGTAGTTTGCAATTTTGCAGATTATTAAATCTTCCGGTTAGCAGCTGCTCTCTGAGTTTTATTTCTTCATCATTAAATGGAAGATGTTGTAATTGTACAATTAAAGAAGCTATAGCATTTGCTGATTTTCCAGTATGGCAAGCTCCATCTAGCCCTATGCCAGCTACCATATTTTCATTTACCACACAATGCCGCCCTGTAAACAGCGCATTTAATAATTTGAATTTTATTCCTGTGGTACTAAATGCCGGAAGCAAGTTTATATGTGCTTCAGCTACCAGTTTATTCATCGTTGTCTCATCAGGGTTTTCAATGAGTTCAATATTTTTTTTATTTGCAATTGCTCTTTTCAATTTTGCTCCGGAGTTTTTCCCCGCTACTATTAGTTTGAAATTAATTTTCTGAAAAACTTCTTTGACCAGCCACAATGCAGCTTTTTCATTTTCCGCTACAGAAAGATTGCCATGATAAAGTGCATAGTTACCCATGCCTGCTTTACAACTAACTTTCTGAAAAGGAATGAATGCCGGAAGGTAAATTACCTGCTTCAAGCCCAATTGATTTTGGAATACTGATTTGTCATTTTCGGTAATGCAGGCATAAATGCAGTGCTGTGGCAGCGTTTGTTGATATTTTTTTAATAGTGCGCTTTCTTTTTTGAAATAGATTTTTTTGAGCAAGTTACCCGTCGCTTCACTCAGTTGTTTATAATAAGCCGCTTCATTATTGTGCAGCCTTACTACAATTTTTCTTTCTTTGCTGAGCCAGTTGATTATTCCACTGCAATGAACACCTTCAATAAAAACAGGATGATTGTCCTTCTTCAGATTCTCAATCAAAGTTTCATTGATTCGTGAGGCCACAATAAAAGGGAGTTTTCCAGCAATGCTCTTGCGATTATTTTCCCTTTTATATTCCTGTATAGTTTGACAAATGGATTTGAGTTCATCATTGGGCTTTCGGTTGTTGTATGAAAAATAGTGCAGGTGAATGCCAAATCCAAGTTCAAAAAATGCTTTTATTCTATAGAACATATCAATAGCCCCTCCATAATCGGCAGGAGTGGGGCAATCAAAACAAACGATATGTATTTCCTTTTTCAGGATGTAAAAATTTGTTTATAAAAATCCAACAGTTTTTTACTTTCATTCTGCCAGTTGAGTGCCTGGCGTGCAAGCATACATTGCTGTTGCATTTGTTTTCTGCGAACTTCATCCTGCATCAATTCATTTATTGCCTTAGCAATGATTTTTGGATGCAAATCATTTAATAATACCGCAACTTCAAATTGATTATTAATCTTCGCATATTCTGGATAGTTCATACTGATTTGTGGTAGCCCGATATGAATATAGTCTAAAAATTTATTGGGAAGTGCAAGGTATTGATTGAGTCCTTCTTTTTCAGCAAGGCCAATGCCAATAGTGGCCTGCTGTGCTAATGGCACAAGTGCTTCCGGCAGTAACATGCCTTTAAGTTCTATTTGTTCTTCCAGTTGGTTTTCTTTTATCAATGTTTTCAATTGTGGCATAAAATTACCATCGCCGCAAATGACCAATTTGTAAGGAACCTCTTTTATTGCAGGTATCAGATATTCAAAACCCCTTGCTTCGTTTACTGCACCTTGAAATAATATGAATTTTTCTGATGATGGTTGTGGCGCAAATACATTTGAAAGCATAGGCACATTTCTAATAGTGGCATAATCTACATCGTATCTTTTTTTAAACTCCAGTGCTATGCTTTCACTTACGGTGTAACCCCATTTAAATTTTGGAACAGATTTCTTTTCAATTTGCAGCCATTTTTTTTGAATAGCCGGGCGGGAGATTACTTCTTTCAACTCTGTAAAAAATTCGTGTGCATCATAGATGCGATGTAATTTTTTTATTTGTGATACACGAAGGCAAGGGAGTATGGTGTCCAGGTCTATTGCACAGATAGCATCCATGCGTCGAAAAATGAGAAAGAAAAATAGCCTGATATTATATTCTGCATAAAACCATTTGCCCATATGAAAACTGCAACGAATTCTCTTTTGTTTATATTTTTCTTTTGTAAGTGTAAGGGATGATGGCAGCCTGCGACCCACCAGCGTTACATCATACCCCGCAGCTGCCAGTGTTGTACAGATGCGTTTCATACGCTGGTCGTAAGTAAGATCATTTGTTACTGTAAAAACGATTCGTTTCAATATTTTGACATTAAAAAGAAAAAGGTCTTGCAAATATGCAAAACCTTCTTCTTAAAATCGATTTATTTGTAATCTGTTATTGGCCACCCATATTCACATTCTCCATACCATCGCCACCCTGATTTTTGTTGTTTTTGCGTTTAAATAAATTGGGGTCAAATTTTCCAAATCTCCAATTGAGGCTCAAACGTAATACCTGAGGATCTCTCCGACGAAAAGCATCCTGCGTAAAGTAAGGCGACTCAGCATGAACATCAGAACGACGGGTGCGTAAAATGTCATTGATGTTTAATGATATTGAAGCTTGTCTATTTTTAAGGAACTCGTAACGGAAACCTGCATCAACAAAATAATTGCTTCTTACATAGCCTTGTGATGAAGATGCCTGACCAAACCAGCCGCCACCATGTCCACCGCCTCTTCCGCCACCACTACCACCGGGAGGCAGAATCGATTTAGATTGATACTCGCCAGACAATTGCATGGTGAAATTCTTAAACAATTTAAATGTGTTGTTTAGTTTTCCAAACCAGCTTGCAAATTGCTCTTGATCTGGTTGGCCAGAAATTCCCGTATTTATTTTTGAAGTAAATAAATTCATATTAGCAGTAAGATCCCACCATTTGGTCATCTTGGTTTTCTGTGTCAACTCCAATCCGGTGACATAACTGGATGATGCATTGATATAAGTGTTTACTAAAATGTTTTTATTAGTAACCGGGCTTATTTCCTGAACCTGAAATCGGGTAATCAAATCTGTAGTATTCTTATAATACAACGAAGCAAGAAAATTGTCTTTGTTTTTCTTAAATACTTTTAAATAGGAAAGCTCAAGAGAATTGGTGAATTCTGGTTTTAGATCAGGATTACCCCTGCTGATGTTCAACGAGTCTGAGTAATCAGTAAACGGAGAAAGCTGCCAGAAATTGGGTCGGTTAATTTTTCGGGCATAGTTCAACTGAAGCTCCTGATCGTTTTTCAACTTATTACTTAAAAAGATACTAGGGAAAAGACTCACTGGAAATTTAATATTGAATGATTGATTCTTATCGGGCATGTTGCCGGTATAGTTAGAACTTTCAACTCTAAGACCTAACTGGTATCCAAAATCTTTTATCTGATTTGAGTAAGTAGTATAAGCAGCATAAACCCTATCGTTGCTATTGTAGTTTGCAGATAATAATGCGTTATAAATAGCAGTACCGGAAGGTGAAATAAAGTAAAAGGAATTTTTATTATCATCTTCGCGATAGCTCATACGAATCCCCATTTCTAATTTAGATTTTTCGTTAATAGGATTGGTATAATCCATCTGAAAGACAATATTTTTATTAGAACCAGCGCCATCCTGTCTTTGAGAATTGCTTTGTAGTACATTCTTTGTGTTATAATCCAAAGAATCGGTTGTGATGAAATTGGAGTTGTCATTTTTGCTGCTACGATAGTTTATATCAGCAGTAAGTTCTTGGCCAGATTTTGGAAAATTATGCTTCATGCTTAAAGAAACTCCCGAGCTCCGAAAATTATTTTTGGACGTTGATAATCTTTCTGACAAAGAGGAAGTAACGGGTGTGCCTTGTATATCAGTCCACATAGTACTTGTAGAATTTGGATTCATTGAGCCATTGGCTAAATTAACGGCAGTGGAAAGAGTAGTACGATTGTTTACAAAAAAATCTAATCCACCACGAATGAATTTAAATTCACCTGCAAATTTACTTTTATCATCCTGATTCAGTAATGTATTGGGAATTCCAAAAGTTGTTCTTTCCGTATGGCCTGTATTGATTGATTTACGTTGGTTGTAATTAATATTAGAAAAGAAGTTTATTTTTTCTTGACGAATATTAAAGTCACCGCCACCACCAATTCTTCCTCTTGAATCTATACTGGCTCTTACACTGCCATTGTACCCTACCTTTTTATTCTTTTTCAAAACAACATTAATAATACCTGATGTGCCACCCGAAGCATCAAACTTTGCCGATGGGTTAGTAATGATTTCAACATTTTCAATAATGTCGGCAGGAATTTGATCCAAGGTCATTGTAGTAGGTCGACCATCTACAAAAATTTGTGGTGCGTTATTACGCATAGTTACATTTCCATCTAAATCTACATTTACCGAAGGAACATTTTTCATTACATCAACAGCAGAACCTCCTGCAGAAACAATGTTTTTATCAACATTAAACACTTTGCGGTCAATACCTAATCTAAGTGCAGTACTGGATGTAGCGGTAACGGTAACATTGTCCAGCACTTTTTCTTCAATATCAATTTTAATATTTCCCAAATCTTTATCAAGTGCTCCCATCATTGAATTCATGTCGCCACCATTATCAGGCCGCTTCAAATCAAAAGAAACAGGCTGCTCATAAGGTTTAAAACCTACAACTGATATCTTCAATTTAAGTTTACCCATAACAGGAACATTCTCTAATCTGAATTCGCCATTGGCTTTAGTTAACATACCTCCAACAACTACATCCACTTTTCTTTTAGTAGCAGAATCAAATTTGTTTTGAAGTAATTGAACAGAAGCATACTCAATAGGTTTTCCCGACTTTGAGTCAATTAGCTTGCCATACAGACTGCCATTTGGCATTTGACGATTGGCTCCATTGTTCATGCCACCTCCGGGCATTTGTGCAAAAATGTTAAAGGAAAAGATTGAAAAGGTTAGAACAAGAAAACTGTATTTCATTTGATTAGTTTGAGTGCTTGTTAGACGTTGTATTGACAAAAAACCCTCTTAATAATTGATCGTATTAGGATGAGTGGCATTTTATTGGTTATCAGTGGCTAAAAAAATAGTGCCCTCTTTATGTAGTAAAATAGGTGATTAAAACCTGTACCACTCCAATGATAAAGCCAATAACGGCCCCAATCACTTCGACAAAACGAAACTCCTTAGACATAATCTGATAAAGCGTTTCTTCTAATTTATCAGATGAAAAGGCTGAAACTTTTTGAATAACTATATGTTCCAGATCCAATTCTGATTTAAGATTGCCTGCATATTTCCGCATAACCTGAGGGAAAAGTGTTTCTATTTCTTTCATGAAGGCGCTTTTCAGTTTTAGAATGGTTTTATCGCCTATAAACATGCTGATAACGGGCATTTCATCACTTAAGCGGGTTCTTAAAAACTCATCTATATGCTCTTCAATTAAAGGCATAATTTTTTTCAGATTCTCGGGATTGCTGATTTTTTCTTCAATATCACCAAACGAAAGAAATTCAGCACTCACCAGCTTGCCCAGTTTTTCTGCAAATTGTTTTTGTCTTTTAGGAAAAATACCATGAAATGTGATACCGAGAATTTTCTTTGGCTCTCTTGGATGAAAAAGCATTTTGATAGCTACCCAATTGGTAACCCAGCCAATAAAGGCAGAGATCGCCGGAACTAATATGATTACCCAAATATTCATGAAATATCAAAATAAACCCTGTTTCAAATGAAACAGGGTGATCGTTAATTTTTGGGTGGCTAACCGGGTTCGAACCGGCGACCCTCAGAACCACAATCTGATGCTCTAACCAACTGAGCTATAGCCACCGTGTTAGGGACGGCAAAAATAAGAAAAAAGAATTTTTCAGGTAAATAAAAGTGCAGTGTTTATAAAAATTTATATGACTTCGCCTTCCTTTTACTTATCATTTTTCCATTCATCAAAAACTGTTGTTAAATGCTTCTAAAGATTATTAAAGCTGACAATTTGCATTATTTTTGAAGAATGGCTCAAGCTATAAAATATCTATTCAATATGAAAAGACTACCAATTGTGTTGCTTACAGTTATTGCCGCATCGTTTTTCGCTTTTAAAACAATGGGCACTGCAACTCGTAATGTAAATCCTCCCTCTAAATATGAGGAAATTTTGAAACTGGTTGGTGAAATGTTGAAAGAAGGTCATTTCGACCCACAAAAAATGGATGATGCGTTTTCAAAGAAAGTTTTCAACAAATACATGAAGCAATTGGATGATGATAAATCTTTCTTTTTGCAGACAGACTGGAATGAGTTAAAGAAATATGAAACAAGAATTGATGATGAAATCAAAGGGGCGCCTGTAGAGTTCTTTCAAGCTGCAGGAAAAATTTTTAACACCAGAATGGAAGAATCAGCCATGGTTTATCAGGACATACTGTCAAAACCATTTGACTTTACAATAGATGAAAACGTAAACCTTGATGGAGATAAACTAGCACCACCAGCCAATGAAGCAGAACGAAATGAAAGATGGCGTAAAACATTAAAGTATATGGTGCTGGACCGTTATGCTGATTTATTGGAAGCCCGTGAGAAAAATAAAGGGAAGGAAGGATTTGTAGTCAAATCAGACGAGGCATTGGAGCAGGAAGCCAGAGACAGAGTAAAAAAGATCATGGATCGTACGTTTGAAAGATATCGTTTCAAATTTAATGACGACGATAAATTCAATCTTTTTGTAAACGCTGTAACCACTACAATGGATCCGCATACCGAATTTTTCCCTCCTGTAGATAAGCGATATTTTGATGAAGAAATGAGCGGCACTTTTTATGGCATTGGTGCTTCTTTACAATATGATGATGGCAATATAAAAATTACCAGCATCCTTACCGGAAGCCCCGCATTTAAATCAGGCGAATTGCAGGTGGGTGATGTTATCATCAAAGTAGCACAGGGAAAAGAAGAGCCTGTAGATCTGGTTGGTTATTCAGTTGCAGATGCTGTAAAAATTATTAGGGGTAAACAAGGTACAGAGGTGAAATTGACAGTAAAAAGACAGGATGGTAGTACCAAAACTATTTCAATAAAGAGAGATAAAATTGTACAAGACGAAACTTATGCTCGCAGTACTGTTATAAAAAGCAATGGATTGAAGATAGGCTACATTTTTCTTCCTGAGTTTTATGCTGATTTTGAGCATCCTAATGGCCCCCGCAGTTATATTGATGTTGCCAAAGAAGTTAATAAATTAAAAGACCAGCATGTTGATGGTATTGTAATGGATCTTCGGAATAATGGTGGTGGCTCCTTGTACGATGTAGTACAAATGGCCGGCTTGTTTATTGATGAGGGGCCGGTAGTGCAGGTAAAAGACAGAGAAAACCCACCCAGTGTTTTAAAAGATAAAGACAGAAATGTATTATACTCAGGTCCTCTTGCAGTAATGGTAAATGAATTCAGCGCTTCGGCTTCTGAAATTTTTGCAGCGGCTATTCAGGATTATAACAGAGGTGTGATTATCGGTAGTACTTCTACCTATGGTAAAGGAACAGTACAAAGAAATATCGGTCTCGACCCAGAATCAGGATATACAAGTTCTAATTCCGATTTGGGAACTATCAAATTGACTCTGCAAAAATTTTACAGAATCAATGGAGGCTCTACTCAGTTAAAAGGGGTTAGCTCTGATATTGTTTTACCCGACAATCTGGAATATTTAAAAGTGAGAGAGAAAGACGATGCTGATGCATTAGGCTGGGATGAAGTGAAAAAGGCAAACTACAAAATCTGGAATCCTGGCTATGATTTGAAAACAATACAGCAACTGAGCAATGAACGCCTGGCGAATGATAATACATTTGTACTTATTAAAGATGCTTCCGAATGGTTATCTAAGCAAAATGATAAGCAGTATTCATTGCAACTGGACAAGTTCAGAAGTAACCAATCTAATATACGTGCAACTGTAAAACAATTAGAAGCGCTATTGAAACTAAAAGGACAGAATGAAATCAGTGCGATTCCTGGCGACACTGACAAATGGGCGAATGATAAAAACAAATTAGACCGTTTTAATCAATGGATGAAAGGATTGGAGAAAGATATCTATCTGAATCAGGCCATAAAGGTTGTGGATGATATGATTGGGCAACAGAATATAGCCAAGACGAATCAACAGGAAAAAGAACCTGCTAAAAAGCCTTTCTAAAAAAAATAACTTTTAAAAAAATGCCTTCCGGAAATCGGAAGGCATTTTTTTTTTAAAAAAGTTGCTGACTAAATTTCCCGAAACATAATTGCCTTTCCATTTGGCTGGCCGGATTTGAAACCTGTTGCTATCAAAAATTTTTGATGATGTTTGTTATTAACGCTGGAATAAAAAACTTTTTTTACTCCCTTGGAATTCAAAAATGATTTTTCATTTTCAAAAATATAAGTACCTACTTTGAAATCTCTGTATTTTGGAACGGTATAATTAATCAGCACCTCTGCATTTCCGGCTTCATCTACTTTCGCACTGAATATATTGGCTACTACCAGATTTCTTAATACTACAAAATTTAAATTGCCATCAAGTTGCTCACGCTTAAAGTCTGGAAAATAAGTATTGATATCTTTTTCATAAAAGGCTAAGAAACGATCTACTAAAATACCACCGGTGTTAAATTCAAGTAGCTCAAATAGCTCCTTGCGATTGTAAATTCTATAGAGATAAAAAGCATTAATGCAAAGTAAAATTACATTGGTGAGTATTACTGGAACTGCATTAATGATAATTCCATAAGTGATAAAGGCAACATTTCCACCCGTATTTAACCATCGAAACTTAAGATCATTGTTTACTATCAAGCCTAAAGCCAATAGTAAAGAGGCAAGATAACCAAACCAGGGGGCAATGGTGTGAAGCATTTATAATTTTTAGTCGGACTTTAAACTAATCTATTGTTTTGGTAAGGGTGCGCCCACAGCAATATCACAGCGATGACCTGGTTTGCCATGTTCGGGATTTAATCCTGCACCAGTTATTGCTGGTGTTGTAGGATTGGTAGCAGGTGATGGTGTTACGGAAACTGGTTTAGGCAAAGTAGCGTTTGGTGAAATGGTTACTGGTGAAGCTGGTGTGTTAGTAACGGCTGCCGGCTTGCTGTCTAATGGTGCGCCTACTGCAATATCACAACGGTGACCGGGTTTGCCATGTTCGGGATTCAAACCTTTCCCTGTTGTAACTGGAGTTGTGTTTATTGTTGAAGGTGCAGGAATTGTAACAGGAGCCTGAGGTTGAATTGAGGGTGCTACCGGCTTGCTGTCCAATGGTGAGCCCACTGCAATATCACAACGGTGGCCGGGTTTGCCATGTTCTGGATTTAAACCTGATGTATTCGAAACTACTGGAGCAGCAGGAGATGTTGGTAATACTATATTGGGAACCGGTTTATTTGTATCATTTGCCGGGGCTTCAATATTGGCAGCTATACTATCTTTTTTCTGAATATCAGTTTCAACATTTGCATTGCTGCCGCACGATACCATTATTGCTGCAATGCCGATGAAAGCAACACAAACCTTACTTGAAATAAACATAGATTAATTTTTTAATGATGAAACTAATTACAAATTGAAATCGCCTGAGGCTTCTGGTTGGTAAATGATTTCATCTACTCTTATTATGGTAGGACCAGCTGGCACCAGCCATTCGATTTCGTCATTGGTTTTATATCCAATCAAAGCAGTAGCAATAGGTGAGAAAATAGAGATCTTATTTTCCTTGATATTGGCATTTTCGGGATATACAATCTGAAATTGAATTTGTTTATTATTATTCAGAAAACTCAGTTTTACAATGGAATTCATCGTTACTACATTAGCTGGCATTGCTTCAGGTTCAACAATTTGTGCAGAATTGAGTTCTTTTAATAATTTTTCGGCATCTGCACTGCTTACTGATTTAAATAATTTAGCATCACTGATACACTTTTTAATTCGGGCATAGTCTAAACTGTTGATGATTAATTTACTCATGATAAATAAAATTCATTTCGTGTAAAGCTATCAATTTTATATGAAATGGGGCTTTTCCCGTTTTTGATAGCTTGCGAGTTCAACATAAAATCGCTGATAAATATTGAGTGTTTAAGTGGTAGTAACCCACATGCGGGGCCCGCCTTTTATGCCATCCAGATTGGTAACTTTTGTAATGTTTTCATCTAAAGGGAAATTTATTTTTTCGGTATTGCCGCCACCCAGATAGAGATGATCGTAATTAAAAACGGTCTTCAAAATTTTAAGTACTTTTTGCATTCTTTTATTCCATTTTTTCTTCCCTATTTTTTCAATTGCTTTTTCACCTATGAAATCATCATAAGTCATTTTTTTTGTAAGAGGATGATGTGCCAGTTCAATATGAGGAAGTAAAACGCCATTGTATAAAAAGGCAGAGCCAAATCCTGTACCCAATGTTATCATTATCTCAAAACCATGTCCTTCTACTATACCAATTCCTTGCAGGTCTGCATCGTTTACCAGTTTGCAAGGTTTTTGAAGTGCCTCAGAGATTTTTGATTGCAGTTCGACGCAGCGCCAAGACTCATTATCAAGATTGGGAGCAGTTTGCACTACTCCGTTTTTAATATATCCGGGAAAACCCACAGCAATTTTATCGTAGTTTGAAAAGTGAGTAACAAGTTGTTGAATTGCTTTTAGCAATTGTTGCGGGTCAGCCTTAGCAGGTGTGACTGCTTTGCTGTAAGGTTGTATAATAAGACCTGAAGCATCCAGCACAGCAGCTTTTATATGTGAGCCGCCAATATCAATACACAAATAGTTTTCTCCAATCATTGTTTGCGTTTTAAGGATTGTTTTTCATCGTAATCAGGTTGGCAATCATACCCGTCCATCCGGTTTGATGAGAGGCTCCCAGGCCCTTACCATTATCGCCATGAAAATATTCGTGAAATAAAATGTATTGATTAAAGTTTGGATCAGTTTGCATTTTTTTATTTTCACCATAAACAGGGCGATTCCCGTTTTTATCTTTCAAAAATATATTCAGCATCCGGCAAGCCAGTTCGGTTCCTGCTTCTTTAAGTGTGATGTATTTGCCTGATGATGTAGGATATTCAATTTTAAAATCATCGGTATAAAAGAAATGAAACTTGCGTAAACTTTCTATGAATAAAAAATTCATAGGAAACCAAACTGGGCCTCGCCAGTTGGAGTTACCGCCATACATGCCGCTATCACTTTCAGCAGGTAAATAGTGTACAGCTTCTTCAGGCGATTCGCCATGGATAAAAACAGGATTGTTCTCGTATTTTTTTGACAGTGAACGAATTCCGTAGCTGCTTAAAAATTCCGCTTCATCAAAGGCACGGCTAAGTAAGCGCTTCATACGATGTCCACGCAGTAGACTTAGTAAATGTTTATCTTCTTTACCACCTTCGTACCAGCGGGAAACTAAGCTGGCCAGATCGGGGCGATGATTTAAAAACCATTCCATTCTTGTTGCAAAAACGGGATTCTTCTCTAATCTTTCTTTTGTAATTACTTCCACAGCGAAGAGAGGAATAAGTCCCACCATACTTTTCACCCTGATTTTGGTAACACTATTATCCGGAAGGCGCACCTGGTCGTAGAAGAATTCATCTTCTTCATCCCAAAGGCCTTTTTGATTTTCGCCCATGTTAGCCATTGCACCGGCGATGTATAGAAAATGTTCGAAAAATTTGGTGGTCATTTCGGTATAAGTCTTGTTATAATCGCAAAGCTCCAGTGCAATGTGAAGCATATTAAGTGCATACATGGCCATCCAGCTGGTAGCATCGGCCTGCTCCATCACGCCCCCGTTGGGTAATGGAGAGCTTCGGTCAATAGCACTGATATTGTCAAGACCCAAAAAACCTCCTTCAAAAATGTTATTATCTTCTTTGTCTTTGCGGTTTACCCACCAGGTAAAGTTGATAAGCAGTTTGTGAAAAATAATTTCTAAGAATGCATAATCTTTTTTTCCATTAATTTTTGCATCGTGGCGAAAAACACGGTATGCTGCTGCTGCATGTACTGGCGGGTTTACATCAGAGAAAGCCCACTCATAAGCCGGAAAAGCGCCACTGGGGTTCATATACCATTCCTTGGTGAGTAGCACTAATTGTTGTTTTGCAAAATCGGGGTCAATTAATGAAAGCGTAGCACAGTGAAATGCCAGATCCCATGAAGCATACCAGGGAAACTCCCATTTGTCGGGCACCGAAATAATGTCGGCATTATTGAGATGAATCCAGTCGGCATTTCTTCCTTCTTTTCGTAGTGGTGGAGGTGGTGGCGTAGCGGGATCGCCTTCCAGCCATTCCTGTACATCGTAATGGTAAAATTGTTTGTTCCATAGCATGCCTGCAAAAGCCTGTCTTTGAATCAGCTTTTCTTCGTCATTTTTTATTTGCTGCTGCAGTTCTTTATAAAAATCGTCGGCCTCATTTTTTCTTTTTGCAAAGCAGGTATCAAAATCGATGAATGGCGATTTCAATTTTCGGGAGCTTAGTCGAAGGCGTAGCACAATTGGCTTGTCGGGTGCTATATCACAAATATTTTGAATAGCAGCTTTTGTTCCCTCTTTTGAAGGGTTGATAGAGGCAGTACCATTAATTACATAATCGTTGATGCCATCTTTAGGATATAGTGTTGTGTTGTTGCTGTTGTATAATCTTTGATTGTTGGTTTCGTTTTCACAGTATAAAGCATTGCCTTGTTCAAAGTACAGATATTTGACGGCTACACTTTTGTGTTCGATTTGAATGCAATGCTCATCTGCCTGCCAAAGCGATGGTTTATAATCGTGCCTGCCCCAAACCCAGGTGTTTCGAAACCAAACGGTTGGCAACACATGAAGTATTGCTGTTTTACTACTGCGGTTGTGAAGCGTTATTTGAATAAGGATATCATCGGGTGTGGTTTTGACGTATTCAATAAATGCATCTACATATTCGTCCTTATCAAAAATGCCGGTGTCCATCAGTTCAAACTCAGGTTCCTTTCGGCTCCGTTTTTTATTTTCTTCTGATAAATGAGCATAAGGAAATTCATTTAAAGGATACTTATAAAGCATCTTCATATAAGAGTGGGTAGGTGTGGCGTCCAGATGGTAATAAAGTTCTTTTACATCCTCGCCATGATTGCCTTCTTCGTTAGTAAGTCCAAAAAGGCGTTCTTTAATAAAAGGGTCTTTGCCATTCCAAAAAGCCATGCCAAAACAGAGTAACTGGCTTTCATCACAAATACCTGCCATTGCTTCTTCGCCCCAGCGCCATGCTTTGCTGCGGGCCATATCGTGAGTGGTAAAGTTCCAGGCATCGCCATTTGAGCTGTAGTCTTCTCTAACGGTGCCCCATTGCCTGTCGGAAATGTAGGAGCCCCATTTTTTCCATTGTGGATCGTTGAGTCTTTCTTTTTCTGTTGTCATTTTTTTTGTAAACTGTCGGAGTTGAAATGTTTCAATTTACAATATAATTTGAAAGAAAACGTAGTCAATATGTAAATAAGAAGTTAAGTGAATGAAAAAGTTGTAACAATTTGGGTTTATTAAATATAAATGTGGTGATAATTTATTTATAAAGCCTATTCAGAATAATTTTTAACGCTGGTGGTGCAATAATTTGAAAATGCTACAAGCATAGTTACTATAAATAAATTTTGTGTTTATTTTAAGTATAGTCAATTGTAAAAAAGGAATCCTGGTTTTTCAAATCCATACTTGTAGTTGTTACGTATCTATTATCTGAAGGCCGAAATCTCGTCTTCAATAAAAACTAAAAACAAAAATTATGAAATCAATCAAGTCAATTGGACTGATGCTTGTAGCCGCATTGCTCATGAATGTTTCTTATGCACAAAAAAGTGAAAACACAGTGTTGGTGGGTGGAGCCGCTATGTATCCATCCAAAAACATTGTTGAAAATGCAATGAATTCAAAAGATCATACTACGCTTGTTGCAGCAGTAAAGGCTGCAGGTTTGGTAGAGACTTTGCAGGGTGCTGGTCCGTTTACCGTATTTGCGCCTACCAATGATGCATTTGGAATGTTGCCTACTGGCACTGTTGAGAATCTGGTAAAACCTGAAAACAAAATGATGCTTACTTCTATTCTCACCTATCATGTAGTGGCAGGAAAACTAGATTCAAAGGAGTTGGAAAAATGGATTAAAAAAGGAAATGGCGTAGCGGACTTAACAACAGTAGCTGGTGGTAAACTGTGGGTAATGATGGAATCTGGAGAATGGTGGATAAAAGATGAAAAAGGCGGAATGGCGATGATAACCATTCCTAATGTTTATCAAAGCAATGGCGTAATACATGTAATTGACCATGTATTAATGCCAAAATAAAACTCAGTTTTTAAGGCCGGGCAGGTTTCAAAAATTTGAAACTGCCAGAAAAGTAATGCTGTCTGTTTAGGATCAAACACACACGGGTGACGACTAAGAAAAAGGATTGAAAACGGGTGTTCAAATTCTGTCTTTATTCACTTCGTTATCATAATTTCAAAAGTGTGAAAGTTTTGACCTTACAGACGGCTACTTTTTTTATAGATGATATTTTATATAGTAAAATAACATTGAAATTTGAAGGATATTAATAGTGTACGTATCAACCTTCCATTTTTAAAATGTACATTTGACTATATCAATTTTTCAATTGCAAAGAGAAAATTATTAACTTTTTTATTGTGTAATAACTCATTACCTGCATAAAGAATAAATCCGGTGAAAGAGAAAATGAAAATATCTATCCGATTTTTTAGCGACCATGAAGTGCGGGCCGCATAGGATGATGAGAATACTAAATGGTGGTTTTCGGTTTTGGATATTGTGGGAATCCTGAATGAGGAAAATGATTATACAAAAATTCGCAACTATTGGAAGTATCTGAAAAATAGTCTTAAGAAAGAAAAAAATGAACTGGTTAGTGTCACTAACCAGTTGAAATTACTAGCACCTGATGGCAAAAAGCGGTTAACCGATACACTGGATAGCGAAGGAGTATTATTACTGGCCAAACATTTTCCCAATAGCAAGTCTATGAAGTTTCTGGATTGGTTTCTATACAGCGACACAAGTATAGATGGACAAAGCAAGAAAAAAGCTTACACACTATTTGAAGGCAATATGCTTAAAAACATGGAAGTGGGCACGGCTAAGGGCTTGCAACAAATACATGCGTATCTGTTTGGCGGCTTATACGATTTTGCAGGAAAAATTCGACAAAAAAATATTTCTAAGGGTGGGTTTCAATTTGCAACATCTCATTTTTTGGATGATACATTGAAACAAATAGAAGCTATGCCCGAAACCAGCTTTGATGAGATAGTAGAAAAATATGTGGAGATGAATATTGCACATCCCTTTATGGAAGGTAATGGAAGAAGTGCCAGAATATGGCTGGATTTAATTTTAAAAAAACGATTGAAAAAATGCGTGGACTGGAGTAAGATAAGCAAGCGGGATTATATGCACGCAATGATGCTAAGCCCTACAAAAGGCAGTGCACTGAAAAAGCTGTTGAACAATGCACTGACTACAAAAATAAAGAGCCGGGAAATGTTTTTGAGAGGAATTGATTACTCTTATTACTACGAAGAAGAATAAATTATGAAGCGGGCAATTAATAAATGGTGCATGATAAGTTGTTAACCACTTTGGTTATTTACAACTTGTTTTTAGATTTTCATCAAATACCAATAATGGCTTGAAACTTCTCACAGCTCAACCCATATTCCCATCCCACAGGCTGCCGGATGGAAGCGGAAAGCCCGGTGAAGGTTTTGTGGCGGTGGCCCTGTGCCGGACTTGCAGCGAACAGCCGGAACAGAAGCCGGGTAAGCGAAGGGGACGATGACAGCCCCTTATATTAATTTCCTTGCCCAATTTCCGTACCTTTGCACACTCTTAAATTGAGGCTAAAAGCGCATGAAGAATATTAGAAATTTTTGCATCATCGCACATATTGACCACGGTAAAAGTACCCTGGCCGACCGACTGCTGCAACAAACTAACACGATTACTGAAAGGGAAATGATGGACCAGGTGCTGGATGATATGGACCTGGAAAGGGAAAAAGGCATTACGATTAAAAGTCATGCGATACAGATTAATTATAAAGCAAACAACGGGGAGGACTTTACGCTGAATCTTATTGATACTCCCGGCCACGTAGATTTTAGCTACGAGGTGAGCCGTGCCCTGGCTGCCTGCGAAGGCGCATTGCTACTGGTAGATGCAACACAGGGCATACAAGCACAAACGATTTCTAATCTTTATCTGGCTATTGATAATGATCTGGAAATTATTCCGGTGATCAACAAGATAGACATGGACGGCGCCATGATTGAAGAAGTGGAAGACCAGATAGTGGACCTGATAGGCTGTAAGCGTGAAGACATACTGCACGCCAGCGGCCGTACCGGATTGGGCGTGGATAAAGTACTGGAAGCAATTGTAAACCGAATACCTGCACCGGTGGGCGACCCGGCGGCTCCATTACAGGCATTAATTTTTGATTCGGTATTTAACAGCTTTAGAGGCATTATTGTTTACTATCGTATATTGAATGGCGCTATTAAAAAAGGAGATCTTGTAAAATTTGTAAGCAACAATCAGGAATATGGTGCAGATGAAGTAGGGATACTAAAATTAAAGATGACGGAGAAGAAAGAAGTAGGCTGCGGCGATGTGGGCTACATCATCACCGGAATAAAAAATGCAAAGGATGTGAAGGTGGGAGATACAATAACTCTCGCCACCAATACCAACCCCGTTGCAGTGAAAGGTTTTGAGGAAGTGAAGCCTATGGTATTTGCCGGAATTTTTCCCGTAAATACTGATGAGTTTGAAGAATTAAGAGACTGCATGGATAAACTGCAGTTGAATGATGCTTCTCTTACTTATGAATTAGAAACTTCTCAGGCACTGGGTTTTGGTTTCCGTTGCGGCTTCCTGGGTATGCTGCACATGGAAATAATACAGGAGCGACTGGAACGTGAGTTTAACCAAATGGTGATAACCACAGTGCCCAACGTTAGTTTTTTTGCCTATACAACAAAGGGAGAAAAAATAACAATAAATAATCCGGTAGAATTTCCCGACCCTGTAAAAACAGAAAGAATAGAAGAGCCTTTTATAAAAGCGCAAATTATTTCCAAGCCCGAATACATAGGCAACATTATGACACTTTGCCTGGGCAAGCGAGGCATACTGGTAAACCAAAGCTACCTGACGCAAACAAGGGTGGAGTTGATTTTTGAAATGCCGCTTACCGAAATCGTTTTTGATTTTTATGATAAATTGAAATCGCAAACACGGGGATATGCTTCATTTGACTATCATCCAATTGGCTACCGCGATAGTGATATTGTAAAAATGGATATACTGCTCAATAACGACAAGGTAGATGCTTTGAGTGCATTAATCCATCGCAGCCGTTCACAAGAATTTGGCCGCAAACTTTGCGAAAAACTGAAGGAGCTATTGCCCCGTCAACAATTTCAAATTGCAATACAGGCAGCAATAGGTGCTAAAATTGTTGCGAGAGAAAATATTTCGGCTATGCGTAAAGATGTTACTGCTAAATGCTATGGAGGCGACATCAGCCGTAAACGTAAACTTTTGGAAAAACAAAAAGAAGGAAAGAAACGGATGCGGCAGATAGGCAATGTGGAAGTGCCACAGGAGGCTTTTCTGGCAGTGTTGAAGCTGGATGATTAGAGCAGCAACTTATCAAATAAAGATTCCCAATTTGTATAAACAGAATCGCTGTTGAAGTGTATGGCATTGGTGATAGCCTGTTGTGAAAGTTGTTTTGCTTGTGAAGGATTTTCAATTAATGATAAAATAGCCTGTGCCAGTGCATCTGAATTTTCTTTTGGTGCCATCAAACCGTTTACTTCGTGGGTAATAATTTCTGCGGGCCCATCAGGGCAGTTAAAACTTACTAAAGGTACTCCAAAGGATTGTGCTTCTAGCAATACCATTGACATACTCTCGTATCTTGAACTAAGCACAAAGAGTGATGCTTGCAGGTATTCATCATTAAGATGTGAGCTGGTGGGTTCCTGTAATATTAATTGTGTACTCAGATTTTCATTGATAATAAAATCTTTAACCATTTTTTTTAATGGCCCTGTGCCTATCAGTTTCCATTTCCAGGAAGGGTGAAGCGACAAAACTTTTTTTGCTGTTTGTAACAGCAGGTCAATTCCTTTTTCGGGTGAAAGGCGTGCAATGGAAAGGATGGTTTTGGATTGTAAAGATGCATAATTGCCGGATTGATTGTCTGTAAAATTGTGAATGACAGATGTGGGTGCAAGCTGTGAAAAAAAATGTTTCTCAGCTTTAGTCAGGCATACAATTGCATTGAAGCGGGGATAATATTTTTTGAAAAGAAAATTCCAGAATCTGTTTTTGTTGCTTTGTGCAATGGGTGTATGCTCCCAGGCAATGAGTTTTGCTTTTTTCTTAATGCCGGTTAGCTGCGCACTGATACTAATATGATATTCGGTGCCAATAACTATATCAGGTGACAGTTGAAACAATATTTTTTTTAATCCACGTATGTCCGATAGCATTTTTATTTTCCGAGAAATCATGTTTCCTTTATCAGCAATGCCAAAGTGATAGGGTTTGAGTATGATGTTGACTTTATTGTGAATGGGATAGAAGGTTTCGGAAGTGTTTCCAATTATAAGGAGTGTAACTTTATTTCCTTTCTCAGTAAAGAGATTGGCAATAGATGGCACAATTCTCTCGTACCCGCCGGGATGATTGAGGTATGAAGCGATGATGACGATATGACGTGTTTGCTCCGAACTCAAATTAATTTACTATATTTTGAAGCATTGAAATCTGATTCACTTAATATTTCTGTTAGCAAATATTATTTTTAAACAAATCTATTTGATTCGTTCTATTAAATCCAAAGTAATATTTAAATCTTTTGCTATGTAGGAAATCTAAAAAAATAGAGGGGAAGTGTAACAGAAGTAATGAAGGGATTAATTTTTTAGAAAAGGTCAATTTTCACCCTTTTCTTTTTGCTTGCTTTTGTTTTTCTCCGACTGCTCCTCCAGCTTTTTTTCATCAGTTTTCCCTTTGCTGTCAAATAAAGGATTGGTTACAGGCACTTGCCCGTCTTGCAGTTTGAAAGTAAATACCTTGTCAATGTGCTGCCATTTGCCATTTACCCATTTGAAGCCTTCCTGATCGCCATCGGGGATTAAAGTCCATTTTAATTCGGGTTGATCGGTTTCTGAAACCAGGTGATCAACTAGTATCATTTCCATATCATCAATAAAATCAACCAACACCCGTGTATCTTTTTTGTATTCTATACTAAAGCGGTCTTTAGGCGGCTTGGGTATGCTGTCTTTTTCAAATGTAAAAAAGTTGCCACCAAACACAGGTTCATTTTTTTGATTGAAACTGAGTACTTCAATCCATTTTTTACTGCTGCGAATACTATTTGGATCAAAGCCAAAAAGCGTATAATAGTTTTTGTTTTTGTATTGTGTGCGAATCATTCGATAATAGGCTGCACCTATCCAGTTCAGGCGACTGCGTACCGAATCTTCGGGATTGTCGTAAAATGAAGAAACATCTCTTAATGGAAAAAGTTTAAGTGAGCCATCTGCTGTTTTCATTTGTATGGCACCTCGTTGTTGAGAATAGAGTTCAAAGTCGGGGCCATAAAGTACGTTCCAGGTAATGATGCGAAAACTAGTATCAGGCGCATACAATTTTGAAATGCCGATAACAGAATCAAAAGGATAATAGAAAGAATTTTTTACCAGCAATGCCCTTAACAGTGTTTTGGTGAAAATGCTGTCGGAATACATTCGATCTTCAGGGAATTCATCAGTATTGAGGTATTGAGAAAATTCTTTTAGTGAATCCTCTTTTTGACGAAGAATTTTTAAATCGGAATTAGAAATTTTTTGGCCCTGTGCTGTGTCTGCTATAAGAAATAGTATTGGCACAATTAGTAAGATATGTTGAATTAGTTTTTTCAAATGGCGTTCTGAATTTATAAATTCAAAGGTAAAGCTTATTAGAGATGTGCAGGAAAATGGAGTGGTTGCATTTATTATAAATACGTTAATTGATGATCGTTTATAATTAACGATGAAGGGACAAGAAAATTTTATTGGAGCTATAAACTATTTGCAAAATCCACTAAAGTAGGAAACCGAAGGTCAATATCGGGGTGGGGGAAAGGGGTTTCGGGATTAGTAGTAGCTATAAATACACTGTAAACACCACCATTTCTGGCAAATAGCATATCTGTCGGTTTGTTCCCAATCATTATTGCTTTGTCTAACTTTATTTCTGGGAAATCGGACTTGGCGTGATAAATCATCCCGGGGTTGGGTTTTCGGTCGGGGTGATGGTTTTCAGCATTTGTACAATAATAATATTTGTCAATATGCCCACCAGCAGCTTCCAGTTCACTACTCATATATGCTTCAATTTCGTGAAGGGCAGCTAGGCTCATCAACCCTTTGCCAATACCTCGCTGATTGCTTACCAATACTACTTTACCAAAACGGTCGTTGATTTTTTTAAAATTTTCTACTACACCTGGATAAAAACTAAACTCGCTGAGATTTCTGATATAGTCATTTTCTTTCTCAGGATTAAAAACACCATCACGGTCAACAAAGATGGTCCATCTTTTATCAATAAGAGATAAATCAAGCGGTGGTTTGTCTAATTCTATTTGAGCTTTATAATAATCTTCAGGTATCCCGATATCGATAAAATACTTATCTTGTATCAATCCATAAATACGTCGTTGGTTAAAATATTTTTCTAAATAGTCTTTCTCAAAAGAAAATTTTTGAGGAAATTCTTCGTCAAGAAATTTAGAAACCTGAAGCACATACATACCTGCGTTGATATTTCCACTTTCGTAATGTTGTTTTTCCTGAAATGAACTTACCAGATGATCTTTACCAGTAGATACCACCCCATACCTGTCAAAATTTTTCATAGGCTTTAGCAGCAAAGTACATTCCGCCAGATTATGATCATGAAAACGGAAGGCTTCATGCAGATCGGCTTTAAAAAGGGTGTCGCCGTTTACAACCACAACCAGTGCCTCGGTTGCCTGGGTACATGCAAGTTGAATAGCGCCGCCGGTTCCCAATGGTTCCTGTTCTATAACAGATTGAAATTGTAAGGTTGAAAACTGGTCGTTTAGATATTGTTGAATTATTTCATGTTTATAACCCAATGAGAATATGAATTTTTCAACACCCTGACTTCTTAAATAATTGATGACATAAAAAAGAAAGGGGCGACCTACTACAGGCGCCATACATTTTGGTAAATCGGGCACCGCATCTTTTAATCGGGTACCCAATCCACCTGCTAGAATAATAGCTTCTTTGATCATAAAAAATTATCAGTTTCTCAGCTACCTGAATTAAAATATTTTTCTTCTACCAGCTGACAAATGATATGGCCGACCGTGATATGCGATTCCTGAATACGAGGAGTATCATTTGAAGGAACATTGATAAGAAAGTCGGCTATTGATTTCATTTTACCACCTGTAGCTCCGGTAAATGCTACTACAGTTATTTCTTTCTCTTTTGCAACTTGAAATGCTTTAATAATATTTACAGAATTTCCAGAAGTTGATAATCCAATTAATACATCTCCTTTTTCGCCTATACCTTCAATCATTCTTGAAAAAACAAAATCAAAACCATAATCATTGGCAACTGCAGTAAGATAAGATGTGTTGCAATGTAAGGCTTCGGCAGGCAGTGCTTTGCGATCGGTATAAAACCTTCCTGAAAATTCGGCAGCTAAATGCTGGGCATCAGCAGCACTACCTCCATTGCCACAAAAATAAACCCGCTTGCCCGATTGAAATGCCTTTGTAATAATGTTGGTAACATTACAAACAACCTGCAATAATGCATCGTTGTTTAATATTTGTTGTTTGGTATCAATGGAAGCCTGTAATATTTTTTTTATTTTTTCCATGTTCTAAATTTCATTGCTTAAAGGTTATAAAAATTGCAGATGAATCACAATGAATTACTCCAGGTTTTTACACCATGTTCTACAAACTGATAATTTCTGTGTAAACCACCAAATCGTTCCAGGTCTTTTATCACATTAAATTTGGTATTGTATGGGCAATAAAAAATCATAAAACCTCCTCCGCCGGCGCCTGAAATTTTCCCTCCGGTGGCACCACCTTTTTTTGCGGTTTCATATATTTCTTCCATCAGTGGATTGCTGATTCCTTCTGCCATTTGTCTTTTTTGTTGAAATCCAAAATCAAGTATCTCACCTATTTCATTTAATCTTCCTTTTAATAATGCTTCTTTCATCATTTGCGCTTGCTGTTTGAGCTGGTGCATTGCTGCTATAGATTTTTCTTTACTGTCGGTTACATTTTTACTTTGCTTTTTTATTATTTCTGCCGATTCGCGACTGGTAGCAGTGTAATAAAGTAACAGATTATTTTCCAACTCAAACAAGTGTTGCTCTTTTACACGCAACGGATTTACAATTACTTTATCGTCACCATAAAACTCCATAAAATTTACCCCTCCAAAGGTTGCAGCATATTGATCCTGTTTACCACCGGCCAATCCCAAATCTTTTCTTTCAATATCATAGGCATAGTGAGCCATATCATATTCACCCAATGGCAAACGCAGCATTTCTGCAAAAGCGCCAAGTATGGCTACAACTAATGTAGAAGATGTACCCAAACCCGAGCCGGCAGGTGCGTCAACATGTGTGGAAAGACGAATACCTTGCTCGCCAAAGGGATAATCTTTTTGGATGCGGTTATATACACCTTTCAGTAAATCTAATTTTCCATTGATGGGTAGTTGTGCATTCCATTCAAAAGTTTCAGCTTCATTTCTGTCTATTGCTTCCAGAATGATTTTTTTTTCGGTAAGTGGTTGAATGGTTGCATTTGCATAAAGTGATAAAGTGGCATTTAAAATGGCACCGCCATATAAATCGCTATAAGGGCTTACATCGGTGCCGCCACCAGCCAACCCAATTCGCAATGGAGCTTTACTTCTATGAATCATTGTAAATATATGCTAACTATTTTTTGAGTCGTTTATCAGCGATCAGCTTCTGTTGCAAGTGATTGGATAGCATTTACCAGATTTGACCAACTGTATTTACGTTTCTCTTCACGAAGATGCGGAATAAAATAATCTTCTCCTAATTGATAGAATTTAATAATGCCTGAAGCAATTGATCCGGGCTCCGGCTCTGTAACCAGTCCTGCTTTACCATCAGGTACCAATGCAGGAAGACCACCAACATTAGTAACCACCATCGGTTTTTCAAAATGATAGGCGAGGGGAGTAACGCCGCTTTGTGTGGCATTGCGATAAGGTTGTATCACTGCATCCGCAGCACAAAGAAAATATTTTACTTCGCTATCGGGGATAAATTGAGTGCGAAGAAAAAGTTGTGATTGTAAATTCAATTTCACTATTTGCTCATTGTATGGCTTTTCGTCTTCATAAAATTCGCCGGCCAGCAGCAACTTGATGCCCGATTTTTTTATAGCATCTGTTGCCATTGCATCCAGCAGCAGGTCGAGGCCTTTATATTTTCTGATAAAGCCAAAGAATAAAATTATTTTTTCATCAACAGGCAGTTGTAAATGCTGCCTTGCTTCTTTTTTTGAAATAATATCGCCAAAATTATCGTACAAAGGATGCGTAACAAGCTGTGCCGGTTTTTGTTTTTGAAATAATCTAAGGTCGGTCATCACCTTTTCGCTCATTGTAATAAAGGCATCACAACTCTTTAAAAAATATTTAGTGAAAATTTTATCACCGGGTCTTTTTTCATGTGGAATGATATTGTCGGCAATACAAATAACTTTTGTGTGTTTGCTTTTTCTTACTCGTCTTAAAATAGTGCCCAATGCCGGCCCCATAAACGGAAGCCAGAAACGTACAACAATTATATCCGGCTTCTCTTTTTTCAACCTATTGCCAATCTTGATCCAGTTAAATGGATTGATGGAATTGATGACTGAATAAACTGTAATATTTTCGGGAGCCGGTTCATCAGTGTATTGTGTTTTACCCGGAAATAAAAATGAGGGATATTGAAGTGAAAAAGAATAGATGCTGCAGGAGTGACCATCGTCAATAAAAGCTTTGGCTAACCGTTGATTAAAGGTGGCCAGACCACCACGCAAGGGATGCGCAGGACCTATAATGATGATTTTTGACATCACCAACCAGTTTTCTTTTCTATCAAATATGAATTTTTTCCGGGGGAATTGCGAGAAATTAATTCGCCAATAAAACCTGCCAGAAATAATTGCATACCTATAATGAGGGCAGTTAAGGCAAGATAAAAACCGGGTCGATTGGTAATGGGGAAATCACTATTAATAATTTTTGAAACTATTAAATAAATAGAAATGCCAAGACCAAGAAGGAAAAATAATGTACCCCAAAGCCCAAAAAAGTGCATCGGTCTTTTTGAAAATTTGCCAACAAAAGAAATGGATAGTAAATCAAGAAACCCGTTTACAAAACGACGCATCCCAAATTTTGATTTTCCAAATTTGCGTGCACGATGCTCTACTACTTTCTCCCCAATTTTTTTAAACCCCGACCATTTTGCCAGCACCGGAATATAGCGATGCATTTCGCCATATACTTCTATGCTTTTGACGACTTTGTTTTTATAAGCTTTTAATCCACAGTTAAAATCGTGAAGTTTAATTCCTGATACTTTTCGGGTAACGGCATTAAAAAATTTGGAAGGAATATTTTTGGTAAATGTATTATCGTATCGTTTCTTTTTCCAACCACTTACGATATCAAAACCATCTTTCATTACCATTCTATATAAATCAGGAATTTCATCCGGGCTATCCTGCAAATCTGCATCCATTGTTATTACTACATCGCCCTGTGCCTCACGAAATGCTTCATTTAAAGCTGCTGACTTGCCATAGTTGCGTTGAAATTTAATGCCTTTGATATTTTCATTTTTGGAACGTAGTTGTTCAATCACCTCCCAGGAATTATCGTCACTGCCATCGTCCACAAAAATTACTTCATAACTAAATTTATTTTCCAGCATCACCTTTTCAATCCATGTAGAAAGCTCGGGCAACGATGCAGCCTCATCTAAAAGTGGTATGACGATGGATAGGTCCATTTATTTTATTCTTTTACTTAAGAATGCGGCAGCGGTTGCTGTTACTGCTGCGCCAATTATCAAATATCCGAAAATTGCGCCTGAAACCAGTTTTAAAATATATTGTTTTTTAAAAGCGGCTACTTCATCTTCTATCTGGGTAGGTAGCATTTGTTTTTCTCCAGTTAGTTTGGATAGCTGCTCTTTTAATAATGCCGCCGTTTTTTCTTTAAACTCCGGATGCAGGTAGTTGAAAATACCATAAAACAATGCAATGCATAAAGTGACTACAATAAAACATTTAAACCCCTGCGAAAACAGATCAACAAATCTGCCGGTAAAAGCTGCTGACTGACGATAACTTAATATCGTCCAAATGATGCCGATACCATATATAGCATAAACCATATAAAGCAATCTTGGGTTCATTTCGGAGCCTTGGTTGTATAAGATAAACATGGCTACGATCATGGATGCAGACGAAATGATTCCTTTAAGTGCAGGTGAAATTCGAGGTAACATATCAGCAATTATTCAATAAAATATGAGAGCCATTTACAATGCCGGTAACAAATCCGGTTAATTCTTTATTTATGAAAGGGGAGTTTTTGGATTTTGATTTGATCATGCTTTCAGCAAAGACCCATTTGCGCTTGGGTTCAAAAAGTGTAACCGCTGCTCTATTGCCAACTACTATTGATGGTGTTTGCAAACCGGCAATTTTTCGTGGATTGAAAGCAAGCATCTGTATTTTTTTCTCTTCACTAAGTTCGGGTAAAACTGTTGTAATGACGGCGTAAGCTGTTTCAAGTCCAATCATTCCATGTTTTGCATTTTCAAATTCCACTACTTTGCAATCATACTCCTGAGGCAGATGATGCGTGGCAAAACAATCCACCCAACCATCCATTACGGCTTTTTTCAAAGCTTCTTTTTCATCTTTATTTCTTACTGGTGGATTTACTTTCAATTGAGTGTTGTAAGTACTCAGGTCTTCATCGCAAAAGAAAAGATGATAAGGTGTAATCGAGCAACTGATTCCAGTACCATTCGATTTCCCTCTTTGAATGTATTCCAGCGATTTTTTTGTACTTACGCCTGTAAAGTGTATGTTGGATTCAGCATATCTAGCCAGTTTGATATCTCTTGCAACAATAAGTTCTTCTGCCATTGCTGGTTTTCCAGGCAAGCCCAACTGTGTTGAAACAATTCCTTCATGCATCAGTCCGTTTGGATTAATGCTTTTATCGTCAGGCAATTGAATAATGGTGCCGTTAAAAGCTTTTACATATTGCAATGCTTTTAAAAGCAAACCAGAAGATTGAACACAATGAATTCCATCGCTAAATGCCACTGCGCCACTAGCTCTCATATCATACATTTCGGCCAGTTCTTTTCCTTCAGTGTTTTTTGTGATAGCGCCAATGGGATGCAAGTTGACAGGCAGTTGATTGCTTTTTTGTTTTATATATTCTACTCCTGCTTTATCATGAATTGTTGGTTTGGTATTGGGCAATACCATTACATCGGTATAGCCACCTGCGGCAGCGGCGGCGGCACCTGATGTAAGTGTTTCCTTGTGCTCATAACCAGGATCGGCAAAATTTGCAAAAAGATCGATCCATCCGGGTGAGGCATGTAAGCCATCGGCGGAAATTATTTTATCAACTTTGTCAGTAATATTATTTTCTAATTTACTGATTGATCCATCTTCAATAAGAATGTCTGTATTTTTCCCGTTGAATGGTGAGAAGGGGTCAATAATGTGGGCCTGCTTAATGAGTAGCTTCATTAAGGAGCGAAGATAAAGCATTGTTTTGATTTCATAATTGTTGGTTTCTGCCTTACATTTGCCCTCCTGTTTCAGATGAAATAGAGGAGTAGAATACTCAAAAAATAAGAGTAAAATTTTGATTTTTAGTTTTTTGTATGGAAACATACAAAATTGAAAAAATGATGAGATGAATACGGGTACTCATCATATAGGTTCGGATGCTTGTTCCCACAGTATTGTGAGAAGTGGCGCATCTGAGTGTTTATAAATTCGGGTGCTTGTTCCCACAGTATTGTGAGCAGTGGCGCATCTGAGTGTTTATAAATTCGGGTGGTGGCGCAGCCCGGTAGCGCACTTGCATGGGGTGCAAGGGGTCGCTGGTTCGAATCCAGTCCACCCGACTTTTTTTTGCATGGAGACACGCAACTTGGCTAAGGGGTCGTCCCGATTTGCATCGGGATCCACCCGACTTTAAAAGGAGCAATCAATAAAATTGGTTGCTTTTTTTGTTGCATGGAGACACGCAACTTGGCTAAGGGGTCGTCCCGATTTGCATCGGGATCCACCCGACTTTAAAAGGAGTAATCAATAAAATTGGTTGCTTTTTTTGTTGCATGGAGACACGCAACTTGGCTAAGGGGTCGTCCCGATTTGCATCGGGATCCACCCGACTTTTTTTTGCCTCGGGATACGAAACATGTCACAGTGGTCGTCCCGATTTGCATCGGGGTCCACCCGACTTTAAAAGGAGCAATCAATAAAATTGGTTGCTTTTTTTGTTGCATGGAGACACGCAACTTGTCTAAGGGGTCGTCCCGATTTGCATCGGGGTCCACCCGACTTTAAAAGGAGCAATCAATAAAATTGGTTGCTTTTTTTGTTGTATGGAGACACGCAACTTGGCTAAGGGGTCGTCCCGATTTGCATCGGGATCCACCCGACTTTTTAAAGGCGATCAAATTATTTTGGTTGCTTTTTTTGAAAAAAAAATTACAAGCAAAATGATTGTACAATAGATAATATTGTTTCCAAGAAAACGGGACGCACAAGTGAAAAGTATTCCTTCCTTCCTCTGGAAGAAATGATTAACATAATATGTTCACAACTAGCGAGGCCCAATGAACGGAATACCGGTTACATCATCTTCTTCTTAATGATCATTCAACGGCAAGCCACGTTTCTGCCACTCTATCCAGTTTATATATTCCGGTGCTACTCTTTCCTCTTTCATAGTAATACATTTCTCAACAGGGCAAACCAGCATACATAGATTGCATCCTACACAGTTTTCATCTATTACTGTGTATTGATTGTAGGGATTTCCATAGGTTAGTTTGATTGCCTGATGCGAAGTGTCTTCGCAGGCAATATGGCAAAGCCCACAATGAATACATTTATCCTGATTGATGTCGGCAACATGGTGATAGTTGATGTCAAGGTCTTCCCAATGCGTAACGGTTGAAACTGATTGTCCAATAAAATCATCTAAGGTGTTAAATCCTTTTTCATCCATCCAATTGTTGAGCCCTTCGCAAAGGTCTTCAATAATTCGGAAACCATATTTCATAGCGGCTGTGCACACTTGCACATTGCTGGCGCCGAGCAACATAAACTCTACCGCATCTTTCCAGGTGCTTACACCGCCTATTCCGCTGATGGGTACTTTGCTCGTCAGCTCATCCTGTGCAATGGTGGTTAGCATTTTCAATGCAATGGGCTTCACAGCCGGACCACAATAACCACCAAACACCGACTTACCTGCAACATAAGGATTGGGAACTAAAGTATCGAGATCGACACCCGTTACCGATTGTATGGTGTTGATTAACGATAAGGCGTTTGTGCCGGCCTTTACTACCGAACGGCCAGTGGGCACCACCGAATGTACATTGGGTGTAAGTTTTGTAATCACCGGAATAGTGGCGACTTCCATCACCCATTCTACAACCATACAAGCAATCTCAGGATCCTGACCAACGGCCGCACCCATTCCTCTTTCCGTCATGCCGTGCGGGCAACCAAAATTTAATTCCAAACCATGTGCACCAGTGTCTTCAACTTTTTTTATCAGCTCGTGCCAGTTTTTACGATCGTTATCCGCCATCAGCGAAACAATCATTGCACGATCGGGGAAAAGTTTCAGACATTCTTTTATTTCCTTCAGATTGATATCAAGTGGACGATCGCTGATGAGTTCAATATTATTAAAGCCCATCACTTTGTGTCCGCCAAAATCAACAGCCGAATATCTTGAAGAAACATTTTTTACCTGCGATCCCAGTGTTTTCCAAACTACACCGCCCCAGCCGGCTTCAAATGCACGAAGCACATTGTATTTTTTGTCGGTAGGTGGGGCACTCGCCAGCCAAAACGGATTGGGCGATTTTATGCCAAGGAAATTTGAAGAGATGTTTGCCATAATACTTTTTTTTAACCAGCTATATTAACACGGATGATCTTTTGTTGCGACGCTCCGTTCATCGTTCTGTAATTCTGTTCATCAAATAATATCGTCACGAATTAAATCCGGTGCTACCAAAATGCCTCCCTAATGGGGCTGATGAAAATATTTCATTTTCACATTCTCACTATTGCATTTTGTTAGCTATTTGAACACCAACACAATTCGCAATACATATTCTGTCCTATAATTTTAGAAATTCTATAATTGCTTTTGCGCCAATTTTTCCGGCCTGCACTGCGTCCACTACTTCTTTTCCACCATTCACCGCATCGCCGCCGGCAAAAACGCCTTTTATATTTGTAGCTCCATTTTCACTTACTACAATCTTTCCATCTTTATTCTCTAATTTGTATTTGGTTACTAATTTTTCAAATGGTGTTTGCCCAGTTGCCTTTATTACCATATCCACATCTATTGTAAAAGTTTCTCCGGTATCTATCGGACTTCTTCGCCCACTTGCATCGGGCTCACCCAATATCATTTTGCTACATACCAATTGTTTTACTTTGCCTTCGCTGCCCTTTATCTTTTGTGGCGCAGCCAGCCATATAATTTCACAACCATCTAATTTGGCAATATCCAGTTCAACGTCGGTGCAGGGTTTCTCTGCTTCAGTTCTTCTGTAAATTAATGTAACATCTTTTGCTCCCAGCCGCTTTGCTTGTGTGGCTGCATCTATCGCCGTCATTCCCATTCCTATTACAGCTACATTATCGCCAACAGGAACGGATGAAAATCCTTTAACTCGCAAATCATAAATAAAATGAATGGCATCTACTACACCTTCCAGCTTTTCTCCGGGTATGTTTAATTGCCGTGCAAGTCCTACACCCATGCCGATATAAACGGCATCAAATTCTTTTTTCAACTGCGCTAAAGAAAAATCTTTTCCCAGTTCTTGATTGTATTTGATTTCTATTCCACCCAATGAAGTGATGTAGTTTACTTCATCTTCGCAAAACTGTGGGGTTACTTTATAGGCTGCAATGCCGTAGGTCATCAATCCGCCGCCTTTGCTCTCTTTTTCAAAAATGGTAACGTCAACGCCTTCCCGTGATAGTACATGAGCGCAACTTAAACCTGCAGGGCCGGCGCCTACTACTGCCACTTTCTTTCCAACCTCATGTTTGCGCTGAAATAACTTCCATTTATTTTCCATTGCTTTTTCTGTGCTGTATCGTTGCAGCTTTGCAATAGGAATGGGTGGCTCTTCCAATAAATTAAAGACACAACTTCCTTCACACAATTTTTCAACGGGGCACACCTTGCTGCAACCAGCACCCATAATGTTTGATGAAAAAATGGTGTGCGCAGAACCCTTTACATTGTCTGTAACTATTTGTTTGATGAATTTAGGTACATCTATGTGGGTAGGGCAGGCTTTGGTGCAGGGCGCATCATAGCAAAATAAACAACGGCTAGCTTCCACCTGTGCTGCTGTTATATTTTCAAATGGCGGATGAATATCTGCAAAATTTTCATCGTATTGAGCCTTTGTAAGTCTGTTGTTCTTAATCATTTTAGATGTTTGGATACAAGAATTATTTAATAAAAATGAAGTGGCCTCAATTCTTATTATTTCATTTCAATTTATAGCTCTACCAATTTACCGTAGGTCTCCGGTCTTCTGTCTCTGAAAAACTGCCAGGTAGCCCTTATTTTTTCTATTTCATCCAAATCAAAATCTGCAATTAATAATTCGTCGTTGTCTTCTGATGCCTGTGCAAAGATTTGCCCACGGGGATCCACAAAATAGCTGCTTCCATAAAACTTGCCGAGGTTCCAGGGCTTTTCTTGTCCCACCCGGTTGATGCAGCCCATAAAATATCCATTTGCAGCAGCATGTGCAGGCTGCTCCAGTTTCCAAAGGTACTGCGACAAGCCGGCAACCGTTGCAGATGGGTTGTAAACAATCTCTGCGCCATTCAATCCAAGGCATCTGGCACCATCGGGAAAATGACGATCGTAGCAGATGTACACACCCACTTTAGCATATTTTGTTTGAAATACCGGATAACCCAGATTGCCGGGTTTAAAGAAAAATTTCTCCCAGAAACCGGATGTGTGCGGAATATGATTTTTTCTGTATTTGCCCAAGTAGGTGCCATCGGCATCTATGACGGCAGCAGTGTTGTACAGCACGCCGGGTTGTTCTTTTTCATACATTGGTACTATCATTACCATATTGTATTTCTTTGCATATTCCTGCATTCTTTCTACAGTGGGGCCGGGAACCGTTTCAGCACTTTCGTACCATGCTTTATCTTGCCCAGGGCAGAAATAAGGTGTATTAAATATTTCCTGAAAGCAAAGTATTTGCACTCCTTTTTTGCCGGCTTCTTCAATATAAGGAATGTGCTTTTGCACCATGGCTTCTTTAATTTCTTCAATAGTTCCTTCACCTTCAGTTTTTGGTAGTGAAAGTTGGATAAGACCTGATTTAATAATTCTCGGCATAATTTTCTATTTTAATTTTTGATTATCGTGTGTTAAAAGAGTGAATTATTTTTTTCACACTTCATAGATTAAATAATTTGACTCACTTTAGTGCGTTTGATAAATTTACCATATCCTTTATCAATTTTACAATGATTATTCTCAATAGCAATTTTTCCTCTAAGTAAAACAGTTTTAACTTTACCCGTCAATTGCCATCCTTCATAACCACTATAATCCACATTCATGTGATGCGTGGCAACAGAGATTTTATGTTTTTCATTGGGGTCAAAGATGACAATATCGGCATCGCTGCCAACGGCAATAGTTCCTTTTTGTGGAAACATTCCAAATATTTTTGCAGGATTGGTACAAGCAACTTCCACATATTTATTTAAAGTAATTTTTCCTTTGTGCACACCTTCGCTGTACAGCAGTTCCATTCTGTTTTCAATGGCAGGATGCCCATTGGGTATTTTACTGAAATCATCTTTGCCCATCAGTTTTTGTTCCCATTTGAAAGGGCAATGATCGGTAGCTACTACCTGCACCAATCCCTGATTGATGCCTGCCCATAATGTTTCCTGATCTTTTTTCTGACGAAGCGGAGGACTCATCACCCATTTAGCTCCATCTTCTTTTTCATATAACGAAGCATCAATGATTAAATACTGGATGCAGGTTTCTACAAACATTTTCTGATTTCTTCTAGTTGCATTACGTACGGCATTCAAAGCGCCTTCGCAGGTAAGATGCACAATATAACCCGGACAGCCGGTGTAGCTGGCCATGTCCACAAATCTTTCACTGGCTTCTGCTTCTGTTATCTCCGGTTGTGACAGATAATGATAAAGTGGTGAAAGTTTTCCTTCAGCTTTGTGTTTGGCTACCAGGTAATCAATCATATCGCCATTGGTAGCATGTACATTGATAAGGCCGCCATGTTTTTTTACTTCTTCCATCAGCCCAATCATTTGCCGGTCGTCAATCATCAAAGCACCTTTATATGCCATGAATGTTTTAAAAGAAGTGATACCTTCTTTTTCTATCATTCCTTGAATTTCTTTTTTGGTATTATCATTAAAATCAGTAACCGCCATGTGAAAACTATAATCGCCATAACAGTTGTCATCGCTACGTCCTCGCCATTCATCTAATGCAGCTTGCAATGAATTGCCCTGCTTTTGTAATATAAAATCTATAACCATGGTAGTGCCGCCATACAATGCTGCTCTGGTTCCGGTTTCATAATTATCGGATGAAAATGTTCCCATGAATGGCATATCGAGATGCACATGCGGATCGATACCTCCTGGTAAAACAAGTTTGCCTGCTGCATCAATTTCTTTATCGGCTTTCAATTGCAAATCTTTGCCAATCGCTTTTACGGTTTCACCTTCTATGAAAATATCGGCGACATAATCGTCAGTTGCTGTAATGACTCTTCCGTTTTTAATTAGAATGGACATATATCACAATTATGAGTTATGAAAAATTAGTTATGAGATTAAGATTAACACATAACATTGCCTTCTTCATTTTTTAAATTTCTTCATCAACACCCAATATACAAAACCACTGACAAAAAAACCAACAAACCATGCATAATTATACAAGTCAGAAATCCAAACGGGGAAAGCATTGGGTCCTACAAGTTTTACAATTACCAAAAATCCGGGAACATTGGGCAAAACACCTGCAAATAATGCAATGATGGCTTTTATATTAAAACCTTTTTTGAAATAATATTTCCCAGTATGTGAATACAATTCATCCACTGATAATATTTTTCTTCTGATAAAATAATAATCAGCTATCATGATGCCACCTATTGGCCCCAGTAAGCTAGAATATGCAATAAGCCAGGTAAAAATATATCCATGTGGATCGGAATAAAGCTTCCATGGAAATATTAAAACACCGATGATACCAGTGATATAGCCTCCCAACCTGAAATTAATTTTCTGTGGCGCCAGATTTGAAAAATCATTTGCAGGACTCACCATATTTGCTGCTATATTGGTTGCCAATGTTGAAATGATGATGCCAATCATTGCAAAAGAAACCATCAGCTTACTGGTGAAATGGCTTGCCAGTTTTACAGGATCCCATTCGGGACTTCCATAAATAATGGCCGATGCTGATGTAACCACCACACCTACGAATGCAAACAACGTCATAGATGGAGGAAGTCCGATAGCTTGCCCTTTGAAATGTGCCCGCTGACTTTTTGCATAGCGTGTAAAGTCGGGAATGTTTAAAGATAGCGTAGCCCAAAAACCCACTACAGCAGTTAAAGCCGGAAAGAAAAATTTAAAAAAAGATTTACTGTCTGTAAATTTTGAAGGCTCACTCAGTATTGGCCCCAATCCTTTTGCTGCAATAATGGCCCAGCAAAATAAAGCGATAGCTGCAATGGGAAGAAAGATGGCTTTGAACAACAGCAGTTTCTTTATACTGTCCACGCCTTTATAAATGATATACATATTTAAAAGCCAGAACAGCATAAAGCAAAGCATGGGAATTAATTGAGGGAAAAGTGAAGCCGTATCAATTTCTTCAAGTGAAGGCACCCAGGCTCTTATTAAATGATAAAGAGATTCACCACCAATCCAGGTTTGAATACCAAACCAGCCACAGGCAACTATTGCTCTTAGCATGGCTGGAATATTGGCACCCTTTGTTCCAAAACTTGCTCGGGCAAATACTGGGAAAGGAATGCCATATTTAGCACCTGCATGTCCGTTGAGTAACATGGGGACTAGTACAATAGCATTGCCTAAAAAAATAGTGAGAACGGCCTGCCACCAGTTCATTCCATTATTAATCATGGAACTGGCCATGGTATAAGTAGGAATACAAAGACTCATACTAATCCAGAGTGCAGCATAGTTCCAGGTGCCCCAGGATCTTTTCTCCGTTGGAATAGGCGCAAGATCTTCGTTGGTCAGAGAACTGTCATAAATTCTTTCTGGTTGCATTGTTCCGGTTTAGTGATTTGAGTTTTGGGAAATGAAATAAGAATTAAAATGATAGATAATCAAACTGATTTTTTGAAACGCTTAATTCTCTGCTCTTAATTCTTAGTTGATCTCCTTATCTGCAATCGCAATTGCTTCACTTATTATGGCCAGCCCTTCATCAATCTGTTCTTTGGTAATACAAAGTGGAGGAGCAATGAATATATAATTCCAGCGAACAAAAGTGTACATGCCCAACTCTTTTATTTTAGCTGCTACTTTATTCATTACAGTCATTTCATCAGGCTTTGCATTGAAGGGGGCCATGGGTTCTTTTGTTTTTCTGTTTTTTACTAATTCAATACAACCCAACAATCCGGTATTTCTAAAATCGCCGATGCTTGGATGTTTTGCTTTTAGTTTTTCCACCTGTTGCTCCAGATATTTACTCATAGCTACACAGTTTTCTATTAAATGCTCGTCTTCATAAATTTTTAAAGTTTCCAAAGCCGCAGCACAGCTTACCGGATGTGCCGAATAGGTGAGACCTAATGCCAAAACTGTGTCATCAAATTTTGCAGCAATCTTTTCGCTCACCATCAGACAACCAAAAGGAAGATAGCCGCAGGTAAGTCCCTTTGCCATTGCAATCATATCGGGAATGATATCGTGATTTTGAAAACCAAACCATTTACCTGTACGGCCAAAACCACTCATAACTTCGTCAATGATGAGCAGGATGCCATGTTTATTGCATATTTCTCTTACGGCTTTCAGATAGCCAACGGGATATTTGAAACAACCAGATGAACCACTTTCACCTTCGAGAAGAATAGCTGCAATATTATTGGGGCCTTCATAAGCAACAATTTTTTCCAGAGAAGCGACGGATTCTTTTAGCAAATTTTCTTCTCCATATTCCCAGCGATATAAGTAGGGCAGATCGAAATGTACAAAGTTGGGAGCTTGCTGTGTGTCCATTGGCAAGCGTCGCGGATCGCCACTGGCCGACATAGCGCCATAAGATGCACCATGATAGGATTGATATCTCGTTAGTATTTTATGACGACTGGTATAAAGCCTTGCCAGTTTGATTGCGTTTTCAATGGAGGTAGCACCACATAGAGTAAAAAAAGCTTTATTCAGATCGCCGGGGCAGATAGAGGCTAATTTTTTTCCCAACTCGCCTCTTACTTTGGTCACGCAACTGGGAGTGACGTAAGCTGCTTCCTGCATTTGCTTTACTACGGCATCTGTTACTCTTTGATTGCCATGCCCAATATTTACATTCATCAGCCCCGAAGAAAAATCCAGATAGCGCTTATCATCGTAATCGTATAAATAAACACCATCGGCATATTTAACAGCAATAGGAGCGATACCTTTTTGTTTACTCCAGGAAAATAAAGTATAGTCAAGATTATCTTTAATAATTTCAGCTGCTTCACTTTGTGTTTTTGTATTCATAGCTATTTTTTTTTAGGAAAAGATAAAGAATTTTTTCTTGATGTGGAAGGAATAGGTTTTAAGCGTATTAAATAACTGGAATTTATTAATGATTTTTTAAACTTGAATAATATTTACCAAATGGTGTCACCAACTATTGGCTGAAATTATATTTTGAAATTAATTCAATTCTATTGCCATTTAATAGCTTTTTTATTTGCAATTCCATAAACATCTACAATATTTGAGTCATCTTCTAACGCTTTTAAATTAGAATGAGACCAGTCAAATTTTAGTTTCAAATTATTTTGTTTCAATTCTACTTCAATTTTTTCCTAAACTCTCCAAAGATTTGATTTAGCATTTCAAGTAATTGCCAATAAAGTTGAAATGTTGTTACATGTAATTTCTCTTTGGGCAACCATATTACGTCATTTCAATTGCTTTCCCTAAGATTCCAGCCTGATTTGTCGTTACTATTCTTGCTGAGAACCTGCAAAAGAATTTCGCCATTTGACTTAAATATTATCGGTATTGTTTTTCCGTGAACCAAAATGTGTCTTTTGTAAAAAAAAATCTTCAAGTTGTGATTCTACTTTATTTACATTTGGATTTATTAAACACTTTGTTGCCTCTACTACATTATCTCTTATTCTTCCTAAATGTGTAAAGAATAACATCAGGTGGTCTTGTAAATCTAATTTTTCGATTATGCTTAGAGTGCTATTCTTAGAAAACACATCTTTATTAATTAATCGGTATATAAGTATTAAAGACTGTAATATTGTATAAGTATTTTCTGAAAATTGTTGACGTTTTTCATCTCTTTCCGGCGGATATCCTGCTATATTGCTCTTTGTATTATCTCTTTTATTGCCAATGTAAAGTTTCCAGGTAGCTTCGTAAGTCTTGAAGTGTTCTTGTAAAAAATCAGCGTACTCCCTTTCTAATTGATCTCCATGTTCTTTGATATTAAGTTCAGTTTCCATATAAAATTGATTAAATGTGGCAACAATCTGTGACCACCTTTTGAGGTTGCAATTTGTAACCTCAAAACTTTTCCAAACATCTATCAACCTATTCAACCTAAGTCTACCCTTTAAGGGGACAGGGGAGCCTAACTCATCCAATTCACACCCGCTTCAGGGTTCCATTTAGTGGT
>Ga0138256_10000129_pt1 | contig 88244 bp, 83 predicted proteins | sample KNB2016incub_MG_FD_105486 | JGI IMG/M metagenome (GOLD analysis project Ga0138256, IMG submission 105486) | Active sludge microbial communities from wastewater in Klosterneuburg, Austria - KNB2014incub_MG | ecosystem: Engineered > WWTP > Activated sludge > Unclassified | place: Austria... | reverse complement strand
CGCCGAGGGACAAAAACGCGAGATGGGCTTCCTGGACAAGATCGAATGCACGAGCGGCGGCACCATCTATCATCTCCGCGTCGGCACCGAGACGCGAAAACTGGTCAGCTATTCGCCCCGAGCTCTACGCATCTACGTTTTCACGCCCGACCTAGGCGACACCCAACTGGTCTGCGGCATCAAACCGATAGAATTCCCGGCAGTTTTCGTCTACAAACCAAACGCCGACGGGAAAACCGACGAACTGGTTTCAGTAGAATTCGTACCTAAGTCTTTTGTTTTGGAGCACTAAGTAGTATTGAGGACGACTTTGACTAAGAAATCAACAGAAGTTGCTTAAGATAATTGAGTCCGGAACGGCTCCCGTCGATCGTAAGACATGAAACAATTTATTCTCCTCGTAGCAATATCCCTTTGTTCCACCGTTAGCTTAATTGCGTGCACGTGCCGGAACGTTCCTCCTGACAAAGTTGAAGAGTATCGATCGAGAGATCTCAAAACTTACCAAGCAGTCTTTTATGGCAAGGCGATCGGATTCGAGTATCGCGAAGGCGTGATCGATGATTTTTCCGAACACCTTCTAAAAATAAAAGGCGGCAACGTTACGCTAAAGACGAAACTCGTAAAATTTGAAGTAAAGCGATGGTGGAACATGTCGATGGGCAATGTTGCTTTCATCGCGACGGACGATGTAATTTTTTCGGATCCGTCACAATTGCTTTCGTCTGGAGTATCGGTAGGCGGCTGCGACTACAATTTTAAGGAGGGCGAAACCTACGTGGTTTATGCAACGGGAAAGGCGGATGCACTGCGGACAAGCAGTTGTTCCATGACGTTCAAAGTCGAACCAAAAGCAAAACTTCCAAGGTTTTTGTCGCATGGGAAGAAGCCGAATAAGACTTTTTCGGATCGATAGCAAAACATACAATTAGAGTCAGAGGCAGAAGCACCACCACGGGCTTCTGCATTTCCGCGCCTTTTGCGATAATTGCAAAAACCAAAAAGGAGTTTCCAATAAATGACCGCACCAGCAGAACAACAAATGCCGCCCGAGGCAATTTTGATGCAGATCACGATGGGCGTATTTGTTACGCAGGCTAATTTTGTGACGACCAAGCTCGGAATCGCCGACCTTCTGGCGGACGGGCCGCAGAGCGTTGAATATTTGGCTGAGAAGTCAGGCACGCACGCTCCGTCGCTGTATCGGGTTTTGAGAACGCTCGCGAGCGTTGGCGTTTTTTCGGAGACGGAGAACAAGCATTTTGTGAATACGCCGATCTCGGAGCTGACGCGTTCCGATATCCCGACCAGCATGCGTGACCTGATACTGTGGATGGGCGAGGAAGAGCATTGGAAGGTTTACGCCAAGATGATCGACAGCGTCCAAACCGGCAAAACATCGTGGGAAACCATTCACGGCGAGCCCGTGTTTTCGTATCTTTTCAACACAAATACCGAGCTCGGCGACACATTCAACCGGGCGATGACCGGCTTTTCGCACGTAACGATCCCGGCAGTTTTGGGGGCGTATGATTTTTCGGGTGCCGGGACGGTTGCGGACATCGCCGGCGGTTACGGGCACCTTCTGGCTGCTGTTGTGAAGGCAAATCCGGCGATGAACGGCGTTTTGTTTGAATTGCCGCATGTTTTGGAAGGGGCACCGAAAATGATGGAGTCGCACGGCGTCAGCGACCGCGTTTCGTTCGTCCCAGGCGATTTCCGCTCGGAAATTCCCGTCGTCGCCGACATCTACATGCTCAAACACATCATCCACGACTGGTACGACGACACCAATCAAACCATCCTCGGCAACATCCGCACCTCGATGCCTGACCACGCCAAGGTCCTCATCATCGACGCCGTTGTCCCCGAGGGCAACGTACCGCACCCGTCGAAGTTCCTCGACCTCGAAATGCTCATCTCACCCGGCGGAATTGAGCGAACGGCGGGAGAATTCGAAACACTGCTTACAAATTCCGGTTTCAAGCTAACGCAGATCATCCCGACGCCTTCGCCGGTGAGTATTGTGGAAGCGGTGAAAGCGTAGCGAGAATATGCAGAAGCCCGCACGTAGTAAGGGCTCTTTGGAGTACCGAGTTGATCAGCAGCCAAAGGAGCCCTTACTTCGTGCGGGCTTCCGCAATCATTTGAGCGTTCAATCCACGATCGCCTGATATATCAACGCCCGCAGTTTCGCGTGATCGTCGATTCCCGGCGCCGGAATTAGCTGCGTGAAATAGACCACGACCATTTTCTCCTTCGGATCGACCCAATAGTTCGAATGATACGCTCCGCCCCAGCCGAATTCGCCTTCGGATGAGGGCTGGCCGTAGGCTCCGACGTCTTTTACTATCGAGAAGCCGAGCCCGAATCCCTGTCCCGGATTATACGGAATGCCGCGGAGATGATCGACCGTCATCAGATCGACCGATTTGCGGCTGAGGATGCGTTTGCCGTCGAGGGTTCCGCCATTGGCGAGCATTTGCAGGAAGCGGGCGTAATCGTTCGCCGTCGAGAGCAAGCCCGCACCACCCGAAAAACTCTTTCGCGGGCCGTTCAGATAAGCACCTTGCCCGACCCCGGCCCCAGGATCCGGAGCACGCTGGAGGGTTCCGTTCCCCAGCGAATAGACGACCGACAGACGGTCAGCTTTTGCCGGCGGCAGGTAAAAGGAAGTGTCCTTCATATTGAGCGGATCGATGATGCGGCTCTTCAGGAACTGATCGAGCGGCTGGCCGCTGACCTTTTCGATGAGAGCTCCGAGAATGTCGGTAGAATAGCCGTACACAAATTTCTCGCCCGGCTGCGCGTCCATCGGCAGAGCCGCCATTCGCGAAACCGTCGCACCGACCGGCTCATCGCGGTCGGCGAAATACCAGCCCGTGATCTTCGCCGCTTCCCATTTATCCTTCGCCGGGCCGCCGCCGTAGCTCACGCCCGACGTATGCGTCAGCAGATCGCGGATCTTGATCGCCCGCTTGGCTTTGACGATGTCATATCCGCCGCCTTCTTTGGGTACCGCAACTGTCGTGTTCGCAAATTCCGGCATGTATTTGCCGAGGTTATCGTTGATCAGCAGCTTCCCTTCTTCCTGCAGGATCATGATCCCGACGCTCGTCAGGGCCTTGCTCTGCGATGCAATGCGAAAGATCGTGTCTTCCTTCATCGCCGCTTTAGCCTCGCGATCTCGCTGGCCGAAAGTGTGAGCATACGCCACCTTCCCGCGCCGCAAAACCATCGCCACACCGCCCGCCAGCCGCTCATCCTTCACATATTGATCAAGCGTCTGCGTCAACCGCGTCAACCGCTCGGACGAAATCCCGACATCCTCAGGCTTTGCTCTCGGCAATTCCTGGGCGACAAGCGAAAACGCAAAACTAAGCAGCAGAAGAGCTGCGAACGAGGTTCTTTTTCTCACGTGTGATCTCATAATTTTGTTGATTGAAAGTGTAGAAATGATAACCCCGTCGCGATAACGTTTCAATGCCGCCCATTCAATTCCCACTTTGCCGCTTTGCGTCTTCGCTTTGCGGCTTTGCGGGATCTGGCATGGTGTTTCCCGCGAAGCCGCAAAGGAAGACGCAAAGACCGCTAACAAAGCTTTTTGTGATGAACCTGAACGCCGTTGGGTAGTATTTACATCTTTGTGTTACCCTTTTCTCGCAATTCCAATTTCAATACAATTCGCCAAAAAACTATGAAAGCATCGTTACTTTTGTGTTTGTTTATCGTTTCGTCCGCTCTTGTATTCGCTCAGCCGCCAAATCGCCAGGGCGGCGGTGCCGGTAATCAGCAAACTCAGCAGACCCAAGCCACACCGACAACTCAGACTCAGGCAACGCCGGCTCCAATACGCGACGAGCCGCCGGTGGTAACCAAACATTCCATCACAGTCGGCACACGAAAGCTCGACTACACCGTCACGACCGGCTATATGCCGCTCAAGAACGCGCAAACCGCCGAGATCGAAGCACGCATTTTTTATATGGCGTACACGCTCGACAACGCTCCGGCCGGACGGCCACTGATGTTCTCATTCAACGGCGGCCCGGGCTCGGCTTCGGTGTGGCTGCATCTGGGGGCACTCGGACCACGACGGATCAAAATGATGGACGACGGAATGCTGCCGCCCGCTCCATACGAGATGGAAGATAATCAGCAAACATGGCTGACCGAAACCGATCTGGTTTTTATCGACCCGGTCGGCACGGGTTATTCCCGGGCGGCACGGCCTGATCTGGCGGCAAAGTATTTCGGCGTGAATGGCGATATTGATTCGGTCGGTGAATTTATCAGAATGTACCTCGGCCGCAACGAACGATGGATGTCGCCGCTCTACGTCGTCGGCGAAAGCTACGGCACAACGCGTGCGGCCGGCCTGTCGAATTACCTGTTTGATAAAGGAATTGCCCTCAACGGAATCTTGCTCGTCTCGACCGTGCTGAATTTTCAGACGATCCGCTTTGCCGATAACAACGACCTGCCGCTCGTCCTGATCCTGCCGAGCTACGCGACGACCGCCTGGTATCACAAAAAACTCCCGTCCTCGATGCAGAGCAAGTCCGTCGAGCAGGTCGCCCAGGAAGCGAGGCAATTCGCGGCTAACGAATTCATGCCCGCGTTGCTACGTATCGATTCGCTCACCGATAAGGAACGCGACGCACTGGCGACAAAATTCAGTTCGCTAACGGGTCTGAGTAAAGAATTTGTCGTACAGAACAACTTCCGCGTCGAGTTGGGCGAATTCAACAAGGAGCTTCTCCGCAGCGAACGCCGCACGACCGGCCGACTCGACAGCCGTTTCAAGGGCATCGACCGCGACGCTGCCGGCGAAGGCCCCGATTCGGACCCGAGCATGAACGCCATTCGCCCGCCGTACACGGCCGCGTTTAACCAGTACGTCCGCAGTGAATTGGGCTATAAGACCGACACCGAATACTACATCCTCGGCGGCGGCATTACTGCTCCGTGGAACTACAACGTCACCAATCAGTACGCCGACACTAGCATGCCGATGAAGGACGCGATGGCCAAGAATCCGTACATGAAGATCTTCGTCGGTGCCGGCTACTACGATATGGCAACGCCGTTCTACGCCGCCGAATACACCATCTCAGCCCTTAACCTCGACCCTTCGCTCAAGAAGAACATTTCCTGGTCCTACTACGAATCGGGCCACATGATGTACATCGAGAAAAAGTCGCTCAAGAAACTAAAAGACGACGCGGCAGCGTTTATTGTGAGTTCGACGAAGAAATAGTAAAACGTGGGACCCAACGATGCGAAAGCCCCCGCGTAGGCAAGGGCGATTCACTCAACGTTGAGTGAATCGCCCTGGCTTATGCGCGGGCTTGTACCACGGAGATCCTTGCTAACGTTCGGGCTTTTGCAAATGCGGTCACTTGCAAACCTCCCGCCCCTGTCATGGGTCGCGGAAGTTGATGACGCTGTTCGACAGCTGTCATCGAAAATGAAGTCAAGGAATCGGCAAAAAGCGTATTCTGGCGCCGTCGCAATTAGCAGATCGAATGCCATAAAAGCCCCGGATGTCACAGACGTTGCCACAGTCAGAGCCGGAACTCGCTCGATCCAGCCAAAAAAACCGGCGAAACTCGGTCGAATACACCTTTGACCTATCTGCAAAATAACTCTACCAATCTCTTGGAAACATAGCCGACAAACGCCAGATCCCTTCGACCTAACCGCACTTCGCACGCGTCATGGGAAAATCCACCGCTCCGGCCTTGCCGTTCATCGTTCCCTCGATCCTCGCAGCCAGTCTATCGGGGCCTGCGAGCTTGTAAATGATCCGCTGGGGAAAATCGTGGGCGGGATTCTCAAAAGTCGCCTCGTTCGCCGCCCACTTGACAAGCTTGAAAGCGGTCTCTTCTTTATTTTGCGAGGGCTTCGAAATGTAGTTGATCCCGCTCTCGTCCTCAACGATCCTGAGGTACTCGAAAGCCCCCATTCTATCGTTCCGAACGGTTCGCGACATCCCCATCATTGCGTTGCCGACCGGCGACATCCACTGTTCTGTGACTAGCCGTTTACGTGCCGGATCGTTGATCTCCCAACAGCCCGAAATGAACGCGAGAGCCCTTATCGTCGGCTTCTCCTGTGAATGAACAAAAGTTCCGAACGCAAAAATTGCCAGTAGAATAGCTGTGCTCTTTCTCATAAGTTCCCTTTTTCCTTAAAATACCGTCGTGGTTAGTTCCTCAACTATTCACGGTATCCAAAGCAGAACCAAACGTATTGGAAAAATCCGACAACCTAATCCCCGCTCACGAATACGTCCGTTATTCCTCGAGCCCGCTCGAGAAATGCCGCGGGCGTCGTATCGGAAAACTGGCGAAAATCGTGGATAAGATGCGATTGGTCGTAGTATCCAAATTCTAACGCGGTGTCGATAATTGCAGGGTTTTTCGAATGCTCGATCGCTTTCAGCACACGTTGGAAACGCACGATCCGCGAGAACATCTTCGGCGTCAGCCCGACCGACTGGCGGAATCGCCGCTCCAGCCCGCGTTCGCTGATACCGACATCCCGGGCGATTTTCGAGATCGGTGATTTGCCGCAGCAATTTGAGATCAACTCAACGGCATTGCTGAGCCAAGGATCGAAAGTCTGTTTATCGCTAAGCCGTTCAACCAGAAGCGATTCGGCGATCACGACGCGTTCCTGAAAACTATTCGCACTTGCCAACTGATCCTCGATCCGGGAAATATCGCCGCCCCAAACCGCTCTTAACGACTCGACCCGATCCACCAGATCGCTCATCCCAAATCTAAAGAACGGAAACGCACCCGCCGGTTTAAAACGGATACCAAACAAATGGACGTTTCCCGTTGGGCCGATCAAAATGCTCCGGTGCATCTGCCCGGCAATCAGGCTCGCCGCCTGCGTTTCCACCAGTCCGCTTGCATGGTAACGCCTAAACCTGTCTGCCAGATTAAAGATGATCTCAATACAGCCATCCGGCACGACCGGCTCCGGTTCCCCTGCTCCCGAAGGAGAATATTCGAGCGACCAGAAGCACTTGACCAGGTCGGCCAAACGCAGTGACGGCGGTGTTTCGACGTATTTCATCAGACCAGTTCGACAACGTCGCCGTACTGAGGCACGATTACATTCCAGGCAAAACGCTCGCGAATATGGCCTGCCATTGCCTCGGCTGCCTCGGGTTCCCCATGGGTCGTGAATACCATTTTCGGTTCGCTGCGAAGGCCGCTGAGCCATTGCAGCACGGCTTTCCAATCAGCATGCGCCGAAAAACCTTCGACCTTTTCAACATGGCATCGCACCGGTATCCAGTGTTTCATGATTTTAACTTCGCGTTCACCTTCCTGAACTCGTCGACCGGTCGTTCCAGATGCCTGATACCCGACAAAGACAATCGTGGCGTTTTCGTCTTGCAGCACTCGCATGGCATGATGCAGCACTCGGCCGCCGGTCAGCATACCTGAGGCCGAGATGATGATCCTGGCTCCCTGCAATTGGTTAAGCTTTTTCGATTCGTCGCGGCTCGACGCCGTACTCATCGAGCCGGTTCGAAGCGGATGGCGTTTATGGGCAAGAATCGAGGCATATTCGCGGTCGTGTTCCTCGTGCCAGCGGTTGTATACCTGCGTTGCCTGGGCCGCCATCGGCGAATCGACGATGACTGGCAGGACCGGGATCCGTTTCTGCTCTTCCAATTCCCGGATCATGTAGAGGACTTCCTGCGTCCGCCCAACAGCGAAGGCCGGTATCAGGATCGCCCCGCCGCGTCTGGCTGCCTCGTTGATGATTCTGGCCATCTGTGTTTCCGAATCTATCTCGCCATGCAAACGATCGCCATAGGTTGATTCGCACATTAAATAGTCACAATCAGGCGGCGGAGCAGGATCCTTCACTATCGGCTGGTCATAGTGCCCCAGATCGCCGGAGAAAAGAAATCTGATCGAGCTGCCGTCAGGCCGGGCGTTCTCAAGTTCAACGAGAACGAGGCTAGCTCCCATAATGTGGCCCGCCACCATAAAACTTGCTTTGATCCCGGGACAGATCTCGTACGGCTGGCCGTCATTCGGCACGGGTCTGATCTTTTGGAGCGTCGCCCTCGCATCGTCCTCATCATACAAAGGTAGTGCCGGCGTGTGGCTGGTCAGGGCGTGGCGATTGCGGTAATCAGCTTCCTCTTCCTGTAAGCGTGCGGAATCCGGGAGCAGTATTTTCAGCAGATCGCCGGTCGCCCGAGACGTTGTCACCTCGCCCCTAAAGCCAAGTTTCACCAGCCTTGGCAGCCAGCCCGTGTGATCGATATGCGCGTGAGTAATGATGACCGCATCGATCTCGCGCGCATCAAAAGGCGGATCTTGCCAGTTTCGCTCGCGCAGCTCTTTGTGGCCCTGAAATAGGCCACAGTCGATCAGGATTTTTTGGTTGTTGTGTTCGAGGAGATATTTTGAACCGGTTACGGTACCGACGCCGCCATAAAAAGAGATCTTTGCCATTGACCAAATATACAAGGCAAAGACCTAAATGCAAAGCAATTTCACCGTTCCTTAGTGAGCCGATTCTCGCGGTTCGTTCGGGAAAAAGAGGAGGTTGCTCGGCCCGGTAAATTTCATCTGCTCTTTCCTTAACTGAGCGAGGCTCAGCAGTTGGCCGGGCGTTTCACCGTCAATGCCGAATACTGCCCAGCCGATATTTAGTTCGATCTCGACTGCCTGCGCCTCGTTGATCGCGAGCTTACGCCCGGAAAAGCCAGCTTGTATTCGCTGCATGACCTCTTGCGATATCCCCTTATCCGCAGTCGGCAGGATAACAAGAAATTCATCATTCAAAGCACGCGCCACAAAATCCATTTGCCTGACGTTATCTTTGATAACTCTGGCAACGAAGTTAAGCACCGTGTCTCCCGCAACGTGGCCGAAGGTACGATTCACCTCGTCAAAATTCTCAATGTCGATAGCAAGAACCGTCAGCGGCCGATCGTCACGCCTTCGCTGCGATTCCGCGACCTGATTTTCGAGAACAAGATAGAATGCCCGCTCATTGGGGAGGTCGGTAGTAACGTCCGTCAGGGCGTTCGCCTGCGAGCGTTCATACGAGATCGACCCGAGCATCAGCGGTGCTACGCGTGTGCCAACCGCCTCAAAGACCGATGTTTCGTTAACAGCCGGATCGTAATCATCGCCGAAGAAGAGCTGTATCACCCCGAAAACATTACCAGCATTCATAAGCGGAATCGCAACCGAACTCCCGTATTCCTGATTCGAATCCAGCATCAGATAACCATCGACCTCGACTTGGTGAGTTTTGTACGCCTGTCCCGCAAGGCCGTCATCAAAATTCAGAAGTTGTCCTTTATGAACTTCCGCCCGAACCCCCTCAGCATGTACAGATACGAGTTGAGAACGCGATTCAGTTAGTAAAAACAACACGATCGTTTGATATGGCAACAGATCACGTACGCGGCTTGCAACGAGTCTGAAAGCATCATCGGATCTAAGCGAACCGGTGAAGTAACTGCTGACCTCGTCAAGCTCCTCAAGGCTCCGTTCAACATCTGCCTCAAGCATAGGACGTCGGGCGTTTGTGCCCTGCTTGAGTCTCTTTTGGTGAAAATAAAGAACTACATAGACACAAAGATAGACTGCGATGATCCCGCAAAATCCTTGTATCTTTCGGTCTGCTTCAAGCTCCGAAATAGACAAGATATAGGCGGCAACGATCGTCAGCAACGAAACCAGGATCGTTATCACCGGATACATCGTCGTTGTACGAGCGTGGAGAAGCCCGACTGAACTAATATTTTGACTCGACATTTTTATACGAAAGAGCGGGAGAACGGGCTTGAAGCGGCGTACTAACGCCACACATTGAGAATAACTTTTCGTGATTATTTAAGTCAAGAAATTATTCTAGACCAGTAAAAATAGGCATTCTGGATCGAATTCGCGCATACTTGAAAAAAAAGTAAAAAATAATCACAAAAAAGAGCATTTTTTCTCATTTTTAGGTTGACTAAACTGCTTTCGATTTCTATATTATCGTTTGCTTTGAGAAAGAAAGAGCTCAAAGCAAAAACGGCTGTGTCACGATCGGCCGGTGCCTGGCAACAGGTAGTTTATTCTTTGAGTATAGATAGGAGTCTTAAATAAAATGACAAAGGTAATTGTACTTTCAACTGTTCTTGGATTGAGCGCACTTGGCATGGCTTGCGGCGAAGCTGCAACCAACGCTCCGGCAAACAACGCAAACAAGCCAGCTGCTACCCCCGCAAGCACGCCTGCACCGGTAGCTACTCCGGCTGCTAACGTTCCTGCTGCTAATGCAACGAACGCAAATAAGCCGGCTGCTAACGCTCCTGCTGCTAACTCAGCAATGAAGCCTGCTGGCAACGCTCCGGCTGCTAACGCACCGGCTGCTAACGCAACGAAGAAGCCATAGTTTTTAACCGAATACTGTTGTTGATCGAGAAAGCACTCTGCTCATTTGCGGGGTGCTTTCTTGTTTTGGTATGATGTTGGAGTTCGAGATCTAACGTTTTTTGTTCAAAAAATTGCATAATTTGGTTGTTTTGGGGTTGACTTAATCGCCAAGGGAAACTATATTGTGCAATGTTCCTGAAAAATTAAGAAAGACTTGGGACAAGGACTGTGTTGTACACGGTCTTCGATAAAATAAAATTAGATCTAATCTTTGAAGAAGACAGGAGAATCTTTTAGTTATGAAAAAAGTAATCGCACTTTCAGCAGTTCTTGTTATGGGTGCTTTGGGAATGGCTTGCGGTGAGGCTGCAAATACCAATACCGCAGCAAATAAGGCGGCTAACGCTGCTAACACCGCCGCTAACGCAATGGCAAACGCCGCTAATGCAATGGCAAACGCTGCTAACGCAGTTTCAACCGCTGCTAACACCGCAGCAAACGCTGCTTCGAATGCTGCTAATGCTGCTTCGAATGCAATGAAGCCGGCCGCAAACGCACCTGCTGCTAACGCACCTGCTGCAAATGCAAACGCTAACGCCGCTAAGAAACCATAGTTCAGTTTTTTATTTACTGAAAAAGCCCGAGAGTTCTTGACTCCCGGGCTTTTTCATTTTCACCTATCTTTTTTCGTCAGCCCAGCAACTTCGCTAGATCTGCGATCGAGTTAACCGGCTGCTTGCATACAAAACCCTTACAAACATAAACGGTCGGTTGTCCGGCAACCTTATATCTGCCCTCTAACAAGTGGTTTGCGACCGTTGTATCACCATTTTCATCCGCCAGAACAATTACCGCGTCAGGTAGGTACCGTTTCTGGATCTCGCGAACAATCGGATCCTCGCGTTCTCCGATAACCACGATCTCCCTAGTTTCCGATAGATGAAACTCCAACGCGGACAGAGTTCGACCAAATCCCTGAGGGTGACGTTTCAGTTGTGATGCCGCTACACGCAGAACAGCAACGCCGAATCTTTCATACCGTTCGTCCCCGGTTAGTTTTGCAAGTCTTAATAGGATATCAGCCGCGACCGAATTCCCTGACGGCGTTGCGTTGTCATAGAAATCCTTGTTTCTGACGATCAATTCCTCATGATCGTTCGATGTAAAGAAGAAACCGCCGCTCTCATCGTCCCAAAACTCGGTGATCATAATATCCGCGAGCCTTTTAGACTCTTTCAAGTAGATATCTTCACCGCAAACCTGAAAAAGAGCTATTAGACCGTCAGCTACGTTCGCATAGTCTTCTAGGTAGCCATTTAGTTTCGCTGCTCCGCATTTCCATGTTCGCAGAAGGCGGCCGTCTGATTGCATCTCGGTTGTAAGAAATACTGCATTACGCTTTGCGATCTCCAAATACTCATCATCAGCGAGCACAGCTGCGGCTTCTGCAAAGGCCGAAAGCATCAAGCCGTTCCAGGCTGTCAGCACTTTTTCATCACGGTGCGGTTTGATCCGCTTTTCCCGGTGGTGGAACAGATCGGCCCGTGCCTCAGCAAAAACGCAAGGATCTTGAGCGGCCGGGTTCTTTACGTTTAAAATACTGTGCCCCTCAAAATTGCCACCGGGTGTCACGTCATAATAATCACAAAATTGTGCGGCCTTCTTCTCACCGAGAACCTCAACGATCTCCTCCGGCGTCCAGACAAAGAACTTCCCTTCCTCGCCCTCGCTATCGGCATCCTGCGTTGAGTAGAAACCGCCGGATGCATCAAGCATTTCGCGTTTTCCGTATTCTAGTGTTTCGATAGCGATCCGTTTGTAGAAGTCATTACCCGTGACCTGAAAAGCATGCAAATAAACTCGAATTAGTTGGGCATTGTCGTACAGCATCTTTTCAAAATGCGGTACGAGCCAGATCGCATCGACCGTATAACGATGAAAACCCCCGCCTAATTGATCGTAGATCCCGCCGTTCGCCATTTTATTGAGCGTGTGTTCAACGATCGCCAGTGCCTTATCTTCGCCGGTTCTTTTGTGGTATCTGAGCAAAAACTCGAGCGACATGGCGGGTGGAAACTTTGGAGCACCGCCGAATCCGCCGTTGACGGTGTCGAAAGTCCTCGAAAAGCTTGAGAAAGCTTGGTCCAGGATCTCAGTCGACAGGCCGCTGGTCGCCGGTTCGACCATACTCAACCGCTTGAGTTCGTTGACGATCTCGCTTGCCGACTTTTCGAGTTCATCTCGGCGTTCGCGGTAAGCTTCTGCGATGCTGGCCAATATTTGCGGCCACGAAGCCATGCCGTACCGAGGTGTCGGCGGAAAGTATGTTCCGCCAAAAAAGGGCCGTTTATCAGGAGTAAGAAACACATTCATCGGCCACCCGCCGCGTCCGGTCGTGAGTTGAACGAAGTTCATATAGATTTGATCAACGTCCGGACGCTCTTCCATATCAACCTTGATGTTGACGAAATGATCGTTCATGATCGCCGCCGTTTTCTCGTCCTCGAACGACTCGTGCTCCATTACGTGACACCAATGGCACGCCGAATAGCCAATGCTTACGAGCACAGGCTTATCCTCCGCCTTTGCCAAATGGAACGCGGTTTCGCCCCACGGATACCAATCAACCGGGTTGTGAGCGTGCTGCAGCAGGTACGGGCTGGTCTCGTTTATTAGGCTGTTGGTGAACTTTTTCTCGGTTTCCATGAACATATTGTTTCACGCGGGCTCCAATTTTTGAAACACGAACGACATTCTGATATATTGGTGGCACTTCAAGTTATGACACCTCGCTGCATATCTAAACTTCGACCAATGAAACAGCGTGCGAATCTCTTCGCCGGCGACTAATTCCGTTTCTCCGCCATGTAAAAGCCCGCGTGTATGCGAAGGGCTAAACACTCAGCACAACACCCAGATAATCCTGGGTTTAACCAAACAGGAGAAATATCATGACACCATCGACCGAACTTCAGCGTCCGTCAATCAAAACCGCGCTTCCCGGCCCAAAATCACAGGAGATCATTAACGCCGATCACCAATATGTGACGCCCAGCTATCCTCGGCCGGATTACAAATTAGTAGCGGATCACGCCAAAGGCGTTTGGATCACCGATCCCGACGACAATGTCTTTCTCGACTGCAACGCCGGCGTGGCCGTCTGTTCGACCGGGCACTGCCATCCGGAGGTCGTCGCGGCCATCCAGCAGCAGGTGAGCGAGCTGATCCACCTTTGCGGTACCGATTTTTACTACCGCCACATGCCGCAGCTAGGCAAAAAGCTGAACGAGATCGTACCGATCGATGGCCCGACGAAAACTCACTTTGCAAACAGCGGTGCCGAAGCGATCGAGACTGCTCTCAAGCTCGCGATGTATCACACAAAGCGGCAGAAATTCATCTCGTTCTTTGGCTCGTTCCACGGCAGAACGCTCGGAGCTCTGGCTCTTACCTCTTCGAAAAAGGCACAGCGTCTCGGCTTTGCCCGGCAGGTGCTGGACGTAGTTCATGTTCCCTACCCGAACTGCTTCCGATGCCCATTTAATAAGGGTAAATGCGATGACGGTGCCTGCTGTATGGGCACGACCGACTGGATCGAAAAGACCCTCTTTAACACGACCACGCCGCCTGAAGAAGTGGCGGGAATTATCCTTGAGGTCGTTCAGGGCGAAGGCGGTTACGTTCCCGCTCCGACCGAGGTTGTCAAAGAGATCCGCCGTCTCTGCGACCAGCACGGGATCATGCTGATCGTCGATGAAGTCCAGTCAGGAATGGGCCGTACGGGCAAAATGTTCGCACTTGATCATCACGAAGGCGTCAAGGCCGACATCGTCTGCATGGCAAAGGGCCTCGGTTCAGGAATGCCGATCGGAGCCTGTACCGCCCGTGCCGACATCATGGATTGGCACAAAGGTGCTCATGCCTCGACCTTCGGCGGCAACCCGGTTGCACTTACGGCGGCACTTAAGACCATCGAGCTTCTCCAGGGCGGCCTTGTCGATAACAGCCGCGAGGTCGGGGCGTATCTGGAATCCGGACTCAATAAACTCAAGGAAAAATACGATGTCATCGGCGATGTGCGGGGTCTCGGAATGATGCTCGGCGTCGAATTCGTGAAGCCTTCAACTGACGGCTCGGTTGGCGAACCCGACCCGGAACTCCGCGACCGCATCGAAATGGCCTGCTTTAACAAAGGCCTGATCATCCTCGGCTGCGGAGCCAACTCGATCCGCTGGTCACCGCCGCTCATCCTGGCGAAGGAGAACGTCGATGTCGCAATCGAGATTTTCGAGGAAGCTATCGCGGAATCGCTCTAAACTTTCTGGATCGAAAAGGCTGGCCGCGAGGCCAGCCTTTTTTCTTTGGAAACTCAGACTTTACCAACGATCTCGATTTTGGGGGAAACCAAAATGTGTTTTCCTTATGTCGGCCGGTTTGGGGTTCAAAAAGTGTGAATCGTTTCACACTTTTTGTGAATCACCCATTTTTACTCGCAACTCCGCGCAAAACAGCCCGTTTGGTCGAACATGCGGGCACCTCTGTCGGGCCCAAACAGCCCGATTGGTAGAGTTAATTTGCTGATTGGTCGAACGTATTTTTACCAAAAAAACTTCGACTTATCGCACATGTCTAGTCGCCCAAAACCTCATGCACGCTGGCTGCCTCTAACGCTTTTAATGATCCCGCTGCAATTTTCCGCATTTCCGCCATTCCACATCGGCGAGGCTACTTTTTTGGATGTCACGACATCAAAGCGGTGTATAATCTTTCCAAATTGAGCATGGCTTATGGCGAGACTTCCCCACCTCCTGATCTTACTTTTGCTCACGGCGATCCCGCTCGCGGCTCAATCGAAGGCAAAACAAAAGCCAGCCGTCGCCAAGCGACCGTTCTACAGAGCCGCACAGGTCAGCCAAGGCAAGCCATACTATCGTCCCATACAACCACCCGCGAATGCCGCGCAACTGAATAAAGCCCTTACAAAGGCAATTGGCGGCGCAAAGGCAGATATTCTCATCGCCCGAGCGAAATATTATCTCGCGGCCGGTTTAGAAGACAGTGCCCGGCGGGAATTCGACCGTGCTCTCCTGGCCGATCCTGAAGATGTGGCGGTATTAATACGTGTCGCTACACAAATCACCTCTCGCAGACTTAAAGATGGATGCAAGAATGTCATCACGATGTCTTCCAACTATCTCGCGAAACATCCAAATAATGATGCGGTACTTAATGAGAGAGCCAAAGCAAAGAGCTGCCTCGGTGATCCTCAAGGGGCATTTGATGATGTATCTTTAGCTTCGACGATGGCTCCCCAAAACCGTTCCTATTGGTACGATAAATTAAATTACTTAAGAATATTTAAGAACACGGATAACGCCGAAGTGCTCTACCAAAAGGTTATCGATGAACTCGAGGCTCAGATGCCCGCTACTCCGCCGTCACGGTATTCGTACCAGGTTTTCCCCAAAAACATTCTGGCGTTAGCCTTCGCTGAGCGAGCAGCCTTTCATAAAAAGATCGGTAATAAAGAGGCTGAACTCGCTGATCTCGGCCGCGCTGTAGAAATTTTCCCATTGAATTATCTTTTGACTCGGGCATATGCATACAGAGAGCGTAAAATGTACGCCGAAGCGGTTTCCGATATCGAACGTGCGATCGATCTGACGAGGAGCGAAAACATGTTTCCGATGAGAACCCTGCCTGAAATTTACTGGCTTCGAGCAGATATTTTTGTTTTGATGGGTAAGTTCAATGAGGCCATCGCTGACTATAAAACAGTCAATTCACTTAGACCAAACGTATCCGCGATTATCGAGGCAAAAATCGCTGCCGTGAAAGAAATGATGAACAAATAGCTGAAAGATCCTGAATCTTTCGAACGCCAACAGTATGAAAATCGCAACGCTCCTTCTATTTCTACTCCTGATCTCTCAAAACACATTTGCGCAGACCGCGACTGACGAGATCGCTCTCAGGGCATTTGAGCTGATGAGGGAGAACAAGCTCGGCGAGGCGATCGCGGAGATCGGAAAAGAAATTGCTATCGAGCCCAAAAATCCGAGTCGTTATATTGCTCGAGCAAACATTTACCGGATGGCGAAAGATCAGGCGAATGCCAGGAAAGACGCAGAATTTGCTATCCAGCTCGACCCGGGTAGTGAAAAAACGCTTCTCTTGGCAGTGCGTGTGCTGCAGACAGGATCGCGCGAAGATTGTGAGCGAAATCTAGGGTTCATCGACGCATTTCTTGCGACTTCCTCAGGCAGTGCTTCAGTTTATGGGAGCCGGGGAATGGCGAGATCATGCCTCGGGGATACACTCGGAGCCTTTGCCGACATGTCTCGAGCGGCAGAACTCGATCCAACCGAAACTTCTTACCAAAACAATCGAGCCAACATGATCTCAAGGTTAGGAGATGACAAAAAGGCTCTAGAACTGTATCAGGTCATCATCGATGAACTTAAACCTAAGATCATCAAGGAGAAAGGCACTGGTATGGAAGGCCATTCGATGCTGGATCTCCGAGGTATCTACCGCTCCCGAGCTGCGGCTCACGAGCGAATGGGAAACATGGATCTAGCGATCGAGGATCTGACGAAGGGCGTTGAACTTTACGAAGACGAGAATTCTCTTAAGCCACGCTACGATGCCTATCGAAAAACCGGACGTCTTGCGGAAGCGATCGCCGATCTTTCGAAAATGATTGTATTTTCGAAAAAACCATTCCTTCCAGAAACAACTCCTCCTGTAGCTCCATTCGCTGTCGAAGGTATGAAGCGTCGCATCGCCGCACAATTATTCGAACGATCAACTCTCTTTACAACCCTCGGCAAATATCAGGAAGCCTTAGCCGATCTCAAGGAATGTCTTGAATACGACCCGTCGGTAAAGGATCGAATCGAAAAACGAATAGCCGAAGTCAAAAGCAAACAAGCCAACGCATTCGCCAAACCTAAATAAACATTTACCGTTCGCTGATCTCCGCGCTGATTCGGTCGGAAGTGAATTTCCAACGCTGTACTCCGGATCGTCAATCGACTATCTTCTTATTTGCGTCTTGACTTAATTAAGTCATATCTTTAATATAAAAAACATGGACACATTCACCGCACTTGCCGAACCAACGAGGCGAATCATCCTTGAGAGGCTTGTCGCGAATGGGAACATGTCGGCGACGGATATTTATCGCGGGTTTGCGGCGAGTCCGCCGGCGATTTCGCAGCATTTGAAGGTGCTGCGGGAGGCTAAGCTGGTGCGGGTCGAGAAGCGGGCACAGCAGCGGATCTATTACATAAACCCGGAACCGATGAAAAAGCTTGAAAAATGGATCAAACAATTCTCGGCGGCTAAAGAGCAGGAGTTTCAGCGTCTCGACAAATTGCTGGAAACCTTGAAAAAAGAACAAGCGGCTGCTGCTCCAATGCTGCCGTTTACTGAGGAATAGACTAAGCCCGCATCAAGTACGGCGAGGTATCGACAATAATTTAAGTTCGGGATGAATTGCCTCCAGCTTAAGCTGGAGGATAACTGGCAGAAGGGCTATAGCTTTAGCCAAATGTTTCGCTAAAGCCAAGACACAATTTGAATTCCACCTCCACCTAAAGGTGGAGGCAATTGATCGAAACCGGAGATCATGTCAAAGAATGATCTCTAGTTTGAAGCAATATCTTTAGGAGAACACACGCAATGCCAAACAAAACCACAGTCACAGCCGAGCCTGGCAGGCAGGAACTATTTATCACCCGCGAATTTGACGCTCCGCGAGAGCTTGTTTTCAAAGCACACACTGATCCGGAATTGTACGTTCAATGGGTCGGGCCGCACGGGATGACGATGACGATCGAGCATTGGGATTGCCGCGAGGGTGGTACGTACAAGTACACGCATGAACGTGATGAGCATAAATACGCATTTTTCGGGTGCTATCACGAGGTCGCCGCTCCGGAGCGATTCATTGGGACTTTCGAATTTGACGGGCTGCCGGAACGCGGACACGTGATCTTGGGCAAAACAACCTTCGAAGAGCTACCGAACGGCCGCAGCCGCGTGGTGCACCAATCGGTCTTTTTCTCGGTTGCCGATCGCGACGGAATGGTCCAATCCGGCATGGAACGCGGCGTCAGTGACGGCTACGATAAGCTCGATGCTATCCTTGGAGATCTATCCGCGGCGACCGCAAATGGATCTGCGGCAGCATGACGATCATCTCGTCAATTGTCACGGGCCGGTTTCCATTTTCGTCTTGCTTTTGCGTACTTCGCGTCTTTTGCGTTAAAAAGCTATTTCAACGCAAAAGACGCAAAGAAGGCTAACGAAATCGCAAAAACTGGGAGAAGACACGGGCAATAGAACCGTCTCCAAGCTGGAGATCATATGCAGAAAGCCGCTGAAAACGTAGACAAATATATCGAGCAGTTCGAGCCCGAGATCCGCGAGCTGCTGGGACAGATGCGAAAAACGATCTGTGCAGCCGCTCCGAATGCCGAGGAGACGATCAGCTACGCGATACCGTCATATAAGCTGGACGGAATGCTCGTCCATTTCGCGGCGTTCACGAAACACATCGGCTTCTATCCCGGAGCCGGCGGCATCGCGGCGTTTGCGGACGAGCTTGCCGGATACAAAACTTCAAAAGGAACGGTCCAATTCCCTTTCGGCGAGCCTTTGCCGCTCGAGTTAGTAACGCGGATCGTGAAGTTTCGCGTTGAACAAAATTTGGAGAAGAAAAAGAAATGAGCCAAAAGATAACCACATTCCTGATGTTCAACGATCAGGCTGAGGAAGCGATGAATCTCTACACCTCGGTTTTCCCAAACAGCCGCATTATTTCGACGATGCCGACGCCTGATGGCAAGGTCGCGGGCGGCTCGTTCGAGATCAGTGGCCAGCGATACAATTGCTACAACGCCGGCCCGCATCCGAATTTCGTGTTCTCGCAGGGCATCTCACTGATGATCGCCGCAGACACGCAGGACGAGGTCGACCACTATTACGACAAACTTAGCGAAGGCGGCGAAGAGCAGGCGTGCGGCTGGTTAAAGGACAAGTTTGGAGTTTCATGGCAGGTCACCCCAACGATGCTGATGCAGAACCTGAATGACCCCGACCGTGCCAAAGCCGGCCGTGTGATGGAAGCGATGTTCAAAATGAAGAAGATAATCATCGCCGATCTCGAAACCGCCGCTACTGGATAACCGTTGCAAAAGCCCGCGCGTGAGCAAGGGCGTCTCACTCAAGATGGATATTTTTACGTCTCTGCACGTGAGTATTTTTGAAGCTCGAGTTGTATGAATCGCCCTTGCTCACGCGCGAGCTTGTGCCGCGGAGCGAGCATTCGCCGATAGAGATAAATTATGCCGCCAAAACGTTCCGGCCCTGAGCAGGTCGCTGATTTTTTCACTAGTCTCGATCATCCGCTAAAAAGCGCGATGGCCAAGATACGCGAGATCATTCTCAGCTCCGACGACACCATAACGGAACAGATCAAATGGAAAGGTCCGAGTTTCGTCCACGGCGGAGACGACCGCGTCACCTTCAACGTGCGTGACAGCCACGTCTTGCTGATCTTCCACCGCGGAGCCAAGGTCAAGGACAGCAGCGGCCGCGGCCGCCTCATCGACGACCCGACCGACCTGCTAAAATGGATCACTGATGACCGTGCAACGATGCAATTTGCGAGTTTGGCAGAAGTTCTGGAGAATGAGACAAAGTTGCGTGACGTTGTGAGGCTATGGATCGCCGCTGCTTGAAATATGGAACCAAAAATAGTTGAGATCAATGAACTGTGCTTGGTGGGGATGAACATTCGCACCTCGCACGCCGAGAACAGAACTTTCGAACTGTGGAGTGCCTTTAAACCTCGGGTAAAGGAGATCGCGAATCGCGTCTCGCAGGATTTTTACTCCGTGCAGATCTTTGACAAAGGCAGCAATTTTGAGAACTTCACCCCAATGACGAAATTCGAAAAATGGGCGGCGGTCGAAGTTTCAGATCAGGAAAAACCCCCGGATCAGATGTCCATTTTGATCGTTCCGGCGGGTTTGTACGCAGTTTTTATTCACCACGGACTGCCGAGCCAGTTTGCGGCAACAGCAGCTTTCATTCATGGCAAATGGATACCGGAATCTGAATTTGAGGTCGGCCAACGACCGCATTTCGATCTAATGGGGCCAGATTATCGCCACGATGATCCAAATGCTCAAGAAGAGATCTGGGTTCCCATCGAGCGGAAAAAATAGATCCTATTCATGGCAACAAAACTTACCGCTCGAGCTTTCTCAGAGAAACTTCTTGCTCTCCGCTCCGACGAAGAGCTGAAAAAGCACGAGCGCTATTTCAAATTCGTTAGCAGCGATCAAACCTCGGACGACTATTTTATCGGCGTCCGAATGGGCAGTATCTTCGAGCTGGGGAAAGAGTTCAGTGAAATGCCGGTTGGCGAGATCGAAAAGCTGCTTGAGAGCCCGATACATGAGATGCGCGTCGGAGCTATGAGCATCATGGGCCAGTCGGCGAAGGGCAAAAAATGCACTGAGGATCGGCTCAAGGAACTCTACGAACTCTATCTCCGCCGCCACGACCGCATCAATAATTGGGATCTCGTCGATCTCGCCGCCTACTACGTCGTCGGCAATTACTTAGCCGACAAACCGCGGGATATTCTCTACGACCTCGCCGGCTCAGCAAACCTCTGGGAACGCCGAACAGCAATTGTCGCGACAGCCCATTTCATCTTGAAGCTCAAGCAGACCGAAGACACTTTCGCGATCGCGGAAATACTGGTAAATGACCCGGAAGATCTTGTCCACAAAGGCACCGGCTGGATGCTCCGGGCGGCGGGCGAAGTTAACCGGTCAGGTTTACTCGCATTTTTAGACAAGTTTGCGGCAACTATGCCGAGGGTATTGCTGCGGTATTCGATCGAGAAGCTGGACCAAGATCGCCGTAACCACTATCTGAAACGGGCATTATCGTGAGCCTTCGTTTACATTCGTGTAACACTTGACTGCTAACTGGTTGTGTGTAAAATAAGGCAATCGCCTTTCAGATTAGATTCCCATGAACACTCGCGTAAATGCCTTATTATCGGTCGTCATCATAGTTACTTGTTCTCTCGCCGCTAGTGCTCAGAAAGCTACCGTAACGTTGGACAGTTACTTGTCTTGGACTGCTTCTCAAGCCGAAGACATCGGAAAAAGCACCAGAGAAAATGGTCGTGCCGGTGGCTTGTTCGATACACGAATAATAAGCACGAACAAAGCAATTAACTACCGCATGCGCGCGACCTTGATGACGCCTGAAGTGATTCGAGCTGCTGCAAGGGTCAGACAGCTCAAAGAGCGGTTGAGTGATGATCAGACCCGTCGTCTCGTAGAAGACGCGGAAAACGCGGGCGATTTGGTGATAATGATCGAAATTGACCCAACCGAGGGCTCGGGCGTAGTTCCCTTAGATTGGAGAGCGTACCTACAACCAAAAGGCCTGGCACCGGGACGGCCAGGGGCGATTCCGGGTGTGAAGGCTCCGCACTTGCGAAAAACACCTGCATTGGCCGGATTGTTCGGAAGGAACTATGAGTACGATGTATTTTGGGTTGTATTCCCATTAGTTGATGAGAAGAAAATACCGTTACTGCCATCCGACGTAGCCGAGATTCAGCTCATCGTCGGCGTATATGACAGCGAGGCTCGTATTTCTTGGAAGATGAGTGACATTTTGAGATCAAAGATCAAGGAATTGATGGGGAAACAAACGGAGATGAAATAGTATGAGATTTTTTATAACGCTAGGAATTTTTGTTTTTATAACAGTTACCGGTTTTGGTCAGGACAAGAAGTCCGATAGCGAGAATTTGCAATATAAGCTTCTCGCCACGACTCGAACCTCCACAATGCAGAAAGAAATCAGTGAGACGGCTGCACAAGGCTATAGGATAGTTGTCGGTGCGCCGACCAGTGGTTCCGAAATGGCTCTATTTTTATCACGAGACGGCACCGTTGACGAGCCATATGCATACAAGTTACTGGCGACGACTCGAACTGGTACCATGCAAAAAGAAATGAACGAACTTGCCGATGCAGGGTATCGGTTGATTCCGAGCACTATGATTGCGAAAAAACAGTTCATTGGGGGCATTGAAATAGTGATGATTTTAGAGAAGCCGCCTAAAGTCAAAAAAGCGTATGAATATAAACTGCTCGCAACAACTAGAACGTCAACTCTTCAAAAAGAGGTAAGTGAAGCAAAAGAAGCCGGGTATGTCGTAGTTGGAATGGTTAGCCGCGACGAGCATATGGTGGTCATGGAAAGAGAGCGCTCAGTTGCTCCGTAGCCAACCGCTAAGCCAATGTGACAACTTCCTTATATTCAAACCAGCACCGCGTGCAGAAGCGGTGCTTTTTTCTTTCGGCAAGAGGAAGTTTGGTCGTTAGGCGTTCAAACATGTCTTTTTCATCGTCAGTCATTTCCGGCCAACTCTTCATTGTTAGAGCGTCACACCGTGGGCAGATTTTTTCGTTTCGGTGAATCATTTGTTACAATCCCTCCGTACCTATACAAGTCCAGATTTTAACAGATTCCTTCTCATTGACGATGAAAACAAGAACATTGCTCGTTGCGGCCTTTTCGCTGTTGCTGACAGTTTTTTGTCAGTTGGTCCCTGCTCAGACCGAAGAGAAATTCGATTTCTACAAACGTGGGCCATACCGCGAGAATGTGCCTAAACCGCAGAGCCTTTTGCGTTTTGACGTTGGCGATCACCACACGACCTACGCCCAGATGGAGCAGGTGATCACGGCGATCGCCGCGGCAGCACCGGACCGCGTCAAGATCTACGACATCGGCACGACCAACGAGCACCGCATGCAGCACGTCGTCGCGATTTCCGCACCGGAGAACATGGCCCGCCTAGACGAGATCAAAGCCGCCAACGCCAAACTCGTCGATCCGCGCAAAACGTCAACCTCAGAAGCAGATCGTATCGCTCAGAGCAATCCGTCGATCGCCTGGATGGCGTACACGATCCATGGGAACGAATCTTCTTCGTTCGAGGCGTTCATGCAGGTCATTTATCAGCTTGCGGCTTCAAATGAACCTGCGACGCTCGATATTCTCAAGAACATGGTCGTCCTCATAGTCACCGGTGAAAACCCCGACGGCCACGAGCGTTTCGTCACCTGGTATAACTCAGTCGCGATCGGCAGCCCCGATCGAAATGCTATCGAGCATCGCGAACCTTGGGCTATCTGGGGCCGCGTCAGCCATTATCGTTTTAACCTCAATCGCGACACGCTCACCTTCTCGCAAAAAGAATCCCGCAATATGCAGAAGGCGTTCGTCGAATGGAATCCGCAGCTCGCCGTCGATCATCACGGCCAGCCGTCACAGTATTTCTTCCCACCGACGAGCCTGCCGACCAATCCAAACCTTCCTCAGCCCGTGACCTCAAAATGGGAAGAGCGATATGGCCGTGCTAATGCTAAAGCTTTTGATAGCAATAATTGGGATTACTATGTACGAGATGTATATGATGCATTCTATCCCGGATACTGGGATATGTACCCGTCGCTGAATGGTGCAACGGGAATGACCTTTGAGACTGATGGCGGCGGGCCTAAAGGGCTGAACTGGACCCGTGATGATGGCACCATTGTTACTTTCAGATCATCCATCGCAAAGCACTACGTCGCGTCGCTCACCACGCTCGAAACTACGGCTAAGAACAAGGTCGAGCGGATCAAGGATTTTTACAATTTCCGTGCGAAAGGCATGGCCGACAGCGGTGCTGGCAAGCTCAAACGCGTCGTTATCGACCCGACCAGCGATCGCGTGAAGGCTGCTGAACTCGTCGATATCCTTAGACTTTCGAACATCGAGGTCAAGGTCGCGGCGAATTCGTTCACGTCGCCGACCGCCCACACCTACATGGAAAAGAACGCTCCGGCCGCTTCAAAGACGTTCCCTGCCGGTTCGTACATAGTCGACCTGGACCAGCCGCAGCGGATCTTTATCAAGTCGATCCTTGAACAGGACACGCCGCAAACTAAGGCGTTCATCGACGATAATATGGCTCGTTTCCGCCGCAATCAAATGCGCGGCAAGGGCCAGCCAAAGGAAGATTACGGATTTTACGACATCACCGCCTGGTCGCTGCCGCTCGCTTTTGGGGTTGATGCGTGGTGGACCGAGGAATCGCCGAACGTCCAGGGTGCGATGGTCGCTGCGGAAACGCTCGCAGCTGCCAAACGCGGCAGTGTGACCGGCCGCGCGGCGATCTCGTACGTCATTCCATACGAAACCGATTCGACCGCCGCGATGGTCATGCGTTTGCAGCAGAACGGTTACAAAGTCGCCGTTGCGACGCGGCAGCTTAACGCCGGCGGGCGAAATTGGCCGGCCGGGACGTTCGTGGTGCGTGTTTCGCGAAATCCTGATTCTATCCACGAAAAGATAGCTCAGTTCTCCCGAGAAATGGGCGTGAATGTGACGGCGATCAACTCCGGATTCTCTGACGAAGGCGACACTGCGGTAGGCGGCGAAGCGGTCATTTCCCTTCGCGAGCCAAAGATCACCATCGCGGCTGACGAAGGCGTCACGCAGGAATCTTATGGATCTATCTGGTGGACGTTCGATAAGTACGGAATCAAATTCACCCCAATGACGATCGGCAACATCAAAGGCGGCGGGCTCAAAGGCTATAACGTCCTCATCCTGCCCGAAGGTTCGGCGGGGCGCTATATGAGCTCGTTCGGAGCAGGCGGCGTGTCGGCTCTGAAGGAATTCGCCGGTGACGGCGGGACGATCGTGACAATCAGCGGAGCCTCCGTTTTTGCAACTCTTAAAGACGTCGGCCTGTCATCGTCGAAAATGGTCGGAAGCGAAGATGATGAGCAGAAAGGCAAGGTTCCTGACGACGCCAAACCAACCCCATCGCCGATGCCCGAATCTACTCCGACCGCTGAACTGAAGAGCGACAAAAACGATGGATTCCCAAGTTTGCCGGCCATCGTTTCCCCTTCGGCTAACATGAACAGAGTTCCCGAGGCCCTGCCGGGTGCGATCTTCCGGGCGACGGTCGACCGCACGACGTACATCAATTACGGCGTCAACAAAGACGAAATTCCCGTCCTGATCGCGAGTGCGTACTTCTTCCGCTACTCGAAAGAAGGCACCAACGCTCTCGTCTTCGACGCCGCGCCGAAAAAACCGCTCACCGTCTCCGGCTTCGTTTGGGAAGGCAACACTGAGCGGCTGTTAAAATGGTCGTCTTATGTGATCGACGAATCAGTGGGCGGCGGGCATGTCGTGATGTTTGCGGAAGATCCGTTTTTCCGGGGAATGACGAGATCGACGACGCGTCAATTCTTTAATGCGATAACGTTCAACGGTGTTTTTTAGGAGGGATTTAACGCAAGGGAGCAAAGACGAAAAATATTTTGACTAATCAGTCTTTGCGACTTTCCTCTTTAGCGTCTTTGCGTTAAGAAACTCCATCTGTTTCTTTGCGTCATAAATTATGTTTACGATCAAAGCATCTATAAACGAAAACTTCGAATTCGCGGCCAACCTCTCGGCGGTTAAGGAATTCTTCGACGATATAACGAATTTCGCTGACCTGATGCCAGGTGTTCAACAGATACATGTTGATGGTAAGGGCGTTGCTCATTTAAAGATACAGGCAGAAATTCCCGTCGTTGGAGGGATGGTCCAGAAATTTGCGGTTGAGCGTGTCGCAGACGAAGAAGACCGTATCGAATGGTCGCCGATCGCTGCCGAGGCTCAGAATTTCCTGCGTTATAGTGCCGATTTTCTCGAAAAAGCCAAAGACGTTACGCTCGTCCACTTTTCCCAAGCCGTCGAGCTCCGCCGCGAAAAAGCCCGCGACCTACACTTTCTCGCCGGCATGGCGGGCGAGGCGATCATCAGCTCCGAAATGACCAAACGCTTCGCCGAGATGGTCAAGATTTTCATTGAAAAGGCAAAACAGCGGCTCGAAGGTAAAGATAACTCGGTATAGTAATCGTTAAAGTGGAAATCGAACGAGAAATAATCGCCGAACGAACCATCTACGCGACTTTCGAAGGCAATGGGTTTGAGGTTCATTTGATCCTTGGAAAGCCATTTCCGTCGGGACAGGATTGGAAATGCCCGGTCGCAGCAATAGGGTTAAAGTATGGGGGATTAGTTGATATTGCAGGCTTCGATTCATGGCAGGCCTTAATGCTGGCTCAAGGACTGCTTAATTTTCACCTCACAAATTTCCTGGAAAACGGAGGAAAGCTCTACTGGGAAAAAGACGGAGCCGAACTTGACGTCGAGAATCTGTTTAACCACCCAAGGAGAAACCCAAAATTCGATCCTCCAGTCCTTACGGATGAAGAATACCAAGCCAACATCGATTCCCTAACCGACGAAGAACTGCAAAAAATAGACGAGGCATTGCTTGCCCAGGCCTCGCATCTACCTCGCAAAGTCGCACGCGTCGTAGGCTCCGCAATGCCTGCCGTAGATAAGCGAATTCCTGACACGTTCTACGCCGAACGCGTCAAAAAACTCGTGAGCGAAGGCCGCTTGATAGCGGAAGGGGATATGGACAACATGCGACGAAGTGAAGTCCGGCTGCCAGGCGAGAGAAATGGTACCTGAAGCGGTCTTTCATCGCGTAGGCATGCCGTGATTGTAGCCGTGAGGCGCAGGATGGATGCTCAGCTTATTTGGTTACGTGATCGCTCCGCCGTCGACGATGACGACCTCGCCGCTCATGAAGCTGTTGCGGTCTGAGGTCATGAAGGCGGCGAATTCGGCTAGTTCGGCAGGTTGGCCCTGCCGGCCTTTGGCGACCCAAAAATCATGCATCTGAAGCAGGCGTTCGGGGAGCGTTTGTCCAAGGTCCGTGTCGAAGATGCCGGCGGCGATCGCGTTGACCGAGATACCGAAATTAGCTGCTTCGCGTGACAGGCATTTGGTAAAACCGATCATCGCTGCCTTCGACGTCGCGTAGTGTACTGAGGTTGGAAGGCTGCGGATAGCACCGACCGAAGTGATATTGAGGATCGAACCGGCACGTTCGCGGATCATCTGCTTGTAGAATGGTTTGGTTACTGCGAAAAGGCTGCCGACGTTGGTATCGACGACCCAATCCCAGCTTTTATCCGTCGTCGTTGCAAAATTGTCGCCCTTATTAACCGCGGCATTATTGACCAGAATATTTATCGGGCCCCAGGCATCTTTGATCTCGCGGGCGATGTGCTTCATGCCGTAACGGTCGGTGACCGAGACCTTGTAGCTGAGAGCACGGCGGCCGTGGGCCTCGATCTTCGCCCTCACCTCGTCGGCCAGATTGTCACTGGAATGATAATTAAACGCCACGTCAGCGCCTTCGCGGGCGAAAACTTCGCAAATAGCAGCTCCGATCCCGCGTGTCCCACCGGATACAAACGCACGCTTTCCTTCAAGTAAGAGGCTCAATTAGTGTTTCTCCGTGATCGCAAAAAGTCGAAATGCAATAGAAAAGGTTAAGAAAAAACTGGAAGACTGACAAGCGCCAAAGTTAAAAAGGGGTCAGGCCGACGCTTTTGCATTGGTAAAGGGATGGGGCAGAATGGCGTTGATCTCTCTTATTATCTGGTCGGTCGAATTCGGCATCGTCATACCGACTGTCGCCGCCTTCATCCTTGCGTAGGCACCATTGTCGAGTAAAAGATTCTGTATTGTCGGCACAATATCGGCAGAGCGACGAAGCAGAATTCCGGCTCCTTGCCTTTCTAAAAGATTCGAAGTCCCTGCCTCCTGCGGCATTGGCGGGGTCGTCGCATCGGCGATGATCGGCAAACGGCACGCAAGCGCCTCGAACGTTGTCAGGCCGCCAAGCTTTGAGACCATGACATTTGCCGACTGCATGAGCTTTTCGATCTCATCTGAATAGCCGATGACCTTGACCGGAAACTTCGCTTGTTTTGCTATCTCCTCCGCCTCGAGTCGAAGCTCCTCATTTTTGCCCGCCAGGAAGATCGCCTGGACGTCGAGTTCGCCGCGGACCAGTTCCCTGAATATCTGCGGGATGTTACCGCCGCCAACCCACCCTGCATTTACAAATACAGTGAACTTGTCCGGATCCAACCCATAGAACCGCCGGGCTTCCTGCGCGTCCTTTTCGTCAGCCTCGTGGAATTTCGGATTGACCGGCATTCCTGATATCTTGATCTTTTCAGGCGAAACGCCGTAGTCAAGAAGTTGGTTTCTTGCATCTTCATTCGCCACCAAATAGAGTGAAACGTCATCGCAGGCCCAGCCTTTCCAAAACCCGTAACATGGATCTGTAACAACAGTAACAAGCGGAACCTGATCCGTTAGATTAAGTTCTCGCAGAATCCGTCCAAAGATATGCTGTGTTAGCGGGTGGACACTTACGACGACGTGCGGACACCACTTTTCAAATTGGTCCCGCACATATCCGATGCAGCGCTTATGAAAAAACTCGCGCGTCTCAGGACGTATCTTATTGACAACCCAATAGAGATACTTCATCCAATGCTGCTTGTTTCTCAGGATCCAATTGTAAACGCCGACAAGTTTATCAGTGACGTGGTGCGATTCCTCGACGCCCTTAATGATCTTCACCACGGACGAATCGCCCTTCCAGAACTTGTCAAAACCATCCGATATGGCCTGCGCAGCCGAACGATGCCCGCCGCCGGTATCGGATGAGATGATCAGGATCTTTGGAGTGGTTCGCGACATTTACGGGAGCACAAATACTAAGCCTTCAGAGCAACTTCCCTCGCCGCCATAAACTCGGCATTCTTCGCCGCCTTCTTCATCTCACCTTCCAGCTTCTTGATCTTGATCAGATGACCTGGGTTGAGCGGCAGCGATGGATAGAAGCAATTCGACTCGTGCGTGCAGTGGCAGCCGTCGGCGACTTCCTTGCGGCGTTCTTTCATGAGGTCGGTCTTCCAGGCAGCCTGAAAATCCCAGTCATAATCACGCAAATTCAGCACGTCAGCTTTGTTCTCACACGACGAAAGCACACCGTTGTCATAGATCACCGCTCCCGCGCTACCGGCGTAGCATTTGAGCTGGGCTTTGTTCTCTTCCTTGGTCTTGGCGATGATATCGTGCATATAGATATCGACCGCGGCCTTGAAAATACCCGATTTGCCGCCGTAATTGTTCTTCAGGGCCGCACTCTTCGTATCCTCGAGGATCATCTGCGAAAGCTGCTGGTACCGCTTGTGGTCAAACTCCAACTCGATCGGATCGGCCGATGGCGGGCGGATGTAATTGATGTTCACCTTGTCCGGCTTCAGATCGTGCTTCAGGAAATCGTACCAATCGAAGATCGTGTCCTCGTTCGAATGCATCACACACGTACACGTCTGAATATCGAGCTTCGGATACTGCTCTTTCTTCATCTGCTGCAGCGTTCGGGCCGTATGGATCGCTTTGTCCCAGCTTCCCTCTTTCCTGCGGATCTTTTCGTGAGCGTCCTTCATCCCGTCGATGCCAAGGGCAACACTGACGTTAAGATTAGGACATTCGTCCATGATGCGGGCGACGTCCGGGAAGATACGCGGATGGATCTGGCCGTTCGACATCAGATATACGCTGTCGAGCTTGTTGTTCTCGTAAAAAGCCCGGACGATCTCAGGCAGATCTTTACGCGTGAACGGTTCGCCGCCGGCGAGCACCAAAACACCGAGATTACCGCCTAGCGTTTCCGAGATCTTGGCGATCTCATCGGCCTTCATCTGCAGCTTTTTACGCGGGCGGTCGTCTAGCTCTTCGGTAAAAAAGCAGTGCGTGCATCGCATGTCGCAGACGCTCGTTACCAGAATATTTAAGAATACAGGCGAGATCGGGCGGCCGATCAGTATGCTTGCGTATCGTTTGAAAATCTCTTTTGTAGCAAAATCCATTAAATTATCCTCAAGCCGGCTAGCCGACTGTTTCGTTAGATGCAGCCGCAGAACCCCAAGTTATAATTTACTTTATTTGAACGGATTTGGGAAATTTTCGAGAACCTAGGTACTGGACGGCCGGATCATAATTTCACCGTAATCGGCGGTCAGTTTCGTCTCGCGATACTAGATACACTATAATCAGACTTTTGCTATGAAACACATACTAATTCTTACTATCGCAACTGTCCTATTTACCGGTGCCTGCGGCGGAGCGGCGAGCAATTCAGCTTCGAATTCATCTAACGCGAATGCTGCGAACAAAGAATCCGATGCCCCGCCATCGCTAACGGTCGCTCCGTCCGAGGCGGCAGATGCCCTCTACGCGGCCGCTCTGAAAGGCGATTGCACAGCGGTCGGCGAAATGTTGACGGAGGAGATGAAGAAAAGCGTCGGTTCTGTCGACACTTACTGTAAATCGCTGACCGGCAACGGAACGGTGGAGAGTGCAAAGGCAGTCGGAGCTTCGGCTTCAAGCGAATCAGCGGCGGTCTCGGTACAGGTCGTCTACAAACCCGAGCAAAAGCCCGAACCCGCAAAACCGGCCGAAAAGAAAAATGAAGCCAACGCTAACATCGCAAATGCCAATTCTGAGGCCGCTCCTGTGGCTCTGCCAGCGGCAGCCCCGGGAAAAACAGAGCTGAAAGAGATCCATCTAAAAAAGGTCGGTGAGAAATGGCTGATCGACGTATCGCCTAAGCCTGCCGCACCGGCAAAAACAGCTGCATCGCCTGCGAAACCGGCCTAAAAATGAAACGGATCTATCTCGATAATTCCGCCACCACGCCGGTCGCTCCCGAAGTGGTTGAGGCTATGATGCCGTATTTGACTGACAAATTCGGCAACGCTTCGAGCATCCACTTCTTCGGACAAGAAGCCCGTGGTGCGGTCGATCGGGCTCGGCATCAGGTCGCCGCGTTGATCAATGCAAGGCCGAACGAGATCATTTTCACGTCCGGCGGTACTGAGGCAAACAACCTCGCCGTCCGCGGCCTCGTCGAATCGAATAACAAACACGGACGCCACATCATCACGTCGGCGATCGAACATTCCGCTGTTAAAAGCGTCTGCGAAGACCTAGAAAAACAGGACTATTGGGTCACGTATCTGCCGGTTTATGAGGATGGTCTGGTGCGGATCGAGGATGTCGAAGCGGCGATCACCGCTGAGACTGTTTTGATCTCGATAATGACGGCAAATAACGAGATCGGCACGATCCAGCCTGTGGCTGAGATCGGGCGTTTAGTAAGGGGCTTACGCGAAAAGGGCCGGAAGATCTGGTTTCACACCGATGCAGTACAGGCCGCCGGAAAGATGCCCGTCGATGTCGAAGAAATCGGCTGCGACCTGCTTTCGATCTCGGCCCATAAGATCTATGCTCCGAAAGGCGTTGGAGCTTTGTACGTCCGCCGGGGAGTTCGCCTGCACGCCCAGAATATCGGCGGTTCGCAGGAACGCGGTATTCGCGGCGGCACGGAATCAGTCCCGAACATCGTGGCCTTCGGAAAGGCATGTGAGCTAGCACGAACCGAACTCGGACTCGCAACAGATTACCTCCGCGGCCTTCGCGACGGTTTCGAAAGCCGCGTCGGCGAAGCGATCGACGGCCTGACCTTCAACGGCAATCGAGATCGACGCCTGCCAAATATCTCAAACATCTCATTCAGCCGCATCGAGGGCGAGGCTCTGCTCATCAACCTCGACATGCACGGCATCGCCGTCTCGACCGGCTCAGCCTGCTCATCCGGCAATCTCGAACCATCACCGGTCATCCGGGCACTCGGCTCGGACGAAGAACGTGCCCGCTCCGCGATCCGCTTCAGCTTCGGCAGGTTCAATGCCGAAGAAGAAGTCGACCGTCTCATCCAGGTTCTCCCCGAAGCCATCGTGAACCTCAGAAAGCTCTCTCGCTGAGCGAGAATTCTCAAAGGTCAGATCGTGTAAAATCACCTGTCGCCGAACTTTACCAAATTAAAGTGTGAATCGATTCACACTTTTCAAAAACAGGCGTATTTTTGCGTTTTTTCGGTGTGAATCACCCAGATTGGTCGAAGGTCTTCAGCCATTTCCGGCCACAAAACACCTTGATTGGTAGAGGTAAATGAGAGATTGGTCAAACGTTCAGGGGGCCTTTCTTGGCATTTAGAACTTTGACCAAACTATTCGTGAAAACGACAAATGACGGGATCCGGTCCTTGGTTCTTATTTTGCCCTCGCAACAACACGAAAGCCGATATCTTTGTATTTTGTCGAAGGTGAGAGTCCACCTCGATACGCGGATCGTTGGTCGTCTTTGCCATCTTTCCACGAGCCGCCGCGCAGGACACGCCATTTTCCTTTTGCAGGGCCTTTTGGATCGGTCTCGGGGGTTCGCGGATAGTCGCCGTACCAAGCTTCACACCATTCCCATACATTTCCATGCATATAGTACAGCCCGAAAGCACAGCTTTGGGGTCAAGCCTTCAACATTGCAGTTCTTTCCTCACCAGTGAAACCGATTCTTGCAGATCGCTGAGAGGCAGTTTGTTCGCAGCTCCTTTTTGTCGTCGTCGGTCAGTTTCCATGCTTTCCCTTGGAGCAGTGCCATGATCAGATCAGCCTGGAGGTTGGCTTGGCGGGTGGTTTCGGGGGACGGTGCGGTGTCGTCGAATTCTTTGAGCCTTTTGTTCCAGATCGCCTGCCATTGTTTAAGGCGGGATTCGATCTTTGTGCGGTCGGTTTCAGAACCGTGTTGTGAGATCAGATATGCGGCTTCGCCCGCGATGTCGGGATCGTCGGAGGCGAGGCGTTTTGCGAAAAAATCGGCGACTTTGGGAGGAAAATTCACGCGGGTAAAATCGTTAAGAAATGTGCCTCGCCACTCCTTTTCAAGGATCGACAACTCCTGCTCTACTAAGGCCAGGGCCTCGGTTTCGTTGTATCTTGCAAAATAGCCGAGCAAGATCGCCCGCGATTGCCACTGCCACTTCGGCCCGTCCGTTTTGTAGACATCCATTAGCTGATCGTAGATGGAGCCCGTTGCAAATCGGGCGGCGAGCATGCATTTGTGCCGAAGCCTGACAGCATTCTGCGTGGCAGCACCAGTGCGTCCGTATTTTTTGATGTCGGCGAGCAGCGGCCCGTCAACTTCAGGAAGCGACGCCTCCTTGAAATTGTCAAAAGCACCGTCGTAGAGCAGCGAATCGGAATCGATAATATCCACAATAACAAACGGACGGGCCCGAGCCTGATCCAGCTCGGCCAGACGCGTCAGGCCCGTTGTGTGAACATTAAGCCGATACATGGTTGGATAGTCGGTTGCACTCAGCATCCGTTCCAGCGAAGGAACGAGCGACGGGTCGCGGATCTGTTCCCACCTAATGCTCACAAGCTGTTCGCGAGCCAATATATCGAGCGAGTCAAAGTTCTTGAGCAGGATTCCCCGAACCGTTGCCAAAACGTCGGGTTCGAGGTCTCGATGCTCCATCACAATAATGCCCGCAGCGGTATCCACGAGATTTTTACCCGTCCGCTTTTGCAAACTGTCGATCACAAATCGTAAATAATATTGCTTCGCTTTAGTGTAAGGGTCGTCCGCAGGCAGCGGCAGAAAATCGCTTGGGCGTTTGTACGGTTTGCCCGATTCGGCGATCACTACCCTTGCGCGCAAGAAGCTGAGAGTGGAAAGTACGTTAAAATCGACCGCTTTGGATACGTCCGACAGAATGTCCTCGAGTTTTCGTATCACCAGGGCCCGGTTGCGGGAAATAAAAAGCCCCTTGCTCAGAGCCCCGGCAAAGTTACCGCCACTCTGCTTCAATGACCAGAGATACCTCGAAACCTTTTCTGGTATCGCGGCATCGCCTGGCAAGTTTGCGAGATCCTGGGCAAAGCGGATCTGTTCCCGCAGATCTTTGGCCGATTCGATCGCAGCCCCAAGTCTCTTCGCCTCAGCCTCCTCCTCGGTATCGGCCATCGGCTTTATTTCAAAACTTACTGCATTTGTCGTTATCTCCGTTGGATCTTCAAAATCGAAGATCCCGCCGCCAGCCTTATCTTTTCGCAGCCGTTTAGTTATCAGCCTTACAGTGTATTTTCCCGGAGCGTCGAAACGATAATAGTCGTTCAAAGATATCTTCACCTCAGTGGGAACATTACCAAGAACGGAAAAGCCGCTCCCGTCGGACGGCCTCTCTTCGCCGCCGTAGAAGTCAGTCTTCCAATCGAACACGCCACTCTGCGGCGAGATGACCACCTTCTCCAGATAGGTTCCTTGATCACCTTGAACCTTATAGCCCGGCAGGTCAGTGGAGAACGAAAGAACGAGCCCGACTGTCTCGCCGGAACGATACACATCCTTGCCATTCGCGAGTGTCAATTTTACCGCGACTGGCGATTCTATATCCTGAGCTGCGGCAAATCCGGACCAAAGGAGCATTAAGATTGCGGCAACAAAGAGCGTTGGAGTAGTTGTTGATAACTTCGCTGAAGATGTTAGGAGTTTCATTTTTGCTCGTTTGATGCTGAGTGGAAAGATTTGGTGGTTTTAACGTCGACAAAGTTGTCGACTAAACCATATATGCCGCCGGCGAGCAGGATGCTCACTCTCCAAGCGCGAAAAAGCGGCCTTGTCAGTTTCCCGACAAAGGCCGCCTTTCTTTCCCTCCCGGTTGGAAAGTGGATGACGTGTGGTTCAAATGTTAGTCGCCGACGATGATGCCTTCAGCACGGTCACCGACGATGATGCCGGCACGGTCGCCAACGATGATGCCTTCTTTGTCGAGGCATGGATTTTCTTTCGAATCACCGACGATGATGCCTTCGAGGGTGTCAAAGATCGTGCCGAAGATTCCGCGGTCGCCGACGATGATACCTTCATTGGTCTGCTTGACGCATCCTTTTTCTGCTCTGTCGCCGACGATGATGCCGTCTGCCTTAGCGATATTTGCTCCAAACATGAGTACGATCGCGAGTGCTGCTACTTTTGCTGTGTTTTTCATTTTTCTTCTCCTAAAAGTTTTATTAATATTTCCGAGTCCCTGCTTGCTCTCTTTCTTGCACTCCTCTATTTCAACCAGCGTGCCACAGCGTGCCGCGATGCATGCCAAAACCACATCCCGTTTATTTACAGAATTTAGAGATCATTTGTGAGATCTTTTCCGGTCGGTTCGGAAACGTAGAAATATGGATACTTTGGTAACACAAAGTTGGTAATTTTCGCCTAACATCAAGGTTTGCAGATACTTACAGCGGTGCATACTTTTTATACAAATTTAGACTGTATAATTGCTATACACTGCACATAATTAACACCGTGCACATAAATGGGCCTTTATGTACAAAAATTCACTAGAAGTTAGGTTTTATGGGGCGTTGAGACTGGATGAAAAGGATGAAATACCGTTTCGCAATCATCTATAGACGCACTCCTTCATCTAAGAAGTCGGCATCCCATTTTTCAGCGGAGAGCGAACATTCAGGCAGAATTTTGGGCGAGGTGGCTGTAGATCTTAATCGCAGATCGCGTTCATTTGTCTGGAGCAATCGGGGCAGGTAGCGTGGGTGATACCGGGCATGCAATCCAGTTCGAAGAAATGGAGCTTTTCGATCGCGTCTTCGATCTCGTCCCACTGGTCGCGGGCGGTCCTTATCTTATTGCACCACGAACACGACATGATGAGGCCGGTTGTCGAGGAATTGCCGCGGCGAAGCAGCTCTTGCGGCGGGCGTGGCTCGACCTTAGTAGTGTGTATTTCGAACTCCACGGTGCCGTCGTCGGACGGATAGATGCTCACCTGAGCACAACGCCGTGTATCGGGGGCGTCACACCTGACGTCAAACTGCACCGACCGGCCGTCAAACGCCTGGTCGACCAACTGGCGATATATCTCACGCGTCGCAGGGTCAGTAATAAACTCCCACAACCGGCGGCCGATGACCGAATCGCCAGCAAGCTCAGGCCCTTCGTTTTCGACCGCAAATGCGTTCCAATTGCCGGCGACCGAGACCATCAGATAGTCGCGGTCGATGCGGTAACGCAGACTATCTTCGTCAGGCCCGCTTTTTGCAGTTCTCACCTTTTCGTCCTCATTGACCTCGGGGCCGACAGACTTAGATTCAGTCTGATCCCCGGTTTCTCGAGGGTTCAAATTTGCCATTATTTCAACTTCATCTCCAAACTCTTGACCAAGAAGCCCTAGATGTCGGCTTGCTGTTCGATCTGTAACGCGATCGGAAGGCCGGCGCCGTGAGAATCAAAAGATCGATCAGTTTTTTATTATTTACGGTTCGAGAAAATATTTAAAGCTCGACGGGAGTTTTGACGGCAAATGCGTCGAAATGTACGGTCGCTATTTCTGGATTCGGTCCTGACTCAATGTAACTAATAGTTTGTTTCCTATTCGTCGATGTTTGTATATTATCTAGGATAATCACATTTATGGCGTCGCGGCTTCAGATCCTTACATTGCTCTCAGTTATCGTACTCTCGGTTTCGGAGGGTGCGTTGGCGGCAAGCAGACTGATCGAAGCCAAGACAAGCGATTTTTTGATCAAAAAATGGACAACTGAGGAGGGCCTTCCACAGAACACTGTGACCTCCATCGTACAGACTAGTGACGGGTATATCTGGCTCGGTACATTCGGCGGTTTGGCCAGATTCGACGGGGTCAATTTCACTGTTTTTGATTCGACAAATACTCCCGGCCTTACCGGTAACCGTGTTCTATCACTTTACGAAGACCGCTGGAAAAGGCTTTGGATCGGCACCGAGACGGGCGAGGTGTATACACTTGTCGACGGAAAGTTCGGTGAGTTCAAGTCGGATCCCGAGTTCAAGCGACGTACGGTTTGGCAGTTCATAGAGGATGATACGGGCAAGTTATTTATTGCGTCCGATGCGGGACTCGAGCGGGTTGAATTCCGTGAGGATGGTTCAGTGATACCTGAGTCCATCAAAATAATATCCCGGCAAAGGTCTTACAAACTTGCAAAAGGGCCCGGAAACACCATATGGACCTCGAACGGAAAGGCATTCGTTTTACAAGATGATCAACTGGTAACGGCTGACTCAGTCGGCCAAATGCTGCCTTTTAACATCCTCAAGATAGATTTTTCCGATCAGGGAAGGATGTTGGTTGGCACCATCAACTCACTCGGTTGGATGGACAATGGGAAGTTCAAAGAGCTTCTGCAGAAAGAGAAGGGAGGTAATTTCGGCGGATATGCGGCCGCTTTCAGGAACGGTGAGCTCTGGTTTCAAAAAGGCGAGGACCTATTTATTTTTCAGGACGGTAAACGTGAAAACTACAACATCCGGGAGCATGTCACAGCAGGATCCCGGGCGATGTTATTCGATAATGAGGACAATCTCTGGCTAGCGACAGAGAGCGATGGCCTAGTGCGTTTAACTAAGCGAAAGATCGGGTTGGTCGGGGACATGACCGACCTCAATGTCTGGGGAAGGTATGCACTTGCACAAGACTCAGAAGGAGCAGTATGGTTAGCCGGTCATGATCTGCTCAAAGTAAAGGACGGAAAGGTCGAGAGCATCCCGATCCCCGGAAATGTCGCCGGAACGCAATTGATAAAGGCACTCGCGATCGATGGAAACAATGTTCTGTGGGCCGGGGGATTGACGAATTTATATGTATTCCGCGATGGCAGACTTGAACCTATTCCAAAGTTTGGTACGGAGTCGATCCATTCCTTGTTCTTTGACAGGAATAACAACCTTTGGATAGGGAGCGGGAATGGGCTATGGAAATACAACAATGGACAGATCGAACACTACTCGACGGACAACGGACTCGTCGGAAATAGCGTTCATTTCATTACGCAAACCAAGGACGATGCGATCTGGGTTGGTGCCATCGGCGGAGTCAGTAAATTTGTAAATGGAAGGTTTGAGAATATTACACCTGAGAACGGTCTTTCCGGCAATTATGTCCGCGAGATACTCGAAGATCAAGACGGCACTATCTGGATCGGCACATACGGCGGTGGAATTAATCGTTTGCGTGATGGAAAGATAGAGGTGGTCACTACTGCTCAGGGTTTGCACGATAATTTTGTTTCCAGGATCTTGGTCGATGACGACGGCAAATTCTGGATTTTGGGAAACCTGGGAATATTTGCCGTTAGCAGGGACGAACTGAATGCGGTGGCGGATAAACGGAAAAACTCGATCGTTGGGGCGATTTACGGCGTTTCGGACGGCATGAAAAGCAGCGAAGCCAGCGGCGGCCATCAATCTGCCGGGATAAAAACGCGTGATGGCCGGCTTTGGTTCCCGATGATAAAGGATGTCGTCATTATCGATCCCACAAAGACCAACCTGACTCCGCCAAAGGTCGTCATCGAAGGCGTTTCGACAAGACTTGATGACATCGGCTCGATGCCCATTGCGGCGACGATCCGTGAAAATAATTCAGTATCCATCCCGACGGGCAATCGTGATCTCGAGATCCGCTTTACTGGCCTGAGTTTTACCAAGCCGGAGAATATCCGCTTTTTTTATAAGATTGATGGCCTCGATGATGACTGGACCGATGCCGGGACGCAGCGAATTGCCAGCTATCCATTTCTCTCGCGGTTTGCTCCGGGCAAATACACCTTTCATGTCCGGGCAGTCAGCGCCAGTGGGGTCTGGAGTGAAAATACCGCGATCCTCAGCATCGATGTCGCCAAGTATTTTTGGCAGACATGGTGGTTTAATGTTGCAGCCGCGCTTTTTCTTGTGATGGTTGCGGTTGTCCTCTACAGGTTTAAGATGCAGCAGGTCGAGGCCGAGAAATTAAAAGAGGCTGAATTTTCACGACAGCTCTTGGTCGCCCATGAAATAGAACGCAGTCGAATTGCGACTGAACTTCATGACGGACTCGGCCAGGACCTCCTGATCATCAAGAACTGGGCACAACAAGGGCTCGAATCCAATTCCGACCCGGACGAGGTGCAAAAACGATTGAAACAGATCTCAGAATCGGCTGCCGACGCGCTGGAGGAAGCTCGGACAATAGTAAAGAATCTATCGCCGCAGAACTTAAAGAGATTTGGCCTCACAGAAGCGGTCCGAAATCTAATAGAGCAGACACAAATGGCGACTGGAGTTGTTTTCGAACAAGGGATTGACGAGATCGATGGTATCTTTCCGGAGGAGGCGGAGATCAGTGTTTACAGGATCGTGCAGGAATGCCTGAGTAATATTATTAAGCATTCTGAGAGTCCTCGGGGTAAAATACTGGTGACTAGACAAGATGGTTTGCTGACGATGATGATACAGGATTTCGGAAAGGGGTTTTCCCGGAAGCATCCATCTGAGAAGAATTCTGCGTCGGGTTTCGGTTTGGAGGGGATATCGCAGCGGGTTAAGCTGCTCCGGGGAGATCTTACGATAGATTCGGTAGTGTCGGAAGGCACGAAAATAGTCATACAGCTAAGATTCTGAGATGCGAAAGGAGATCACAGTATTAATTGCAGACGACCATCCGATCTTTCGACAGGGATTGGCGGCGATCATCGAGAAGTCCGATAACCTGAGGCTTGTCGGAGAGGCCGACAACGGCTGGGCGGCTATTGAACTTATCGGAACTACCGATCCAGATGTGGTCATACTGGACATTGATATGCCGATCATGGACGGCATCGAGGCCGCCCGGGCATTGAAGGAACGATCTTCGCGAGCCATCCTGATCTTCCTCACGATGCACAAGGACAACTCCATCCTTCGCTCGATCAAATCCCTTGGAGTTAAGGGCTATGTTCTTAAAGATTCTGCTTTGGACGAGATCGTTAGATGCATTCACACCGTAATGTCCGGGAAGTTGTACCTCAGCCCCGCTTTGAATGAACTTATACTCGATAACGTATCCGATGACACCGACAGCAATGCTGTATGGGCGCTGGGTTCGCTGAGCCAGACCGAAAAGAAGGTCCTTTTGTTAATCTCGGATTCTAAAACTAACCGTGAAATTGCTGCCGATCTGTTCGTCGCGATCCGCACCGTCGAAACCCATCGTTACAATATCTGCTCGAAATTAGATATTAACGGGGCCAATGCCTTGCTTAAATTCGCGATCCGCAACAAGGCGAAGATCGAGTCGCTTTTCTCAAATTAAGTAGAACTACTTAGGCTTTTTCAGTAGCGCTTCGTATTTACCCCTGCCTCGCTCGCCCATAAAATTATAACTTGATCAAAAGTTGTCTCCTTTGCATTGACCGCTACCAACTCGGCCTTCCCAGTCGAAATGGAACCGCTCAGGAGATCGGGGGCAACCTGTAAAACTGAATTTCTTGAATTGCAGCTGCCGCCGTCACGTCGACGCACAAATCCCCTCCGATCTGCACTTCTTGTTGGCGAAATACGTCGCAGCCTAACTAGATCGAGACCAGGATCGCATTTCGGGTAGGAGTCTACCAAAAAAGAGCACCTAAGAGTGAACAGCGAGAAAAAAGTGAGAAAAATACTTGTAGCAATTCTAATAGCGTCGATCGTTTCAGTGAGCGCTATTGCGCAGGACCTTTACATGCCTCGAAATGTTAAGGCGGCTTACAAGGCCGGCTTGCGTTCGATGGATGGAAAGCCAACGGCTAAGTACTTTCAGAACAAGTCGACGCACAACATCAAGATTTCGGTAAATCCGCCAAGCAGGAACGTGTCCGGCGTACAAGAGATCGTTTACAAGAACAACAGTCCGTTGACGCTTGACCGGCTCATTCTTCGTTTCGAAATGAACGCCCACGCGCCAGAATCTGCTCGTGAGAAAAACGTTGACACGAAACAACTCACGTCGGATGTTGTGATCGCCGAATTCACGGAGAATGGGGTGGTTCGCCCATGGAAGCCGCTACTCGACATTAAAGGAATGTCGCTTAACGCTATCGACCTCCAGAAGCCGATACCACCGGGCGGCTCAACGACGCTTTCCTTTAAGTGGGTCTATGAACTCGCTGAAAAACCTGATCGCGACGGGGTGATCGACCCAACGACCTTCTACATTGCCTATTTCTATCCGCGTGTAGCTGTTTTAACTAACGTGGATGGATGGGACACCGATCAACATTTGCTGGGCGGCCACGAGTTTTTCGGTGAATTCAACGACTACAACGTAGAGGTGAACGTACCGAAGAATTTCATCGTTTGGGGAACCGGAAACCTGACCAATATCGATGAGGTTCTACAGCCAAAACACGCCGAACGGCTGAAGCGTTCATTTACGAGTGACGACGTGGTCAATGTCGCATCGCTCGCCGAGGTAAAGGCGGGAACGGTTACTGCTCAAACGCCAACCGTTACTTGGAAATGGAGGTCTGAGAACGTTCCGGACGTCGTTTACGGACTTAGCGATCACTATATCTGGGACGCTGGCAGCATCGTCGTTGACAAAAAGTCCGGTCGACGTGCCAGCACCCAGGCTGCCTACGACGAGCCGTCAAAGAACTTCGCCAATATGGTGACTTACGTTAAGTCAGCTCTCGACTATGCGTCAAATGATTGGCCTGGCATACCTTATCCCTACCCCAAAATGACCATCTTCCGCGGCACCGCCGACATGGAAGCCCCGATGATGGCCAATGACAGCTCCCAAGAGGACTCAAAGTTTCAGCATTTTATCGCCGCACACGAGATCCTGCACACCTACTTTCCGTTCTTTATGGGCATAAACGAACGCCGATATTCATTTATGGAAGAAGGTTGGACGACCGCATTCGAATACGGGTTCAATCAAAAGCGCTTCGGTCAGCCCTTCACCGACGATCTATTTAAAAAGATTCGCGTTGCCAACTGGGTAAAGAACGCCGATGCCTCGGCCGATCTGCCAATTATGACTCCCGAGAATGCCGTCTCAGGCTTGGTCCAAGCTTACGGTGACAACAAGTATGGTAAAGCGGCTCTCGGATATCTCGCCCTCAAAGATCTGCTTGGTGATACAGACTTCCGGAAAGGCCTACACGGATTTATGAACGATTGGAACGGTAAGCACCCGATGCCGTGGGATATGTTCTATTCCTTCAATACCCATACAGGTCGGGACCTTAATTGGTTCTGGAATGCCTGGTTCTTCTCGCACGGTTACATCGATCAGGCGATAACTGACGTCAAGGCAGAGAACGGCAGCACGCTGGTGACCATCAAGAATATCGGAGGATATCCGGCACCAGCTGATATGGTCGTCACCTTCACGGATGGCTCGACAGAAACGATCCACCACGGGCCTGATATCTGGCGGTTGAATATGAAAGAAGCAATATCGCGGATAAATCTACCCAAAACCGTTAAGTCGATATCGCTCGACGGCGGTATCTTCATGGACGCAAATCTGGCGGATAACAAATGGACTTCAAATTAGGCGAGTGTGCCAAAACGGAGAATGAATATATGAAAAACAGACTATTGGTAATTAGCAGCTTTATCGTCCTTTTCATTTCTGGAGCGGCGATGGCGCAAGACACTCCCTACAATGTTCAGGACCTGGTGGGAACTCGGGCGTCTTCGGGCGATTCTCAACTTCGAAGCCGGGGCTACCTCTACATAAAAACAACCACCGGCGGCGACGTAAAGTGGGCGAACTGGTGGAATAACGGCAGCCGCACCTGTATCACCGTAGCCACTCTCAACGGAGTCTATGACTCTATAGTGAGTGGCCCGGCACAAGACTGTAACCGCAGTACATCATCTGGCAACAACGATGGCTGGAACAACGGTGGTTGGAACAATAACAATAACAACGGAAATTGGGGTTGGGGTGGCGGAAATCCGAACAATGTGCCGGGGCTCGGCAAGCCGGGCGTTACGGTGTATGACGATCGAAATTACCGTGGCACATCTCAATCATTCGGCGTAGGGCGTTACCTTAACAACGCAAGGCAGTTAGGGGCGTTGCGAAATGACGAGGCGTCCTCGGTCGTAGTTCTCAACGGTTACAAGGTGCGGTTTTGTGAGGGCGAAGGCAGCGGGAACGGAAGCGGTAGATGCGAAGAATTAGGTGCCGGCAACTATAATCTGCGGCTCAACGACGAGGCTTCCTATATAGAAGTCACGAGAGTCTACGGTGGCGGAAATTGGGGTAACAACAATAACGGCAATTGGGGTAACGGCAACAACGGAAATTGGGGCGGTTCGCCGGCAGAGATCAATGATCTGACTGGGGTCGGCACGTTCTCCGGTAACGCCCGGTTGCTTTCGAGAGGCTTTCGCCTGGTTGACACCATGCGCCAAGGCAGCACGTCGTACACGATCTGGTGGAGATCAAACAGCCGCCAATGCGTGCAGGTAACCGTCGCAGGCGGACGATACGAGTCCGTAAACGACATTGGCAGTCATCCACGCTGTCGTTAATCGCTTGAGCATTAGGAGGAATCAATGAAAAACCTTAGAAAATTCATCGCGCTGAAAATGGCGGTCTTTATCATGCTTGCATCCTTGGGAACTATCCCCGCGGTTGCGCAGTCAAATTACTTAACCTGCGGCAGTAATAACAATAACTACAACTATTGCCGCGTTAACACGGGAAACAATGTTCGCCTGGAGCGCAAGCTCTCCTATTCGAGCTGCAACTATGGCTACGATTGGGGATATGACGGGCGCGGGATATGGGTCAACAACGGCTGCAGGGCCGAATTCTCCTACGGCGGCGGTTCCGGCAAGGCGGCAGCGATAGCAGGAGGAGCTGTGCTCGGTGGTGTGATCCTCGCGGCAGTAATTGCCGCGAAGAAAAAGAAGGACGCCGAGAAGAAAAATGAGGATGAAGAGGCCTCAAACAACGATACATGGGACAGTGGGCATGAATATGTGCCTTCTTACCTGGTCGGTTCGTTCCGCGGCTGGAATCCAGATCTCAGATCTTATTCCGACTTGACCGTTGGCCCGAGCGGTGCGATCTCCGTTCGCAATTCTAACGGCCAGTACCAGAATGGGCGATATGACAATGGGTCGATCAAACTCCCATGGGGCAGATATGAGGTCGAACGCAACGGAGACGGCTTTGCGGTCAGAAACAGCAACGGCGAATCATACAACTTCCTACGCATCAGGTAGCGCTTGTCTGGAGATAAATAAAATGAAACGAACGATAAATATTGGCAAGTTACTTCTCTTAATATCGGCTATCACCGTATGCTCGGTTGGCCAAGCATTGGCCCAAAAAACACCGGCCAAAAGACCGGTTCCGACTAAGATGCCGGCAGTTGGTCCGGCCGTACTCGTTAATGATGACACGCTAACGATCATTCGCCGTCGAAATCGGCTAGACGTTGGGGTTGCAAGCTTCATTCCCTGGGCAATGCACGACAAGAACGGAAATCTCATCGGTTTTAACGTCGAGGTGGCTAAGAAACTCGCCTCTGATCTCGGCGTTCAGCTCAACCTGATGCCGGCTGGGCATGTATCACTTCTACCGGATCTGACAAACAAGCGTTACGACATCCTGATCACGGGGATGTACCCGACGCCAAGCCGAGCTCTTTTGGCGAACTTCTCCGAACCGTATTCGACCTCAAAGATCGAACTGATCGCCAGCCGCGACAAAATGGGGCGAAAGGATGAAAAGAGGGATTTCGATGATGACTCGGTGACGATAGGCATCATTTCAGGGACGGTTTATGGCAATTATGCTGCAAGTGAGTTTCCAAAAGCGAAAACTCAGATGTTTGACGACGAAGCGTCAATGATCGAGGCTGTCGCAAACGGAACAATTTCGGCCGCGATCGCATCGAAGCCTGGCCCGGAATTCGCAGTTAAAAACTCAAATGGAAAGATCTATAAGCCGTTCAGCCGACCATTGGGCGAACTCGACGAGGCTCTCGCGATCCGCAAAGGTGATGTTGATTTCCTCAACTATTTGAACACGTGGATCCGATATAACGAACGGAACGGATGGCTCGAGAAACAGCGGAATTACTGGTTCGAGGGAACGGAATGGAAGTCCCTTCTCGAATAAAAAGGAATGATCGGCAGCACGATAGATCCGATCGAGCCCGAGGAACTTCATAAGGAGACAAGATGAAAACAACATACAAAATACTGTTCGCTACGGTTCTTGCTTTAGGCCTAGCATTATCCACCTTTGGGCAGGCAGATACTCTCAAGGACCTGGTTGGATCTCGTGCAGGTGCGGCCGAGAGCGATCTCGAATCCAGAGGCTACGCCTTAAACCACACGTCAAAAGAAGAATCAGCTGTTTGGACGTACTGGTGGAATTCGAGTAAGAAAAAATGCGTCATGGTCAAGACTGACGAAGGCCGTTATGTTCGCATCAATGACGCCGAACCGGCTGACTGCGGCCAAAAGAGCGGTCTCTCGACCGGACAGAAGGTCGCGATAGCTCTCGCCGCCGCCGCTGCGGTTGGCGGAACGGCGGCGATCGTTCACAAAGCGCATCATCACGATGACGACAAGCATTTTGAAGACGCGAATCAGGAATCTGATTACGAGCGAGGCTTTCGTGATGGCCAGTATAACAGTACCTATCACAACTGGAACAATTCGACGCAGTATAGCTCTGGTTACTCAGCCGGCGTTCGCCAGCGACGCGAAGAAACAAGTCATTCGTCGGGCTGGGGCGGATATCAGCCTCATCAATATGTGAACGACCTTGTTGGTTCGCGGGCATCTGGGGCCGAATCGTCGATGCAGCAAAGAGGCTTCAGCAATAAAAACACGTTCAAAATGGGAGATGCCAGCTATCAGATCTGGTGGAACACCAGCACCCGCCAGTGCATTCAGGTCATCGTTTCAGATGGCCGCTACGAATCGGTAAAGGATATCGGTTCTTCACCCTACTGCCGCTAGGCTGAGGGCTTATAGCGGGGGAACGAAATCGTCCCCCAACTTTATTTTGATGGAGGAATCGGAGCATGGATGTATGTAAAAGATCGCTGGTTGTTCTTGTTGTCGTACTCTGCGGTGGAGCAGTGTTTTCAAATGCTCAGGAAAAACGAGTTGACGTTAAATTCAGGCAGGGTGCTTCGAGCGGGGTGTATTCGAATACGGTGACCGGGTATGGTTCTGTCGATTTTTATATAAGAGCGAAAGCCGGACAGACTATGTCCGCGAAGCTAACATCGACTAACAAATTCTTGTATTTTGTTGTTCTTAAAGATCTGACAAGCATGGAAGCCGTTGCAGATGAGGCTCGGGACACAACCAATTGGTCCGGTGAACTGCCAGCAGATGGAAGCTACATCGTCCGCGTTTTCCTCGTACGGGCAGAGGCTCGCAGAAACAAGCGGCCCGTGAAGTTCAGCGTACGGATCGGAGTCAAATAACGGAGCATTTACAAATACTGAGGGGTTAAGTATGAACGGAAGATTGGTCGTTTCGCTAGTCATATTGATCGTCTACCTATCGATCATCATGATCGGGGCAAAGATAGAGGTCGGCAGCGGTACTATGAGCCAGGCCGAGATGGTAAGTCGTCAGGTCTCGATCAGTTTGATAGTTGGCTTTGTCTTTCTATCCGGCGTAGTAGCTTTTTTCGGCTGGCGTCGAGAAACAGGGCTGTTACCGGTCCGAAGCACCAAAAGTCTTTTGATCCTGTGGCTGCCTGCGCTGTTTATTCTTGGCTTTTTTTCGGCGTCCCTGCTACTAGGATTACCATCGCTTCAGGCGTTTCTGTTCGTTGGTATCAACACTCTACTCGTAGGTATATCGGAAGAACTTGCTTTCAGAGGGATCTTATTTAGTGGTGCGAGGACCGCCCTTCGGCCGATCGGAGCGATATTCCTAACTTTCATCATTTTTGGAGCAGTACACGTTTTCAACGGGATCACTACCGGAGACTGGGGAGCCGCCGCTGTTCAAGCTACAGCAGCTGCAATGTCCGGACTTCTATTTATCGCCATTCTTATTAGGACGGGTTCGATCGTCCCCGCAATGATTGTTCATTGGCTCTGGGATTTTGGCATATTCGTTATTGGCTCTCGTAATGGACATCATCCCACGCCTGTTGTGGCCGACGATCCCGGGATTACATCTGTGCTCGGGCCGATTCTATTCGTGTTACCTAACTTTTTATACGCTCTCTGGTTGCTCAGGGGTGTCGGTTCGAAAAGCAGTGAGGATTTGATCTGAACTGCGATCAAAGCTTCTGAGATCGTGTCGACTTATTCGCACGACAAATTGAAAGTTCTTGGAGAAAAATATGTTCAAAAAATTAGTATCAGTAACATTGTTGGCTGTGGTTTTGGGAGCCACGGCATTGGCACAGGACACCCCTCGGGATGTTAACGATCTGGTGGGAGCGAGGGCCGCGGGCGGCGAAACGACGCTGAAAAGTCGTGGTTATAAGTTTATTAAAACGTCGAAGAGCGACGACCGTTCGTACTCGAACTGGTGGAAGGCCTCTAACAAGACTTGTTTGACAGTTGTAACTCTAAACGGCCGTTATGATTCCATCGTGTCGGGGCCTGAAGAGGACTGCAAGACAGGCGGTTCTGATTCATCGTCGGGCGACGGTGCTCCTTCGGATGTTGCAGATCTAGTTGGTACCAAAGCATCGGGCGGCGAGAGCGATCTTAAATCGCGGGGGTACCGATTCATCAAGACATCGAAAGGGGGCGACCGTTCATACTCGAATTGGTGGAAATCTTCCTCCAGCACTTGTTTGACAGTCGCAACGTTCAATGGGCGGTTCGACACGATCGTGTCAGGACCTGCCGAGGACTGCAGGACAGGATCGGGCGGAAGTTCAGCGTCGGCGTCTTCAAATCAAGTTGATCTCAGCGATCTTGTCGGGGCTCGTGGAGCGGGTGCCGAGACTGAAATGCAGTCCCGTGGATTCCGTAACGTCAAAGGTAAGAAGATTGGCTCAACTAGCTATACATACTGGAAGAACGACGACTCCGGCCAGTGCGTTCAGGTTGCTGTCAGGAACGGCAATGTCGCATCCATTCTTCGCAGCAATGCAAATAACTGTAAGTGATATCTAGTATAGGCCCGGTTCGCAATACGCGGGCCGAGCCTGCACTAGTGCAATTTGAAGCCCGATGAGACGACTTGGAAGCTTGTCCTTGAACAAGGCCGCGGGGTTTTCTGCTAGTCACGTAATTCAACTACCACCGGGGACACACAGCACGTAGAGGTAATAAAATGCAACCGAATAAACCATATCAATTCCAGCGGTTCGTGGCCAGCTTTGTCTTGGTGGCAGCCTTTGTTCTGAACATTCCGGCACAAACCGGCCTTTCAAAGGATGAGGAGAAACTCACTAGGTCGATCAAGATCAAAACGATCGAACGGATCACAAAGGGGCTGGCCGATGACAAATTCGAGGGCCGAGGCACGCTGCAACGCGGCGGTGATATGGCTGCGAACTGGATCGCTGATCAAATGAAGTCAATGGGCCTCAAGCCTCTTGGCGACAATGGGACTTATTTGCAATCGATGCCATTTGTCGAAACAGTATTCACCGAGGAGACTGACGTAACGCTCAACGGCCAGAAGCTGATCTACGGTAAGGATTGGAGCCAGGGACTTCTGCTCGCGGATATGAGTGTCGAGCGAAGCCTGATCTTCGTCGGGCACGGCTACGTTTCGGATGAACTTGGGCGTAATGACCTTAAGGATGCCGATCTTAAAGGTAAGATCGCGGTCCTCATCGACGGCCCACCGCGAAGTTATACGGCGGAGAAATGGAAGGAGATAACGGATAAGACGTCAGCGATCCCGCTTCTTTTTGAGCGAGGGGCAGTTGGGGTAATTCTTGTGGGAAACGGGCGCGAACTGTATAAGCACGATTTTGTAGTCGATCAAACCGGCAGGCGGAACATCGCAACCCTTGAAAAATCTAAAGAGAGGGCTCAGGTTCCAATCCTCTTCTTCGGTGACGCCGCCCGGGCAAAGCTATTTGAAGGATCAGGAATGACGGTCGGGGAGGCGATGGATGACGCATCGGATCTTGAGTTCCGGCCGATGGATCTCAAGCCGAGCATTAAGGTGCATTTGCGTTCAAAGCAAACCCAGGCCAATTCTCACAATGTAGTTGGATACATCGAAGGATCCGATCCAGTTCTCAAGAATGAAGCTATCGCATTTACGGCTCACTACGATGGGTTTGGGATGATCAACGGCAAGATCTACAACGCTGCTGCTGATAATGCGATCGGAAACGGTGAGATGCTTGCGGTAGCAGAAGCGTTTTCAAAAATGAAGGTCAAACCCAAGCGTTCTCTGATCTTTATCTCGACGACCGCTGAAGAGTATGGCCTGCAAGGCGGCTATTTCTTTGCACAGAATCCTAAGTGGGACATCACCAAGATCGCAGCTAACTTGAATCTCGATGGCATCGGTACCGAGATAATGGGTCCGATCAAAAACATGGTCGGCTTTGGTGCCGAGTACTCCTCTCTCGGGCCGATGTTCAATGACGTTGCAAAGGCATACAAGATAACTCCGATGGAGGACCCGATCCCTGAACAAGGCGTTTTTGGCCGCTCCGACCATTATCCATTTGTCACTCGAGGCGTTCCCGCACTGATGCTTGTCGGGTCGCCTGAAGCTACGAAAGAGGGGTTTGTGAAGCGGTTCAATGAGTTTGAAGAGACAAAATACCATCAGCCGTCCGATGACGTTTACAAAACCTGGCATTGGCCTGGGGCAAAGACGGTCGCTGACATGATGGGCATTCTTGGATGGCGAATTGCACAGAGTAAAGAAATGCCGTCGTGGAAGAGAGGAAATCCATATTCGAACCTAAAGCGAGGCGACACGCTTAAGTAGAAGATCTAGATGAGCAAAAAGGAGAGATAAATAAAATGAATAACCGCAGTATGAAGCAAACCCTAAGAATACTAATAGTCTTGACAGCGATTTTTGCCTTCCCAACGATGATTCTCGCAAAAGCTGACGACAGCAAAGATGCCTTCGTTGGCACAGTCGAGAAGATCGATGCCGAGGCAAAAATGGTCTACGTCAAATCAAAGGACGGCGTGGTCAAGGCATTCAAGTGGACAAAAAAGACAACCGCACATGGGATAAAAGAAGCTGTTGTTTGGACGGATCGAGCGGTACACGTTGGAGCTCATGTGGTAATTCGTTCGCTCAAAGTAGCTGGCGAGGAAACTATCAAAGGAATTCACTGGTTCGGCCAAGGTACGGTCAAGGTCGTTGAAGTGGCGATAAAACACGTTGGAAAAGGAACTGAAAAGGTTGCATTTGCTATAGCCGGAGAAGCCAAGGAGATCTATGATGTCTCCGAACACGCTTTGGTTAGTACTGGAAAAAAGATCACACATGGGACCAAAGAGATCGAGAAGAAAACTGAAAAAGAGGTTTTAGCGTCAGTCCACGTGATGGAACAAAATGGGAAAAGATTTGTTCATTTTATTGAATACAAGACCAATAAGTAAATAGATAAGCTTCATCAACTCGCATGTTCTTGGGGCAATAGAAAGCCAAGACACCGGCACAGCATTTGAGCACTATGAAACCGACGAAAATAATCCTGCTATCAGCCGTGCTTTTTTCGCTCTGGGCAATTCCAGGAAGCGTTAAGGGCCAGCAAAGATCGACACAATACGTCCAGATGAAGGAGAGGTCCCGGCTTCTCTTCGATAAGTGGTCGAATGCAAAGAACATGGGCGAAGGGCGGACGATAACCCCCCGTGAGCGTTTTGAGGCGATGCCTGTTTCGCGTAGATCGACATTCGCCGCCGCCACTAACGCGCTCTTGTACACGCGTCTGACAGATCCGAAGGGACGCCCCCTCGGGTTTGCGATCGATCTCGTTGATTCGCTTGAGGAGATCGCCGGGCAGGAGATCGGAAAGGGGAGCGACGAGCAGTTTCGCCTGTACGTCAAGCTGAAACCCGGAGCAATCGAAACGCTGGAGTTGAGTAAGGAATTTCAGCATGGCAAAGATAACACCATCTTTCACAAAGGATTCCCGATCAATTATCGCCAGGCTGGTTCGCCTCCAACAATGCAGTATTCTATTGCGACCGACGGCGACCGAGCTGACATCGATGTGGACTATAGGTCAAGTGCATTCCCGAGTGCTCTTTTTAACGGACACTTAAGCGCATCAAATTCGGATGTTAGAGCTGCCGGGAATTATCCTACGCATTTGCGACGATGGCCGGGCCTGATTGACTGGTGGGACACCGAGTTCCCTGACCTTATTAAAGAGTTTGTTAACAATGCCTTCGCTCAGCGTTCAGTAACCTATCTACCCGCAACCGGCAGTTCCAATGCTCCGGAGGCTGCCGAGGTTTCGGCCACCGCGGACGCGTTCTTTAAGGCTTGGCTGCTAGATCGCGACGTCTCAAAAGCCCTATCCTTCCTGCAGCAGAAGCTGAGGTTTTGCTCAGATCTAAAAGAATCGCCAGAGAAACAAATGCTCGAGGCCCGTCGCAAGATCCTTTTTCTGGATACCTTGAAGGCTGCGAACAAGGAGCTAAAGAAGCCCAAAAAGCTTGAAGACGCAATAAGGGCGATCGCTCCGGTCGATCCGTTCATTAAACCAGTTGAGCATTATCAAAAGAACGCTTTCATGCTGGCAACGATCACCGACGGCGACTATGACCATTTTGTTTGTTCGTCAAAGAAATCGGAGATCAGTTCGAAGGATAGCGACATTCGGGCTCGAACTTACGGTAAATACTATGTGACCAAATTCCAGTTCATCCTTGAGAATGGCAAGGGCGGCATCCTGCGTCTAATGTGGGGAAAAGAGAACGGCCTGTGGAAGATAGAAGCCTTCGATGCGGTCACGGCGTAATAAGAAGTTCTGGACGGATCACTTTTAAGGTACGCGGGTGGAGCATTTTCATCCGCATTTTTTTGTTCATCTGAGTTTCGTTGCTTAAGGTTTCGATATGGAAAAGCAAGTCCCGGAAATTGTAGAACCGGAGATCTCGGAGGAGCCGACGCTCAGCAGCCTCGAACCAGTCGCATGCCTAAATTGCGGCCACGAGTCGGCTGGCGATTTTTGCAACATGTGCGGCCAAGCGGCTGATGTCGAACGCTATTCGCTCTCAAGTTTTCTTCGCGAACTTTACAACAATCTCCGCAAGATAGAGATATCCACAACATTTGCAACCGCGATCGAATTGCTACGTCGCCCAGGCGACTTCGTCAAAGAATATCTTGCAGGCAAGCGGGTAGGTTACATAAACCCGATCAAGTTTTACTTTTATGCAATGATCGCAGATGTCTTGGTTCGTGGGCTCTTTCTGTGGCTGACGGGCGATCAGGCCTTCGCTTCCCCGCTGACGGGCAATACGATGTATCAGATCGAAGGGCTCCTGTCGACAATATTCTGGGGACTTCTTTGGAAGGTGTTTTACCGCAGCTCGAAATTTAACGTGATCGAGTTTGCAGTTTGTGCTGTCTATTTTGAGGCAGAGACAGATCTTTTCGCAACCACACTCATGGTTATTACCGCACCGCTTCGCAATAGCATGCCATACATTCCGACAGTTTTAACTTCCGTTGACTTGTTGCTAACGGCCGCCTACGGTATATATTTTGCTCGCCAAATCTTTGAAGAGCCCTTGCCGAAGACGATCATCAAGCAGACGATGCTGATGATCCTCTTCATAATACTCCTTGTCACAACACTGTTCGTCCCAAACCAACTCCACTAGATCCCATTGCTAAGATGATAGTTTGTGCCGACGAACCGGTGGGAAATGTTCAATACAATTCGGACAGTCCCGGCATTCTCTGGGTGCATTCGGGCGAGACCGCCCAGTTAAGCGAATTCATGCTGTTGAATATGGCTTTCCGCTATTGCCACATTGAGAAGTTCGTTCAAGTTGAAAGAGTTGGGTAATTAGAAGGATACGCAAGATCCAAATCCGGTAGGCGATCCGATGGGCTTGAATGTTAATGCACTTCGTCTGAAGGCAAATATTGTGCAATCTACGATCCTGCACAAAAATAGCCCCATTTTCATTGAATTTTGTGCAAAGCATAATTGCTATACACTGACCCATTCAGGTTACGAATTTTCCTAGCTTTTTTTGCGTTAAACATGTTAAACTGGATACGTTGGACGGAACCTGAGCCCGTCTATCCTACTTATTGAGCACCGCTGTTCTCATAAATCCCACCTTTTATGAACAGAGAACCCCTTTCAAATACTTTCAAAGGGATAGTTATCCTTGCCGCTACGGTGGCACTCGCCCTTGCGCTTTCCGACCTGCCTAAAGCGTCGTTTAGCTGGGGCTTTTTTGTCATTCTCGCGTCTGCCGTTATCGTGACGCCGCGAATGAGCCTGACGCTGCCGAGATCGCGTTTTGCGATCAGTTTTTCAGACGCTGCGGTCTTTCTCACCTTTCTGATGTACGGCGGCCCGGCTGCGATCGTGGTCGCTGCCCTCGAGTCTGCCTCGAATTGCTACCACCTCCGCTCCAAAGGGTTCTATTTTGGCAAGTGGATGATTCCCACGAATGTCTCGATAAATACTGTCGCCACGTCTTTGACCTTTGTCGCCTGGACCGCCGCTGAACCGCTTTTCAAATTCGCTCCGAACACGACCCAATACATTGTCTCGACGGTTGGTATTCTTGCTCTATCCCAATTTCTTTTCTCATCGTGGCTCGTAGCGATCTTTACGTGGACGCGTAAAGGCACAAGTCCATGGCAAACATGGAAAAATGACTGCTTTACCAGTTCGATGACCCAGATCGTCGGTGCCGGACTCGCCGGCCTAATATTTAAGTTGATCAGCTATCGTGACGTGCTCACGGGTTCGATCGCGATGTTCGCTCTCGCTGTTCTTTATCTTAGCTATCGTCAGTCGATAACGGAGGTCACGGTCGCGATGCAGCAAACCGAGGAAGCCGAACGCGAGAAGGCAGATATCGAACGTGAACGCCGCCAAGAGGCGGAAAAATATGCGGGCGAACTTGCGGCGACGCTCGACAAAGAAGAGAGAGCGAATGAAGCTCTTCGAAAGAGTGAAAAAGACCTTCAGCACGCTGCTCTGCATGATTCCCTGACGAATCTTCCGAACCGCAAGCATTTCGGTGATAAGCTGCGTCTTCGCATCGAACAGTTTAAAGATGATCCGAGCAGGACCTTTTACGTTCTCTTTCTCGACATCAGAAAATTCAAGAACATTAACGATAGTCTCGGCCACACTCTCGGCGACAAAGTTCTGATCATTGCGGCAAAAAGATTCGTACGAATGCTGAATTCGACGGACATGGTCGCGCGTATCGGCGGAGACGAATTTGCGGTGATCCTCACCGACATCTCCTCGATAGGCAAGGCCCAGAAAGTAGCACGGCGGATATTCGACTCGATCGCCCAGCCATTCTCCCTCAGCGGAAACAACGTAACCGTCAGCGTCAATATCGGTATTGCTCCTTGCGACGCCGAATACAACACGCCCGAAGAGGTCCTGCGTGACGCTGACATCGCCATGCATTACGCAAAGGAGTGGAACAGCGGTGTTGCCGTCTTCACAAAAGAGCTGAGAGAGAAGTTCCTCGAACGTATCCGTTACGAGAACGATCTACGCCACGCGCTTGACCGCAATGAACTCGCGATGAGCTACCAGCCGCTGATCGATATCCAGGACGGCAGCCTGATGGGATTTGAGGCGTTGCTGCGTTGGAATCATAGCGAGATCGGCAATATTCCGCCGAATAAATTCATCCCGATCGCCGAGGAATCAGGCCTGATCATCCCTATTACCGTCTGGATCCTAAAGGAAACAACGCGCCAGATCGCCGCCTGGCAACAGATCGGCCCGGAATACAAAGATCTGGTGGTCAGCGTCAATATTTCGGGCAAGCACCTTTCGAACGACGACCTGATAGCCGACGTCCGCGAGGCCCTCGATCTTTCAAAGATCGATCCCTACTGCCTGAAACTCGAGATCACCGAAAGCGCAGCCATGGAAAATGCCGAACATACGATCGACATGCTCAACCGCCTGAAACTGCTCGGCGTACAGCTCAGCATTGACGATTTCGGTACCGGATATTCGAGCCTCAGCTATCTGCACCGGCTGCCGTTCGATACGCTGAAGATCGACCGCTCGTTCGTATACAGCGTCGGTGAAAAAGGTGAGAATTCCGAGATCCTGCAAACGATCATTTCCCTCGCCAAGAACCTTAAAAAGAAGGTCATCGCCGAAGGCATAGAAACCGAATCGCAGCTCCACCTACTCCAAAACCTCGGCTGCGACTACGGGCAGGGCTATCTGCTCGCCCGTCCGCAGACCAGAGAAAATGCTGAGCAAGCACTCTACGAACGCAAGAGCTGGATGCCGGCGAGAATATCCGATCGCATCGAAAATGCCCCTCAGCACATCGATGTTGAGGAAAATATGCCGGTTTTCTAACTGGACAGAATAAGGTTGACTTAGCGGGGCGAACTTAACTAACATCTTTCTATGAGCCCCGACTTAATGAATAGAATTACCTCGAACCCGCGTCAATGCGGTGGCAGACCGTGCATTCGCGGACTTCGAATTCGGGTCAAAGATATTCTGGACATGCTCGCGGGCGGTGCTAGCGAGGCCGAAATATTAGAGGACTATCCATACCTGGAAGCTGACGATATAAGAGCCAGCCTCGGCTATGCAGCGGCCCAACTTGATCATGCGGTAGTCATGGTAGCGACGTGAAGTTCCTGGTTGACGCCCAACTTCCTCCTGGACTTGCTCGCTGGCTGTGTGAAAATGGCCATCCATCTCAGCACGTTAAAGACCTTGATCTCGAAGATTCCGATGATTCTGTCATTTGGGATCATGCCCTCCAGAACGAACTCACGATAATCACCAAGGACGAGGATTTTGCTGAACGAACCTCCAGGACTTTCAACGGCCCGGCGATCGTATGGCTTCGTCTTGGCAACTCGACAAACCGAGCATTGCTGATATGGCTTGAACCTCGCTGGCCGGAGATCTCGGAACTTCTGCAGCTCAACCATCGCCTGATCGAAGTTCGATAAGATCGAAACATTACCAAGTTGTTTTAACCATTAACGCGTTCTATACTTACTGAAAATCTTTCGAAATTCAGGAGTATTGAACGCGTTATGTTTAAGAGATCTATAGTTTTTTTGATCGTCAGCGCATTTCTGACGGTCAGTGTGCCGGCACAGAAGTTTGACTACCCTAAACCACGCCGCGGCGATCAGGTTGATGATTACCACGGAACAAAGGTGGCCGATCCTTATCGCTGGATGGAGGATACCGAATCCGCCGAAACCAAAGCGTGGATCGAGGCCGAGAATAAGCTCACGAATTCCTACCTCTCGACCATTCCTCAGCGCGACGGCATTAAAAAACGCCTGACCGAGATCTGGAACTACGAACGCTACTCAGCTCCGTCAAAGATCACTGACAATTTCTATATCTACACAAAAAATGACGGCCTTCAGAACCAGAGCGTTCTCTACAAGGCGACGTCGATAAACGATCCCGGAAAGGTTTTCTTCGACCCGAACAAACTGCGTGCAGACGGTACAGCGGCGCTTGGCGGCTCGGCGTTTACTGATGATGGCAAATTGTGGGCATATGGCGTTTCGCAGGCTGGCTCGGACCGTTCGGAATGGTTTGTGATGGATGTGGCAACGGGCAAGCTTTTGCCTGACACTCTATCGCCAAATCGCCAAGGCGTCGCGGCGTGGCTCAAGGATAATTCGGGTTTTTACTACACGAGCTATCCGCCGGCAGAAAAGGGCCAGGAACTGAAAAATACTACGTATTTTCAAAAGCTATATTTCCACAAACTCGGTACGCCGCAGTCTGAGGATTATGTAGTTTACGAGCGTCCGGATAACAAGGAATATTTCTGCGGAGCCGAGATATCAGAGGACGGAAACTGGCTCATCATCACCGTCGGCAAGGGCACTGAACGGATGAACATGGTCTATTTCAAAAATCTGACCATGGAAAAAGCCCCGATCCTGCCGCTGGTTGAGAATCTGGACAATGCGTGGAATTTCCTCGGTAACGACGGCTCGACCTTCTACTTTCAGACCGATAAGGGAGCCTCGCGCGGCAAGGTCGTGAAGGTCGATGCTCTCGCCGTGAATAAGAACTGGGTCGATGTGATCCCCGAAACTCCGGATACGCTCAACGGGGTTCAGTTCCTAAACGATCAATTCGTGCTCAATTACATGCACGACGCGTATACGAAGATCAAGATCTTTAACACGAATGGTAAGTGGGTTCGCGACGTCGCCCTGCCCGGCATCGGCACCGCCGGTGGTTTTGGTGGAAAGCGTAAGGATCACGAGACCTTTTATTCATATTCGAGCTACAACGCTCCGCCGACGATCTATCGTTACGACATGAAAACCGGCAAAAGCACGGTTTTCCGCACTGCGAAGGTCAAATTCGACCCGAATACCTATGAGGTCAAACAGGTCTTCTACCCGAGCAAAGATGGTACGAAGGTGCCGATGTTCCTCACCTATAAGAAAGGAACCAAGCTCGACGGCTCGAATCCGACGATCCTTTACGGTTACGGCGGTTTTAATATCGCATCGACGCCGGGATTCTCGATCGCACGCGTGCCGTGGCTCGAAATGGGCGGTATTTACGCCGTCGCCTGCATCCGCGGCGGCAGCGAGTACGGCAAAGACTGGTGGAAAGGCGGCTCGAGGCTCAATAAACAGAACGTCTTTGACGATTTTGCCTACGCCGGTAAATGGCTGATCGCTAACAAATACACTTCGACACCAAAGCTCGCCATTCAGGGCGGTTCGAACGGCGGGTTACTCGTTGGAGCTGTATTGAATCAGAATCCTGATCTTTTCGGTGCCGCTCTTCCTGCGGTTGGTGTGATGGACATGCTTCGGTTTGATAAGTTCACGATCGGCTGGGCGTGGAAATCGGATTACGGCGACCCTGCCGACCCGACCGATTTCAAGGCGATGTACGCCTATTCGCCATATCACAACGCTAAACCGGGCACGAAATATCCCGCAACGCTCGTAACCACCGCAGATCACGACGACCGCGTCTTCCCTGCTCACAGCTTCAAATACACAGCCGCGATGCAGGCCGCCCAGGCGGGTGACGCTCCGGTCCTCATCCGCATCCAGGTCCGCGGCGGCCACGGTGCGGGGTTGCCGACGGCTTTACAGATCGAGCAGCAGGCGGACATTTATGGCTTTTTGGTGAAGAATCTTGGAATGAAATAGGAGACAATTAAGATGAAGAGGTCTATTCCATTTTTTGCCGCGTTATTCGCTCTGAGCCTGGTGCTGTCCGCTTCGGCGGCAGCTCAGGCATCTAAGTGCGGTGACCGCGACTATACGTGCAAGATCGCTGCTTATACGGCTCAGATCGCCGATAACAAGGATGATATTGAAGCCTATTACAATCGCGGGATCGCGTTTCAGGCCCTAGGCAAACACGACGAAGCGATCCTTGATTTCACCAAATACATCGGGATGAAACCGTCAAATCTAGATTACTTGGCGGATGGCTACAGCAACCGTGGAATCAGCTACAAACGCCTGAATAAGCTCGATCTGGCCATCGCTGACTACACGAACGCGATCCAATTGTCGCCCGGAAAAGCGTTCTTTTATTTCAACAGAGGCAATGCTTATTCGACTAAAAAGGCGTTTGACCTCGCGATAGACGATTTTTCAAGTGCGATCGGACTAAAGGCAGACTATGCAGGAGCTTATGTCAGCCGCGGACATGCCTACATGGGTAAGAATAACGGCGATGCGGCATTTGCTGATTTCACCAAGGCCATTTCTATCGATCCGAATGAGTCAGAGGCCTATTACAACCGCGGCATCATCTACGACGACCGAAAGGATTACCAGAAGTCGATCGCGGATTACGACAAATACATCTCTCTTAACACGAACAACATCGCATTCCTTTCGGACGGTTATCAGAATCGCGGGATCGCCTACTATAACATCGGGAATTACGATCGGGCCGTGAAAGATCTCACCTCAGCGATCGAGCTTGACCCTAAAGATGGTTCTCCGTACAAAGCACGAGCATTCATCTATCGCAAACAGGGCAAGATCGCCCTTGCTGAAGCGGATGAAAAGAAGGCCGCATCCTTCAAAAAGTAAAGGCTAAACCGATAAGAGCAAGGCCGCGAACCTCAACGGTTCGCGGCCTTGCTCTTTTGTAGCGATTTCCGTCGAGGTTTTGCTACTTGATCTCGTCCGCCATCAAAAGCCCGAAATACGTGACTCGTTCGTTCGTGTGACGGTGCAGGATCTCGGCGGCTTTCGCCTTTGTATCTTTGTTATCTACCTTGACCATGATTATGCAGTCGCCGTCCTGCAGGTGTTTTTCGTAGCGTTCGAGGTACGTTCGCTCGGGGCCGACGTGTTTGGCGGCGTGGACAAATTGTTCCCACACGCCCGGCTTGGTACCGTCGAAGCTCGCGGCCTCTTTCAGCCCGCTCCAACCGCAAAAAACCTCGATCTCGTCGGCTGAAAAACCGCTGCTCTGCAGCTCATTCACTGCTGCAGCGACAGCATCAGGCTCGTAAAATACGCTGACGACCTTGTAATAGGGATATCCTAAGACGTCATGGTTAGCGACCGCGATCTCTTCTGCTCGTTCAGGCTTTGTACTCATATTTTTCTCCTTTCAACTTCACTTCCAATATAAATGAAGCGTGATCGAAGAAATGTACGAAACATTACATTAGGTTGACGGGGTCGATCTCGACATTCACCGTTCGCAGGTCGCAGCCCTGCTGTTCGGCGTCGGCAAGGCCGATGTCGAGTATCTCGCGCAAGGAGCGTCGGTTGACGCCTTTGAGGATGATCTGTAGGCGGAATTCGTTTTTCAGACGCGATAGCGAAGCCGGTGCGGGACCGAGAATGCGGGCGGTCTTGTCGCTATTTGCGGCATCGAGCGAACGCCGCAGAATGTTTGCCATTTTCGACGCACACGCGTGGTCGCGGTGTTTTATCAGGATCGACGCGAGCACGAAAAACGGTGGATAGGCTAGGCGTTTGCGAAATTTGATCTCTTCGTTGTAAAAACCGAGATAGTCTTGCTCCTTAGCAAAACGCAGAGCGTAGTGATCGGGATAATACGTTTGGATCATCACTTTGCCCGCCTTTTTGCCGCGTCCCGCACGGCCCGCGACCTGCGTTATCAGCTGAAAAGTCCGCTCTGCTGATCGCAGATCGGGCAGACCCAGACCAATATCGACCGAGATCACGCCGACGAGCGTTACATTCGGGAAGTCGTGCCCTTTCGCGATCATCTGCGTACCGACGAGCATGTCGAGTCCGCCCGCCGCGAATTTGAGCAGCACTTCTTCCATCTCGCCTTTGTGTGCCATCGTGTCGCGATCGACGCGGGCGATCCGCATTTCGGGGAATTTTTTAGAGAGCTGATCGGCGATGTTCTCAGTTCCCTCACCGACGAAATATAGGTATTCGCTTTGGCAATGCGGGCACGTTTTCGGCGATTTTTCGCGGTGATTACAATAGTGACACAAGAGTTTGTTGTCACCTCGATGAAAGGTGAGCGTGATGTCGCAGTTCGGACATTTGAGAGTCTCGCCGCATGTTCGGCACAGCACAAACTGCGAGAATCCACGGCGATTGAGCAAAATGATGACCTGCTCGCCTCGAGCATGCGTTTCCGTCACGGCTTCGAGCAATTCAGGTGACAAAGCAACGTCCTTACCGAACCGCTTGAACACCTCGCGCATGTCGATCAACTCAGCCGTCGCGAGCCCGCGACCGCCGATGCGATCAGGCAATTGTAGATACGTGTATTTGCCGGTCTGAGCGTTAAAGAACGATTCCATCGCCGGCGTTGCCGAGCCAAGGACAACAACTGCTCCGGCGAGGTGAGCACGCATTACGGCAACATCGCGGGCGTTGTAGAAGGGCGATTCGTGCTGGCGATATGACGGATCATGTTCCTCGTCAACGACGACGAGGCCGATGTTCTCAAGCGGAGCAAATACCGCCGAGCGTGTGCCGATCGCGATGCGTGCATCGCCGCGTCGGATCCGCCGCCATTCGTCATAGCGTTCGCCGACCGACAGATTCGAGTGCAGGATCGCGACCTCCGAACCAAAGACCGTACGTAAACGCCGCGAAAATACCGGTGTCAAAGCGATCTCCGGCACCAGCATCATCGCCGATCTCCCAGCATCGAGGGCGAAACGCATCGCACGAATGTACACCTCGGTCTTCCCACTTCCCGTCACACCGTGGAGGAGAAATGATTTGAATTTCGCACCATCCGTCAAGGCCATCGTTATCGAATCCAGGGCCATTTGCTGTTCAGCCGTCAGTTCAAAATCATCCTTCGACGGCAACGCCGCGCCAGCGAGCGGGTCGCGCATTACGTCCTGGACGTATATCTCGACGACGCCATTCTTAGCCATCGTGTTCAGCGGCGAGGCATTTGTTTCAGCCTGTTCGAGCACTTCGGTGAATAGCATTTCACCTCCGTTTTCCTCGAGCAAAGCGATGATTCGAAGTTGAGCCTCTGTGTACGGGCGGACAGGAGTGTCCGCGCTCCGCGTCAGGCGAACCGCTTTTCGCCGTTTCGGACGAACTTTTTCTGAGTTTATTCCCGCAGGAAGCGAGGCCTTAAGCATTTCGCCCCAGAATGACGAGTAATAATCGGCCGTCCACTGCGTGAGCTTTAATATCTCGGGCGTGATGAGCGGCTCTTCGTCGGTGAGTTCGATGACGGCTTTGATCTTTGACTCGTCGATATCGACGTCCGGCGGTAAAGTCGCATGCAGGCCGACAGCGTAGCCCGTCACACTTCGCCGCCCAAAGGGCAGTAATAATCGAGCCCCGAGCTTTATCGACGACCTCATTTCCTCAGGTATCCGATACGTAAATACACGCCGCAGCGGTACCGGCAGGGCGGCTTCGACGTACGTTGGAACTGCTGAAATTGTCGTTTCCGGCGTGGACATTATTGGGGCTATGAACAAAATAATAACCTATCGGGGAACTGTTTGCTCGGCGCCGGTGTCTAAATGGCGAACGCAAGGATCTAACGCAAAGACGCGAAGGAGCAAGGTCGCAAAGGCGGGCCTTTAAGGTCGGACACCGACCGATCTTCGATTTAGCACGAACCGTTAGTTATCGACGAGCACCTGAATTCCGACTTTGCGTCTTTGCCCCTTAGCGACTTTGCGTTAAAAATCCCATCTCGCCTGGAAAAATTTCGTAGAATGTAAGCAATGGACGATCTATTTAAACCTGAAGAAAGGAAACGCGGTGTTAACAAGGTCTTTGTCGGCGGCTTGATCTTCGCTCTCTTAGCGATCGGAGCAGTGATAGGCGTGCTTTCGTTGAAGCCATCGATGGAAGAGCAGACCGCAAAGATACTCGAGGGCTCGCTCCGCGAAGGCCCTGATTATGATGCCCTGAATAAAGACATCGTCATATCAACCGACGACAACACGGTGCAGTCAATGACCCCAATGGGCACGATCTCAATGTATATCAAAGGCAAGATCCGAAACAAGGGCACAAAAACCATCACCGCGCTCGAAGTAAACGTCGCGGTAGTTACCCAGTTCAATGTTGTGCTCCGCGAACGTCGGATTCTCGTAGTGCCCGTCCAGCAGCCGGCTCTTGGCCCCGGCGAGATCATTCCGATCACGCTGACGCTAGACGGATTTGCAAAAGATGACGATCGAGCGAATATTCGCTGGAAAGTGACGGCGATAAAAGCAAAATAGTCAGAACCGCCTGCGTGAGCGGGCGAGATGATCGATCGAATCCTGAGGAAAGTGATAACCAGACGTTGTACCGCCCGCTTACGCAGGCGGTTGTGATACGGTCTCCCGGACAAAAAGCTCTTCGAGCGATTGTTTTACCGGTTGGATCGATGCGAGACGTCCGCCCGAATTGCGTGTGATCTGCAAAACAGCTTCGATATCAGCCTCGTCCAGGATATGGATCGAGGCTCCATTGGGACGTGAAGTGATCGCCGCACCCGCGATGAACTCGACGTCTTCGCGGATCTTTTCGGCGGAAACGCCTTCGATATTTACCTCGAACGAGCGGGACTCCCCCGTTTTTGTCAGCAGATCACTCAGATTCCCGGAAGCAGCGAGCTTGCCCTGTCGCAGGATCGCAACTTCATCGCAAAGAGCCTCGATGTCGGAGAGAATGTGCGTGGACATAAAAACCGTCGTCCCCTTCTCACGAAGCCCGGCGATCAACTCGCGTATCTCGCGGCGGCCAACAGGATCTAGGCCGCTCATTGGCTCATCCAGAAAGACGATCTCAGGATCATTGATAAGCGACTGCGCGAGGCCGACACGCTGGAGCATTCCCTTTGAATATTTACGAAGCTGCTTTTTCCTATCCTTTTCCTGCAGTCCGACCGCGCTGAGCAATTCGCTGGTCTTAGCCGTTCGCGTCGCTTTATCAAATCCAAACAACTCGCCGAAGTAATCCATCACCTCGAGCGCGGTCAGATAATCGTAGAAATACGGATTCTCAGGACAGTAACCGATCCGCCGATGCATTTGGACATTTGAGATATCATGGCCCAGGATCTTCGCTGAGCCTTCGGTTGGGAATTGCAGGCGCATCAGCGTCTTTATCGTCGTTGTTTTCCCCGCGCCATTACCGCCGAGAAAACCAAAGATCTGGCCGGGCTTTACGTTCAGGGTCAGATCGTCGAGAGCTCTGACGCGCTTTTTCCTTAAAAAGCCGGTTTCGTAGTCCTTCGAGAGGTTCTTAATTTCGACTGCGTATTCCATGATCTAATTTTCGGGTGCGATCCTCGTTTTTTCTATATCTAGGGTTACAACGCACTTGTCTTTATCAAGTTTGTACGGGGCGTCCGTCGGATCGACCAGCCTTTTTCCGGCGTCGATGCGGAACTGCCGGCCCTCGGGTAATTTGACCTGCATCAGCATCGGAGCGATCTCGCCAAAACTGTTTGCACAACGCCCGTTCCGCTCGTTAAATGCGGAAAGTGTTTGATTGATAGCGTCCCTTTCATCGAACCAATCGAGCTGCTTCAGCCGCCGATCGGCGGTGATCTGAACGGCCTGATCGTCCGATTCCGAGAGCATCTGTGCGTATATGGTCCGGGCAGTTGTACGGCTTCCGCCTTCGGTCTTCATCGACGCCGCCATGAGTTTCATAAACGATGACGAACCCGGAATTTCGGCTCCCTTTTTGTAGATCTCAGCCGCTTTTTCATAATCGCCGACCTTCCAATAGATGAACCCCAAATACTGGTACAGCTGCCATTCATTCGGGTTGTTATTGACGCCCTTTGTCGCGAGCTCGATCGCCTTCTGCTTGTCGATCGCCGGCAGAACAAGCGCACCATAGGAATATGCCCCGATAAAATGGGGATCTAGATCCGTTGCATTCTGCAAAAGCGGATACAGAAGGCGAGGGTTTAGCGACGTCAGGTCCTCGACGTCGATGTTCGCATCCTTACTGGCGACCATTTTGTCGCCGATATATTGAAGGGCTCTAACCCAATACCAGTCGGCAAGCAGGCCTTCCATTCCAAGAGCGAAGCCCTTGAGCCGCGAGCCGTTCATGCTCAGATCAGAATCGGTAAAACCGTCGGCGAGCTTAGGCTTGCCGCGGTCAAGCGGGCCCGTCAGGCCAATGATCGCGGCAAAGCAGCCTGCGATTATCGCCACCGGCAGAACGACATTTTGCAGTGCAGAATTCGCCATCTATTTGAAATTTCGCCGGCTGAATATTACTACCGTGATGGTCGTCAGAACAACATCAAAAAGGATCGCGTAGAGTGCCGCCGAACCGATCATGGAGCCAGTGGGAAGCATGCCGTTCGCCGTTTCGGTGATGAAGCTAAAATGCGATAGATTGGGCAGAACGTAATAGATCGCCGTGAAAAATCCTACAGCCGTTTTTGTCCCTACGGTCGTCGCGACCTCAAGCAGGGACGAACTGAAATGACCGATAATAAATACAAAGAAGGTGAGAAGTGCCGACAATGCAGGAGTCGAAAATGACGAGAACATGATCGCGACCGCGGTAATGATCGTCAGCTCTAAAAAGATCAGCAAAACAGCTGCCCAAACGCCGCCGATCAGCTGCTTTCCGCCTACATAAAGGAGGGCGAGCGTGACCCCCGTTCCCATTACAACGAGATTAGCGAGCAGCGTCGCACACAGGCCCAGATACTTCCCGACGATGAACTCGCCTCGGCCGATCGGCTTTGAAAAGATCGAATAGACCGTCTTTTTCTCGATCTCCTTCCATACGAGGCTTACGCCAACGAATATCGAGATGAACGTTCCGAAGATCAGAGTCGCACTTAGCCCGAGATTTACGATCACGCGTGCTTCCTGGCCGGCAGTCAGTTCGCCAAGGAAAATTGCACCCACCGTGATCAACAAGACGAAAACGATCAAATTATAGAGAATGCGGTCACGAACGGCCTCGCGAAAGGCATTCTTCGCAATGGCTAAAATACCGTTTAGATAGTTGGTCGAACCCGATTGCATAAATGGAAATTGACGCAGGCCGAAAGGAAACCCGTCGTGATTTTACATCATTTGCACAGGGAAAATAAAGTTGAACATTTACGCCGCAAAGAACTGATCAGCGGCTCGGCGACTGGTGAGCCGGTTTCACCCTCAGGTGCTTCAGACTAAAGGTCTTTAACCTGAGAATTGGCTGCTCGAGAAAATAGAAGGAAAGCACCGAAACACCGAATGCAAGACCGATTCCCAGCACAACCTGTATCATCGTGTCCGGAACCGCATTCTTCGCGAACTCGTAAAAGACATAGTGCCACAAATAGAGGCCATACGAGATCTGGCCGATCCATCGCAGGCCGCGTATTTCCAAGACCTTGTGGACAAGCGAAGTTTCCCGACTGACGAGCCACAGGATAGATACAGCCGTCGAAACCGAGAATATTGAAAGAAAACCGTAATATAACAGCCGATCCTGATGCTGAAAACTGATGACAATTCCAGAACCAACAATAAGGGAAGCAAGAGTTATCCGATCGAACATCCTGCTCTTAAGGGCCGCAGGCGGAATGAGCTTCCAGCAATGGATCAATGAGGTGAGACATCCGATCAAGATGGCATCGATGCGCGTATCGGTCGAATAGTAAAGAACGTCTATATCCGTTCCGCCAGCCGTTCGGACCGCGCGTTGGATCACCAGGATCACGATCAGGCAGGCCGTGCCGGCCGCGATCTGTTTCCTACTCATCGAAATGCCGAATGCTTTGAAAAGCAGCAGGGACCAGATCACGTAGAACTGTTCTTCGATAGCGAGCGACCAGGTGTGGTTCAGATTGCCTGTAACCGCACCTAATCCGCGGTGCCAATTCATCAGGTATGTCAGAGAATATAGAAAATTGTTCTCGCTATAGATGATCGCCGCCTCTTTCACCGGAAGCAAAAGATCACCACCGAGATAGAGAACGATCAGAAACAGCCAGAAAGCCGGGACGAGCCGTAGCGTGCGCCGCAGGTAAAATCCGGAAAGGCTGATCCGGGCTGTCTGGCTGTATTCTTTAAGAAGGATCGAGGTTATAAGGAATCCACTAAGCACGAAAAATACATCCACGCCCAGGAAGCCACCGGGCGCGACCATTCTCAGTCCGGGCACCAAAAGTTCGAGATGATAGAACATCACAAGCAGGACAGCTATAGCGCGCAGCCCGTCAAGGCTCGGCACATGGCTGAAACTCACCTTTGATTCTTTCTCATCTGCCGGCATAGTTGGTGGACAAAGAGCAGTCAGGTCGACTCGGGGTTTCGTCGCCGAAAAAATGAAATTCCTAGCCCGACAATCAGGCTTATCCACGCAACAAGCGAGACCGCACGTGTTATATACGAAATGGACGGTTCAACGAAAGAAAGTGATACATCGGCATTCTCGGACAGAACCGGAAAGTTTATGCTTCCGTCATCACCGGCAATAAGCTCAATGGGCTGACCATTTACGCGAACTTTCCAATATGGATGATAGAAGGTTCCAACCCGGACGCTAGTTTCGCTGCCACCACCAACGGAAAATCTCCGGTCGTTTCCGTCCCATTTTGCGATCTCTACGGTCCGCAACCCTGCCGAAACTCGCTCGCGGTTTTCAAACGCCGTTTGCTTTCCCCAGATCGGCCACCAGCATTCGCAGGCTTCCTCGTCGTACATTCCGGCGACCTTTTCGTCGAAAACGTCTTTTCCGAGAGGCACTGAAGTCACAATATTCTGGGAAATGTCATAGATCGCCGCCGTGACGACAAGCAGAAGGATCGGATATGCGAATCGGCGGTCGAGCTTGGTTCCGCGAAACAGCAGCACGCTCGCCGCGATTCCGAACGAAGCTGCCGCCATCAAAGACGCGACTGAAAGCCATCGCCAAGGGAATTGGATCTTTGCGAGGAGCGAGACATTATTCCACAGGAACGAACTCGCGAACGAGAACATGAAGACCGAGAAAATGCCAGTTAGCGTGATCGCCCGCTTCAATTTGATTGTTTGGCTGTCGAGAGTAACGGGATCTTTTAAGACAAATCTTGCAAAAAACGCGAGGGTAAAGAAAAGCAGCGTGAGAAGTATTATGCTGTCGAAGTGCCAAAGCATCTTCTGAACATAGCGCTCGGCCGATGCCGAAAAGTAGATCGGAAAGAAATAGCTTTTGTAGTCATAGTAACCCTTAGCAAAATACTCCGGCGAGTTATGCTTGACCCAGTCGACCTCCGTGATCGCTCTCACCAGATGGAATGACGCCGCGAGGCCACTCATTACGACCGCTACTGTTACTTTTATTGCGGTGTCCTTTACCTCTTTCCAATCAACGATCGCGAGTCCGTAAACGCCGATGCACAGCGTAGCGATTATCGCAGTCGGGATATGTGTCAGGATCAGCAGCGAATATGAAATCGAAAAAAGGACAGCGTCAACCCAACGTCTCCGCCGGCATAAACGGGTCAAAAACAGGAAACAAAACGGGAGAATGCCCGAGGCGGCAAATTCGGCATAAAGCACTGCCTGATAGATCTGAAAGGTGTGGTACGGAATTATGGCATACGCCACAGCCGCGAGCGTGGCTGCTCGATCGCTCGTCCACTCTCTGATCCATAAATAGACACCAAAGCTGCCAAGCAGTGCCCAAAAATAGGTGTTGATCCAAAAGCTGTGATACCAGCTGCCGGTAACTATCTTGCTCAGAGCGAGAACGTAATAAGCGAGAGGCGGATAATACCTGATCCCGATCCCGCCAAAGCCGTAATTATCGAGAGCTGACCAGTTTGGAAATATCTCGCCTACCAGAATCGCATGCTCATAAGCCGCAGCGAATCTCATGTGCTGCATCAGGTCGTATCCGTCGGGAATGCCAAGTAATGCCAGTGGCAGCATTATGGCGGAAACTGCTATTACGATGATCAGTATCGATCCTCGCCCGGAAAATCCTCGCATCACGGTAGGCGACTGGCTTTGGTCATTATGAGGCATTGCTTTGAAAATTCACGCGGATGCACCGCTACAAAAACGAGATCGCAATCGTAGAATTTGATCGGAGAATGTCATTGAGTTGGGACACCCTAGATTAACATCCTAGCATGACCCTTGTCGCAAGAAATGCGGACATCCTCAAAAAAAGAGAGGCTGCCTTTTCAGGCAGCCTCTGCTCTTCCGAGGAAGATTGCTAATTAGTTAGCAAGAGCCGACAGGGCCGTACATTGAGCAGCGGTCGGGATAGCCGCCGATCCCGCACGGAACTTAAGAACACCGTCTGTTTCAACGCAGAAGTCGCGTGAACCAGTTCCGGTCAGTGCAGCAGTCGACTGGGGATTGGCACCAGCAGTGAATGTCGCTGGGGCTGTAGCGGTCGATGCAACAGCTGCGGTCGAGAAGTTATAACCACTCTTGGTTCCGGAGCCGCCCAACGCAGCGTCGATGAGACCGTTGGTCTGAAGGGCTGACAGCGTTGCAGCATAATTGCCAGCGCCGTAGGTCGAAGCGTAGGTCATTTGAGCACCGTGAATGGTGCGGAGCGAAGAAACTGCCGAACCTTCGTTAGCTGAACGACGTGCAGCAAGCAAGTTCGGGATAGCGATAGCAGCGATGATGCCGATGATCACGACAACGATTAAAAGTTCGATAAGCGAGAAACCTTTCTGATTTTTCATTTTGTATTCACAATCTCCTAAGTTTGAATCTTTTGTACCTTTCGCAGGTCGCTTGTCTTATAACAATTGACGTGCCAATGCTTTGAAAACGAAATGAAGGGTCGGTAAGTGTTGATAAATCAGGACTTAGTGAATATACGACTCGCTCTTTGCACTACTGTTGGGGAAGCCTTAAAGCCATCGTTGGCAGTATTTGTTACGAATCCTATGACAATTTATGTCAGATTCGAATGCCGCGGCGAGCGAAGGTACCCGTTAGCCATTGACAAGGCTGTATGGCGGCTCATCTTGAGCGTTCTACACCAAAAAAAGAGGCCGCCTTCTCCAGACAGCCTCACATAATTGTGTGGGAACAAGCTTTCAATTAGTTAGAAAGAGCGGCCATAGCGCAAATCTAATCGGCGAAAAAGTACGGCAAAGTTATCTTGCTTTGCGTAACTACTGACATTTCGAACTCCGGCCCTTACTAATCATTCCCGCGCATCTGGGCCGAAAGCGAACGGATACTGTGCTTATCGAGGAGATGCCTTAGAGAACGGACCGGCATTTTGAGAAGGTCGGCTGCCTTGGTTTGATTTCCGCCGGATTGGCGAAGGGCTTCGACGACGTAGGTTTTTTCGAGGTTGTCGAGATGCGAGACGAGATTGATACCGTCTTCGGGTAATTCGAACTCAGCGCGGATGCGTTGGGGGTTGTAATTGGTGATGTGATCGGGGAGTTGTTCCGGCTGGATCTCGCTCGTGCGTTCGAGGGCGACCGCGCGCTCGATCGTGTGTTCGAGTTCGCGGACGTTGCCGTGCCACGCGTATTTTTCGAGGATCTGGGCTGTTTTTGGCGACATCGTGAGATTCTTACCGGCCTGATCGTTGAATTTCTTGACGAAATGGTCGATCAGATCCGGAATGTCCTCCGCTCTCTCGCGCAAAGGCGGCAGGTGGATCGGGATGACGGAAACGCGGTAGAAAAGATCCTCGCGAAACGTTCCTTCTTCAGTCATTTTCTTGAGATCGCGGTTCGTCGCCGCAATAACGCGGGCATCGACCTGAAGTTCGTCGTGCGCTCCAACGGGGCGAACTCGCCTTTCCTGGAGGACTCGCAGAAGCTTTACCTGCATCGCCGGCGACATTTCGCCGATCTCGTCGAGAAAGATCGTGCCGTTATTCGCCGCCTCGAATAATCCCTTGCGATTTGTATTTGCTCCGGTGAAAGCACCCTTAACGTATCCGAACAATTCAGATTCGAGTAAAGTCTCAGTAAAAGCCCCGCAGTTGATCGAAACGAACGGTTTTTCCGCCCGCGGGCTTAGATCGTGGATCGCACGTGCGACGAGTTCTTTACCGGTTCCGCTCTCGCCGGTGACCAGAACTGTCGACTGCACCTCAGCCACAGTCTCGATCATCTGGAAGATGGCGTTCATCTTCGCCGACGTTCCGACGATGTTCTTGACGCTGCCGCGTTCGCGCTGAGCGCGTTTGAAGGCACGGTTCTCGTTTATGAGTACCTGTTTCTCAAGCGTCTTACGGACAATTAGCTTCAGTTCCTCGACATCGAATGGCTTTTGAATGAAATCATCGGCGCCAAGCTTGAACGCCTCGCGAGCTGTCTCGACCGACGCAAACGCGGTCATCAGGATCACGCCGAGATCCGGCAGGGTCTCGCGAACGGCTCGCAGCATCTCGATACCGTCCATGTCGGGCATCTTAACGTCAGAGATAATAATGTCCGACGGTTCGGCCGCAAGCAGTTCGAGGGCCTGACGGCCGTTCATTGCCGTACGAACCGTATTTCCCTGCTCTTCAAAAACGAGTGTCAGCAATTGCCGGTAGCTTTGCTCATCATCAACGATTAGTATTTTGGCCATTTTTTGGAGGTGCGTAACGCTGGCCGTTTCTCAACCTGCGTTCGCGTCTATTTTCACAGACTTACTCTGGGCAATTCAAGATGGAACTTTAGTTTCTTTGCTTTCAACATGCAAAAAGCTCTCAAGCCGCGAGGTTTGGCCCGTTCCTGGCAGAGGTCTCGACAGTTCTGCGGCACCGCGGCGGTTGTCCTTAGGCAATTCGACTGTAATGGTCGTGCCCTTCCCTTCATGGCTGCGGACATTTATCGCCCCGTTGTGGTCCTTAACTATCTGATAGACGATAGAGAGCCCGAGGCCGGTTCCGCCAGACGTTGAATTTGAGAACGGCTCAAAAAGCTGCTCGACCTGCTCAGGCGACATACCTCGGCCGGTGTCTTCAAAAACGATACGAATTCGATTATTCGGAATATTCTCAAGGCTGACCTTCAATTCGCCGCCATCGGGCATCGCCTGCAAAGCGTTTCGTGCCAGATTCCAAAAGATCTGCTTGAGCTGGGCTGCATCCGCCGAGATCACAAAAGGCGTGTCAGCAATCTCGGCCTTCAAAACATGGTTCTTTCGCACATCAGGGCTGTGTTTGAGCAGCATTACCGTTTCCTTTATCGCCTCGCCGACGTCCGTTTCCGCAAAATCGACTGCTGCCGGCCGGGCATATCCGAGAAAATTCGTAATTATGCTGTTCAGCCTGTCGGACTCCTTCAGAATGATGTCCATTAGACTGGACTGCATCGATCCCGGCGGCGTGCTCGATTCCAGAACCTGGATCGCCCCGCGCATTGCTCCTAAAGGATTGCGGATCTCATGAGCCAAACCGGCGGCGACGCGCCCGACCGCCGCGAGTCGGTCCTTTCGCCGAACGCTCTCTTCCATAGAGCGAATTTCCGTCAGGTCCTGAAACGTGAGGATCAGTCCCGATGCTTCGTTATTCTCAGAAAAGAGCAGCGAAACTCCGTAACCGATCCTCACCGCGAAGCCATCCGGCGTTATTAGATCAGCCTCGAACCTCGGCAACTGATCGCCGTCGCCCGCCGCAGCGAGAGAAAGTTCGATCGGCTCTCGTATATCACCGAAAAGCTCGTAGATCGAAGTGCCATGAACTTGATCGAGCCGGTAACCGGTGATCTCGGTAGCAGCGGAATTGAACGTGTAGATGTTGCCTTCAAGATCGGTGGTGACGAGACCGGAGCGGATGGATTCAACGATGCGTTCATGAAGGACACGAAGGTTCGCGAGATTTTTCGCTGTCTCCTCAAGCTCATCGACCGAACGGTGCCGGTCAGACAAACGCGACGCGAGCAATCCGACAACAAGCATCGCCACCACGTGAAAGCTGATTATCTGAACAGCTTTCCCAATATCTTGTACCGCTCCGTTAGTTTCGATGACCGACGTCACTGACAGGATCGCGAGGCCGATGAAAAGGCTTCCGCAAACCACCGCCATCAAAAGCGTCGAAAGCGGCCGCAGGAAAAAACTTGCAACGCTTATCAAAACAATATAGAGAGTGATGTACGGCGATGAAATATCGCCCGTTCGCCATACGAGCCACGTGATCAGCAAAGCGTCGAGCAAGAATTGCGCCCGGATCTGCCAAGCCAGAGCCGTACTCAGTCTAAGCAGGAAAAAATAGACGATCGTCAGGCCAACCGATATTGTAAAAAGGAGAAACAACCCTTGCGGAAAATTCTCGACCGACAGCCGAAAAGTCCCGCTCGACCAGACCCAGCTCGTCACCAGCAGCAAAAAACTGACAACAAGACGCCCGATTATAAGCGTCTGTATCTTTTGCATCGGCTTCAAATTGGCTGATTCGGCCTTTTCGCCTAAACTATTCATATATGGAAACTGCCGCAAATCAGAACAATTCGCCCACCTTTGACCGTCGTCCATGGGGCACATTCACCGTTCTGGACGAGGGAGAAAATTATAAGGTAAAGAGGATCGAGGTGCTGCCCGGAAAGCGGCTGAGCTATCAGCGGCATTCACGACGCGCCGAACATTGGTACGTCGTGCGCGGTATAGCTAAAGTAACATTAAACGGCGTCGATATTCTAGTAGATTCTGGAAATGCCATCGACATCGCCCGCGAAGACGCCCACCGCGTCGAAAACCCCCACGCCGAAGAAACACTCGTCTTTATCGAGACCCAGACCGGTGACTATTTTGGCGAGGACGATATTGTGCGATTGGATGATGATTTTGGAAGGAACTGATTTGGTCATCCAGCAGCGAGAGCGCCGGACGCGGATACGATACTTTCGATCGCAGCTCCGAAATTCTCGACAACCAGATCCGGTTCATGGGCAAGCTGCGGCCTATGCTTCATTCCATAACCCGTCAAGACCAATACACTCTTGATCCCGGCGTTCTTTGCGATCTCGACGTCCAGACTCTTGTCTCCGATCATCCAGGACCGCTCCATGTCTATTTCAAATTCAGCGTTTGCTGATTCGATCATCCCAAGATTTGGTTTGCGGCAAATACATTCGGCACTTGGTAGATGCGGACAATAGTAGAATGCATCGATCGCGCCATTAAGTTCGGCCTGGATCTGGTCATGGATCGCGTGCATATCCGCCTCGCTGTATTTGCCGCGGGCAATGCCCGACTGGTTGGTTAGAACTATGACGAGAAATCCGTTGTCTTTCAACTGCTTGATCGCGGCGGCTGTGAACGGGAAAACGCGCAGATCCTCGAGCCGCGAGAGGAAATTCACTTCCTCGATCAACGTCCCGTCGCGGTCAACAAAAACTGCAGGCTTTTTCATAGCGATCTAACACTATATTAACGCAAAGCCGCTAAGGTGCGAAGACGCAAAGTCTGTAAATAAAGGGTTAACCGATTAACGACAGATCTTCTTCCTCGAGATCTTCGATTACCAGCGGCTCCGGATTTAACATCTCTGTCGCAGCATTAAAAACCTCATCCACGCTGACCTGCGTCATACACCGGTGATCGATCGGACAATCACGCAGCATACACGGCGAACAATCGACATCTTTGCGGATCAGCACGGCCTTCTCGGAGAACGGCCGCGTCGTCTCAGGATTCGTCGGGCCGAAGATCACTATCGTCTCGGTACCGACGGCCGGAGCAACGTGAGCGAGGCCCATGTCGTTGGATATCAACAGATCGATCGATGCAAGGATGGAAACGGCTTCGGAAAGGTCGGTTTTACCTGCGATATTGATCGGTTTTATCGTGCAGATCTCCCACACCTTCGCGGCGACGTCCGATTCGTCCTTCGCTCCAATGAGGATCAAATTCACGTCGGCATCACTCTGTAGTCGATCGGCGAGTTCGGCATAGCTCTCGGCCGGCCAGCGTTTGGCACGCGAATTCGTCGATCCAACGCCGAAAGCCACCGTCATCTTAAGCGGATCGACCCCAAATTCGGCAAGCTTTGAAGTCGCCTCGGACCGCCGTTCCTGCGAAACTTCCAGCGAAATATCGGGAAACGCGGCCGAAACCGTATCACGGCCGAGCACACGTTTTTCAAGCTCAGAAACCAGATTCAAATAATAAAAAACCTCGTGTCGCCGGTTCTTCCATTCCGGGACCGCGATCGGTTCGGTCAACAGCAACCCGCGAAGGTCTTTGTTGTAACCAAATCTGCGTGGTATGCGCGAAAGGTAGGTTGTCAGGGCTGATTCAAATGAATTGGGAAATAAAAGGGCGAGATCGTAGCCATCGCCTTTCAGAAAATCTGAGTTATCGAGAACGTCCTTGATCTTCCATTTATGCGGGTCAAAGGTCACTAGATCGTCAATAAAAGCCGCATCCCGAAACAATCCATCCGCCCACGACCGCGTATGCAGCGTGATCTTTGCCTCCGGAAATATCCGCCGCAATTCCCGCAAAGCAGGAATAGACATAACGGAATCACCGATCCAGTTTGTTCCTCGAACGAGTATTTTCATCTCACGGGCAATTTTCTAGCGCGAAGCCGAGCTAAAAAAGAGTCTTCAAGCCCTCATTCAGCCCTAGCTCCGGGCTCCAGCCTAATTCCTGTGAGGAAAGGCTAATGTCCGTAACATAGTTTAACGGCGTCGGAGCGGGCAGTGGATTTTCTTCGTCAATTACGGCCTGCAGGCCGGAAACTTCTTCGAGTTTCGCGACCAGATCTTTCAGGGTCAGAGCGTTTTCGGGGCCACCACCGAGATTGTATAGGCCGTGGCGAATCACGGATTCGGTGAATGCAGTGCAGGCTCGAGAAAAGTCGTCCACGTGTAGCAGGTCTCGCAGTGGTGTGCCGCCACCGGGCAATTGCAGGCGCTCGCCTTTATTGATGGCATCTACATAGTGCCCGACGAAATTTGGCGTGTTATCGTCCGTAACTGGTGCATAAACCGTTGAAAGCCTGAATATGCAGGAGCGAAAATTGAAAGCGTTCGCATAATACTCGACGTATCGCTCCGCGATCAGCTTCGACCATTCGAGCGGCGATTGGCCCGCGAACAGCGTCGGGCAATTTTCGTTGACTTGAGAAAAATTATCGGCAAAACGTCCGTAAACGTCTTTCGTCGAAGCAAAGATGAAGACCGCATCTTCTTTCATCTGCCGCAGCAGATTGACGGTACCGTCGACGTTCGTCAAAAAGATATTCCCGGCGTTATGCGGATCCTTATCGAGCAGAGCCGCGAGTTGAATGACAACATCGTAGTCCTTCGCCATCCCGACATCTCCAACATTCAAGATATCGAGGCCAGTTCGCCTCGAAAGATCATCCGCGTCAAAAAATTTGCGAACATGCGTACCCAGAAAGCCGCTGCCGCCGGTGACAAGTATCTTCATTGACTTATTTATGCATCAACCGCTGAACGGATTCGGCCTTCCCGATCACTATCAGCAGGTCTCCTTCGTGGATGATCCTATCTTTCTTTGGTTGAAATTCGAGTTCACCGTTCTTGCTTCGGATAGCGACAAGTATCACACTGGCATCATCAAGAAGCGGTGTATCGATCAAAAGCTTTCCACTAAAGGACGAGGCAGGCCCGATCGCGATCTCTTCAAAGACCAGGTCCATCGTCTCGGCAACTATGGAATCCATGAAGTCAGCAACTGCCGGTTTCAGGAGAGCCCTTGCCATCGATTGGCTGCCGATAATGGTCGGTGCGACCACGCGGCTTGCTCCCGCACGAACCAGCGTAGCTTCCGCCTGCTCCTCCACAGCTCGGGCGACGATGTGAAGGTCTGGGTTCAATCCCCGGGCCGTCAACACCACATATACATTCGCCGCATCGTCCGGCAGGCAGCTTGCCAGCCCGCGTGCTCGCTTCACACCGGCCTCGATAAGCTTTTCCTCTGAGGTCGCGTCGCCGATACTCAGAAAGGAGAGCGGTGAATCGACCTCGCTGAGTTTGCTTTCAGACGACTCAATTATTACATGCGGCAGTCCCTGGTCCTGCAGATTCCGAATGATCCGGCGGCCGACCCGGCCGGCTCCGCAAACGATATAGTGACCTTCTAGTTTCTCCATCTCTTTTACTCTTCGCCGCTGGCTGAAAGCCTCGACCATTTCTGATTGAACAACCGCTTGGGCAAGTACCGACAATGCGTAAAGCACCGTTCCCGCACCTGTCAGCATCAATATGATCGCAAAAACACGTCCGGCTTTTGTAATTGGCGTCAGATCGCCGTAACCAACGGTTGTCACGGTTTGGGCTGACGTATAAAGGCTGTCGAGCCAGCTAAATCCTTCAAATAGCTGAAACCCTACCGCACCGATCACGATCATCAACACTACGAGAAAAGCAGCAAAAAGCAGCTTTCGCCTCGCGATACCGTCCAGAGTTTGAAGGTTGCCAACGGCCATTTTCCAGAATTTGTTCGACAATACAAACCAAAACTATATAGAATGGTTAGTGGTGCTCTCCCTAGTCGATAATCTCACTTAGCTTTCGCAATTCCAACCCCTAAATGCAGGATAGGCCCCAGATAAAAAGCTCAAGGTCAAAGATGCCGCCGAAAGGCTGGGTGAAGACCCGTCGCGCCGAAGCGTTTCAATCACCGCCACCGTCACGTTTCCGCCGGATCCTTCGGTTTTTCTTCAATGTTTACACTATCTCCGCAGCGTCGATCTTGCTGCTCGCGGCGTTTTTGACCGCAACGTACTTCTGGTTCGAATTCTCCGACCGCATCGATCAAAAACTCCTGAGCGGCCAAGTCTTCACACCTTCAGCCGGCATCTACTCGGCACCAAAAACTTTGAAGGTCGGCGAACTCATATCGCCGGCTGAACTGATCGATTACCTCAAGTCGGCAGGCTATATTGAAAAGAACAACAAGGCCGACGCATCGCGTAGCCGCTACTCACTAGAAGGCGATCAGGTTGCGGTCGAACCCGGCTATACCGCAATGGTCGATGGAAAGAAGAATTTCCCTTCGATAACAGTTAAGTTTTCTAAGGACTCTAAGACGGTTGCGGCGATCGGCGACCGTGACTCCGGCTCGCAGATCCAGGAAACAAAACTCGAGCCCAAGATCCTCAGCTCCATCGCTGCCGAGGGCGACGGACGGCGAAAGACCGTTACCTTCAACGATATTCCCGCTCACCTTGTAAAAGCTATCACGGTCACCGAGGACCGGGCGTTTTTCGAGCACTACGGCGTCAATCTCCGCGGTATCGCTCGTGCTCTCTGGCGGCGATATGAACCCGACGATAATGCACGACTCGCGAATCAGGGTGGTTCGTCGATCACGCAGCAGCTTATTAAAAACCTGCTCCTTTCGAACGAGCAAACGCTCACAAGAAAAGTAAAAGAAGCATACATGTCGCTCATTCTCGAGACGCGGCTATCGAAGCAGGAGATCTTCACGCTTTACGCGAACCAGATCTATCTCGGCCAACAGTCCGGCGTCTCCATCTACGGCGTGGGCGAGGCGGCGAATGCGTATTTTGGCAAGGACGTGTCGCAATTAACCCTGCCGGAAGCCGCGTTCATCGCCGGTATCATTCGCAGCCCGAACCGCTACAATCCATATAAACACCCCGACCGCGTTAAAGAACGCCGCAATCAGGTACTCGAATCGATGGCCGAGACCGGCGAGATTACACCTCAGCAGCTCGCGGATAACCGAACTGCCGACATAACGCTGAAACAGATATCAAACGCCCGCGACCTTCAGGGAATGCCGTACTTTTCACAGTTCGCCGTCGAAGAATTGCCCAAGATCGTCAGCGACCCCGAGGCTCTTCAGCATCTGCGTGTTTATACATCGATCGACCCCGACCTGCAAAAAAAGGCGTACGAGATCGTAAACAAACGCCTCGCCGGGCTCGACAAGAACTTTCCTAAGAAAACGGGCCTGAATGCCGCACTGATCTCGATCCGTCCGAAAACCGGCGAGATCGTCGCGATGGTCGGCGGGCGTGACTATCTGGCGAATCAATTCAACCGCGCGACCGATGCGATGCGGCAGCCGGGCTCTGTGTTCAAGCCGTTCGTCTATGCGGCGGCGATAAATTCGGCGTACGATTCGGGCTCGCGGCAATTCACGACGGCGACGATATTTAAGGACGAAAAGAAAACCTTTACGTTTAATCAGGAAACTTATTCGCCCAACAATTTTGGCGACGTGTTTTCTAATAAAGACACGACGCTCCGCGATGCTTTGGTAAAAAGCAAGAACGTCATCACCGTAGATATCGCGATGTCGCTAAACATCGGCAAAGTCATGACGTTTGCAGCCAAAGCGGGTTTTCCGAAAGTCGATAAAGCATATCCGTCGATGGCACTCGGAACGGCCGAAGCCACGCCGCTGCAGGTTGCGACGGCATACACGATGTTCGCCAACCTCGGCGACCGCGTCGATCCGATGCCCATTACACGCATCGCCACCGGCGAAGGCAAAACGATAACCGCCCTCACCCCAACCCGCAAGAATATCGTTCGCCCCGAGGTCGCCTACATCATGGATGACATCATGAAGGACGTCATCAATCGCGGCACCGCGGCCCAGGCTCAAGGTTGGGGATTTCGTAACGTCTCGGGAAAAAATGCGTATGCCGGAAAAACCGGGACTTCGCGTGATGGCTGGTTTGTCGGATTCACGCCCGAACTGATCACGGTCGTTTATGTTGGATTCGATAATGGCGACGACTTGGGAATGAAAGGCGGCGATTCGGCGATGCCCGTCTGGGCCGATTTTATGAAAGAAGCCCTCGCCCTGCACCCGGAATGGAACGGCGACTGGGCGCTGCCCGCGAATGTTCGCAAAGCCGAGATCGATATTCGAAATGGAGCACTCATCCGCGAACTAGACCTCGTCGAAGCCTCTGCCGTCGCAACCCCGACCCCAACTCCAGGAACGAATACTAAACTAACCGACAGCGACGGCAATCCGATCGATGACCTCGATCCGATCGCCCCGCCCAGGGATATTTACGTCACGAACGTACCGCCGGAATTTCGCCGCATCGAGCTGTTTGTCGTTGGAACGGTACCGAATCGCTCGCTGATCACGCTGGACGAAGAACCGGTAGACGTTGAAGAAAAACCCGAAAAACCCACTCCATCCCCAACACCGGTGAGCGAAACCTGGCAGGAAGGTGCCGAACCGCCATCCGCCAACACCCGCCCGCGCACGGCTTCGCCCGCAGCCGAGATCAGCGGATCTGTAACCGTAATGATCTGCCCCGTCAGCAAAATGCGAGCGACACCATTGTGCCCCGACAAACAGTCAAAGACCTTTACGAAAGGCTCAGAACCGAAAGATTTCTGTACGGTTCATCGTTAGCCGCTCAAAAAGTAGCCACGAAATACACTAAAGAGCACGAAAGAAGAGAGTTATTAATTTTTTGTGTCCTTTCGTGTGCTTTCGTGGCTAAAACGCTAAACGCGAGTTATCCTTGTATTGAGGGCATTTATGTCTAGTTTTGTTTGGATCTTCGTTCTGGTTCTGACGCTGACCGTGTTGGGAAGTTCGGCGTTGCTGTTCGTAACAATCAAATACTATTGGGGCGACCGCGGAAAACCCCCGCTCACCGGCGAAGAGCGCCGAAAACAGTTCGAGAGAGAGCTAAAAATGCGGGCAAAGCAGTTCGAATACAGCCGCAGACATCCACCGAAACCAAGAAGTACGTCGTTTTTTGACAATACGAAGCGGTCTTGACCACCTGCTCAATCCCACGCGTAAGCAAGGGCGTAACTTCAGCTTGAGTGATACGCCCTTGCTGACACACGGGATTGAGTATCCTTTCTAATCACCATTCACAAAGTGAACAGTCTTTATTATTGGCCGGCCGCTCGAATAGGCGTACGTCACTTTTTTCAGATATAGATTATTGTGCAGCATGCCGTTGATCGTGAACGTGCACGTACCATTAGAGCAGCGCTGCAGATTCCCTGCGTTGACCCCGACGTCGCGGCCGCCGCGAAAGAGCCAATCGCCTGCGAGTTTCATGCTCGAGAAGCTCTTCGTGTCGCTCTTGTCCTCAAGCGAATGCTCGACCACCATTTTCACCCGTCCGGCATAAGGTTTTCCGGCATCGAGCGTCCCGAGTTTTTTTATCTTGAAGGCTTTAGAAACTCTCGTCGCGAGCTGCTGCGGGGTTTCATCCTTTCCCTGAGAAAACCCGAGTGACGTCATCGTCAGGATCACGACGGTCAAGATCAGGTATTTATACTTCATATAAGCTCCATGGCCGTCGACGGCTGATCAATTGATAACTTTCAGTTCGTCGCCAACACGGATCGAAACGCCCGGCGTCTCCGCGACCAGATTCTGGCCAAACAGCACGGCGGTTTCGCTCATGCCGAATGCTTCGATGCGATCCGGGATCACTTCCTTTGCCATCCGATATGAAGCAAGCGTTTTTAAAGGCTCTTTCCCGTCAAATTCCCCTCGCGATTGATCGATCGTCGTTATGACGCAGCGTGCACATGGTTTTGACCCTCGAAACACGGCATCGCCCACGCTGATCCGGTCCCAACGATCTTCGGCAAATGCGTTCGAGTCCGATACGACGATATTCGGACGAAACCTGTTCATGGCTAACGGATGAAAAGCTCCTGAACCGTTAGCATTCGTCCGCAGCTTCTGGTTGAGATCTTCGAGCGAAGCCTCGCCGATAACCAGCAGCGGATAACCATCCGCAAAACTCACGACTTCCCCGCCCTTGTTAAACCGCTCGTTGATATCCCGCCGTGAGTCGTCGCCCATATAGACAAGCTGGCACGGCTCGCCGATGACGTCGCTGAACCACTCATTTACCACCGGCGAATAAACCTCGCCCTCGCAAACGCTGTCCCAGATCGTGACTTGCTGTTTATCGCCCGTCTCCGGCTCAAGCGGTATCTCCAGCGTCCCAAATCCCGCCGCCGTCACATAAAGATCGTCCCCAACCCCGACCTCAACCGTCGCCATTTGCGGAAATTCCCGCTGCGTAAAAAACATCCCATCCGGCGTCGTGAGCATCCACCGTCGGTCATGCTGCAGGCCGCGCGGCTCCACAAGCGCTGAATCAAGAGTGATTCCCTTTAACGATTTAATGGGGTAAATATTTATCTCAGAAATATTCATTACTTTAATTACGTGAAGTTCGATTTCCCCGAGAACATTTCATCAGAAAGGCTCGCTTCGTGCGCCCGACTCCGCCGATGAGTGTCACTCGACCGATATTGAAGGTTGCAACTGCCTGTTGAGCCTCAGCGAACCCCTGGGCTTTCGGCGGACGCGACTCACGGGCCGCAGTGGCATTCTTACTGTTGACTATCCAGAGTTGTAAAGAAATGGACTCTGCATCGCTTCCCGTCGATTCGTCATTCTCCATTGATTCATCGGTGTATAACACACGTGCGACCAAAAAGAGCTTGGTACCGCGGATGCGATAAGGCTCGATTGTAGAAAGGTCTTTTCCAACCGTGGTATTGAATGTGCCTAGCCCAAGTTCCTCCTTTGTCGTCAAATCCACCGAATCGACTTTACAAGAATCTGATTCCCGAGTTTGAGCAAGCGCAAACCCAGTCAGAATACCAACGAGAACTACTACAACGATTACTCTTAACAATCTCATAATCCAGCTTGTCAGACTCAGGCGCCAAACTTGATAACACCGTTATCAACTTTTCTAAACTTTTCGTTAAATACTTGACACAATTCTCAAGTATCCATATACTAGCACTCATAGACACTGAGTGCTAAAAAGTATTTTCTCTGCCCTCGGTCTACGCTATTTTAAGTTCTTTTTTATTAACTTCAAAGGAGTAAACAGTTATGGCTACAAACATTACACCACTACACGATCGCGTGATCATCAAACGCATCGAAGACAACGTCAACCAGACCGCCGGCGGTCTTTACATTCCTGACACGGCAAAGGAAAAGCCGCAGGAAGGCGAAGTTATCGCCGCAGGTGCAGGTAAATACAAAGAAGACGGTTCGCGTCAGTCGCTCGACGTCAAAGCCGGCGACCGCGTTCTGTTCGGCAAGTATTCGGGCAGCGAGATCAAACTCGACGGCGAAGAATTCATCATCATGCGCGAAGACGAGATCCTCGGCATCATTTCACGCGCGGGAGCTGCGGCCTAAGGGCCGCGATCTTTGACCTTTGATCTTGGACCTTTGAAATAAATTCGAGGTTCCGGTCAAAAATCAAAGATCGAAAGTCAAAGATCAAAGATCATTTCGACGAAGGAGAAACAAATATCATGGCTAAACAAGTAGTACACGGAGAAGAATCACGCGCAGCTATCCTGCGTGGTGTTAATCAGCTCGCGGACGCAGTGAAAGTTACATTGGGACCGAAGGGCCGCAACGTAGTTATCGACAAAAAATTCGGCTCGCCGACCATCACCAAAGACGGTGTCACGGTCGCTAAAGAGATCGAATTAAAAGACACGCTCGAGAACATGGGCGCACAGATGGTTCGCGAAGTCGCTTCGAAAACCAGTGACGTTGCCGGTGACGGCACGACGACCGCGACGGTTCTGGCACAGGCGATCTTCAAAGAAGGCGTCCGCACAGTTGCCGCCGGTGCAAACCCGATGGCTCTCAAACGCGGTATCGAAAAGGCAGTCGCAGCCGTAGTTGCTGAGATCCACAATATGGCAAAGCCGGTTTCGGGCGATTCGATCGCACAGGTTGGAACGGTTTCGGCTAACGGCGACAAGACTATCGGCACGATCATCGCTGAAGCGATGGACAAGGTCGGCAAAGACGGCGTTATCACCGTCGAAGAGTCGAAGACGATGGACACGCTTCTCGAAGTCGTGGAAGGTATGCAGTTTGACCGCGGTTACCTGTCGCCTTACTTCGTGACCGACGCTGACCGTATGGAAGCAGTTCTTGACGAGCCTTTCATCCTGATCAACGAGAAAAAGATCTCGAACATGCGCGACCTTCTGCCGATCCTCGAGCAGGTAGCAAAAATGGGCCGTCCGCTGCTCATCATTGCGGAAGACGTTGATGGTGAAGCACTTGCGACCCTCGTGGTCAATAAGCTCCGCGGCACGCTGAACGTCGCTGCTGTCAAAGCACCTGGCTTCGGCGATCGCCGCAAGGCAATGCTCGAAGACATCGCGGTCCTCACGGGCGGCAAGGTCATCAGCGAAGATCTCGGCATCAAGCTCGAGACCATCACTCTCGAAGACCTCGGCAAAGCCAAGAAAGTTACCATCGACAAGGAAAACACCACCATCGTCGAAGGTGCAGGCAGCGGCGAAGCGATCGACGGACGCATCAAAACCATCCGTAACCAGATCGAAGACACGTCCAGCGACTATGACCGTGAAAAACTGCAGGAACGTCTGGCGAAACTCGTCGGCGGTGTTGCCGTGATCAAGGTCGGTGCTGCAACCGAGACCGAGATGAAGGAAAAGAAAGCACGTGTCGAAGACGCAATGCACGCAACCCGTGCTGCTGTCGAAGAAGGCATCGTGGCCGGCGGCGGAGTCGCTCTGGTGCGCGCATCGCGTGTTCTCGACAACTTCAACACCGAAAGCGAGGACACCGACGAACAGATCGGCGTCAGCATCGTCCGTCGTGCCCTCGAAGAGCCGCTCCGCCAGATCGCCGGCAACGCCGGTATGGAAGGCGCAGTGGTCGTCGGCAAAGTCCGCGAAGGCGACGACAGCTTCGGCTTTAACGCAGCGACCGAAAAATACGAAGACCTCGTCGCAGCCGGCGTCATCGATCCTGCCAAAGTAACGCGTACCGCGCTACAAAACGCAGCCTCGATCGCAGGCCTGATGCTCACCACCGAAGCCATGATCGCCGACGTCCAGGACGACAAGGGCGACCCAATGGCCGGCATGGGCGGCGGCGGCATGGGCGGCATGGGTATGGGAATGTAAGAGTTAAGTTAAAAGGCAAAAGTAAAAAGGAAAACCCATTCCGCACTTTTGCCTTTTACCTTTTAACTTTTTACTTAGAAAGGCCTCGGCAACTCGCCGGGGCCTTTTCCATTGACATATACGCCAGAAAAGTGAAAATGAAAGTATGACCAGCGAAGAAATGTTAAAACAGATCGCGGCCCTTCCGATCGATGCTCGTCGTGAGGTCGAGGATTTTGTCGCTCGACTTGCAAAACACCTTCGCGAATCCAGGAAGTCATCTGCTGCTGGCGATCTGGCTTCGGAACCATTCATAGGAATGTGGCGTGATCGAGACGATATGAGTGACAGTTCTGCGTGGGTAAGATCGATCCGTAAGAAACACTGGCGAAATTAGATGTCTTCCACAATTGTCGATTCCGATATTCTTATAGACGCCGGGCGCCAAATATCTGAAGCCGTCGAATATTTAAGATTTAGAGAAGCCATATCAACTCTTGCTATTAGTGCCGTTACTCAAATGGAGATGATAATCGGCTGCCGTAACAAGCGTGAATATGCTGACCTTGAAAAATTCCTGCTTAGGTTCCGTATTCTTCCGGTTACGTCGGATATTTCGGACTCCACGGTGACACTCCTGTCTAAATACAATCTTAGTCACGGCTTACTGATCGCCGACGCCCTGATCGCCGCGACCGCAATAACATATTCCGAACCGCTGGCGACAAAAAACCAGCGAGATTTTCGATTCATCGACGGCCTCGACCTGTTGCCATATCCGAATTAAGGTATACAATTTAAGGCGAAAAAAAACTATTCTTACCAATGTCCAGGACGACAAGGGCGACCTAATGGCCGGTATGGGCGGCGGCGGCATGGGTATTGGAATGTAACCCAGTCGGACTTACGTTCGGCTTAGTTAGTCAACTAAAAAGGCTCTCTCCGAGAACGGGCGGATCCCCGGAGCGGATGGCACCATAAACGTAAGAAGGCCGCGAACGTCATGCTCGCGGCCTTTTCTGCGGGTGGATATTGAAGATCGCAGTGCCTGAGCCCGCGATCTCCCTCGGTCCGGTGGTTTACCGCTTGATCTGAGCGGTGAACGGGCCTTTGACAATGAGTTCTTTGCCGTCCTGTTTGCCTGAGACGTTTATCTCACCCTTGACGGTGTCGCCTTCGACCGAGATTATCTTTACCTCGCATGTGGCGGGGTCGGTCTGCTGAGACGGGTACAAATAGAGGCGTTGCTCCTTGCCGTCGCGAAAGACGTAAACGTTGATCAGCTCAAAGCTCATCGGCCCAGTGCTTTTGGCGCCTTTGTATGACCCGGGCTTGAGCGGAGTATCGACCGTCGTTCCAGCTTCGTCGTGAAGCGAGAGAAATATCTTGACCTGCTCGGGCGCCGTCAGCTTATCGCCGTGCGGATTTGTTTTCGCTCCGTCAGAGTCGAAATTGCGGATCGTTATCCAGCGAAGCGCGTGCTCCTGATTAGGGGCGTCCGAGCCGGAGAAAAGAGCCTTTTGCACGGTAGCCCCGCTCCCTTTTTCAATAAATGGGATAGCAGTACCATCGCTTTTGATATCGATTGTCGAACGCGGGCCACCACAGGCGGCGATCAATAAACAAATAACAGGGACGACAAATTTTATATAATTTATTCTTCTCACTGGCTTTTCTCCTTCCACCTTTTGCGGTTTCGTGATGATATATCAGACCGGCAGAATTACCAAGCCAATTCGAACCGAACAAAGAACCGGTCAGGCCTGCGGTCCTATCGCTGTGGACGCCCGCGTTTCCACACACTATGAATGCTTTTCCAGTCGGATTTGGCATCGTCGCGGTAGAGGCGGACGCGGAAGGTTTCTTCGACGTGTTCGTTGGGGGCCGTGTTTCCGTTTCCCTTTCTGGTGTAAACGGCGACGATGTCGAAGGAAGTCGAATTCGGTGTGTGCCATTCAAAAGCAGGATCCTTTGCCAAAGTGATCGACTCGACCTCGCCGACCAGCTTGCTGTATTGCGAGGTATCCATAAATCCTTTCGTACCGAATTTTTCGATCAATTTCTGTATCTCGGGTGCGGTCAGATTCTTCATCCCGGCGTAGCTATTGCCGGACGTGAACGTTCGCCAAAAGGTGTATCGTCCGCCCACCACGTCGTATGAAGCGTAGCCTTTGACCTCGATAAAGACCTTAGGGTCGTCGGTCTTTACCTTTGCGACAAAGTTCCGGCTCCAGACGTATTTATTGTACGTCGAGCTCCATTCAACCTTTCCCGGTGCTCCGAGCGTCAGCGAAACCGTCTTCGGCCCCATCACGTCCTTCTTGATCTGTGCTTCGGACGGCTGCGACTTTGCCTCAGTCACTGAAACGATCACCGCCAGAGCGCACATCACCGCCAATACTGCGAACCTACAAGTCTTTTGCATGTTTTCTCCTTTATCAAACAAGACCGGTTTGCTCGTACGACAAATTCCCACGTGCAAACCGATCTAGCTGAACCAAATTGAATTTTGAATAACGCGGCAATAGTAACACAAACTTGGTTGAATCGGATGAGGTTGCTCCGGCCGCCGGACACGTTATTAAGATGCAGTAGGGCCGTGGTTCTGTAGTGGACGTCGCCTGGTTCCCATTGTTTCCAGGTATCGCTGCCGTAGCAGCAGTAAAGGCGGGGGTGTCGATCATGGCTCTGCTCGTGGGCTCGCCGAGGATCGAGATGACTTCGGCCTCGGACATGCCGATGGTGCCCCTGCTCTTGTTCGCCTGTATGTGATCTTCCCGCCAGCGGTCGCGAGCGTCGATAAACCCGAAAAAGCACGCGATCAGCAGTAAAAACCCGATAATAATTTTCGCGACTTTAATTAACATGACCACGTAATGCAACGAAATACGATCTCGGGCGTCAAACGGTATACGAGGTTTACATTATGCGATCCAGGCCGCTCCGATTTCTAATTGCAATCATTACTTTTATTATAGGCTTATCGGCTTCGGTTGGTTACGAACCGTTTTCAGCCGAGCCGAATGTCACTGTTGAGGTATTCGTCGACTCGGCCCCCCCAACGGGTTCGAGATTTACGCCGTTCGGTCGGGGATGCGGTAATGGTTACTCGCAGTCTTACACAACCAACGATGGCCTGTTTGTTTCCGAAGGCGTAACCGCTTTTTTCGGTTCGCGTAGAAAAGCAAAGACTGAATTTGCCAAGTTAAAGCGCGAAGCCTCGACAATCATAGAGTTGGTACGGAACTACCGTGATCATCGCGGGGATGTCGGTGAACGTCTCGTCATGGAATGGATCTCCGATGACAGTATCGCCCGCGGAGTTTCGATCATCTTCTACGACGGCGGAGACTCCTATCGCTTTGTCGACGCCCCATCGCTCGATCTCGCTCTTGAATTTGAGCAATTTCTAATTGGCATCGATTACCGTTCACCAGTTTAACTCCGGAAAAAGCAGGCCGGGAGTATCGATCATGGCTCTGCTCGCGGGCTCGCCGAGGATCGCGATGACTTCGGGCTCAGACACGAAACTAGGGTCCGAAACTAGGGTCAGTCATGCAATATTGCAATTCTCGAACTGATCAGGACACGGATTGGGGTCATCTATGAAGTTAAGCCATGAGTCAAGCGCACTTCGTCGGTCGCACCGAGTTTTGGTGTGATTCGAAGTCATGTTCGTTTCGACAATAACCAACCCGCCTCCTTTTATTGTTAGATTT
>Ga0138256_10000128_pt1 | contig 88328 bp, 89 predicted proteins | sample KNB2016incub_MG_FD_105486 | JGI IMG/M metagenome (GOLD analysis project Ga0138256, IMG submission 105486) | Active sludge microbial communities from wastewater in Klosterneuburg, Austria - KNB2014incub_MG | ecosystem: Engineered > WWTP > Activated sludge > Unclassified | place: Austria... | reverse complement strand
CGGCGGCCAGCCGATCTCGCTGGCGAACATGAAAGCGGTGCGTGAGCTGACCAACAAGTACAAGATCCGCATCATCCACGACATGACGCGCGTGGCCGAGAACGCCTACATGATCAAGCTGCTGGAGGAGGGGCAGGCCGATCGCAGCGTGGCGGAGATCGTGCGGGAGATCTGCTCGCTCACCGACGGCGCCACCATGAGCGCCAAGAAGGACGCGCTGGTGAACATCGGCGGCTTCATGGCCACCAACGAGTGGGACGTGTTCGAGGAGGCGCGCAACATGGTGGTGATCTACGAAGGGCTGCACACCTACGGCGGGCTCGCCGGACGGGACATGGAGGCCATGGCCATCGGCATTGAGGAGAGCGTGCAGGACGATCACATCCGCGCACGGGTGGGACAGGTGTTCTACCTCGGGCAGCAGCTCATCGACATGGGCATCCCCATCGTGCGGCCCGTGGGCACCCATGGCATCTTCCTCGACGCGAAGGCCTTCCTGCCCCACCTGCCGCAGACCGCCTTCCCCGCGCAGGCCCTCGCCGCCGAGCTCTACATCGACAGTGGCGTGCGCGCCATGGAGCGCGGCATCGTCAGCGCTGGTCGCGACAAGACCACCGGCGATCATTGCTACCCCGAACTGGAGCTGGTGCGCCTCACCATCCCGCGCCGCGTGTACACCCAGGCCCACATGGACGTGGTGGCCGAAAGCGTGCAACGCGTGTACGAGCGCCGTGACCGCATCACCGGCCTGCGGATGACCTACGAACCGAAGTATCTGCGCTTCTTCCAGGCGCGCTTCGAGCCGCTGGGGGCGTAGCTGTGGCCGCTCACTCGCAGTTCTCCATCTCTAGGAAGAAGAAGCCCTGGCGGTAGTTCGCGGATATGGGCTTCATCATCGACCGGTTCTCCATGATGGATGTGTCTTGAGGTGGTGCCGACCGGGTCGTTGTACCTACGCCCTCAAGGCTTCCACATCGCAGCGCGAGTTGTCCACCTTCTCAAGGGTGATGGTCTGATCGCCCTGTGGCAGCTTCCACACGATGGTGGCACCCTGGCGGTAGCCGATCAGCGCCGAGCCGAGCACGGAGAGGACCGAGAGCTTGTTCTGCTTGAGGTCGGCATCGGCGTGCATCACCAGTTGAAGGCCGTTCTTGCGGCCGGCGGGCATGCCCACGTCCACGATGCTGCACACGCGCACCACATCAAGGGGCATGTCCTCCTCCTTGCGCACGTCGGCGGTATCCAGTTCCTTGTAGAGACGGTCCAGGCTGTTGCGGACCTGGATGTCGGGTGCGGTATGTCCGATGATCCAGGAGCGCATCAGGTCGCGCTCCTTCTCGGAAACGATCAGGCGGGGGTTCTCCATGGTCATATGCGTTTGAGTTCGTCGATGATGGCGCGCAGGCTGGAGCGTGCGTCGCCGAAGAGCAGGCGGCAGTTGGCGCGATCGAAAAGCAGGTTCATCTCCCCGGAGTAACCCGTGGCCATGCCGCGCTTGAGCACGATGACCTGCTTGGCGGCGTAGGCCCGGATGATGGGCATGCCGTAAATGGAGGAGTCGGGATCGGTTTCCGCAGCGGGGTTCACCACGTCGTTGGCGCCGATCACCAGCACCGCATCGTAGCGGTCCATCACGTCGTTCACATCCTCCATCGCGATGATCTTGTCGTAGTCCACGTTGGCCTCGGCCAGCAGCACGTTCATGTGCCCGGGCATGCGGCCCGCCACGGGATGGATGATGTAATGCACGGTGGCGCCCATGCGTTCAAGCATCACCTGCATCTCCTGGCACACGCCCTGGGCCTGGCTCACGGCCATGCCATAGCCGGGCACGATGGCCACCTGCTTGCTGAAGGCGAGAAGGGAAGCGGTCTCCGGCGCGCTGATCGGACGGATGTCCTGCTCGCGGTCACTGGTGCCGGTGTCGCGCTTGATGACGCCGGCCAGTACGCTGCGCAGGGTGCGGTTCATGGCCTTGCTCATGGCCACCGTGAGGAGGGAGCCCGTGGCGCCCACCAGCACACCGCCGATGAGCATCACCGTGTCGTGGAAGAACATGCCGGCCAGCAGGGCCACCAGGCCGTGCAGGGCCACCAGGAAGCAGATGAGCACGGGCATGTCGGCACCACCGATCGGCAGGGTGAAGAGGGCGCCGTAGATGAGCGAGAGCACCGCGATGGTCACCAGCAGGGTGGTGAAGGGCATGATCGGCGTGGGCGCCAGCATGTACACGGCGAACAGCGCCACCATGGACCAGAGCACGACCCGCGCGGCCAGGATGTGCAACGGCCTGGCTTTGGGCAGCTTCCTGCCTTCCAGCTTGGCGTGCGCCACCAGGCTTCCGGTGAAGGCCACCCCGCCGAACACGGCGCTCAGCAGCAGCAGGCCGCCGGTCGTGCGCAGGTCATCACCAACGGGGTGTGCGATCCCTTCGATCAGTGCGATGACCACGGCGGCCAGGCCACCGAAGCCGTTGAGCATGGCCACCAGCTGCGGCATGCCCGTCATGGGCACGCGCATGGCCATCACCCGGCCGATGAGGCCGCCCGCCGCCAGCAGGCACACCACCAGCACGATGTTGAAGGTGCCGGCACCCGCGGCGGGGTCGTAGGACTTGATGGTGACACCGATCAGGGCGACCACCACGCTCAGGGCGGCCACGGCGTTGCCCAGCACGGCGCGTGCCGGGTCGCCCATGAACTTCAGGCCGAGGATGAGACCGATGGTGGCGATGAGGAAGAGGAATTCCATGGAGGACGGGATGGGTGGAACAGGCCGGTCAGCACCGGCGCATCGATGAATGGGAATGCGGGTTGGGTCAGGAATTCTTCGGCGCCTTCTTCTTGTTCACTTGGAACATGGAGAGCATGCGGTGCGTGACGAAGAAGCCACCGGAGATGTTCATGGCCCCGAGCAGCACGGCGATCGAGGCGAAGAGGAGCACCCAGATGCGGTCGGGCGGTGTGCTCATCAACTGGATGAGCCCGCCGAAGAGGATGATGCCGCTGATGGCGTTGGAGCCGGACATGAGCGGCGTGTGCAGGACAGCGGGCACGTTCTTGATCACCTCGAAGCCGAGCAGCAGGCTCATGGCCAGGATGAAGAGACCGTCGATCCCCGTGATGTGGTAGGTGAAGTCCATGAGGATGTGGATGGGTCAGTTGCCGAGGTAGCGTGCGTTCACCACTTCGCCGTTCTCCACCACGCGGGTGGCCTTGAGGATCTCATCGGCCGGTTCTCCGCGTTCTTCAGCAGGTGTTCGATGAAGGTGGTGTAGTTGTTGGAGAGCAGGAAGGAGGTGGAGTGGGCACAGCCGCACTCGATGGCGGTGGGGCCCAGGATGGTCACCTCCTCGTACATCACGGTGGAGTCGGGTTCAGTGAGGGCGCAGTTGCCACCGGTGGCCGCAGCGAGGTCCACCACCACGGCGCCGGGCTTCATGCCGCGCACCATGTCCTCGGTGATCAGCAGGGGGGCCTTGCGTCCGGGGATCTTGGCGGTGGTGATGATCACATCGGCCTGCGCGGCCTCGGCATGGATCATCTGCCGGATGCGTTCCAGGTGCTCGGGGGTCTGCTCCACGGCATAGCCGCCCGCCTTGCGGTCCTCCACGGCGCCCTCCACCTCGATGAAGGTGGCGCCGAGGCTCTCCACCTCGGTGCGCGAGGCCGAGCGCACATCATAGGCGCGCACGATGGCACCCAGGCGACGCGCGGTGGCGATGGCCTGCAGACCTGCCACACCGGCACCCATGATGAGGAAGCGCGCGGGACGCAGTGTGCCACCCGCGCTGGTGATCATCGGCACGGTGGCCAACGAGCGCTCGGCGGCGAGCAGCACGGCCTGGTAGCCGCTGATGGAGGCCACCGACGAGAGCACATCCATGGCCTGTGCCAGGGTGGTGCGCGGGATCAGGTCGAGGCTGTGGAGCGTGATGCCGGGCCTCCGGTAGTGCTCCACCACCTCGCGTTCGTTCAGCACGTTGAGGAAACCGATGAAGGTCTTCGGCCCGCCGATATCCTCGCCTCGGTAATGGCTGTCGTGCCCCAGCACCAGGTCGCAACCGCGCAGGATCTCGTCGCGGTGCTCCATCAGCGTGGCGCCCGCCTGCGCATAGGCATCGTCGGAGTAGCCCGCCGCGCGGCCCGCGCCCCGCTGCACGCTCACGCGCAGTTGCTTGCTCAGGCGTTGCACGCCCGCAGGGGCCATCGCCACCAACCGGCGCCGTTCGCCTTCTTTCAATACGCCCAGATGTTGCATGGCTGCGTTATGGGTTCTTGTTCACGACAACGACACATGGAACACAGAGGCAATGCGTCGAGTGCGTCGCATGCCCTCCATGCCCCGTGTCACCTGCGGTGATGGCTCTTCTCCGCGTTCTCTGTGCCTCCGTGGGGAATGTCCCTATGGGAAGATGCCACGTTCTTTATAGGCCTTCTCCAAGCGCCGCAGGGCTACGATGTACGCGCTCGTCCGCCAATCCGTCTTGAATTCGTTGGCCGTGTCCACGGTGAGGTGGAAGGCCGTGTCGATCTTGTCCTGGATCATGGCCAGCACATCATCGATCTTCCACATCTCGCTGCGTTTGTTCTGCAACCACTCGTAGTAGCTGCCGATCACTCCACCGCTGTTGCAGAGGATGTCGGGGATGATGTCCACGCCTTTGCTCCGCAGGATCGCTTCGCCTTCGGTGTCCGTCGGACCGTTCGCGCCTTCGGCCACCACCATCGCAGTGATGTCGCCGGCGTTGGCCGCGGTGATCTGATTGCCGAGGGCGGCGGGCACCACGATGTCGCACGCGATGGCAAAAAAGCGTTCCGGCTCGATGGTCCCGGCTCCCTTGTATCCGGCAATGTTGCGGCCGTTGACCGTGCTGTGCGCATTCAATGCATCGGGATCGATCCCGGACGGCTCGTAGTACGTGGCGCTGGCGTCCTGCACCCCCACGAGGATGGCCCCTTCGCGCTGCATGAAATACGCCGTCCAGTAGCCCACGTTACCGAAGCCCTGCACGATGTAGGTCATTCCCTTCAGGCTCTTGTTCGTGCGCCGGGCCCAGGCCTTCAAGGTGGCCACCACGCCGAAGCCCGTCGCGCGGTCGCGCCCTTCGAGACCACCAGCGCCCAAGGGCTTGCCGGTGACCACATGCAGGTTGCTGAAGCGCGTGGCGGGCGACTTCGTGCTGCTGTACGTGTCGGCGATCCACGCCATGATCTGCGGGTTGGTGTTCACGTCCGGCGCCGGGATGTCCAGGTCGGGACCGATGTTCTCGCCCAGCGCGTAGGTGAAACGACGGGTGATGCGCTCCAGCTCGCCCTGCGAGTACAGCTTCGGGTTGATCGCCACACCGCCCTTGGCACCACCGTACGGCAGGCCGGCCAGCGCGGTCTTCCACGTCATCCAGATCGCCAGGGCCCGCGCGCTGTCGATGTCCACCGTGGCGTGGTAGCGCAGCCCGCCCTTGTATGGCCCGAGCGCGTTGTTGTGCTGCACCCGGTAGCCGGTGAACACCTCGATGCTGCCATCGTCCAGCTTCACGGGGAAGTGGACGACGATCTCACTGTTGGTCTTCCCGAGGATCTTGCGGATCCCGGGATCGAGGCCCATGGTGTCGGCCGCGCGTTCGAACTGGGCCATCACCACCTCGTACATACCTTGCTTCTGCGCCGCTACGGGCGTTGCTGTCGTGGACATCGGTTCGGGTTATTCGTAATGCTCGCAATGGAGCACGATGCGATCGGGAGAGCGGAGCGCGCAGGTGGTCCCATGGTCGCAGGTGACGCACAGGCCCGTGGGCACGAAGTCATTCACCACCGGCGCCACGGACGGGACCGCGCTCTGCGCGGGTGCGATCACCAGGTGCTCGTCGCAATGTTGCACCGGCCCGGCCGCCGTGCGTTCGAAAACACAACGCCCCCTGTGGACGCAATTCGTGCAAAGGGAGGGTCCGGTGATACGGATCGGCATCATCGCTTGCTTCGTGTGCCCGGCCCAAGGCCAAGTGCGTGCCAGGGCAGGGGAGGCAGCGCACCGCTATTGCAGCTAACCCACAATGGGCAAGGGATACAACGCGGTAGGACGGATGGCCAGGCTCAGGCGAACGGGCTGGCAACCGGTCGCTTTCTGGAGAGAAATGGGCCGGGTGGGGAGAAATGGGCCGGGGGCGATCCGGGAATGGAATGTCTGCAGGACCGGGCATGGGCAGGCCGGTCCCTGCCTGATCCTCTGATCAGCGCATTCACGGACCCTCCTCCCCCTTCAACTTCTCCCGCAACGTCTTGCGGTCGATCCCGAGCACTTCGGCGGCCTTGGTCTTGTTGCCTCCGGTGGCCTCCAGCACGCGCCGGATGTGCTGGCGCTCCACTTCGGCGAGGGTGGTGAGCGCGCCGGTGGACGCGGGCTGGGGCGCCTGCATCTTCATGTGCGCGGGCAGGTCCTCCATCTCCACGGTGCGGTCCTTCATGATCACCAGCCGGTGCACCATGTTCTCCAGCTCACGCACGTTGCCGGGCCAGATGTAGCCCGTGATCGTGTCCATGATCCGCGGCGGGAAACGCAGCGGCGCCTTGCCCAGCTCCTTGCTGAAACGCTTGTTGAAGTGGTCCACCAGCAGCGGGATGTCCGTGGTGCGCTCGCGCAGGGCGGGCAGCTGCATGTGGATCACGTTGAGGCGGTAGTACAGGTCCTCGCGGAAGGTGCCCTGGCGCACCATGGCGAGCAGGTCGTTGTTGCTGGCCGAGATCAGGCGCACCTCCACCTGTTGCGGCTTGGTGGCGCCGAGCATGGTGATCCGCTTGTCCTGGATGGCGCGCAGCAACTTGGCCTGCACGGCGGGCGATGCGTTGCCGATCTCGTCGAGGAAGAGGGTGCCGCCATCGGCCGCCTGGAAGAAGCCCGCACGGTTGGTGATGGCCCCGGTGAAGGCGCCCTTCACGTGACCGAAGAGCTCGCTTTCGAGCAGCTGGTCGGGGATGGCGCCGCAGTTCACGGCGATGAACGGCGCGGCCGACCAGGTGCTGTTGTAGTGGATGGCGCGGGCCACCATCTCCTTGCCGGTGCCGCTCTCGCCGGTGATGAGCACGGTGGCGCGGTTGTTCCGCGTGCGTTCGATCGTGCGGTAGAGCTCGCGCATGGCGGGGGCTCTACCGATGATGCCGTGGAAGACCTCGGGCACATCGTCCTCGGCCTCGGCCTCCACGATGCGCGCGCCCAGCACGTTCTCCACGGCCTTGCGCAATTCCTCCTGCGTGAAGGGTTTCACCAGGTACTCGAGCGCACCGAGCTTCATCACCTCCACGGCATTGTTCAGGTCGGGATAGCCGGTGATCACCAGCACGGGCAGGCCGGGATGGTGCTGCGAGAGGTACTTCACCAGCTGAAGGCCGCCGATGCCGGGCATGTTCAGGTCGGTGATCACCAGGTCCACCTGACTGTTGCCGAGCACTTCGATGGCATCGACCACGTTGTTGGCGGCGAAGGGGGTGAGGCCCATCGCGGTCATGTTGCGGCGCAGCAGCTCCAGCATGTCGCGCGCGTCGTCCACGAGCAGTACCGAAGGCCGTTGGTTCATGCGGCGGCGGGGAAAGTGAGATGGAAGGTGGTGCCCTCGCCGAGCGTGGATCCCACCGTGATGGAGCCGTTGTGGCCCTGCACGATGCCGTGTACCAAGGAGAGGCCGAGGCCCGTGCCTTCGCCGGCGGGCTTGGTGGTGAAGAAGGGTTGGAAGATGCGCGGCAGCACGTCGGGCGCGATCCCGCTGCCGTTGTCGGTCACGTCGATGCATACCCTGCCAGCGTCGCCGTGCGTGGTGATCCGCAACGCGCCTGCTGCGGGCATGGCGGTGAGGGCGTTGAGCACGAGGTTGATGATCACCTGCTCGAACTGCACGGGATCGAGGCGCACGGGGGGCAGCGCCTCAGCGAAGCGGGTCTCCACCTGCACCTGCCGCTCCTCGCACTGGCGCCGCACCAGCCGCAGCGCGCCGGTGATCAGCTCGTTCACGTCCAGCACGCGGAACTGGCTGGGCATCTCGCAGCTGAAGTACATGAGCTTCTTCACCACCTCGCGACCGATGATCGCCGAATCGATGATGCGCTGCAGGTCCTCGCGACGGGCGGGGTCGGTCTCGTTGGTCTTGAGCAGTTCGGCGTAGCCCAGCACATTGCCCAGCGGGGTGTTCAGCTCGTGCGCGATACCGGCGGTAAGCTCGCTGAGCAGCATCAGCCGGTCGTTGTGGCGCAGGTGGGCCTCCATCTTCATGCGCTGCTCGCGGTGCTCCTGACGTTCGATCAGCTGGGCCATCTCCGTGGCGAGTGTCTCCAGCAATTGCTCCTCTTCGGGCAGGAAGACCGGCGTGCCGGGCAGTGCGTCCTCGTCCGGATAGCCGGCCAGCAGCTGGCCGCGCTGCTGCCCGTTGATGGTGATCGGTGCCGTGATGCGGCGCAGCTCGCCGGGCGGATCGCCGATGTGTTCATCATCCAGGATCACCGCCGCGCGCGCCCGTTCGGGCCATTGCCAGCCTTGGGGGATCGTGGCCAGGGCGGCTTCCACCAGCGTGCGCCGGTCCGCATGCGGCTCCTGCGCCACGCGGGCCATGGCGTACAGGCACTGCAGCTCCTTGATGCGCTCGCGCAACTGGACCGCCGCTCCCTCGTTCAGCCCGGTGGCATCGTGCGCGACATCGCCCATGGCGCAAAGGTAGACCGCGCCCCCGCGTACCACCGGCCCGGGATCACCCTTCGGAGGTCAGGCGTACACGGCGGTGCGACCGCCATGCACCTGGTCGATGCGATCGAGCTCTTCGGCCGTGGCCCGCTCCTGCACCTGCGGGAACAGTACGCGCTCCTCGAAGCGGATGTGCGCCTCCGGTGCGTCCTCGATCCGGCTGAGCGTGCGCGTCGGATCATCCGTTGTCAGGAAGAGACGTGCGATGCGGCGGTGTTCGGCGATGGCGCGACGCACCAGCGGATCCCCTGCACCGAGCACGGGGAATACGGCTTCCTCTTCCACGGCGAAGTGCGGAAGCAGCTCGCGCTCGAAGACCGTGCGGCACTCGGCCAGCATCTGGTCATGATCGCGGCGTCCCACCAGGTCGCGGCGGATCCGCCAGCACAACAGCAGGCCGTGGTGGTGCTCGCGGCTCAGGGGCCGCAACTGCGGGTGGCGTTCAAGCGGTGGCATGGCGCAACTCCGCCTCCAGGGCCAAGGCCTTCGGGAAGAGGATGTTGTTCTCCAGGTGGATGTGGCGGTGGAGGTCCTCCTCGAACTCGCGCAGCATGGCGTAGGCGGTGCCGTAGGTGGTGCAGCCGTCGGGCGGGTTGGTGTAGTTGCCGCTCAGTTCGGCGATGCGGCGGAAGCGCTCACCCTCGGCGTCGTGCTCGTGCTCCATCATGGCGATGGGGTTTTCCACGGTGCCGAAATGCGGGGTGGGGGCGGGCAGGTCGTGCAGCCTGGCCTTCTCCAGCTGGTTGATGAAGGGGAAGAGGACCAGCTCCTCCTTCTTCATGTGGGCGGCCATGGCCTGCGCGCAGGCCTGGAACTCCTCCCGGATGGTGAAGAGCTCCGGGTGGCGGTCGCCATGCACGGTGCAGAGCTTGTTGAGGAACTGCATCAGGGTGATGGAGCGGGCCTCCACATAGCGGTGATGCACGCGTTCGATGTGCTCGATCAGGCGGCTCAGGGGCCACTGCTTCACATCATCGCCCGTGCCGCCATCGCGTTCGATGGCTTGGCGGATCTCAATCTCCAAGGTGCCCGGATCAATGCCCTTGGCCCGGCAGACCTCGGCAATTGAACGGCCGCCCTTGCAGCAGAAGTCGATGCCGTGGGCGTTGAAGACGGCGGCGGTGCGGTAGTCATCGGCCACGATGGAGCCGACGGTGCGCTCGGGGGAGAAGGGGATGGACATGGTGTACTGGTGCTCTCAGGTGCGATGCAAATAAAAGGACAAAAAGGTCCAAAAATGAATGACGAACGTCATCCTTGCCCGGTGGTGACACGGCTCAGCCGGGTGCCGAGAATGATCAACGCCGCCACCTTCACCACCTCGCCGGTCACGTACAGGAGATGCAGATGCGATGGGCTTGGTGGGTGGCCATGGATGGCCAGCAGCGCGCGTTCGTCGAGGGCCGGCAGCAGCCACAGGCTTTGAACGATGAGGATGAGCACGGGCAGCACCATGAGCCCGCGGGGAGGCCAGGCCACCCTGCGCCACAGCAGGTCGGCGAGCAAGGCCACGGCCAGCGCCCATTCCACACGGTTCAAGGCCTGGAACACGAGCCGTCCGATGCCAAGACCGATCGGCAGGGTGACACCGTGCGCACGGAACTTCAGCCACGCCTCCATGAAGCTGATGGCGCACACGAAGCCCACCCAGACGAAGGCGCAGATGAGCGCGATGGGGTGGTGCAGCCGGTAGCTCACTGGATGAAGTCCTGCGAGCGTGTCCGGTAGCGCTCAATGCGCTCTTGGAACATGTCGGCCATGCGCAGCGCATTGCGCTTGGCGAGGTCGGCCACGGGCCCTTCGAACAGGTCGTCCACCGTGGCCAGGAAGAGCGTGAGCCAGCGTTGGAAGTGCGCGGCACCGATGGGCATGTGCAGATGGGGCCGCAACGGGGTGCCCGTGTACGACCCCTCGTTGATCAGCACGGTGCCCCAGAAGCGATGCATCTTCTCCAGGTGCTCGGGCCAGCGATCGCCGATGATGCCGTTGAAGATGCCGCCCAGCAGCTCGTCGTTGCGGACCCTGCCGTAGAAGGAGTCCACCAGGAGCACGATGTGGTCGTGGTGCTGGATGTCCGTGCGCGGTGCGGACCTCATGCTGCGGGCGGCACGTGCCAGTATTGGATGAAGTAGAACAGGGCGAAGCCGAGGAAGGTGATGAGCAGGGCCCATACCCAGGCGGGTATGCCCTTGGGCGTTTCCGAACCGGTGACCAGGAAGCGGTCGGCGCGCTCGCTGCCATAGGCGTTGATGGTGATGGGCATGCGGCCGTCCACCACGTCGCCATCATCGAGGCCCACCACGGCGATGTCCGGACCGTTGCGCACCTCGAAGGGCACCGTGCGCACGCCCTCCACACCGCTGGTGGAGCGCGCCACAACACGCAGGGTGTGCGGCCCATCGGGCAGGCGGGTGGTGTCCAGCACGAACTTCACCGGCGGCTCGAACTCGGCAAAGGGCTCGCGGTCGTCATCGATGTAGAGGCGGACCAGGCGTTCAGGTTCCATGGGGAATGGATGGGTCGTGGAGGATGATGTGCTTGATGTGGCCGGCGTGCCTTTCCCCCGGCCTCAGCAGCATGCGCAGGGCAAGGACCAGGGTGATGCCGACGATGATCCCCGCGCTCCACACGATGACGAGGTCCCATTGGCCCTGCGGTCCCGTACCGTGCGTGATGCCGCGCAGTGGAGCAGGCTGGTTCTTCTGGCACACATCGCAGGCCCATGCGGCCGCACTGACCGCGCTGAACAGAAGGGTGATCAGCGTGCGCATCAGGGCATCAGGGCAGTGGCCGGCGCCACCGTGGATCGCACGGCGCGGACGGCATCGGGGGTGGTGGCGGGGGCCTCGTTGCCGAAGGCGCCGCGCAGGTAGTTGGCGATGGCCGCGATCTCCGCATCGGACAGTTGCTCGGCCTGTGCGGGCATCACGCCATACTCGGCCCGCGCATCATAGCCGCCCAGGATGATCGAGAGCATCAGGGTGGGATCGGGGTCGTTCACCACCGGGCTGCCGGCCAGTGGAGGGAAGGCACCGGCCAGACCCTTGGCTTCCGCACCGTGGCAGGCCGAGCAGGTCTGCACGAAGAGGTCGGCGCCGTTGGGCAGGTCGCCGGCGGTCTGCGGCATGTCCGCCTCGCTGCGCGCCCCGGGCGATGGCAGGAACACCGGATCGCCGGCGCCGGGCAGGGGCGCCTGCTTCAGGGTGAGCAGGTAGGCCACCAGGTCCTGTGCCCGCTGGGAGGCCACCAGTACCTTGCTGCTGTCGCGCAGTCGTTCCTTCGGCACGGGCACCACCACGGCATCCTCAGCTGGTGTGGCGGTCTCCTCGAAGAGCCATGGGTAGCGCGGCATGATGGAGCCCTTCACCACCATGCGCGGATCGTAAAGGTGCAGCAGGTGCCACTGTGCCCCCGGCTGCCGCTGTCCGGTGTTGGTGAGGTCCGGACCAGTGCGCTCGCTGCCCAGCAGGGAGGGCGATTGCCGCCACACGTCCAGGCGCTGCTTGCTGTAGTGGTAGTCGCTGGGGATGCTTGGCCGCTCGCCCCACATGCGATCCATCTCGATGTTGCGCACCTGCTGTGTATGGCAGGCGGCGCAGCCCTCGGCCACATAGACCTCCAGCCCGCGCCGTTCGCTCGCGGTCATCGGCGGCATTTCAGGTAACGGTGCGTTGTTGCGTGCCATTTCGTTGGCGGGGATCACGGCCACGCCCATGCTCAGCAGCACGAACACCACGAGCGCGACATTGACCAGGTTCTGATGGTCCTTGTGGAAGTTGAGCATGGCGTCAGGCGATGGTGGGGGTGGGGGCTGCTGCGGTTGCTGTGTTCACCGCAGGACGGCGTACCATGGTGATGAAGTTCCAGGCGAAGAGGAGGTGGGAGACGAACATCAGCGAGCCACCGATGGCCCGCCAGATCCAGTAGGGCCGTGAGCCGATCACCCCATCGATGAAGGGGCGGCCCTCCAGCCACATCAGACCTTTCAGCGTGCCGCCGGCCATCATGCTGATCATGTAGGCGAAGAGGCCGATGAAGGCCAGCCAGAAGTGTGCGCCCACCAGCAGCTGCGCCGGTTCGCGCCCCGTGAGCCGCGGCACGATGGCGTACATGCAGGCCCACAGCGCGAAGGTGATGATGCCATACATGGTCATATGCGAGTGCGCCACGTTGAAGTCCGTGAAGTGCCAGAGGTGGTTGGTGAAGCGGAAGGCCTGGAAGCTGCCCTGCGTGCTGCCCACGAAGTAGAAGACCACGGCCACCAGGAAGAAGGGCAGCACGTAGCTGCGGCCGATGGCCGACCAGCTGCCGCGCATGGTCATCAGGAAGTTGGTGGTGCCCGCCACCACGGGGATGAACATGCCCGCGCTGAACACGATGGCCACCGTCTGCAGCCACCAGGGCAGGGGCGCGAAGACGAAGTGGTGCGTGCCGATCAGGGTGTAGAAGAGCATCTGCGTCCAGAAGGCCAGCACGCCGAGGGAATAGGAATAGATGGGCCGGTTGAAGGCCGAGGGCAGGTAGTAGTAGAGCAGCCCGAGCGTGAAGGTCATGAACCACATGCCCACGCCCTGGTGCATGTAGTAGCCCTGGATCACGGTCTCGCCCAGGCCGTTCTGGTACCAGGGCAGGTAGCCGATCGTCACCAGCACGAGGGTCCAGACGAGGGCGGCCAGCATGTACCAGTTGCTGATGTAGATCTCGCCGATGGTGCGGCGCTTCACCGTGCCGTAGAAGTTTCGGAAGGTGAGGAAGAGGCCCCAGGCGAAGGGCAGCACGGCGGGCCAGATGTACTCGCGGTACTCGCCGCCGCCATTGTTGATGCCGGCCATCAGGAAGAGGTTGCCGGAGAGGATGCCCAGGTTCATCCAACCCAGTGCGCGCCAGCCGCGGCGCAGGCTGGGGATGGCTGCGGCCGAGGTGCGCGCCACCACGAAGTAGCCCAGGCCGATCATGGCCAGCGAGGCCCAGCCCCAGAACACGGTGTTGGTATGCACCGGCCGCAACCGGCCGAACGACAGCCAGGCCTGCTCGTCCATGTCGGGCCACACGAACTTCATGCCCACGTACTGGCCGATCAGGGTGCCGATCACCAGCCAGCTTACCGCACACCCCAGGTACCACACGATCAGTCGGCGCAGGCCGGGTTGCACCTCCAAGCCCATTTCCTGGGGCTTCTTCTCATCCACCAGGGGATTGTCCGGTTCGTTGCTGTAGGTGCTCACCAACCCCCGCTCACCAAGCCGGGCCGTTGCTTCATTCCCACCCGCCCTATGACGCAGCGAACGCAACAGGCGGTCCACTTTCGCGCCCACCACCAGGGCGGCCACCAGGAGCACGATGCCCAGCAGCACCAAGGTGCCCACCACCCCCGGACTGGAGAGCCAGCCAGCGGTGCCACCTTGTGCCAGGAGCGGTGTGGGGGCGATCAAGGACAGGCTCACCGCCAGTGATGCGGCCTTGGACCGGAACGGGAATGTGCGCTCGTGCATGGTGTCTGGTGCGGTTCGGGGGGAGGCTTGCAGATTAGAACTGGACAAAAGTATCCATAAAACGGAAAAAAACAGACAAAAAGGTCTATAAATGGATCGCGCTCGGACGCCGTCGTTCCCTGCGGGAGGCCGGTTCAGCGCTTCAGGATGATCTTCTCGAGGGGTACGCCGTTCACCACATCGTGCAGGGTGGTGCCCTCCAGCATGCGGCGCAGATCGGCGCGCACCTTGGCGAACTGATCGTGCAGTGGGCAGGGCTTGCGGGCATCGCAGGCATCGAGGCCCAGGCCGCAACCTTTGTAGACGGAGTCGCCATCGATGAGGTCCACGATCCGGCTGATGCGGATCTTCCGCGCCTGTTCCGGTGTGATGAGGAACCCGCCGTTGGGTCCGCGTTGCGAATCGATCAGCCCGCCCTCCACCAGCTTGCGCAGCACCTTGGCGGTGAAGGCCTCAGGAGAACCGGTGCGTTCGGCCACTTCATGCAGGCCCAGCCGCTCGCCCGTGCGGCCGCAGGAAGCGATGCACATGGCGGCCCGGATGCCGTATTCACAGGCCTTGGAGAACATGGGTCGATCGTTCGGCGCGTGAAAGTACAAGCACACAAGCATCGCCGAGGGTGAGCGGCGTCAGTTCCCCGTCCCCGTCCGCTCCGTCCCGGGACGGGAGGCAGGAGCGGTCGCCTTCATCATGCAGGGTGGTGCCCATCATGCGAGGTGCCGCAGGCTACGAACAGATCCGTCCACTTCGGTCTGTTCGATCACTCGCGCACCACCAGCTGGTGCACCTGATCGTCCTCGCTCCGCAAGAACAGCAGATACGCTCCCGAAGGCAGGGCGCTCATATCGAAGGTTCCCGAAGCCTGCCTGCTTCCATGTTCCCTTCGGACGAAACGGCCCAGGGCATCGGCAAGGATGATCTCCTCCACAGCGAAGGGAGCCTGGTAGACCAGTGTGCCTTGCGTGGGCGAAGGGAAGATCCGCAGACCCGATGTTGCGGAGCCTTCACTCACGTTCGTGTTCGGGTCCACCACGATGTACTGCAGCATCATCATGTTGTCCTCGTGCATCAGGTTGTGGCAGTGGTACATGAACGGCCAACCGTCGCTCAGGTCATCGAACCGCATGATGATGCGCGCGCTGGCACCGGCATCCACCAGCACCACGTCCTTCGGCCCCGATTCCCACGGGTGGGGCGGTGCCCCATCACGGTCCAGGAGATGGAAGGACCCGCCGTGCAGGTGCATGGGATGCGCCATGTTGCTGATGTTCTCGATCTCCCATATCTCGGTGGTGCCCAGCAGCATGGTGTCGTTCACCACGGCCGGATCGAACATGAGCCCGTTGATGGTGAACATGCCCATGCCCACCATGCCAGTGCCGGCCAGGATCTTCGTCCGGGTCCGCACCGCGTCGGCGTCATTCGGAGGCGTAACGGTCACCAAGGAGGCGGGAATGACCGTCACGGGGTCCGCCGTCGGCGCCGTTACGCGGATGCGCAGGACCGCGAAGTCGACACCGTTGAGGGCGCTGCTCTCCCACAGGGGGTGGTCGGACCCCGGTACGGTAAGGGGCAGCTCACTTCCATAGCTCATCAGCAGGAGGCTGTCACCCTCCATGCCCGTGAGGTCCACCAGCACTTCGACGCGCTCACCGTTGCTGAGGGGCAGCCGATCGGCGGGGACCGGTGCGGCCAGCAGTCCGCCATCGCCCCCGATCACATGGAAGGTGCGGCCGTCCTCAAAGCCCAACTGGTAGACACGCGCGTTGCTGCCATTGAGCAGGCGGAGCCGGATCACCTGCGCCGGACAGTCCACATAGGGGTGTGGTGTGCCGTTCACCAGCACGGAGTCCCCATACGCCGCGAACACGAAGTTGCCATTGGGGGCGAAGCGCCGGTCCTGGATCACCACGGGCAGGTCGTCCACGCCGTACGTGCGCGGAAGGTCGAGCGCCGCTTCCACGGTGTCGCGCACCACGATGGCCCCGGCCACGCCTTGGTTGGCCTGCTCGGCGGTGAGCCCGTCCGGATGCGGGTGGTACCAGAAGGTGGCCGCCGGGTTGTTCACCGGGAACTCGACGAACCAGGTCTCGCCCGGCATCACCTCACGCGGCGGGCCGCCATCCGCCCAGCCCGGTACCCGCATGCCATGCCAATGCATGCTGGTCACCTGGTTCAGGTGGTTATGCACGCGGACGCGGACCGTGTCACCCTGATGCATCACCAGCGTGGGTCCCAGGTACGGTGCGCTGGCCCCGTAGGTGTTCGTGCTCACCCCGGGGTAGAAGCTCACCACGTGCTCATCCACATCCAGGTCGAAGGTGTCCAGCTCCAAGGCGGGCGGAACGGCCATCGGGTTCATGACCTGGGCGAAGGAGAGGACCGGTATCGCGCAGGTGGGCAACAGGAGCAATGGACGCAGCATGGGTGGTGGCTTGATGGGGGTTAAATAACAGACACATAAGTCCGAATATCATGACGAACATCATTCGGTGAAGGCAGGAGGCGCCGTGACTTCGCGTCATGATGAAAGGCACGCCCGACACATCCGTTCCGCCATGGCGCGCCGGTGTGCTCGTGCTGCTGGTGATGGCCTTCGTGGTGAACACGGTGGCCATCTATGCCGGGTTGTTCGATGGGCGCCGCAGCGCTCCCGATGATGCGGCGATGCGGGGCCGATCGCTTTGGCAGGCGCAGAACTGCCAGGCCTGCCATCAGTTGTTCGGCCTGGGTGGATACATGGGGCCCGACCTCACCAACGTGGTCCAGGACCGGGACCCCGCTCGGTTGCGCACCTTCATCCGCTACGGCACGGGCCGCATGCCCGCCCATCCGCTCGATGACGCCGATATCGATGCCCTGATCGCGTTCCTGGCCTGGGTGGACCGGCACGGCCGCTCCCATGTACCCGCTGAGCACGTCCATTGGACCGGCACATACCTCATTCCCACGAGGCCATGAGCGGACCGGTCCGCACGCTCGCCGTCCTGGCCCTCGCGCTGCTTCTGGCCGCGCTGTTGCTCGGTGTCCTCGCCGGCATCGCCTTCGTCCTTCCGGAGGCACCACCCTGGATGAACTTCACCCGCCTTCGGCCGCTGCACACCACCACGGCGCTCTTTTGGATCCTGACGGGGGCGGTGGCCGTGATGCTCGTCTCACGCACCGATGTGGTCGGGGTGGAACCGCACAGACGGCTACTACACGGGTTCCTGTTCCTGTGGGCCGGTTCGTTGGCCATTGCCCTGGTCTCCTACCTGGTCGGGCGGTTCGGCGGCCGGGAGTACTGGGAGTTCCCACCGTGGCTCGCCCTGCCGATCGGTCTGGCCTGGGTGCTGCTGCTGATCGACCACGCCCGTGCGCTCCGCGGCCGGGGACGAGGCGCACCCATGCACCTGTGGATGTGGACCACGGGCCTGATCTTCTTCCTGTTCACGTTCATTGAACAGAACCTCTGGCTGCTGCCCGCCATCCGTTCCAGCTATCTCCGCGACCTCACCGTGCAGTGGAAGAGCAACGGCAGCATGGTAGGGGCCTGGAACCAGCTTATCTACGGCGCATCGCTGTACCTGGCCGTTCGCGTATCGGGCAACGAGGCGCTGGCGCGAAGCGGCAAGGCGCATGCGTTCTGGTTCCTTGGCCTGGCCAACCTGATGTTCAACTGGGGGCACCATCTGTACAACGCACCCACGGCAGGATGGCTTCGGCATGCCGCCTATGCCATCAGCATGGCCGAGTGGGTCATCCTGTTCGACATCCTGCGCGGGATGCGCTTGAAGCCCGGTACGAGGCCCATGAAGGGATTCAGTAGTGGCTGTCTGCGTTGGGCGGAGCACTGGGTGTTGCTGAACCTTGTGCTTGCGTTGTTGATGTCGGTGCCCGCGCTCAACCGGTTCACCCATGGGACCCACGTCACCGTCGCGCACGCCATGGGTGCCACCATCGGCATCAACACGTTCATTCTGCTGGGCTGCATCGCCCATTGGTCGGGCTTCGACGCGGTGCACGCGGGCCGATGGCCGCGGGTGGGTCTTCGGATCGCGGCGGTCGCGCTGCACGTCCTTTGGTCGGCGCTCATCGTGGCCGGTGTCCTGAAGGGTTGGCGCGTTCTGGGCCTTGGCCTGTCGGAACACGCGGAGGTCATGCGCCCGGTGATGCCGGTCCTTGTCGTGTTCGTCGCGTCCGGCGCTGTGGTGGCCGTTGGGCTGGCCCTGGTGGTGATCCCGCTGCTCCGGCAGGTGCTGTCGGACGCAAAGGCTGAGCCGGGCGGTAGGCGCCTCAGCGCTTGAGCACGGTCCGTCCCTCGCGGAGGCCGCTCACCAGCTCGTGCAGGGTGGTGGTCTCCAGCATCAGCCGTAGATCCTCTCTCACCTTCAGAAAGCTATCATGCAGAGGACAGGGTTTGCGCGCGTTGCACTGGGGAAGGCCCAAGGCGCAACCCCGGTAGATGGCATCGCCATCGATGCAGGCCACGATCTGGCTCAGTCGGATGCGACGCGCTTCGGGCTCCGGAATGCTGAATCCTCCACCAGGACCCTTGACGGACCGGACCAGGCCGGCGTGCACGAGTTTTTGAAGGATCTTGGCCGTGAAGGCTTCCGGACTGTCGGTCCGCTCTGCGATGGCCTTCAGGCTCAGGCGCTCACCTTCCCGGTCACAGCCTGCGATGCATACCGCCGCGCGGATGCCGTATTCACAGGCTTTGGAGAACATCGGGCGCGAAAGTAGAAGTGGGAGAGCGGGGTGGGGATGAGGGCGGTCAGGGGAGGCGGCTCCAGGGGGGCATGACGTATGTATGGCCATACATATGTCTACAAACCTGAATATCAGCCATTTAATCAATAAATGGGCGAGGCAGGGTGATGTGCTGGTTTTTCAATCCGCTGAATGTGAGCGACTTATGGAAGAGCGATTTCGGACATATGTATGGCCATGCATACGTTGGATGTGGTCAACCCCCCATCCAGAACTGCCACGCCGCCTCCGCCTGCCTCTTCAACATCACCAGCCCGTTCTCCACCACCGCCCCGGCATCACGTCCCCTCCGCATGAACTCGGTCTCCTCCGGGTTGTACACCAGGTCGATGAGGTGATGCCGCTCGGTCAAGGCGTCATAGGGCAGCGCAGGCGCTTCATGTACCTCCGGCCACATGCCCAGTGGCGTTGTGTTGATGATCAGTCGGCACACACCGATCACCGTCCGGTCCACTTGACCCCAGGTGAGGTCGCCCCGCTCGCGGCTGCGGCTCACCGCACGGAAGCGCAGTCCGTGTTCGCGCAGCACATAGGCCACGGCCCGGCTGCTGCCGCCACTGCCGAGCACCAACGCACGTGGGCGCACCTGACCGGCCTGTTCTGTCAAGGTCCGCAGGTGAGGCGTGAGCAGCGCGCGGAACCCATCGATGTCGGTGTTGTGGCCGGTCCATCGATCGCCTGTGATCCGGATGCTGTTGACGGCGCCCACGGCGGAGGCCTCGGTGCTCAGGGCATGCAGGAAGGGGATCACCGTCTGTTTGTAGGGGATGGTGACGTTCAGTCCGCGCAGGTCAGGGTGAGCCCCGATGAGGGCCGGAAGCCGGTCCACCGCATCCAGTTCGAAGAGGTCATAGCGCGCATCGGACACCCCTTCGCGCGCGAACAGGTCGGCGAAGAGTTCCGGAGACCGCGAATGACCGAGGGACCGGCCGATCAACCCATAGCGTGCCACGGGTTCCTCAACGCTCAGGCCGCCGGCTTATTGAGCCGCTGCCGGATCAATTCCACCACCATGGGCAGCACGCTCAGGCCGATGATGGCCAGGATCACGGTCTCGTAGTGCTTCTGCACGAAGGGCAGGTTGCCGAACAGGTAGCCCATCAGCGTCAGCAGGCCGATCCACAGCGCGCCGCCGAGCACATCGTAGGGCAGGAACTTGCGCCGGTAGTCCATCGCGCCCACCCCGGCCACGAAGGGGGTGATGGTGCGTACGATCGGTATGAAGCGGGCGATGATGATCGTCTTCACCCCGAACTTCTCGAAGTACGCGTGCGTCTTGTCGAGGTCCTTGCGCCGCACCAGCGCCCGGCCGAAGAGCTTCCAGCCCACCACATGCTCGCCGAACCAGCGGCCCACCGCGTAGTTGATGTTGTCGCCGAGGACCGCCGCCACGAACAGCAGCGCCAGCAGCAGCCCCAGGTCCAGCATGCCGCCGGCGGCCAGGGTGCCCGCCACGAAGAGGAGCGAATCGCCCGGCAGGAAGGGCATCACCACCAAGCCGGTCTCCACGAAGATGATGGCGAACAGCAGCGCGTAGATCCAGGCGCCGTGGTCGTTGATGAAGACCGGCAGCGTCTCGTTGAGGTGCGTGATGAAATACCAGAACTCCTGGATGATCTCCATGGTGGGGGATGAGGCGGGCAAAAGTAGCCGTCCCCGGCCCGCTCAATGGAAGGCCTCCGGTGGCGTCATGCCGAAGTGCGCCCACAGCGCCTCGCGAAAGCCGACCTCGTCATGGCTCCGTTCCTCGCGCACGCCGTTGCGGGTGAGGATGGTGCGTCGTTCCGTGAGGGTCACCCGACCATCGGGCAGCGCCAGGCTCACCACCGTGCGCTGGGTGAAGTGGCTGTGCGGCGAGGTCTGGTGGTGGCGGCACATCGGGGCGAAGTCCGCAAAGGGGTGGTCGTCCGTGCTGAAGCGGTACACCGGCACGTCGCCGCGGCCGTTCGCGCGTTTGAGCACCAGCTGCCCGGACCCGTCGTGGCTGATGCGGTAGCTGCGCCCGCCATCCTGCACGGGTTCGTCCATGCGCAGCGGCAGCGGATCCATGAAGAGGTCGCCGAAGCCCACGTCCACCAGGTACCGCTCATCGCCCACCACCACCAGCAGGGCCATGTGGTCGAAGGGCGGCCCGTAGCGCTGCCGGCGCTGCTCGTACACCTGCCCCTGCACCCGCGCCAGCCGGTAGCCCAGCCGCTCCAGCAGCTCCGCGAAGAGCCCGTTCAGTTCGTAGCAGAACCCGCCCCGCCGCTGGCGCACCACCTTGTCGAACAGCCGCTCCACGTCCAGTTCGATGGGGATGCGTGCGCGGATGTGCAGGTTCTCGAAGGGCACCGCCAGCAGATGGGCCCGATGCAGGCGCTTCAGGCTGTCCAGGTCGGGGTGCACGATCCCCCGCGAACCCAGCCGTTCCAGATAGTGGCGGACCTCCATGCGTTCAGCCCCGGAAGCCGTGTGCGCGGTGCGAGCCGTCGCACCACGGTTTGTTGGCGGAGTGGCCGCAGCGGCACAGTGCGCAGCGCCCTGTGCGGTGCTCGGTGCGTCCGTCCGGCAGCGTCACGGTCACCGGCCCCTGCATCAGCAACGGTCCGTCCGGGCTCACCTCGATGCGGTTCGCCTGCGCGTCCGGAGCGGCTTCCGATGTGGGTTCCCGCAGGCTCAATGCGCCGCTGGGGCAGTTCCGCACTTGTGCCACGATCCGCTCGGTGTCCGCGCCCTCCGGACGGATCCAGGGGCGTTCACCGGGCTTGAAGACGTCGGGCAGCCCGGTCCAGCACCGCCGCGAATGTGTGCACAGCGCGGGCTTCCACACGATGGTGACCTCCCCGTTGCTGTAGGTGTGCTCCTTGTCGCTCATGCGCCTTCGCGGATGCTGATGTGGATGGGGTTGAGCAGGGTGCGGTGCACCGGGCAGCGCGCGGCGATCTGCATCAACCGTGCCCGTTGGTCGGCATCCAGCTCGCCATCCAGCCGCACGGCCATGTCCAGCCGCGTGTCCACGGCCCCGCTGGCCGATGTGCGGTCCATCTTGACCTCCACGCTCAGGCTTCGAAGGGGCCAGCCCTTGCGGTCCGCGTACATCCGTACGGTGATCAGGGTGCAGCTCGCGAGCGATGCGCAAAGCAGTTCATGCGGGCGGGGGCCCTCGTCGCGCCCGCCGTCCTCCGCGGGTTCATCGGCCACCAGCGTATGCCCCCGCATCGTCAACCGGGTGGTGTAGGGCGCTCCGTCGAGCCGTGCGCCGATGGCCAGGTGCCTGCCTTCCTCCATCCCGCAAAGGTGCGCGTTCCGGCGCGCATCGCGGTGGCCCGGGACGGATCGTGCGCTTGGCGAACGGCCGGGTCGGCGTTCGAGGGGGCCGGGCTCGGCGTCCGTTCCGGTCCGGACCGAAGGCCGGGAACGGCCAGGGTGCTTGAGCGTCAGCGCAGGTCGTTCACTTCCACACCGGGGTGCTTCGCCTTGTCGAACACGAAGAGCCCGTCGGCCAGGTCCACGTTCGGCACGAACCGCTTCAACGCGTACGTCACCTCGTTGCCGTCCTTGTACAGCACCTGCACGCTGCGGGGCTCCACCTTCGCCTTGTCCACCACCAGCACCACGGTGTGGTAAGGCCGTTTCGTCGGGTCGGTGGGGAAGAGCTTCAACGTCTGCACCACCACGCCCGCCGCGTCCGGGGCCTCGCTCACGAACTGGCTCTTGAAGCCCGTCTCGTACATCGTGAACAACTTGCTGGGGTCGAGCTCCTGGTCCATCTCCGCCGCGGCGTTCAGCGACACCTCGTTCGCTTCCTTGTTGTAGGTCCACAGCGTCACTCCGTCGCTGATCACGGTGTTCTTGTCCAGCACCAGGTGGAACTTTTTCCCCTTCACCTTCACGGTGCCCTCTTGTTTCACGTCCAGTTTGCCGGCCTTGTTCACCAGGCGGCTGCTGAAGTCGGCCTCGAAGCTCGTGTAGCCCTTGTTCTTGGCCACCAGGCGGTCCATCACCGCCTTGCTGCGGGGGTCGTCCTGGGCGTGGGCCAACGGGGCGGCCAGCAGGCCGACGGTGAGGAGGGAGAGCAGGGCGTTCATGGGGCGCGAAGGTACGCCGCCCCCTCGGCAAGGGTCGTGCCACGACCGGTCCGACGCGGTCAGCGCTTCGGCTTCAGCATGGTGCCCGTGCACTTGGGCGATCCGCAGCGGCAGGCCCAGATGCGCTTCAGGGCGTTGGTGTGGCGCTCGTCCAGCACGATGCCGTAATCGTAGGTGAGTTCCTCGCCCGGCTTGATCGCCCGGCGAGCCTCGATGATCACCTTGTCCTTCTTCGGGTCGCCGCCCTCATCCTCGTGCACCAACGCCTCGCAGTTGGGCGCACAGCTGTGGTTCAACCAGCGGGCGATGTTGCCGCGCACGTTCGCGTCCAGGATGTATTTCTCGTTCAGCGTGAACAGGAAGGTGTGGCCGCTCGTGACATCGCCGCCGTGCTGCCGGTCGGCCTCGGCGTGCGTCACCATCTTCCCCTTGTACTGTACGATGAGCTCACCCTTGCGGATGGGGGCGATGGCGAACACGCCGTTGCCGTGGATCCTGGAACGACGACGCTCGATCTTGTCCTCTGCGTAAGGCTTGGCCATGGGTGTGTGAAGGGGCGCAAAGAAAGCGCTTCACCGCCACGCCCGCTCACCCGAAGTAGATCCGGCACACGAACACCGCCGTCACCACGCACACCAGGTCGGCCAGCAGCATCACCCACAGCGTGTAGCGGCTGTCCTTCACGCTCACACTGCCGAAGTACAGGGCCACCACATAGAAGGTGGTCTCGGCGGCGCCCTGGAACAGGCACACCAGCTGGCCGGTGAGGCTGTCCGGCCCGTAGGTCTTCATGGCATCCAGCAGGAAGCCGCGCGATCCGCCCGCGCTGAAGGGCCGCATCAGGGCCACCGGCACCGCGTCGATCACCGCCTTGTCCACGCCCACCGCGGCCATCACGGCCGACAGACCGTCCATCACGATGCCCATCAGCCCGCTGTTGCGGAAGATGCTCAGCGCCGCCAGCATGGCGATCATGTACGGCAGCACCCGCAGCCCGGTGGTGAAGCCGTCCTTCGCCCCATGCACGAACGAGTCGAACATGTTCGTGCCCTTCTCGGTGAAGACCTTCTCCTTGATCAGGGCGAAGCCCACGATGAGGCCGATGATGCCCAGCAGCATGCCGTTGCTGAGGTTGTCCGTGAAGTGGAACTTGTGCACGCCCGCCAGGCCGGTGATGTAGGCCATCAGCACGCCGATGATCACGCTGATGCCCAGCACGAAGGCCATCACCGGCACGTTGAACAGGTTGATGCGCTGCTTGAACGCCACCAGGAACAGGGCCGCCAGCGTGCCCACGAACGAGGTGATGATCAACGGGATCATGATGTCCGCCGGGTTCGCCGCGCCCATGGCCGCCCTGTATCCGATGATGCTCGTGGGCAGCAGCGTGAGGCCGGCGGCGTGCAGGCACAGGAACATGATCTGCCCGTTGGTCGCCCGGTCCTTGTCCGGGTTGTCCGCCTGCATGCTTTCCATGGCCTTCAGGCCGAACGGCGTGGCCGCACTGTCCAGCCCCAGGAAGTTGGCGGCGAAGTTCAGCGTCATGAACCCGTAGGCCGGATGGTCCTTCCGCAGGTCGGGGAAGATGCGATGGAACACCGGGGACAGCACCCGCGCCACCTTCTCCATCGCGCGCGCGTCCACCAGCAGGTTCAGCAGGCCGCAGAAGAAGGTGAGGTAGCCGATCAGGGGCAGCCACAGGTCGGTGAGCGTGTTGCGGCAGGTGGGGAAGAGGCCGTCCGCCGGCACCGTGCCCACGCTCACCTTCACCACGCCGGCACCGTTCAGCGTGTACAGCGTGTCGCCACGATGCACCCCCGCAACACCGGCCACCCGCAGTTCCGCCAGCAGCGGCGTGCCCGCCAGCGCGGTGGTGTCCATCTCGTTCACCAGCATCGGCTCGCCCTGCCGGCCGTTCACCAAGGCGCCCAGCCCGTATTGCCGGCCGCTGAAGAGCATCGCCATGATGTAAGCGATGCTCAGCAGCAGCATCCACGTCCAGAAGCGGCTCAGGGCCATGGCCGCAAAGAAGGGCATCGCCGCTCTCCCGTGCGGACGCTCGGGCGCCCGACCGTGAACAGGGGGCTGTGGAAGGGGAGGGGCCTTTTCACCGATCCTTCATCCACGGCCCGCTAGCTTTGGCCCATCCATCCCTTCACCATGACGCGAGCACCTCTCTTCATCGCCGCCCTGGGCGCGCTCCTGCTCGGTTCCACCGGCTGCGTGTCCAAAAAGAAGTACACCGCCCTCACCCTCTCCAACGAGACCCTCAAGAACAAGTTGGATGAATGCAACCGGGGCTTTGATGGGTGCCGCAGCGAAAAGGCCGTGTTGGAGGCGCGGGTGGCGGAGCTGCAGAACAAGAACGACCACCTGAAGGACCAGGTGGCCCAGCTGAACAACACCAACGCGGCCCTGTTGAACAACGTGGGACAGATGGCCACCCTGAGCCAGAAGGAGGCCGCCAACCTGGAGAAGTCGCTCGAGCAGATCCGCGAGCAGGACCTGCGCATCCGCACCCTGCAGGACGCCCTCACCAAGAAGGACAGCGTCACCCTGGCGCTCGTCGTCAGCCTCAAGAGCTCCCTGGGCAACCTCAACGACACGGACGTGGTGGTCAACGTGGAGAAGAGCGTCGTCTTCATCGAGCTCAGCGACAAGATGATGTTCCGCACCGGCAGCACGGAGCTCTCCGCCCGCGCCCGCGAGGTGCTCGGCAAGGTGGCCACCGTGCTCAACGACAAGCCCGACCAGGAGGTGCTGGTGGAGGGCCACACGGACAACGTTCCCATCAGCCGCGAGTGCTTCAAGGACAACTGGGACCTCAGCGTCTCGCGTGCCGTCACCATCACACGCGTGCTGCAGAACGAGTTCAAGGTGGATCCCGCGCGCATCACCGCCGCCGGCCGCAGCGAGTACCTGCCGTTGGTGGGCAACGATACGCCCGACGGCCGCTCACGCAACCGCCGCATCCGCATCGTCATCCTGCCCAGGATGGACCAGTTCTTCGGCATGATCGAGGACGGCCTGAAGAAGGCCTCCGGGCAGTGAGCGGGGGCCATCCTTCTCATGCGAACGGCGCCTCAACGGCGCCGTTCGCGTGTTCATGCGGGCGGTCCGCCGGGTGCGGATCGCGCATCCTCCGCACGGGCGTTCGTCCGCCCCGTCGATACCCGGCCGCCGTTGGTCGAAGCAACGTCACCGCGTGGCGGGCCGCCCGTATCGCCCCTCAACACCTGCACCCATGCACCGCCTCGACCACCTCCTTCCCGCGCTCGCCGCCTGCCTCATCCCCTTCACCGCCGCCCAGGCCGATCCGCCGACGGCGCCGCTCGCATCAACCACCGTGGAGCTCATCGGCTGGCTGCACGTGGAGGCCCTCAGCTTCGACCAGGCCACCGTGGAGGTGCAGGTGGGCGGTTCGGTGCACACCGCCGCCGTGTCGCGCACAGGCCGCTTCGATGTGCTGCTGCCAGCGGACACCGAGGTGCTCGTGCGCTTCGAGCATCCCGGCCACCTCAGCAAGGAGGTGGTGGTGGACACCCACCATGCCGAGCTCAGCCATGATGGCAGAGGGCCCCGCCAGCTGCGCATGGGCGTGGTGCTCGAGCTCGAGAAGCGCATGGGCGGCCTGGCCTACGCCGGGCCCGTGGGCCGGCTGGCCTTCGATGCCGGGGCTGGATGTGTGGCCGTGGAACATACCCGGCGCATGACGCCCGCCCGCCGCAGCAAGGCCGTGGTGTTCTGAGCCGATCGCCATCACCCATCAGCGGCCCTCACGTGCGTGGGGGCCGTTGGCGTTCCGGATGAACGTGGTCCGCCGCATGACCTCGGGACCGAAAGAATTGGACGCCAACTACCGGGGGTCATGGGCGCTCGGCAATTCCACCGTGGCTCGGGCTTACACCACCATCCGCGATCCCTCCGCCGGACGCGGATAGCCACGGCCCCAGGCCTCGTGCGGCGCCTGTCGCCGTCCCACATGGTCGAACTGCACTTTGTACAGGGCCTTCCGCCACGTGAGCGCCGACCGCATTTCCCCGAAACGCCGATGGCCGGTGACCAGGTCGTAGAAGGTGCGGAAGTAGACCAGCGCGCCCTTCTGCTGGAGCTCGCCGGCCACGTACCCATCGTCGATCACGGCCGCGCAGGCGTTGTCATCGCCCTTGTAGGTGTCGCGCAGGTAGACCTTGTCGTAGTTCTTCAGGTGGAACTCGCGGAGGGCATTGCGCAGATCGCCTTGACGCATATAGCGCTCAAGGTAACGGTCCATCACATGCTGCTGGAAGAAGGAGGCCGGCCCCTCGGCATCCACCTGCAGGGCGCAGATGCCCGTGGTGGTGGCGTACCAGAGCAGTGGATGGATGGTGATGCGGCCGTCGCTGGCGGTCATCACGTACACCCATTGCAGGCCCTTGCGCGTGGTGAAGTGGCCGCTGCGCCGCAGCAGCCGGTCATCGCCCACCCGGGGGCAGGTGCGCACCAGCTCGGCGTGCTTCTCCTCCACATGCCGAAGCAGCTGGCCCACGTCCTTTCGGGCGGCAGCGGCCACCTGGCCCGGGGACATGTGGGAGCGGATCATGGCGGAGCAGCATGGGTCGGCGGGTTGAACGGATGGGGCGGTGTGAGGTTGCAGGAACGCCGACGGCCCCCTCTGAGTGTAGCTTCCGCCTACCCTCCATTGTCCCCGGCATCCGGTAGCCTCCGGCTACCTGCCCTCTCCATCCCGCCCTTCATTCCCCTGGTCCTCCCGGTTCCCCAGCGCCCTGTGCAGCTCATCGCTCGTCGGCAGCTCGGGATCGGTCGCATCCAGCGCAGGCCAGGGGGTGTAGGCATCGCGGTGCAGCCCGCTCACCTGTCCGATGCCGTCCACATGGTACGTCAGCCGCCCGCCGATGCACAACGCCGCCACCGCCTCACGGGCTTGCTGGTAGGCCTGTTGGAAGGCGACATGCTCCCGGTAGCGGGGCATCACCGGGTCCACCCGTTCGAGCAACATCCGCAGGCACGCGTTCAGTTGCCGCTGGTACATGCCCACCAGGTCCGCCGGTTGCATCAGGGCTGCCCGTTCCACGTGCTTGGTGCGCAACCTCGCTTGGTGGATGGCATGCGCTAAGCCCACCGCCCGGTCCGGATCGACCCCCATCAGTGCAAAGTCCAACGCATACTGTTCCAGCACCCGCACCACCCGCTCCGCATACACCAGCAGCTGCTCCCGCTCCAGCGGCAGGTCCACCCGTGCCGGTAGCGCGCGCTTCCCGGCTAGCCCCATGTCGGTCCGTTCAACCTGGTCATACAGCCGGTCCAGCCGCTGTACCACCCGCCACAGTCCGCCATCGCTCGCCGATGTCCCGCCCTTGCGCCGCGGCTCCTCCTGCACCGGTTCCAGCTTGCCCAGCAGCTCCACCGAATTGAACAACCGCGACATCGCCCGGTTGCTCAGCTCATCGGTGCACCACACCTCCCGGTGCGCCTGGCACACCGCGACCAAGCCCTCGAACGCGGCGCGGATCGGGCTGCGATCCTCTGGTCGCGTGTCCTCCATACCTCCAAGTTCGTATCGCAACCAGTCGTCTCCGCCCGCCATCCACGCGGTATTTCAACAACTCGCCGGTGAATGGTCGCTCCAACCCAGCGTGGCCGCGGGCTGCGCCCTTCAGCGGCCGGCATATGGCAGCCTTCGACCGCCTGTTCCTGCTCATGGCCTCTGCCCGGGCATTGGCCCACCTTCACCCCATGCCGGCACGGTCCGCCCTTGTGGCCATCAAGCTGCTGCACACCGTCATCTGGGTGATGCTCAGCGCGGTCAACCACTACCTGTTCTACGCCGTCATCACCGACCGCATCGACCGCTGGTTCTGGTGGGGTCTGGGCCTCTTCGGGCTCGAGATCGCCACGCTGCTTCTCTTCCGCATGAGCTGCCCGCTCACCGTGGTGGCCCGCCGGTACTCCGCTTCCCAACACGCCAACTTCGACATCCACCTGCCCGAGTGGTTCGCCCGCCACAACAAGACCATCGACTCGGTGATCATGGGCGTGGTGCTGTTGGGCTTGGTGTGGCGGTTGGTGGGGTAGGGGAGGCCGGTGTGGTTCCAGCATCAACCCGGCCGTCGATACCGGTCCCCGTCACTCAGGCATTCCCCGCGCCTTTGCGCCTCTGCGGCTATTCGCTCAGGATCCCCCACCCCCGGCCCCGCGGCCACACCCTGGTTCAGGTGCGCGGCCAGGGCGGCCTCGTTGGGGATCATCACGCGGCGGACCTTGGTGCTCCCGCACCTTATGGTCCTGGTGCAGCAAGGATGAGTAAGGAACGATGCTCGTGCTCATGGAACTGGAAAATGCCTGGTGCCATGTCCAACACCAGTTCGGCCAGGCGAGCGGTGGAAGCATTGCCGCAACGAAGCCACACCACCTTGGGCGGATGTCCCATCAGTACGCTCATCTGCTGGAAGTCCTTGTCCTTGGTAAGGATGCAGTGACCATGGGTGCGAGCATAGCTCCATACCGCACGGTCATCAGCCTCGATCAGCCCCACATGCTTCACATGAACGCTGTCCGGGAACAAGTCGGAGAGAAGTCCTTCCAAACGCGCGGGAAGGTTCTCATCGATCAGGAATTTCATGCCGCCGACGGGATGACCATGGTGCCCTTTTCACGGTCGGCAGCGTAGGCCAAGCAGGCCAGCACGTCATCTTGGTTCAGTTCGGGAAAGTCCTCCAAGATCTCGGGAATGGTCATGCCCCCGGCCAGGTATTCCAGCACATCCCCCACGGTAATGCGCATACCCCGGATGCAGGGCTGTCCGCTGCGCTTCCCGGGCTCGATGGTGATGATCTTGCGGTAATCCATCTCACCCAAAGATAACAAGTTCAGGATCCCCCCACACCCGGCCCCTGGACCGCCGCAGGGTCTCCCGTCTTCGGGGACCCTGCGTACAATGGGGTCGCCCCCAACCGTTCACGACTTTCGGATCCCGCGTAGCGTGCGATAGAGTAGGGGAGGTCCCTCAGAATCCTCCCACGCCCGGCCCTGCCGCCACGCCCTGGTTCAGGTGCGCGGCCAAGGCGGCCTCGTTGGGGATCATCACGCGGCGGGCCTTGCTGCCCTCGAAGGGCCCCAGCACACCGGCGGCCTCCAGCTGGTCCACGATACGGCCGGCGCGGTTGTAGCCCAGCTTCAGCTTGCGCTGGATCAGGCTGGTGCTGCCCTGTTGCGTCTGCACCACCAGGCGCGCCGCCTCCTCGAACATGCTGTCGCGCTCGCCGTCGTCCACATCGAGCTCGCCGCCGTCCTCGGTGGGCACCTCGGGCAGGATGAGCGCATCGGGGTAGCCGCGCTGCGCGCCGATGAAGTCGCAGATCTTGTCCACCTCCGGCGTGTCCACGAAGGCGCACTGGATGCGGATGAGGTCGTTGCCCGTGCTCAGCAGCATGTCACCCCGGCCGATGAGCTGTTCGGCGCCGCCGCTGTCCAGGATCGTGCGGCTGTCCACCTTGCTGGTCACCCGGAAGGCGATGCGCGCCGGGAAGTTGGCCTTGATGGTGCCGGTGATGATGTTGACGCTGGGGCGCTGCGTGGCGATGATCAGGTGGATGCCGATGGCGCGCGCCAGCTGGGCCAACCGGGCGATGGGCGTCTCCACCTCGCGGCCCGCCGTCATGATCAGGTCGGCGAACTCGTCCACCACCAACACGATGTAGGGGAGGTAGCGGTGGCCGTTCTCGGGGTTCAGCCGGCGTTGGATGAACTTGCTGTTGTACTCCTTGATGTTGCGGACCTGCGCATCCTTGAGCAGCTCGTAGCGCTCGTCCATCTCGATGCACAGGCTGTTCAGCGTGGCCACCACCTTCTTGGTGTCGGTGATGATGGCCTCACCTTCACCGGGCAGCTTGGCCAGGAAGTGCCGCTCGATCTTGTTGAACAGCGTGAGCTCCACCTTCTTGGGGTCCACCAGCACGAACTTGATCTGGCTGGGGTGCTTTTTGTAGAGCAGGCTGACGAGGATGGCGTTGAGGCCCACCGACTTGCCCTGGCCCGTGGCACCGGCCATCAGCAGGTGCGGCATCTTGCTCAGGTCCGTCACGAAGGTCTCGTTGCTGATGGTCTTGCCCAGCACGATCGGCAGGTCCATGCTGGTGTTCTGGAACTTCTCACTGGCCACCACCGCGCGCATGCCCACCACCTGGGGCCTGCTGTTGGGCACCTCGATGCCGATGGTGCCCTTGCCCGGGATCGGTGCGATGATGCGGATGCCCAGGGCCGCCAGGCTCAGCGCGATGTCGTCCTCCAGGTTCTTGATCTTGCTGATGCGCACCCCGGCCTGTGGGATGATCTCATACAGGGTCACCGTGGGGCCGATCGTGGCCTTGATCTTGTCGATCCCGATGTTGTAGTGACCGAGCGTCTCCACGATGCGGTCCTTGTTGGCCTCCAGCTCCTCCTTGGTCACCGTCACCTCCCCGGTGCCGTGGTCCACCAGCAGGTCCAGCGGTGGCAGCTCGTAGCTGCTCAGGTCCAGGGTGGGGTCGTACTCGCCGAACTCCTGCAGCTTGGCCTCGATCTGGTCCTCGGTGAGCACCTTCTCCTCGGCCGCCGCCACCACGCTCATGCCGTCCACGGCGATGGGCACCGCGGGCAGAATGGGGTCCACGGGGGTCTCCTCCCCAGCGGTCGGCATCTGGTCCAGCGCCGGAGCGGTCTCAGGCACCAGCCCCTCCACCTCCATCTCCATGCCGACCGGGCCCTCCACCTCGAGCTCCGGTGTCAGCTCGTCCGGCTCCAGGCCCTCTTCTTGGGGCAAGGCTTCCGCCGGTACTGCGGCTTCTTCCACGGCCGTTGCTTTCACGATCGGTGGTGCTTCCGCCGTGTCCTCCATGCGCACGCGGTTGGCCTTGACGATGGCGGGTTCCTCCACGGCGGGAGCGGCCTCCGGCTCGGGCATGCGTCGCTGCAGCAGCCCGGCGAGCCAGGTGAAGTTGGGGTCGAAGAGCGCGGTGAGCACGGCCCCCAAGCTGAACAGCAGCAGCGCTGCCGCACCGAAGTTGCCCAGGAGGCCGGTGAGGTGGCCGTTCACCGTGTAGCCCAGCGCGCCGCCCAGGAAGGCCAGTTCGCCACTGCGGAACACGAAGGCCATGGCGGCCGGCAACCACAGCAGGGTCACCAGGCTCCAAGTGAGCGTGCGGCGGAAGGGCAGCAGCCAGATGCCCACCAGGATGCGGATACCGCCCAGGAAGCTCCACAGCACAAAGGCGAAGGCCGCCACGCCGAACCAGCTGCGGATGAACTGATGACTTACCAGCGCGCCCAGCTTGCCCAACCAGTTGTCCGCCTCCACCTCGCGGCTCAGCAGCGCGCCCCACGACCGGTTGGTCAGGTCCTGGTCCGCCCGCCAGGTGAACAGGTAGCTCACGAAGGCCACCAGCAGGTAGCCGCTGAGCAGCACCAGGAAGAGGCCGAGGACCTTGTGGGTGCGGCGGTCGGCCACAAGGGCTTTGCTGCGCGCCCACCATCCCGTGCCGGCGTCGCGCGGCTTGTTGCGTTTGGCGGCACGTTTCGGGGTCTCCTCCGGCTTGTCGTCGTCGGTGGACTTCACCCTGTTCTTGCGTTCGTTGGCCACGGGGATCACGCCCGCGCAGGCTGGCGCGCGGGACGTTCAAAAGTACCGGGGGGTGTTCCCAGCAACGGGCCGTGGCGCCCGGCTATTATCAACAGTTCCGAAGGAAAACCTGAAGCCGCTGGGCCTCAGAGGCTGAAGGTGCCCAGCACCTCCTGCAGTTCGTGGTCCAGCACGGCCGGCGGCACCTCCTGGTAGCCGTCCTTCTGGGCGAAGCGCGCGGCATCCACCTTGCCGGGGGTCACGGCCACGGCGTCCAGGCGCATGCGCATGCCGTATTGCACCATCTCGTAGCGAAGCAGCACGCCGGGCACTTCCTGGAACGGGCCGTACCAGTTGGGGTCGTCGATGCGGATGCGGTCGGTGTAGTACAGCTCGATCTCGGGCTTGTCGATGCCGCCGAACACGGCCACCGCCTTCTTGCACGGATAACCGGCGATGGTGTCCACTTCGTTGGTGTAGAGGATGGTGAGGGCGGGCTTCTCCTTGTTGAAGGTGAGCATGTCGCGCGGCTGAAGGCGGCTCACCAGCTTCTTGCTCAGCAGGCTCAGATGGTAGTCCATCCGCTTCTGGCTGTTGTCCGTCACGATCGCTGTTCGGAACACGCCCATGCCGGCGCTCAGCTCGGCCAGTTGCTTGTCCTGGGTGAAGGTCACCGTCGTCTTCTCCGGCAACATGCCGGCCATCAGGCCGTTGGGGTCGTAGTCCGGAAAGGTCAGGGCGTACTCGATGACCCCCTCGGCCACGCGCTCCTCGAGCAGGTTCCGGCTGCAGCCGTTGCCCAGAAGGGCAACGGCCAGCAGCATCACGGAATACGGTCGTCCAAACAGGTCCATGGGTCGCACTGAAGCAATGACAGGTGGCCTTCATACGGCGATGGCCCGGTCAAGGTTGCCCACCTCCTGGAACGGCCCGCCCTACCTTTGGCCCCGTCCCCCTACACCATGGAACTGCGATTGATCGAGGCGGCCTCGGAGATCGGCGCGGGCAAGCGCGGCGCCAGCATGGGCATGGCCGCCCTCCGTGTGGCCGCTTGGAAGCTGGGCAGCGAGCTCTTCGGCCACGCCGAGGAGAGCATCCTGCGCGACGAGAACGATGTGCTCTACGAGGACGACAATTCCCCGAACGCCCACCACATCGACGGCCTGATCCGCTTTGAGAGCGACCTGGCCTACGAGGTGTACAGGTACCTGAGGAACAACACCTTCCCCATCGTCGTCGGAGGCGATCATTCGATCGCCATCGGCTCGGTGAGCGGCACCAAGATGGCCTTCCCCAATGAGCGCCTCGGGGTGGTGTGGATCGATGCCCATGCGGACCTGCACAGCCCGTGGACCACGCCGAGCGGCAACGTCCATGGCATGCCCCTGGCCCTGCTGATGCACCTGGAGAAGAAGGGCCGCAATCGTCCCCGCGTCTTCACCATGGACGTGTGGGACCGCCTTCGGAAGATCGGCGTCAACGGCCCCAAGCTGGCCCCGAGCGACCTGGTCTTCATCGCCTTGCGCGACTACGAGCCTGAAGAGCAGGCCATCATCGCAGAACATCGCATCAAGGTGATCACGGTGGACGACCTGCGCAGCAAGGGCGCTTCCACCGTTGTGCAGGAGACCCTGGCCCACCTCACCGCCTGCGAGCGCATCCATGTCAGCTTCGATGTGGATAGCCTGGACCCCTCCATCAGCGTGGGTACCGGCACCCCTGTGCCCGGCGGACTACTGCTCGACGAGGCCAGCGCCCTGCTCAGTGGCCTGTGCGCCGATCCCAGAACGGCCACACTGGACGTGGTGGAGATCAACCCGGCTCTTGATACCGGCAACGCCATGGCCGAGGCCACGCTCAGCATCCTGGAGCCCCTGTTCCCCATCCTTCGCGGGCGGTAGTGCTGCGCGGAATGGATGCGAATGTGCGAATGAGCCGATGTGGGAATGTGGCGAAGCGTATTTGACGCTGACCGTCCCACCTCTGCGGGATGGCCACGGGAGCAAATGGTCACATGAGCACGACCTGTCCCGCCCTGCGGGATGTTCACATGACCATTGGCGCATGACCTGCCCTCGATCGGCGGAATGACCTCGACCTTGCCACGATCCGTGATGCCCCACACCGCCTCCGCCGTCATCCTCGTCCGCCCCACCGCGTTCGGCTTCGATCCGGAGACGGCGCAGAGCAATGCGTTCCAGCAGCTGGTCAACGACCCTGACATCCGGCGCCTGGCCGAAGAGGAGTTCGATGGGCTGCTGCACGAGCTGGACCGTTCCGGCATTGGCACCACGGTGCTCGACCCCGTGGATCCCACCGCGCCCAATGCCGTGTTCCCCAACAATTGGTTCAGCACCCATGCGGACGGCACCGTGGTGCTGTACCCCATGTGCACGCCGAGCCGCCGCCGGGAGCGCGACCGTGCCTTGGACGAGACCTTGGAGCGCGAGGGGTTCCACGTGAACCGGTTGGTCGACCTCTGTGCCTTGGAACAGGCGGACCGTTTCCTGGAAGGCACAGGAAGCCTCGTTCTCGACCGTGTGCGCAACGTGGCTTACGCCGCGCTCTCCCCGCGCACCAGCGAACGCGGCCTGAACGTGTGGTGTGGCGTGATGGATGGTCATCAGGTGCCCTTCCTGGCCACCATGGACGGTACGCTTGCCGGACAGCCGGTGTACCACACCAACGTGGTGTTGAGCATCGGCGAAGGCTTCGCGGTGGTGTGCACGGAGGCGATGCCCTATCCCGTGGACCGGGAGGATGTGCAGGCGGAACTGGAGCGCGCGGGCAAGGTGCTCATACCGATCACCCTGCGACAGATGCACCAGTACGTCGGTAATCTGCTGCAGCTGCGTTCACCGAAGGGCCCCGCCATCCTGTTGTCCACAGCCGCCTTCGGCGCCCTTGATCCAGTGCAGCGCCGCCTGTTGGAGGCGCATGGGCAGTTGGTGCCCGTGCCGGTGCCCACCATCGAGGCCGTGGGTGGGGGCAGCGTGCGGTGCATGCTGGCGGAGAACTTTCTTCCCCTGTTGGGCGCTTGACGTGCAACGGCGATCTTCGCCGCCATGATGAAGGACCCCCTGCTGGCCCGGCTCACCCCGGCCGTGGAGCGCGCGTTCAAGCAGCTGTACGACAAGGAGATCCCCCTCCACCAATTCGGATTCCAAGCCACCCGGCCCGAGTTCGACGGCGATGTCACCATCAACGTCTTCCCGTTCACCAAGCTCATCGGAAAAGGACCGGAGCTCCTGGCCAACGAGCTTGGTGGCTTCCTGCTCCGCGAGGAACCCGTCGTGGTCCGCTTCAACGTCATCAAAGGCTTCCTCAACCTGGTGATCGCCGACGGCTATTGGCAGGACTTCGTGAAAGTGGCCGGGGAGAGGGACATCCTCGCCTTCCCGGCCACGGGCAGGAAGGTGATGGTGGAGTACGCGAGCCCCAACACCAACAAGCCCCTGCATCTGGGGCACCTGCGCAACATCTTCCTGGGCTGGAGCGTGAGCCGCATCCTGGAAGCCTCCGGGAACGAGGTGGTGAAGGTGCAGGTGATCAACGACCGCGGCATCCACATCTGCAAGAGCATGCTGGCCTGGCGGAAGTTCGGCCAAGGCGAGACCCCGCAGAGCAGCGGCCTGAAGGGCGACAAGCTCGTGGGCAAGTACTATGTGGAGTTCGACAAGGCCTACAAGGCCGGGATCGAGTCCCTGGTGGCAACCGGGATGACGAAGGATGAGGCCGAGAAGCAGGCGCCCATTCTGCTCGAAGCGCAGGAGATGTTGCGCAAGTGGGAGGCCAACGACCCGGATGTGCGCGCGCTTTGGGAGCGGATGAACGGCTGGGTGTACGAAGGCTTCAACGCCACCTATGCCCGCGCCGGCGTCAGCTTCGACCGCAACTACTACGAGAGCGAGACCTATGTGCTGGGCAAGGCCGATGTGCTCGAAGGGCTGAAGAAGGGCGTGTTCTACGAGAAGGACGGCGCCGTGTGGGTGGACAACACCCGGGAGGGTCTCGACGAAAAGGTGCTGCTGCGCCGCGATGGCACCAGCGTGTACATGACGCAGGACATCGGGACCGCGATCAAGCGTTTCGAGGAATACCCCGGCCTCAACAAGCTCATCTACACCGTGGGCAATGAGCAGGACTATCACTTCAAGGTCCTGTTCATCATCCTGAAGAAGCTCGGATTCGCCTGGGCCGATGAGCTCTTCCACCTCAGCTACGGCATGGTGGACCTGCCCAGCGGCAAGATGAAGAGCCGCGAAGGCACCGTGGTGGACGCCGACGACCTCATCGACGAAGTGGTGAGCGAGGCGCGCCGCATGGGCGAGGAGCTCAGCAAGCTGGACGACTTCACCGAGGCGGACAAGGCGGCCTTGTACGAGATGATCGGCCTGGCCGCGCTCAAGTACTTCCTGCTGAAGGTGGATCCGAAGAAGCGCATGCTCTTCGACCCTGCCGCGAGCATCGACCTGCAGGGCCACACCGGACCCTTCATCCAGTACACCTACGCGCGCATCATGAGCCTCCTGAGGAAGGCGGGTGCATCGGATGGCCGGTCGGTCGGAGCATCAGGTGGTACGCGCGGCCCTGGGACGCTGCTTCCGGAAGAGCGGACGGTGATCAAGCTGCTGCACCAGTTCCCTGCCGTGCTGCACGAGGCCGCCACGAAGCTCGATCCCTCCTCGCTGGCGAACCACACCTACGAGGTCGTGAAGGCCTACAACAGCTTCTATCAGAGCGTGCCGGTGATGAAGGAGGAGGATGCGGCCAAGCGCACGTTCCGTCTGGCCCTAAGCGCGGCCGTGGCCGCCGCCACCAAGAAGGCCCTGTGGTGCCTGGGCATCGAGGTGCCGGAGCGGATGTGATCCCGTGCGCGGACCTGCGGGCCGGGCACGGGCGCGATCACCGTCTACCTCGATCGTGGTATTGTGACGCATCACAGGCAGGGGCTGCTTTGCGGCCATGTTCGAAGAAGCCCGATCACGAGCTCAGCGCTGGCTGCTCGCAGCGGCCCTGATCCCCCTTGGCGTGCACGCCCAGCGGCCTGACACCGTGCGCACGCTCGTTCTCCGTCCGATCGATGTGCTCAGCCTGCACCGCACGGGCATGCGGCCGGCGGCGGACACGTCGGGCGCGCTCATCCTTGCCGGCAAACGCACCGAGGTGATCACACCGGGAGCGCTCGACGCCGACCTGGCGTTGAACCATGGCCGTCAGGTCTTCGCCAAGGTGCCGGGCATCATGGTGTGGGAGAACGACGGCAGCGGGGTGCAGCTCGGCATCGCGGCGCGTGGCCTCAGCCCCAACCGCAGTTGGGAGTTCAACATGCGGCAGGACGGTCATGACATCAGCGCGGACGCCTTCGGCTATCCCGAGGCCTACTACACGCCACCGATGGAGGCGGTGGAACGCATCGAGGTGGTGCGCGGTGCGGCCTCGCTCGCCTTCGGCCCCCAGTTCGGCGGCCTGGTCAACTTCGTGATGAAGCGCGGAGCGCCCGATCGTCCGCTCGCCGGTGAACTGCGTCAGACCCTGGGCTCCTATGGCCTCACGGACACCTATGCGGCGCTCGGCGGCAGCAAGGGTCGGTGGGAGCACTACACCTTCGTGCATCATCGCCAGGCCGAGGGCTGGCGCGCCCACAGCCGTTACCGCACCACCGCGGCCCACACCGCCGTGCGCTTCGCCGTTTCGCCGCGCCTGCGGATCGGATTCGCCTACACCCGCTCAGACGTGGTCCAGCAGCAACCCGGCGGCCTTACGGATGCGCAACTGCGCATCGATCCGCGAAGGTCCGACCGCGCCCGCAACTGGATGCTTTTGCCGTGGAACGTGGCGGCGCTCACCGCGGAATGGAGGCCGGATGCCCGCACGGTCATGGATGTGAAGCTCTTCGGGACCCTGGCCGAGCGCAACAGCGTGGGTTTCATCCGCGGCATCAACAGCCCGGACACTGTGGACCGTGCGACCAGGACCTATGCCCCCAGGCAGGTGGACCGGGACCGATACGCCAACGGTGGCCTCGAGGTCCGGCTGCGGCGTGGTTTCTCCTTCCTGCGGCGCCAGGCCCAGCTGTCGGCCGGCCTTCGCCTCCACAGCGCGGAGAACCAGCGCAGCCAGCTTGGAACGGGCACGTCCGGAACGGATGCCGACCTTACCGTGTCCGGCGACTACGGCCGTGCGCTCACCCTCACCACCGGCAATGCCGCGGCCCACGCCGAAGTGCTCCTGCCCGTTGCCGAACGTGTATCCGTGGTGCCGGGGCTGCGTGTGGAGCACATCGACTCCAGGGTCGATGGACGCATCAGTGCGACGGGCGACGTGGACAGCGGACACCGGTCGCGGCAGGTGCTGTTGCTCGGGCTGGGGCTGCAGGTGCGTACCTCCACCTCCACACAGGCCTACGCGAACTTCAGCCAGGGCTATCGGCCGGTGCTCTATGGCGACCTCACTCCGGCGGCCACCACCGACGTCATCGACCCCGACCTGCGGGACACACGGGGCTACAACGCTGACGTCGGACTCCGCGGCACGATCGGCGCGGCCTTCACCTTCGACATCGGTGGTTTCCTTCTGCACATCGACGATCGTGTGGGCACTGTCGTCCGTGATGGCGTGAATGTGCGGACCAACCTGGGCGCGTCGCTCAGCCAGGGTGTGGAGGCCTATGCCGAGGTGGACCTGGTGGGCCTCTTCAGGGGTGGTGACCATCCGGCCCGCACAAGCTTCGCATTGGCCTTGGCCTACGGCTATGTGGATGCCCGCTACGTGCGCTGGGATGACCCGGCCATGGATGCGGACGCAGCGCTCGACGTGCGCGGCCACCAGGTCGAGTACGCACCTCGCCACATTTTCAGGCCGGGGCTCACCTTCCGCCACCGCGCGTTCTCCCTTGCGGCCAAGGCCAGTGTGGTGGATGCGGTGTACACCAACGCCACCAATACCGACGCGCCCAATGCCGCGGCCACGGCCGGTCGTATCCCCGGCTATACGGTGGTGGACGCGAGCGCCTCCTGGACCACATCGCCGCAGATCACCCTTTCAGCAGGGATCAACAACCTGATGGATACGGTCTACGCCACGCGGCGTGCAGGCGGGTATCCCGGCCCCGGGCTGCTGCCGGGCATGGGCCGGGCCTTCTATGTGACACTGGCCGCGCGCCTGTAGCGATGATCAGAACTTCGGGCAGGGCACGATCTTGTGCTTGCGGGCCTTGGCCTTGCGCGGCCATTCGTAGGTGAGGCTCACTTCATGCGCACCTCCGCTGGACAGATCGAGCCAGCTGATGGTGATGTCGTAGCTGTAAACGATGCGCAGCTGCAGCGGGGTCTCGTAGCCGGCCATGAGCACCACGGCGTCGTTGTTGGGATAGCCCGGCGCATAGGCCTTCAGCCCTGGGATGCCGCGATACCAGATGCCCGCCAGCAGTTTGTCATGGTCCACGTAGAAGCCCACGTCGAATTGGTCCCATTTGCCCTGGTCCTTGTAGTGCGTGGCGAAGGTGCCCACCGGGTTGCTGTGGATCATCCGCTGGCCATCGAGCGGGAAACGATAACCGGTATGCACGCTCGTGCGCATGGGAAGCCGGGCATCCCCGGTGAGGAACAGCGACTGCTGTGGACGGTTCAGGTGGTTCACGCTGAAGCCCGCCCAGAAGCGCTCGTTATAGTAGAGGCCACCGGCGCTCAGGTCCATGTAGCTCACCTGCTGCACGAAGCCGCTCTCGATGCTCGTGGCCGCGTTGTCACGGATCACCTGGTCAGCGAAAAGGAAACTGTTGGGGTCGTAGCTGCGGTTCGTCCATGCGGCCCGCACCCCGCCGCGGAACGCGCTCTTCCTATTGATCCGGGCTTCGTAGCTGTAGGCCGCGGCCACCTGCGTGAACGCCAACCCGTTCGCGCCGGCCACATCCCGCATGGCCATCACCCCGAAGCCGCTGTTGAGCTTCTGTGACCGGTGCTCGTAGCTGGCCGTATAGGTCTGGAAGGCGTTCACCACCGCACTGGGCCACTGGTTGCGGTAGTTCATGGCGATGCGGTCCTGGTATGTGTTGCCCGTCAACGCCGGGTTCAGGTACATGGGCGCCGCGAAGAACTGCGACAGCTGCGGGTCCTGCGCCAGCAGAGCGGCCGGTGCGAGCGCGAGAACAAGGGGTAGGCTTAGCTTCATGCGCTTCGGCTATCGGAACAGGGTGATGTCGCCCACGAGCTGTCGCTCCTTGCCATCCACGAAGCGCAGCCAGACCTGGTACACGTACACATCCTGCGGGCTCAGCTGGCCGCGGTAGTATCCGTCCCAGCCGCGGTGGATGTCGAGGCTTTCGAAGATCAGTTCGCCCCAGCGGTTGTAGATGCGCATGCGGAAGTCCTCCACGAAACGGGCGAACGGGTAGAACACGTCGTTGCTGAGGTCGTTCGGGTCGTAGCCGCCGCCACTGCCGCCGCCGGGGTTCGGGGTGAAGCCCGTGGGGATCACCACGTCATGGTCCGGTGTCACCTCCACCGTCACCCAGGCCGTATCGCTGCAGCCCTGCACGTCCATCACCACCAGTGCCACGGTGAAGAGCCCCACGTCCAGGAACTGGTGCGACACGTCCTGCTGGTCGCTCGTGGTGCCGTCGTCAAAGTCCCAGGCGAAGCTGTTGATCGCACCCGTGCTGCCGTCGGTGAAGTGGATCAGCGCGTTGTCGATGTCGGTGCTCGTGGTGCTTGCGGTGAAGGAGGCCGTGGGCGGTGCATGTGCGATCACCAGGCCTGGGGCCGGCGCCGTGCTGCTGCATCCAAGCGCCGTGGTCACTGTAAGGCTCACCGCGAAGGTGCCCGCTTGGAAGGTGTGCACCGGGGCCGGAGCCGCCGAGGTCTCCCCGTCACCGAAGCTCCACAGGTAGGTGAGGTTGCCGCTCACCAGTGTGTCGGGGAACTGCACGGTCAGGGGGGCGCAGCCCTCGGCGAAGACCGGTGGCAGGGTGAAGATCGGCGGCTCGTCGACCTGGATCGGTAGCACCGCCTGCAGCGCGTTGCCGCATTGGTCGGTGGCCGTGGTCGTGAGCACCATGTCGGCGTTCACCACCACGGTGTGCGGACCGGGACCCGATACACCCAATTGCGGCCAGGACAGCTGGACGGATGAGGGATATCCCATCACCTGCGCCGACACCTGCACCGTGTCGCCCGGGCAAACCGTTCCCGCCCCGGTGGTGATCAGCTGCGCGTTGTTCAGGTCAAGCACGGTCACCGGCAGGGTCACCGTGGGTCCACTGCATCCGTTCGCGTCCACCACGGTCACCACCACGTTCTGCGAGGTGCTGAAGGCATGCGTGAGCTGGGTGCCCGTGCCGATGCCGCTCCAGCTGACGAGCAGATTGCCCGTTCCGCCGAAGGCCTGAGCGGTGAGCGGCACCGGAACGTTCACGCACACGGTGTCCGGCGCTTGGGCGCTCAGCTGGATCGGTGGCGGTGCGCTCAACTGTGCGCTCACCTGCACGGTGCAGCCGTTGGCATCGGTGGCGGTGACCCCGAAGGTGCCCGCGCCCAGACCGCCGGCCGTGGGACCCACCTGGTTCCCCGCGGCCGCGTCCCATTGGTAGGTGTAGCCCGGCGTGCCACCCGAGGCGCTCACCGTGGCCCATCCGTTGGCACCGCCCGCGCACAAGGGCCCACCGCTCTGGGTCAGGGTGGCCTGCAAGGCTGTCGGTTCACCGATCGTGACGCTCATCGTCGTGTCGCAGCCCAGGACATCGGTCACCACGACCGCATAGGTGCCGGCGACAAGCCCCGTTGCCGGGTTGTTGCCCTGTGCTGCGGGATCGTTCCATAGGTAGCTGAAGCTCGTGTCGTTCGGTGTGAAGAGCGCCGAGCCGTTGGCACCGTCATGGCAGCTGGTGGCCGTGCCGATGATGCCCGCGTTCAGGAAGCTCTTGCTGATGTTCACCACCGCAGTATCGATGTCGGGCGGACAGCCGGGGTTGCCAACCGTGGTGAGGAGGAGCGACACTCCGCCCTGCTGGACCTCCGCCGCGCTGGGCATGTAGGTGGCCGTCAGCCCGTTGTTCAGCCAGGTGCCCGTGCCACCGCTCCATGTTCCTCCCGTGGCGTTCGTCACCGTGCCGGTCAGGGTCACCGGCAGCTCGTTCAGGCAGCCCACCACATCGGTACCCGCGTTGGCGACGTTGGGCTGGGCGGTGGCGTTCACCGTGGCGGTACCGCTCACCGGAGCGCACCCGTTGGCATCGGTGATGATCACGGTGTAGGTGCCGGCGCTCACGTTCACCGACGGCGTGGTAGCGCCCTGGCTCCAGGCATAGGTGTACGGCGCCGTACCTCCGTTCACGGTGGCGCTGATGCTGCCTCCGCCCAGACCGGCGCACGGTTCATCCAACACGCTCAGCGCGCCGAGGACGAGCGCGTCCGGCTGACCGATGGTGACGCTCAGCGTCGTGTCGCAGCCCGTCGCATCCGTCACCGTGATCCCATAGGTGCCTGCGGGCAGACCGCTCACCTGCGGTGTGGTGGGCGCACCGGGGGCGTTCCACACGAAGCTCATGCCTGGCAGCACCGGTTGGAAGGAAGCGGTACCCGTGGCCGTGGCGTTGCACAAGGCGTCCCCTCCCGCCACGCTGGCGTTGAGCAGGTCGTCGCTCAGCACCACATGCACGGTGTCCACATCGGCCGCGCACAGCGGATTCCCGGTGGTGGTGAGCATCAGGTCCACACTGCCTGCGGCCAGTTCCGCGGCGGTGGGCTGGTAGGTCACGCTCAGGCCCGTTCCACCGAAGGTGCCCAGACCTCCGCTCCAGACGCCGCCCGTGGCGTTGGTCACCGAACCGGTGAGCGCGATCGGCAGCGCGTCCAGGCAGCCCAGCAGATCGGGGCCCGCATCGGCCTGGTTGGGTTGCGCCTGCGCGTTCACCACCGCTGCGGTGGGCTGTGAGACGCACCCGTTGGCGTCGGTGACCGTGATGGAATACGTACCGGCGCCCACCTGGATCGACGGCGTGGTGTCCGGCAGGCTGGCCCACGTATACTGAAAGGGGCCTGTTCCGGCGGTGACGCTCACGGCCACTTGTCCGTCCTGGGTGCCCGCACAGCTCTCGTCCACCACGTCCATCGTGATGGCCATTCCGGGCAGCACCGTGATCGCGTACACATAGGTCTGAACCGCTGGGATCGGACAAGCGCCGTCGTTCACCTGCACGATGAAGGGGAAGAAGCCCGACGTACCGGGCTGTCCGTTCCAACAAACGGTGCAGGTGATCGGGTTGGTTCCCGTGTAGGTGAAGGTGGCCCCAGGCAGGTTCTGCTGCAGGTTGGTGGTGGCCTCAAGGACGTTCGCCGCGTTGATGTCGGTGATGGCGAACGTCATGCAGAACGACCCGGATTCGCACACCTCCACACTGTTGGGACCGGTTTGTACAGCAGCCCCGGAGAACCCGTTGATGCTGCCTGTGGCCGGGTCCGGCGGCACGTTCATGCAGGGATAGGCGATGAACTGCATGTCACGCATCACCGTGCCGATCAGGTTGCCCAGCGAGTCCCATTCGCTCACTTCCACCACCACCACCCAATTGCCGGCGAGCATCGGCGTGAAGCTGAGCAGACCCGTCACCGGATCGATCGTGAGCCCGCTGATCGGTTGGTTCCCGGAGTACGGGGCGATGTAGGCGATCGGCTGGCCGAACTCATCCAGCGCGTCCACGAGCGCGTAGCTGAGGGAGTCCCCGTCCGGGTCGTAACCGCCGTAGCTGTAGGTCACCGGGTAGTTGAGGCAGACGTAGGGGCTGGCGATGTTGGTGAGCACCGGGCTGTTGTCGCAGGCGTCCACCGTGTTGTCCAGGGTGGTGGCGATGTACATCGCCTCATCGTCCGGGTCCACGAGGTTGGCCACCGCTGCGTTGCGGTTGCGGCCGATCCAGCTCATCGTCCAGTGGTCACATGGCGGCAGCGTCACCACCGTGGTGTAGGTGTACTGCTCGATGCCCGGGAGCGTCCCTCCGTTGCAGGTACTGTTCGGCAACTGAAGGTCGCAGAGCTGCGAGAGCTCCACCGGGTTGGGCGTGTCCAGCGTGACGGTGAAGTCGCCGCAGGGACTGTTGAAGGCCAGGTCCACCTCATTGTCGAGCTGCACCCCGAAGCAATCCCGATAGATGATGAGGGTCACCTCGTACTGGTTGTTGCCCAGGCACTCGTAGAAGATCTCGCCACCGCTGATGTGCGTGGCGGCCACCGGTGAGGCTGCGGCCAGCATGGTCGCCAAAAGGGCGGCCCGTGCCTGCTGTGCCCGCATGTGACCGTGTCGTGTTCCTTCCATCGTGGCCGCTGTTCTGCTCATCCGGTCCTACGCGGACCTGCGCGGTTGGATACAGCGATTCGACCGGTCAGCTATTTCCATCGACGAACGACTCTGATGCCAGGCAGGGATCAGGTCGGCTCCGACATATGGTTATCGCTCCATGTTGCGCATCCTTCTCCTTTCGCTGCTGTGGATCCACGGGCTCATCCACCTCCTGGGGCTGGCGAAGGACTTCGGGTGGGCCGAGGTCAACGCCCTTCGATGACCCATCGGACGGCCGATGGGGCTGCTCTGGGCGCTCGTTGCCCTGCTTTTCCTGATCGCGACCTGGGCCATGCTGGGCCGAAGCGACCGGTGGTGGATACCCGCGCTGGCCGGCGTGGTGCTGTCGCAGGTGCTCATCGTGCTCCACTGGCAGGACGCCCGCATCGGAACCCTCGCCAACATCCTCCTGCTCGTGGTCATCGCGCTGGTCGCGGTGGTCCATCGCTTCCGGCAGACATATCATCAGGACGCTCTTGAGGTGCTCCAGGTGGCCATGGCCAGATCAGCCCATATCCTGGAGCAGGAGGACCTTGTATCACTGCCCGCACCGGTCCAGCGCTTTCTGAGGAAAGGCGGGCATGTCGGCCGACCGGTGCCGCGCAGCCTCAACATGGAGTTCACCGGCGACATCCGCAGCAAGCACGGGCCGTGGATGCCTTTTCGCACGGAACAGTTCAATACGTTCGATCCGCCGGCCCGGCTGTTCTGGATGAACGCCACGATGAAGGCGCTGCCCACCAAAGGGTATCACCGCCTTCGCGATGGGCACGCCAGCATGCGCATCAAGGTTCTCGGCCTGCTACCGGTGATCGAGACCCACGGTCCGGAGCTGGACACTGCAGAACTGGTCACCTGGTTCAACGACCTGTGCCTGTTCGCCCCCGCGCGCCTCGCGGATCCCACCACCACCTGGCATCCGGTGGATGACCGAAGTGCGATGGCCATGGTCGAACACAACGGCATCCGGATCTCGGCCACCTTGCTGTTCGACGACCAGGACCGGTTGGTGGACTTCGTCCGCGACGACCGTTACTACCTGGGCCCGGATGGACGCTCCGAACGGCGCAGGTTCCACACGCCGGTCAGCGGACGATCCGAAGCTGGTGGTCTCGGCTTCCCGGCCGACGGTGAGGTGTTGTTCGTGCTGGATGATGGCCCGTTCACGTACATCCGGCTGCACACCGAAGCGGTGGCCTACGATGTGGTGGAGTAGGGCCGCGCCTCAGCGTTGTACAGCCAAGCGGACCACTTTGGTGCGTCCGCCACTCACCGCCCGGACCAGATAGATCCCCGGCGACCAGTCCGCGACGTTAACCTCCGTGTGTTGTCCGGCGGAGACCAGTTCAGCCACGGCACGGCCATTGGTCCCATGGACGCTCACATGCCATGAAGTGCCGGCAGGGAGCTTCAAGGTGGTCCGGTCCGTGGCGGGGTTCGGAGCGATGGTCATACCCTGCGAAGGGTCATCCTTTGGTTCCAACGAGGTGTAACCGGCCCCGTCGGCCTTGGCGAGGAAGATATCCGTCAGCGATCCACCACCCAGGGTGTCCGTCGTGTAGCCGATCACGACGACACCACCGTCGTCCGTGCGGTCGAGAGCGTTCGCTTGGCAGATCAGCCCGCGTTCCACCGTGCGCTCCCACAGCAGGGTGCCGGCCGCATCGGTGCGGAAGAGGTACATGGCCACCTGTCCGGGTTGTTGCGCTGCCGTGCGGCCGGCTCCAATGAACCCGCCATCATCCATCGCCTGAACGCCATTCGCCATCTCATCCCATGCCGTCACCCATTCCTGCCGCCACAGTTCATTGCCTTGGGCGTCCGTGCGAAGCAGCACAAGGTCGCGGTCGGGGTAGCCGTTGCCACCCGCAAGGAGGAAGCCGCCATCGTTGGTGAGGGCAAGTCCATGCGTCTCGTCGGCACCCCCGAACACGTAGCGGCGGGTCCACAGGGTGTCACCCTGGGCATTGCAGCGCACCAGCACCGGGTCGCCGTTGACGTCGCCGACCTGGAAGCTGTTCAGCACCATGGCGTAGCCGCCATCGTTCGTGGCCACCAGGTTCCAGGCGACCTCGCTGGCGGCCAGGTCGATCGTGCGCGCCCACTGCAGACCGCCCGTGGCGTCCACGTGCAGCAGCAGGGCATCCTCCGCCACGCCGGTGCCCTCAGTAAAGCCGCACACCGTGAAGCCACCGTTCGCCGTTTCCACCACATTGTAGGCGATGTCGCGGCCAAGTGCGCCGGGATAGTGCCCGGTCCAGGTCATGTTGCCCAGGGCATCGGTGCGGATCAACGTCAGGCTGTCCGTGCCGAAGCCCCCGAACATGCCGCAGAGCACGTAACCGCCGTCAGCGGTCTGCCGCCCGCCATACCCCATGTCGAGGTTGACCCCGCCGTAGGTGCGGCTCCAGAGCTCATTGCCTATGGCGTCCGTGCGTATCAACAGCATGTCCGCGCTGCCTGCCGTGTTGTTCCAGGTTGCCCCGAAGAGGGCGTAACCACCATCGTTGGTCTGTTGCACCTGGAACCCGATATCGGCCTCCGGTCCTCCATAGGTGTGCTCGAAGGTGATCTGGGCCGCCAGTGCGGTGGGTAGTAAGGCGACGGCAAGCGGAAGGGTCGGTGTTCGCATGGGCCGAAGTTCGGCGGTGGAAGCGGAGATCGCAGCGGTGGATCGTGTCCGCGCTGTTCTGATCCGTACGGGCGTGACCAAACGCTACGGGCCTCCGGTCGTGCGCTCCGCTCATATGGCGTCCGCCACCATCACGCTCCGCCTTGGCTCAGTTCCGGCTGTTCGTGGACCCATTGCTTGCGGGCGGTGTCGCCCTGATCCCAGTGGATCACCAGAGCCTGCTCATGAGGGTGGCGGCCAGCGTGCTGGAGACGCAGGCACTCTGCTGTTCGACGTTGCGCACAGGACCGATCGTGCTTCCCGTGCCGATGCACGAAGCGGACGTACCGCTGCTGTCGCCCTTACTTTGGTCGGCATGCTCGTGCTGCTTTCGCCCGCCAAGGACCTCGCCAGGGAAACACCTGTCATCAACGGTGCCACGCAACCCGCTCTGCTGGACCGTGCCGTGCCCTTGGTGCGCAAGCTGCGCGCCCTGAGCGCGAAGAAGCTCGCCGAGCTGATGGACCTGAGCCTGCCGCTGGGCGAGCTGAACCGCCAGCGATACGAACGGTGGTGCACACCCTTCACGCCCTCGAACGCGCGGCCGGCCGTGTTCACTTTCAACGGCGAGGTGTACCGCGGCCTCGATGCGCGTACGTTGAGCAGCGATGACCTGCGCTTCGCGCAGCATCACCTTCGCATCCTCAGCGGCCTCTACGGCGTGCTGCGCCCGCTCGATCTGATCCAGGATTACCGGCTGATGATGGGCACGCCCTTCGGTCTCGGCAAGGCGAAGGACCTCTATGCCTATTGGGGCGACCGCATCGCTGACGTGCTCAAGGCCGATCTGAGGAGGTCAGGAACGGATGTGGTGGTCAACCTCGCATCAGGCGAGTACACCAAGGCCGCGCTACTGCCGAAGCTCGGCGCGCAGGTGGTCACGCCGGAGTTCAAGGACAAGGTGGGCGGCGTGTACAAGCCCTTGCAGGTGTACGTGAAGCACCAGCGCGGGGCCATGGCACGCTTCATCATCCAGCGCCGTCTGCTCGATGCAGAGGGTATCAAGGGCTGCGATGCGAACGGCTATCGCTACTCAGATGAAGAGAGCACCGATGCGAAGTGGGTCTTCCTGCGCGACAAGCGGCCGCCGTTGGTGACGAAGAAGCTCGCGGGCGGCCGGGTACGCTAACGTGGAGCGTGCACCGGGGCTTCGACGCGGAGCAGTTAATGCCCTGTCCATGAGCTCCCTGCGCTGCTCCGGCGTCGCGATCGTCGCCCATGTTGTTGTGGGGAACGCTACTTCCCAGAATGCGGATGTGCAGGTCCTGCGCCTCCTCCGGTGTTGGAAGCACGCCTTCGTCGCCGGCTGGTCGCTGCTGTGGACACCGCACACCTGTGATCTCCTGGTCCGCGGCACTGGCATGCGCCGGTTGTCCAGTGATGGCCCCGCCCCGGGTATTGCCGTGCGATAGGCATGCTGATGTCTCTTCCCTGGCTTTCGCCCATCAAGGTCCCACGCGTGAGGTCAAGCATGGGGTGTGCCGCGCGCGGGCGGTCCAGTGCGAAGCGCAGGTTGGCGGCACCGCGTTCCCAGTTCATCCGCCGCACCACCTGGGCCACGACGGTCAAGGGCAGGGGCTCATCGGTGGGCCGTTCGTGCTGTGTGCTCACCACGCACCGGCCAGCGTGGGCGAGTGTTTCGGCCAGGTGGCTGTGGGACAGATAGGAGCCGGGGCGGTTCTCGGTCCATCCATGGTTGAAGAAGATGATCGGCCTCCCCTCTGCGAAAGGGTCGTCCAGGTGGATCTTCAGCAGGCCGAAGTCGCCGAGCGGGTATGCCTACAGGGTGCTGGGCCCGATGTCGCGCCGCATGTCGGCGGTGGCGGGCCGGTTGATCAGGGGCGCGAAACCCGCCATGGTGCTGTCGTAGCCCGCGAGGCCGGTCTTATCATGGCAGAACTCCGGATCAGGTGTGAACCAAGCGCCCAGCGCGGCGGCATCGTGGGCGTTGATGGCGGAGAAGAGGGCGCTGTCGAGGCCGGAGATGAGGACCTCCGGAGCAGAGACCTGAGCGATGGTCGCGGTGAGAACACCGCTGATCAAGAGGAATGAGGCGGCACCGATCACGGCCAGAGAGGAAATGAGCGTCGGTTCGTGCCCGCCCCGTCCATCTTCGCCGATCGAACACGCTTGATCGGTGATGGGTTCCTCCTGCACACGATCCGCCCGTCCGCCCAGGGCCGCCCAACCCTTCCGCCTCCCTAACTTCGTGCCCCTCAAGCGAAAGCGGGATGTTCGAGAACCTCAGTGACAAGTTGGAGAGGGCCTTCAAGGTCCTCAAGGGCCAGGGCCAGATCAGCGAGATCAACGTGGCGGAGACCGTGAAGGAGATCCGCCGGGCGCTGCTCGATGCCGACGTGAACTACAAGACCGCCAAGGATTTCACCGACCGGGTGAAGGCCAAGGCGTTGGGCCAGAACGTGCTCACCGCGGTGAGCCCCGGCCAGTTGCTCACCAAGATCACCCACGACGAGCTGGCCGAGCTGATGGGCGGGCAGAGCGCCGGCATGAACATGGGCGGCAACCCCACGGTGGTGCTCATGAGCGGTCTGCAGGGCTCCGGCAAGACCACCTTCAGCGGCAAGCTCGCCAACCACATCCGCAAGAAGGGCAAGCGCCCCCTGCTGGTGGCGTGCGACGTGTACCGCCCTGCGGCCATCGACCAGTTGGAGACCTTGGGCAAACAGCTCGACATCCCCGTTTACAGCGAACGGGCCAACAACGACCCGGTGGCCATCGCGCAGAACGCCATCGCCTACGCCAAGCAGCACGGCTTCACCGCCGTGATCGTGGACACCGCCGGTCGTCTGGCGGTGGATGAGGCCATGATGGACGAGATCACCCGCGTCAAGAAGGCCATCCAGCCGCAGGAGACCCTCTTCGTGGTGGACGCCATGACCGGCCAGGACGCGGTGAACACCGCCAAGGCCTTCAACGACCGCCTCAACATCGACGGCGTGGTGCTCACCAAGCTCGATGGCGATGCCCGCGGCGGTGCGGCCCTCAGCATCCGCAGCGTGGTCGACAAGCCGATCAAGTTCATCGGCACCGGCGAGAAGATGGAGGCGTTGGACGAGTTCCACCCGGACCGCATGGCGGGGCGCATCCTCGGCATGGGCGACGTGGTGAGCCTGGTGGAGCGCGCGCAGGAGCAGTTCGACGAGAAGCAGGCCCGCGAGCTCAGCAAGAAGATCGCGAAGGACCAGTTCGGCTTCGACGATTTCCTGGAACAGATCGGCCAGATCAAGAAGATGGGGAACATGAAGGACCTCATGGGCATGATCCCCGGCGTGGGCAAGGCGCTCAAGAACATCGACATCCCCGACGACGCGTTCAAGGGCATCGAGGCCATCATCAAAAGCATGACGCCGGAGGAGCGCCGCAACCCCGCCCTCATCAATGGCAGCCGGCGTGCGCGCCTGGCCATGGGCAGCGGCCGCGGCATCGAGGAGGTCAACAAACTGATGAAGCAGTTCGAGGAGACCCGGAAGGTGATGAAGATGATGGGCGACAAGACCAAGATGAAGGCGATGATGCAGCAGATGCAACAGATGCAGGGGATGAGGCGCTAGGGGCGACGTTCACGTCGCCCTGCCGCCGTTGGATGGTTGGGTTTGAGCAGATGATGTGAGAAGTGGATGATCGGCGATGTCGGTCCGGTGAGATCCCCTGTTCTGGTTCAAGCAGTTGCCGTACTGGTCATCCTGTGCCTTCCCCTCGGGCTGTTCTTCGCGTGGGGGAAGGTGAACAACGAGATCAGCTACAAGTACGAAGCGCAAGGGCCGGACTTTCAGGAGAAGTCCGCGTTCGGCAGCTGGACTGAGAATTTCCGGCGCATCATGGACAACATCGAGTTCCATCGGAAGGTGGCGCAACGACTCCGGATCACCTCCATGGGGCCCAAGGCCGTGGAGCGCACCATGGCCGATGCACGGATCACCGATATCGAAGATGGCTTCCAGTATTTCTCGGCCCTGGATGACGGATGCACCTGCATCGTGACCCACGACCGCCGGGACTGGGCCTTCGCCGGGACCGAGGTCCTGACCCCGGAGAACTTTCTGCTGAAGCACGTGGTGGTGCGGAAGTAGCGCACCTTCGCCCCATGGCCGGTACCACCGATCCCCTTGAACAGCTGAAGTACCCCATCGGTCGCTTCGTGCGTGGCACCAAGGCCTCCACGCCGGAACGCCGCCGGGAGCTGATCGCCCGCATCGAGCGGTTCCCGGTCGACCTGGAGGCTGTGCTGCAGGGCTTGTCCGATGCGGATATGGACACGCCCTACCGTCCGGGTGGATGGACCGTGCGCCAGCTGGTGCACCACCTGGCCGACAGCCACGGCCAGAGCCTGCACCGGTTCAAACTGGCCTTGACCGAGGATCGCCCGACCATCAAGCCGTACCTCCAGGCGCTCTGGGCCGAACAGGCGGATGCCCGCACCATGCCCCTTGAGCCCTCGCTGGCCATCATCCGCGGTTCACATGCCCGTTGGGCCGTGGTGTTGCGGGCCATGACCGATGCGGAATGGGAACGTTGCTTCATCCATCCCGAGCAGCAGCGCGAGATCAGCCTGGCGGAAGCGTTGGAACTGTATGCCTGGCACAGCGCCCATCACCTGGCGCACATCGCCGGTTCCCCGGAACGAGCGGCCCGACCGGCCTGAGCAGGATCTCCGGAAGTGCGTGGTCACCGCGTGGCGCGTGGTCGACGGACGTCCCTTGTCCGGATCTGGACGGATCCCTTTTCACCCAAGGGCACCGGGCGGGCAGGCGTTGCGTCGGTGGCGGTGCTGAGCGTTCGTCCAGGTGTCCAAGGCGTTCGTCGATGCGGAAACCCCGCGGGTCGAACGGCCGTACGAAGCGCGCCAACGAACCGCCATGCGTGTGCTCAGCCTTCCCCTGTTCCTCGTCACGTTCTCTGTGGGCGCACAGACCGGCCCCGGAGGGGTGGGCTCCAGCGCCACGAACGTGCTGTGGCTCCGGGCCGATGCCGGCGTCACCCACAGCAGCGGCGCGGTGAGCCAGTGGAACGACCAGAGCGGCAACGCCAACCATGCGGCACTGCCCGGAACCATTCCCACCGCCACGCCCGCCTATGTCACCGCTTCGGTGAACGGCTACCCTTCGCTGGACTTCGACGGCATCGACGACCAGTTGTGGGTGAACGACCATGGCAGCATCGACCTCACGGCGTGGCACTTCTTCATCGTGGTGACCGCCGACCTGTTGAAGGACCATAATGCCTGGATGGCGAAAGGGAACGATTCCGAAGAGAACTACGAGATGCTGAGCTATGTGGACGGCAACATCCATACCCCGACCCACTACACCGATGGCACCCGAACACACCCCAGTTCGACGGGAGGGCAGGTGACCACCACCAGCTTCGATGTCTTCGAGTACAGCTACAACACCTCCGTGGGACGCGATGTGTACAAGAACGCAGGCAGCATCATCACCGATAACGAGAGCAAGACGCCGCAAAGGAACAACCACCCGTTGTTCATCGGAAACGAACGCAGCACCACCGGCCGCGTGGTGAACGGCGACATCGCCGAGGTGATCGCATATAACGCCCGTCTGAACGCCACCCAGCGGTTGATCGTGAACAACTACCTGGCGGCCAAGTACGCCCGTACCCTGACCACCGGCGACATCTACAACGAGGATGATGCCGGTGCCGGCAACTTCGATCATGATGTGGCCGGCATCGGCCGCACCAGCAGCACGGACCTCCACACGGCCGGCCGGGGCAGCGGGGTGGTGCTCATCAGCAAAGCCGCGCACAGCGGTCTGCAGGACAACGAGTTCCTGTTGTGGGGCCATGATGGCGGTGCCCTCGGCACCTGGGGCGTGGGCGACCTGCCCACGGGGGTGCAAGGCCGCTGGCAGCGTGTCTGGCGCGTGAGCGAGGTGAACGGGAGCGGCAGCGGTGTGAACGTCGGGGACGTGGACATGAGCTTCGACCTGAACGGTCTCGGGACGGTGACCGCCTCGCACCTTCGACTCCTGGTGGACACCGACGGCGACGGCCTGTTCGCTGATGAAACACCCATCAACGGGGCGATCAGCGATGGGGGCGGGATGTACCGCTTCGCCGGGGTGAGCGCCCTGCAGAACAACCGGCGCTTCACGCTGGGCACCACGAACATCATCAGTACGCCGCTGCCGGTGGAACTGCTGCACTTCACCGCGGAGCCGACCGGCCCCACGAGCGTGCGCCTATCCTGGGCCACCGCCTCGGAGCAGGACAACGCCGGATTCACAGTGGAGCGCAGCACCGAACTGGAGGACTGGATCGCGGTGGCCCACGTGACCGGGGCGGACGATGCGCAAACAACGATGAGCTATGAGGCTCTCGACGTCCAAGCGCCGCCAGCCATGCTGTACTACCGCTTGCGTCAGATCGACCTGGATGGATCCACCACCCTGAGCGCGCTGGTGCCCGTGGACCTGCGCGGTCAGCAGGACATCGTGCTGGTGCCGAACCCGACGGACGGCCCGGTGGACCTGGTGCTGTCCCCGGGCAGCGCGCCCGTGCTGGGGCTGGATCTGGTGGACGGGAGCGGCCGTGTCCTGCCATTGCCGGTGACACCGAACGGTACGGACCGCTGGCGCTTCGACGCCACCGCACTGGCCCCCGGGGCTTACGTCCTGCGCGTGCACCAGGCCGGTGATGAACCGACCCGACAGCTACGCATGCTGCGCTGACCATACTGCACCATCGCTCCAATGCATCCATCCATGCGCGCCCTGACCCTGCCCGTGCTCTTCATCGCGACACTCCTTGCCGCCCAGACCGGCCCGGGTGGCGTGGGCAGCAGCGCCACCAATGTCATCTGGTTGAGCGCGGACCAGGGTGTTTACAACAATGCAGGGACGACCTTTGCCGGGAACGGCGACAACGTGCGGCAGTGGAACGACCGCTCGGGCAACGCCCGTCATGCCGGTGAGGCCAACGTGGCCAACCGGCCCAATCTGGCCACCGCTGTGCTGAACGGGAGGCCGGTGGTGCGGTTTACCGCGGCCAACAATGACCGGCTCATCTCCACCGGCCTCACCACCGCCGACCAGGCCTCCGCCTGGGTGGTGACCCGGTACACCTCATTGCCTTCACCCAATCCCGGCCTGTTGCAGGGCGCCGCTTCCGGCAACGCACTTGCTGCGGATGCCGCCCTGAAGAACCTGGGGATGTGGGTGAGCTCCTCCAACACGAGGCCCTGGGGCCGGGGCATTCGTTCAGACGGGACCATGCTGGAGATCTCCCAGACCACCAACACCAGTGCCGGCACGTTCTACATCCTCAACAACAACTACGGCGCCAGCCAGATCCAGCAGTACATCAACAACAGTGCAGCGGGTTCGGTGGCCACGAACGGAACCCTGCGCTCCTGGACGGATCTCTGCGTGGGCATGCAGGCCGGTAGCGAAGGATGGAACGGGGACATCGCCGAGGTGATCCTCTTCAACACCGCCCTGAACGCCACCCAGCGCCTCGTGGTGGCCAACTACCTGGCCGCCAAGTACGGGCTCACGCTGGGCACCGGCGACCTCTACACGCAGGACAACCCGGGAGCGGGCAACCACGACCATGACGTGGCCGGCATCGGCCGCACGAGCAGCAGCGATATGCACACCGCCGCTCGCGGAAGTGGCCATGTGCTCGTCAGCAAGGCTGCTCACAGTGGCCTGCAGGACAATGAGTTCCTGTTGTGGGGTCACGATGGCGGCGCCTTGGGCACCTGGGGCGTGGGCGACCTGCCCTCGGGCGTGCAGGGCCGCTGGCAGCGTGTATGGCGCGTGAGCGAGGTGAATGCGAGCGGAAGCAGTGTGAACGTGGGGGACGTGGACATGAGCTTCGATCTCAGCGATCTGGGCGCAGTGACCGCCTCGCACTTGCGCCTGCTGGTGGACACCGACAATGATGGCCTGTTCGCCGACGAAACGCCCATCAGCGGTGCGGTCAACGACGGGGGAGGGATGTACCGCTTCGCGGCGGTGAGCGCTTTGCAGAACGGACGACGGTTCACCTTGGGCACCTCCAACCTGTCCAGCACCCCGTTGCCCGTTGAACTGCTCCACTTCACCGCGGATCCCGCCGGTCCCGCAAGCGTCCGCCTCAGCTGGGCCACCGCCAGCGAGCACAACAACGCCGGCTTCACCGTGGAGCGGAGCAAGGACCTCCACACATGGACCACAGTGGCCCACGTGACCGGCGCTGGTGATGCGCAGACCACGCTCAACTACGATGCGATGGACCACCAGGCCCCACCAGCACTGCTCTACTACCGCCTGCGCCAGATCGACCTGGACGGCAGTTCCCTCCTCAGCGCAACGGTGTCGGTGGACCTGCGCCACAGCGCGATCGCCGTGCTGGTGCCCAATCCGGCGGACGGTCCGGTGGACCTCGTGCTGGCCCCGGGTGCCGCTCCCGTGCTGGGGCTGGACCTGGTGGACGGCAGCGGTCGCGTGCTGCCGCTGGCACCGATGCCGAACGGGAATGACCGCTGGCGCTTCGATGTCTCCATGCTGGCGCCGGGTGCCTATGTGGTCCGTGTACACCAGGCCGGTGACAAGCCGCCCGGGCAGCTACGCCTTCTTCGATAGCCTCCTTGACGGCCAGCCATGGCGTTCCGGCGATCTGCTGGATCTCGTACCCTTGTGGCATGTCGGAGGTGATGGCCCATCAGTTGCTCGACGGTCGGAGGTGCAGCGAGGCCCTGCGCGCCCGCATCGCTGAAGAAGCCGCGGCCGTCAAGGCACGGCGAGGACGCTCACCCCATCTGGCCGCCGTGCTGGTGGGCCATGATGGCGCCAGCCGCACCTATGTGGAAAGCAAGGTGAAGGCCTGCGAGGAGGTGGGTTTCCGAAGCACACTGATCGCCCTGCCCGAGACCATCACCGAGGAGGACCTGCTGCACCGCGTGAAGCAGCTCAACAAGGACAAGGAGCTCGATGGCTTCATCGTGCAGCTGCCCCTTCCCGCGCACATCGATGCGGACAAGGTGACCCTGGCGATCGATCCGGACAAGGATGTCGACGGCTTCCACCCGGAGAACCTCGGCCGCATGGTGCTCGGTCAGCCCGGCTTTCTGCCGGCCACGCCCAGCGGCATCGTGGAGCTCCTGCGCCACTATCACATCGAGACCGCCGGACGACATTGCGTGGTGATCGGCCGCAGCCATATCGTGGGTACGCCCATGAGCATCCTCATGAGCCGCAACGCCTACCCCGGCAACTGTACGGTCACCCTGGCCCACAGCCGCACCAAGGACCTTGCCTCCATCACCCGACAGGCCGACATCCTCATCGTCGCCATCGGCAAGCCCGGGTTCGTCACCCCCGACATGGTGAAGGAGGGCGCCGTCGTGGTCGACGTCGGCATCCATCGCATCCCCGATGCCTCCCGGAAGAGCGGCTTCCGCTTGGTGGGCGATGTCGACTACAATGCGGTGGCGCCCCGCTGTTCATGGATCGCCCCAGTGCCCGGTGGCGTGGGGCCCATGACCATCACCAGCCTGCTGCTGAACACGCTGAAGGCCTGCTGAACCGCTGCACGGGATCCCGGGTAGCACTTGGCCGTTCGGCCGGATGGTCCTGCGTGGTGTACGCTGTAGCGCTCCCGCCTAACCGTCTTCCGGTCCCGGGCGGTCAACCGACCTGAAGCGAGCTGCGGAACGCGGCCATCTTCAAGGCGGCCACCGCTCCGTCCACCCCCTTGTTGCCGTGGCGGCCACCGCTGCGGTCCCGCGCCTGCTGCAGATCGTCGTCCGTCAGCACGCAGAAGATCACCGGGACACCAGTGCGCAGGTTCACGTCCATGATGCCCTGCGCGGTGGCCTGGCACACGTAATCGAAATGGGGGGTCTCGCCGCGCACGATGCTGCCGATGGCGATCACCGCATCCGGGCTGTGCGCCTCGATCGCCAGCTGCGTCCCGAGTGCCAGCTCATAGCTGCCGGGCACCCAGTGCTCGATCACTTCCGCGGGATCGGTGCCGTGGACGAGCAGGGTCTGCCGTGCTCCCTGCCGCAGGGCCTCGGTGATCTCCCGGTTCCACTCGCTCACCACCAGCACGAAACGACGACCGGCGCCCGTGGGGACGCCGGCAGGGTCGTAGGTGCTGAGGTGATGCTGCGCGGTGGCCATGCTCAGCCGGCCATGGACTCCGCGCGGGCCGCGTACTTCTTGGCCGTGTTCGCGTCCGGGCTGGTGGGGAAGTCGTTCGCCACACGGCGGAACGCCTTGGCGGCCTTCTTCCAGTCACCGGCCTGCTGGTACAGGATCCCGGCCTTCATCAGGTACATCGGCGTGGTGAAGTCGTTCGTGGTGATGGACGCGGCTTTCTCGAACTGTTTCATCGCATCCTGGTCCCGACCCAGTTCCACGTAGGCATCGCCGATGCCGCCAGCGGCCATCGCCTTCAGCACCACGTCCTCCACATCGGCCTCCTCATAGTAGGACACGGCCGTCTCGTACTCGCCCTTCTGCAGGTAGCAGGTGCCCAGGTAGAACCGCGCCAGGTCGCCGGCCGGCGTGTTGCCGTACTCGTCGGCGATGTACTGGAACCCGAAGTAGTTGCCGTCGCCATTGATGGCCTTGTCCAGCGAGTCGATCTCGAAGTAGTACTGCGCCTTCCAGATCAGGTCGTTGGCCTCCTTGGCCCGCGGTTCGGCATACAGCTTCCGGTAGCCGAGCAGGGCGCCCACCACCACGAGCAAACCCACCACCCCGTAGGTGACGGCCTGCTTGTTCTTTTCCAGGAAAAGCTCCGCACGGGAGTAAGCCTGGCCCAGGTCGATGTCGGCCTGTTCCTGCTCCGGTTTCGTGGTCTTGGTGGACATGATGGGTCGGGCAAAAGCGGCGCGAAGATAAGGTTCCCGGCGGAAGTGGGCACCGGGCCTCACCCGGGACCGTCCCGCCGGGGCCGATCTACCTTTGGCCCTCCCCATGAAGGTCCGTTTCCGCCGGCTGGCCGTGTTCCAGTTCCGCAACCATGCCGAGGCGGAGCTGCAGCTCGGCCCGGAGATCAACTGCTTCGTGGGGCCGAATGGCACGGGCAAGACCAACCTGCTCGATGCCGTGCACTATCTGGCCCTGTGCAAGAGCTACTTCGACGCCACCGATCAGCACGCCGTGCGCCATGGCGAGGACCAGTTCCTGCTGAAGGGCGTGCTGGAGGAGCCCGACGGCGACGTGGAACTGGCCTGCAGCGTGCGCCGGGAGCACAAGAAGGTGTTCCAGCGCGACCGCAAGGAATACGAGCGCCTCAGCGACCACATCGGCCGCTGGCCGGCGGTGATGATCACCCCCTACGACGGGCAGCTCATCCTGGAGGGCAGCGAGGTGCGCCGCCGCTTCGTGGATGGGCTCATCGCCCAGTTCGATCGCGGCTACCTCGACGCCCTCATGCGGTACAACCGGGCCCTCAAGCACCGGAACGTGCTGCTCAAACGGTTCGCCGAGCAGGGAGGAGGCGCCCAGGCCGCGCTTGAGCCCTGGGACGAGCAGCTGGCCATGCATGCGGCCACCGTGCATCGCGGCCGCCGCGCCTTCCTGACCGAACTCGCCCCTCTGGCCTTGGCTCACTATCAGGGCATCAGCTCGGGACCAGAGACGGTCGGGCTCGAATACCGGTCGCCTCTGGACGACGAGCCCATGGAGGTGCTTTTGCGCGCCCATTGGGAGCGTGACCGCAGTGCCCAGTACACCACCACCGGTGTGCACAAGGACGACCTGCACTTCCTCCTCGATGGTCAGCCGCTCAGGCGTTTCGGCTCCCAAGGCCAGCAGAAGACCTTCCTGATCGCCCTGAAGCTGGCCCAGTTCGACCTCACCGCAGTGCGGACAGGCCGCAAGCCGGTCCTGATGCTGGACGACATCTTCGACAAGATCGACCCCCAGCGCATGCGCCACCTGCTGCGCCTGCTCGGCGGTGGGCGCTTTGGGCAGGTCCTGATCACCGACACGGACGCCGGGCGCCTGCACCAGGCGCTCGACGGCCTCCCGCACGATGTGCGATTCTTCCACCTCGACCATGCGCAGACCATCCGGATGGAGGCCGTCGAACGAGCGGAAGCTCGGTGACGCCCTCGGAGACATGATCAATGCCTACGGCCTGCGTGAGAAGCTCGACGAGCTCGACATCGCCAGCTGGTGGGACGAGGTGGCCGGAGGGCCCATTGCCCGGCATACGACCGCGGTGACCCTGCGTCGCGGTCACCTGCATGTGCGCGTGGACAATGCCCCCCTCCGCCAGGAGCTGGGTTACATGAAGGACCGGCTCGCCGAACTGCTCAATGAACGCAGCGGACGCGTGGTGGTCCGATCGGTCACCATCGGCTGAACCGCGTTCAGTACTGCTCGCGGCTGCTGAAGAAGTAGTGCCCCTCGATCAGCGCGTTCGCATCGCTGTCGCTGCCGTGCACCGCGTTCTTCGCCTTGCTCTCCGCGAAGCGCTTGCGGATGGTGCCCTCTTCGGCCTGCGCCGGATCCGTGGCGCCGATCAGCTTGCGGAAGGCCTCCACCGCGTTGTCCTTCTCCAGGATCGCCGCCATGATGGGGCCACTGGCCATGTAATCCACGAGCTCGCCATAGAACGGACGCTCCTTGTGCACCTCATAGAAGGTGCCCGCCTCGGTGGCGGAAAGGCGCGTGTACTTGAGCGCAACGATCCGGAAGCCGTTGGAGATGATCATGTCGATGATCTTGCCGGAGTGCCCGGCGGCCACAGCCTCGGGCTTGATCATCGTGAACGTGCGGGTGCCTGCCATGGGGGGTGTTGAAAAAGCGGCGCAAAAATAGGCGGTCCGTCCCAACCCCGCCCCATCGGGAACATCCTTCCTTCGTGCGACGTATCACGGCCGTCGCTCCGGGCCCCACCGGCGCCTCATCCCTTCGATCCATGTTCACACGAACGTTCCCCGTTACCCTGCTCGCTGCGGCCTTGTGCGCCTGTGGCGGGCCCGGCGATGAGCAGCGCACCGGTCCGGAGAAGCTGGTCATCGGCGACAGCTCCGCCGCGGCGCCCGCTCCGGCCTCGCTCTACCAGATGCCGACCCCCAACGAGCTCTTCGCCATCGTGAGGCAGATGGCCGGCGAGGGGCAGAAGCGCATGATGAACCCCACCACCAGTGCGGACCGCTATGCGACGCTGGGTGGCCGGGCGTTCAACTTCGGCGTGTACTGCACCGACCTCATCTACGCCAGCTATTTCGACCTGAACGTCGAGGTGGTGCGCTACTACCTCACCGTGAAGAAGCTGGGTGATCAGCTCGGCCTGAGCGCCGCCTTCAGCGAGCAGGACTTCGTGCGCCTGGAACGGAACCTCAGCAAGGGTGACAGCCTGGAGATCATCAGCAACGAAGCCTACTACAAGGCCTATGAGAAGCTGCAGGAGGAGGAAATGGGGCCCACCCTCGCCCTGGTCCTGGCCGGCGGATGGGTGGAGAGCCTGCACCTGGTCATGAAACAGGTGGATGCCTTCGATCCGGCCGACCCCTTGGTGAAGCGCGTGGCCGAACAGAAGTTCAGCCTGGAGCACCTGATCGAGATGATGGATGCTTACAGCACCGACCCCAATGTGGCGCCCATCCGTGAACGGATGATCGCCCTGCGCGACATCTACGACCGCCTCCAGGTGCAGCGCACCACCCATCCGGGCAAGTCCAGCTCCGGCCGGATGGTGCTGGGCGATGACCTCAACGTGCAGCTCACCGCAGAACGGTATGCCGAGCTCCAGATCGCCGTGGAAGCGCTTCGCTCAGATCTCGTCAGCCCCGAAGGAACGGTCTCCGCCCAACCCAATCTGTGATGGTCATGCTGCGCCTGAAGAACCTAGTGACCGCCTCGGCCCTGTTGGCCGCGACCGTTGTGAACGCCCAGTACAACTGCGGCGACTACCACAAGTTCAACTGCGAGCGTTCGACCGATGCCCGCTTCTCGCTGAACGGTCAGAGCAAGAGCGCCAGCGTCCAGGTGGGAAGACCCACCGAGCTCAACATCATCGTCTACGGCGGGCAGGACTATCGGATCTCCTTCTGCTACGATGAGAAGATCATCGGCGACCATGTGGTGGCGCGCCTTGTCGAGAAGGTGCGCGTACCGCGGGAACAGGATGTGGACGTGGTGGAGAAAGAGGAGCTGCGCGACGCCAACGGGCAACCCACCGGTCAGTTCAAGGACGTGAAGCGCACGGTGCGCAAGACCGTGTTCGACGACGAGCGCAAGGTGCTGTGGGACAACACCGAGCACGAGCTGGCCCAGGAGGTGGAGTTCTCCGCCGCCACCACGAAGCGCCTTGTGGTCGAGGTGATGGCCCCTGGCGCCGCCGAGCAGAAGGGCCGCGCCAAGGGGCTCGACATCGGCTGTGTGGGCATCCTGATCGAACACATGCCCACGCCCAACCTCGGTTTCTGAGCCACGGGACCGGGCCTACCTTTGGCCCATGCCCTTCGTGCACCGCGAACACCCTGAGCTGATGCGGCTCCAGGCCCTCCTCGGTGGGCCCCGCCGCTGCGCGATCGTCACCCATTACAACCCTGATGGGGATGCCATGGGTTCGTCCCTCGGTCTGGCCCACGTCCTGCGGGCCATGGGCCACTCCGCCCAAGTGGTGCTGCCCAACGCCCCTCCGCCCTTCCTCCGCTGGATGCCCGGGGCTGACGGGTGCATCGCCGCGGACACCGCTGCGGAGAAGTGCCGCGCGGTCATCGCCGATGCCGAGATCGTCTTTTGTCTTGATTTCAACCGACCCGACCGCGTGGGCGTGTTGGAGGAGGCCGTCCGCACCGCCCGTCAGCGCGTGCTGATCGATCATCACCAACGACCGGAGATCGAGGCTGTGGCGGCCTTCAGCGACACGGCCTCCTGCGCCACCAGCCAGATGGTCGTGGACATCCTGGAGGCCCTGGGCCGGACACCGCTCATCGATGCGGACGCGGCCACCTGCCTCTACACCGGCATCATGACCGACAGCGGTTCCTTCCGCTTCTCCAGCACCACCCCGCACACGCTGCGTGTGGCCGCCCTGCTGATGGAGCGGGGTGCCGTGCCCGATCGCATCCACGGCGCCGTGATGGAGGACCACTCCGAGGAACGCATGCGTCTGATGGGCTTCATGCTCGCCGAACGCATGACCGTGCTTCGTGACCTGGGCTGTGTGGTGCTCGTGCTTCGGGCCGAGGACCTCAAGCGCTTCGGGTTCCGGCCCGGTGATACCGAAGGCTTCGTCAACCTGGGGCTTGGGATGCGGGGCATCCGGCTTTCCGCGTTCTTCCTCGAACGTCCGGACAGGGTCAAGATCAGTCTGCGCTCCAAAGGCACTCTTCCGGTGGACCGGCTGCTCGCCGACCACTTCAACGGTGGCGGGCATGTGAATGCCGCCGGTGGCCATTGCGAGGGCCCCATCGACGCCTGCGTGCAGCGCTTCATGGACCTGCTGCCCGCACACATCCAGGCGTATCCGGCATGAACCGCCTGCTCCCGGTCATCCTGTTCTGCGCCTGTGCCGGAGGCGACGCGCCACCGGCGCGCACCGGGGCGACCACTGCGCCGCGCACGCCCGCCTTCGTGAAGCAGAACCAGGATGCCAACCGGATCGAGGCCAGGGACCTGTCCAATTACGCCTTGCGCCACGGCCTTCGCACACGCGTTTCAGGCACCGGTGTGCACCATCTGCTGCTGCGTGACCTGCCTGGTGACACGGCCCTGCCGGGTCAGTGGGTGGCGATGAACTACCGCATGGAACTGCTCAACGGCACGCTCTGCAGCGCCTCTGAACCCGGCCATCCGGAATCCTTTCAGGTGGAACTGGACCACGTGGAGAGCGGATTGCACGAGGCCGTTCAGCATCTGTCCGTGGGAGACAGCGCCGTGATCCTCATTCCCAGCTATCGGGCCCACGGCCTGGTCGGCGACATGGACAAGGTGCCGCCGCGAAGTTCCATCGTGTATCGCATCGGCGTGGTCTCGCTCTCCGAACCCCACGGGCGATGAAGACCGCCCACCTTGCAGGGGCGCTGGTCGTGATGCTCGTTGCATGCGGTCGTGGAGCGTACCCGGGCTTCAAGGAGGTGGCGCCGGGTGTGTATTTCCGCCTGCTCGGCCTGGGGAGCTCCGATACCGGCCTGGCCGCGGATGACTCGGTGCTCCTGCGCCTCCGGGCCTCGACCGTCGGTGGCGATGCCGGGTCCTTGTTCAGTACCGAGCGGTGGTATGCCATCGGCGATCTGCGTCAGGGGGCCTGGACGCCCGCTCTCGATCGCACCCACGCCGGTGACAGCGTCAGCATCATACTCCAGGCCGATGGCCTTCCCTGGAAGGTGCTCTCGCCCGAAGGTCGGGTCGACCCACCGGACACGCTCATGGTGCAAGTGGAGATGGCGTTGATGGAAGTGATGACCGCATCCCAGCAGCGGTCGCGTGCGGACGCCCGGCGAGCACTGGACCCCGAAGGTGCCGAGCGTCGCGAACTGGCCGCTTTTCTCGCCGCTTCCAGCGAGGCGTGGACGCGGTGGGGCACAAGCGATCTGCACTACAGCCTCGGACCCATGCACGGGGACACGGCAAGGGTCCGCGCCGGAGACCGCGTCTCGATCGCGTATGTCGGTTCACGGCTCGATGGTGGTGAGCCGTTCGATGAGAGCGACCGCCATGGACAGCCGTTCACCTTCCGTTTCGGCGACCCGGATCAGGTGCTCCCCGGCATCGAGGTGGCCGTGAGCCTGCTCCGGCCCGGGCAGCGCGGTCGGTTCGTGCTGCCGTCGTCCATGGCCTTCGGTGGGAAGGGTGTACCGCAGGTGTTGCGTCCCCATGAGCCGGTGCTCTACAGCGTTCATCTGGTGGCCGTGGAACGCGCCGCCGATCGGGGAACCTGATCCCGCCGTCTCCGTAACAGGGCCGGCGGCTCACCCAACGCGGCCATCCGCTCGACCTCGCTGGTCCCCGCTTCGTTCGGGTGGTCCTTTTGTTCCATGCACCGTTCGCTCCGCGCCATCTCAGGTCTGATGCTGTTCGTCACCATCTCGGGGCGGGCCCAGGAGCAGTTCGGCCTGGTGCACGGCAACTGGTCGGGCCCGGATGCGCTCGCGCTCGATCCCACCCGCAGCGCCGGGCAATGGCCCTACGCGTCCATCCGGCTCGTCGGTGCGGACCTCTTCGCCTGGAACGACCTGGTGGCGCTGAACGGGGACGACCACAGCCTGCTCCGCGAGGTGCGCAATGGTGTTCGCGGACAAGCTCCGGCGGAGATCGTCCTGCGGGAGTCGCTGCGCGGCGACAGCAAACAAGGCGCCGTGGTGGCGGCCCTGCCCGGACCGGCCTTCAGTCTCGCTTCAGGACGTCACGGTTTCGGTATCGCCCTGCGCACGCGCAGCGTGATGAGCATCACTGGCGTCAGCCCATCCCTGGGCCGCTTCATCGTGCATGGTCTCGACCATCGGCCACAGCACGGCCAGCGCTATCGCGATGAGCATGTCCGGGCCATCGCCGCGGCATGGTCCGAGCTGTCGCTCAACTACGCGCACATTATCCATGCCTCCGGGTTCGATATCTGGAAGGCCGGAGCCTCGCTGAGGTGGCAGGTGCCGCATGCGGGGGCGGCGCTCCGCCTTGACGTGCTCGACCACACCGTGATGGACAGCATGCGTGCGGAAGTACACGAGGTGAGCGGCTCCTATGGGCTGGCCATGCCCGCAGGTACGGCCGGATCCGGCTGGGGGGGCGACCTCGGCATCAGCTACGAGCGCACCCTGGAGGAGGCGGACGGCTATCTCCCGCATCGCGCCTCCAACGCATGCGCGGCGATCCCCTATCGATACCGGATATCGGCGTCGGTCGTCGACCTGGGTGGCATGCGGTTCAACAACGCCCTTGCCGGTTCGGTGCGCTCCGGATCGCTCTTCTTTCCCGATCATGGGAACGTGCAGGTCGATGGGCCCGAAGGTGTGGACAGCCTGTTCGCCGCAGCGGGCGACCATACGCCCAGCGGATGGTTCCGCATCGGCAACCCCACGGCCGCCGTGCTCCTGTACGACCAGCGACTGTTGGACAGGACGTACGTCGGCCTTGCCTGGGTGCAGCAGCTCAGTGCACGCGCGGGCGATCGCTTGCGCAGACCCAACACACTGGCGATCACACCCCGGTATGAGTCCCGTTGGTTCGAGGCCGCCGTACCCGTGGTGTTCCATGAATACGGATGGCGTCGGCCTTCGGTCGGCCTCATGCTCCGCTTCAGCGACATCGTGGTGGGGTCCGACCATGTGCTGCCCTTCCTGTTCCGCCCCGACGTGGACGCAGTGGACCTCTACCTGCGTGTTCGGATCACCATCCAACGAAGCCCCTACTGCAAGGGGCGACGGAGGACGGGGCGACGGCATGTGCCGGGCAGCGGCGAGGCACTGCCCTGCATGATGCCGTGATCAGCGGCCCAGGACGAAGACCGTCCGTCGATCCTTCAGAGCCGGTGTATCCGACCGCCACTCATTCACCGTGCGGGTGCGGATGAACGCATCGGGCTGCATCAGCTCGGCCGCGATGGAAAGCCGAAGGCCGCCATCCACGGTGCGCAGCAGATCGGCCAGCAGGGCGTCGTTTCGGTAAGGGGTTTCGATGAAGAGCTGCGATCGCCCCGTACGTTGCGCGTCCTGGGCGATCGCACGCAATACGCGCCGACGCTCATCGGCTTCCCGCGGCAGGTATCCGTGGAACACGAAGTGCTGTCCGTCAAGTCCGGAGGCCGCAAGGGCGAGCAGAAGGGAGGAAGGCCCCGGATGCGGGCGCACCTCGATGTTCATCGTGTGGGCCAGGGCCACGAGCCGCGCTCCCGGGTCGGCGATGCACGGCATGCCCGACTCGCTCAGCACAGCAGCCTGTCCCACCTCGCGCACACGCTCCGCGTAGCGGCGCACGGTGGCGTCGTCCGTGTCCTTGTCCAGGACATGCAGGTCGATGCGGTCCAGGTCGAACCCCGGGTCCATGCGCCGCAGTGCGCGACGGGCACTGCGTTCATGCTCCACGTAATAGGTGCGCACCTCGCGCACCGCCTGCAGGCTCATCGGCGCCAGCTGGTCGGTGCCTCCGGCCTCGCCCAGCCAGACCGGGATCAGGTGCAGGATGGCTTCAGCGGCCATGGCGGATGCGTGCGATCAGTCCGGTGACCGCTTCATCAAGCATATGGTACACCTCGTCGAAGCCATCATCGCCGCCATAGTAAGGATCGGGCACTTCCCGCCAGGCGTGTCCGGGTGCGAAGTCCATCATCAGCACAGCCTTCGCTCGCAGCGCATCCGAAGGGGCCAGCGCATGGAGGTCGCGCAGGTTGCTCGCGTCCATGGCCAACAGCAGGTCGAACCGCTCGAAGTCCTCGGCAACGACCTGCCGGGCGCGCAGGTCGCTGATGTCGATGCCCTGTCTGAGCGTGGCCGCCTGGGCGCGACGATCGGGCGCTTCGCCGGTGTGGAAGTGGTTCGTGCCGGCCGAGTCGGTGGTGATGGTGAGCCCTGCGGCCGAAGCGCGATGACGCAACACGCCTTCGGCCATGGGGCTCCGGCAGATGTTGCCGAGACAAACGGTGAGGATCCTCATGGGGCAGGGAAGACGATCGGAGCGATCACGCGGCACGAAGTTGGGCCAGGAAAAAGCCCCCGCCTCGGCGGGGGCTTCCTTGGTATCAACGCTCCCTAGTGGATGCTCAGCTTCTTCTCCAGGTCCTCCAGGTAGCTGCGGAACTGCTTGTCCGTCTCCTGCAGGTTGTTCACCGTGCGGCACGCGTGCAGCACCGTTGCGTGATCCTTGCCGCCGCAGTGGGCCCCGATGCTGGCCAGCGAGCTCTTGGTCATCTTCTTGGCGAAGTACATCGCGATCTGGCGCGCCTGCACGACCTCGCGTTTGCGCGTCTTGCTCTTCAGGAGCTCGATCGGCAGGTCGAAGTAGTCGCACACCACTTTCTGGATGTAGTCGATCGACACCTCGCGGGCCGTGTTCTTCACGAACTTGTCGATCATCTGCTTGGCCAGGTCCAGCGTCACCGCCTTCTTGTTCAGCGAGCTCTGGGCGATGAGGCTGATCATGGCCCCTTCCAGCTCGCGGATGTTGGTGGTGATGCTGTACGCCAGGTATTCGACGACCTCCTTGGGCAGATCGAGGCCTTCGGCGTACATCTTCTTCTGCAGGATGGCGATGCGCGTCTCGAGGCCCGGCGTCTGCAGGTCGGCACTGAGGCCCCATTTGAAGCGGGACAGCAGCCGCTGCTCCATGCCCTGCATCTCCACCGGCGCCTTGTCGCTGGTGATCACCAGTTGCTTGCCGGATTGGTGCAGATGGTTGAAGATGTGGAAGAACACGTCCTGTGTCTTCTCCTTCCCGGCCAGGAACTGCACGTCGTCGATGATCAGCACGTCCATCATCTGATAGAACTGGCTGAAGTCGTTCACCGTGTTGTTCTTGACGGCCTCGATGAACTGCTGCGTGAACTTCTCGGCAGGCACGTACAGGATGGTCTTGTCCGGATGGTGCCGCTTGATCTCGATGCCGATGGCGTGGGCCAGGTGCGTCTTGCCGAGGCCCACCCCGCCATACACGAGCAACGGATTGAAGGCCGTGCCGCCGGGCTTCTGCGCCACGGCGTAGCCTGCACTGCGCGCCAATCGGTTGCAGTCCCCCTCGATGAAGTTCTCGAAGGAGTAGTTGGGGTTCAGGTGGCTCTCGACCTTGATCTTCTTCAGGCCGGGGATGATGAACGGGTTCTTGATGGGGCTGTTCGCCACATCGATCGGAAGGCTCACGGCGGGGTTCTTCACCTCACGCGCGTTGCTCGTCGGCACCTTCACCGTGTACGGGTTCGCGCTCGGGTAGCTGTTCTCCATGATGATGGAGTACTCCAGCCGTCCCTCAGCGCCCAGCTCCTTGCGGATGATCTTCTTCAGCAGCCCGATGTAATGCTCTTCCAGCCATTCGTAGAAGAACTGCGAGGGCACTTGGATCGTCAGGACGTGGTCCTGCAGCTTCAGCGCCCGGATCGGTTCGAACCAGGTCTTGAAGCTCTGCGGGCTCACGTTGTCCTTGATCACCTCCAGGCACCGCTCCCAGATCCTCTCGTGGTCTTTCTTCATGGGCGGTCGTCAGGGTTGAGGATGCGTGTGGTCCGATGCGCCGATCCGCTGCAACCGTTGATGCTGAAGGGTTCCAGCGAAGCGGGCGACAAATATGGACCGAAACGAGTGAAAAAAAAACATGAAGTGCGCTTGACGGAAAGGAAAATAATCGCCTCACTACCGGGACGCGTTCCGAACGCGTGCGTCCCTTGCCCCACGCGGCCTCCATGCAGGGAGCTGTCACCGCTTCCCCGCCTCCTCCCGAAGGCCTCCACCACCCCGGTCGCGAACCCCAAAGGACCCCTTCGCGCACAGGTGTCATCCGGTCGTGCCATCATCCACCGCATCCACCCGAAAGGTACGAGGGCGGGAGGGGCGGTCGCAAGCACCCTACCTTGACCGCATGTTCGAGCACCGCTGCCAGGTGCGCGTCCGCTATGGCGAGACGGACCGCATGGGCTACCTGTACTACGGCGACTATGCCGAATACCTCGAGGTGGGCCGCGTGGAAGCCCTGCGCAGCCTGGGTTTCCCGTATCGCCGCATCGAGGATGAAGGTGTGCTGCTGCCGGTCCGCGACCTGCATGTGCGCTACCACGCACCGGCGCACTACGACGACCTGCTCACGGTGATCACGCGCATCCGCGAACGGCCTGCAGCACGCATCGTCTTCGACTACGAGGTGCGCGATGAACGCGAGGCGCTCCTTACCGAAGCCTCCACCACGCTCGTGTTCGTGGACAGGCTCACCGGACGTCCCCGCCGCGCGCCGGAGGACCTCCTCGCCGCGCTCTCACCTCACTTCCCGCCGGCCTGATCATCGAACAGGGCTCCATGCACCGACCAGTTGTTCCGGAGGACGGTGATGATCGAGGGCGGCAACAGCACGTCAAACCGGCACCGCTCATCGTACGTGGCGAGCACGACCTCTCCATCCGCCTGCAGCACCGCCGCGCGCAACGCACCTGCAAGGGCTTGGTCGCACGTGATCGTGAGCGGTATCCTCACCACCTGCTCGACCACGGGCGCCGCTTGAAGGGCCAGCCGTGCCGCCTCCCCATAGGCCCGGACAAGTCCGCCCTTGCCGAGGAGCGTTCCGCCGAAGTAGCGCACCACCACAACGGCCGCGTGGGTCAGCCCCGCCGCTTCGATGCGGCGCAGGATCGGCCGTCCCGCGGTGCCCTGCGGTTCGCCGGCATCGTTCGACCGCTTGCGCGCACCGTCCGCGCCGAGCACCCACGCGTAGCAGTGGTGACGCGCATCGTGGTGGCGCCTGGCCAGCCGTGCGGCCTCGCTCTGGAACGCCTCCTCATCGGCGATGGGGAACGCATAGGCCAGAAAGCGACTGGCCTTCTCCCGATAGGTCGCCTCGCCCGCGCCGGCCAGGGTCATGTATCGATCGGTGCTCATGCGGCGAGGATCAGGACCATCGCGAGCATGGCCGTGGCGATGCCGGCCAATTGCAGTGTCCGCGGCCGTTCCCGGAACAGGGTCATGCTGCCCAGGGTGCCGAACACGATCACGCCGATGTTCATCAACGGGAACACGCTGCTGCTGGGCAGCCCGCTGTTCGCCAGCGCCTTCACCACGAAGTAGAGGCTGCCATAGTTGACCGTGCCGAGCAGCAGTCCTCCCGCCCAGGTGCGCGGTTCCGGGAAAGCCCCCTGCTCGCCTCGCACGAACACGCCGATCAGGCCCAGCACGCCGGCCATCCCGAACACCATCGTGGGCAGCACGGCCTCGGTGAGCGGCGTGGTACGCATCCGTTGCGTCCACGCCAGGCCGATGTCGATGGCCGCATTGCCCGCGAACAACAGCACGGGCAGTGCCCACGCGCGGTGCATCCCCCTGCCATCGTTGCTCCATGAACTGAGCACCACGCCTGCGATGGCCAGGGCAATGCCCATCCAGCCCAGCAGCCGTTGTTCCTCCCCCAGGGCCACCACACTGAAGGTCACCGTGAGCACGAGGCTCATCTTGCTGGCCACCGTGGTCGCGGCGATGCCCGCGCGCTGCGCGGAGAACCCGGTGAGGTAGAACACCGTGATGAACAGGACGCTCAGGATCAACGACGGCGTCCACAACGGTGCCAGGTCGCCCGCAGCCCATGGCTTGGAGATCACCAGTCCACAGAGCAGCGCCACGAAGTAGTTGATGACGATCGCAGGGAGGAGCGCGACCCGCCGATGTTCGAACGACTTGAAGATCAGGAACAGCAGGGCCGCGAACACTGCGGCGAGGATCACCAGCACCATGTGTCGGCGGGTTTGTCTCCTTGGACCACAAGGTCGATCCGGTCGGTCCCGATCCGGAGGGTCCGCGCAGGAGCCTTGGGCATATCGGGCCCCGCAGTGCCGGCGCCGAACGCCACCGCACCGGTGATCAAACGCGCTTCGTCCCACAGGCCCCGCCGGAGGAAGTGCCCCAACAGCATCGACCCGCCCTCCACCATCACGGAGCGTATGTTCCTCCGTCGGAGTTCATCGAGGAGGGTGTCCAGCGGGTCGGCGGCCAGGGGAACGATGAACTGCTCGGCACGCACATCGGCCCGCGGATGCTCGGTGAACAGCAGGGTCGGCACCGACCCGTCGAACACCTTCGAGGAGGAGGGCGTGCGCTCCGCCCGATCAAGCACCATGCGCAGCGGCTGGCGGCCTTCCACATGGCGCACCGTCAGCGCCGGATCGTCGTTCTCCACGGTACGCCCGCCCACCAGAATGGCCTGCTCCTCGGTCCGCCAGCGGTGCACGAGCACGTCCGTGGCCGGTGAACTGATGCGCTGCACACCGCGCTCCGACCGGGGGTGCCTGTCCAGGAAACCGTCCATGGACCGGGCCCACTTCAGCACGATGTATGGACGCTGCTGCGCCAGGCTGGTGAGGAAACGGCGGTTGATCCAACGGGCTTCGGCCTCGCACACGCCCACCTCCACGCGGACGCCGGCCGCACGGAGCCGCTCGACCCCGCGTCCCGCGACCTGCGGGAAGGGGTCCGCATGAGCGACGACCACGTGGCGCACCCCTCGGGCGATCAGCAGGTCGGCACAGGGCGGGGTGCGTCCATGATGCGCACAGGGCTCGAGGTTCACGTAGAGCACGGCATCCGAAGGTATCGGGCCGTCACCGTAGGCGTTCATGCATTCCACCTCGGCGTGCGGCCGCCCTGCCGCATGATGCCAACCTTCGGCCAGCACGATCCCATCCCGGACCAGCACTGCGCCCACCATCGGGTTGGGTGCAGCCCATCCCGCGCCGAGGCGCGCCAGGTGCAGGCATCGCTCCATGAAGGGGGCGTGTTGCATGTGCCGGGATGGTGCAGGGCGATCAGCGGTCGTGGTCGTCCTGGCGCGCGAAGATGCGACGGGCGCGGCCGATCTTTGTGCCGTGCGCATCCCCACCAACACCGTCGGTGCCGTCCTCGATCTGTACCAACAGGACCTGGGCGGGCGCCATCCGGCGTCGGAGGTGCGCGCGATCGCCGAGGCGGTGTTCCGGCATCACCTGGCGTGGGATAGGACACGGTTGCTCGCTGAACGCCATGCCGCGCTCAGCGAGAGCGAGCTGCTACGCGTATACCTGCCATTGAAGCGGCTGCGGTGCGGTGAACCGCTCCAGTACGTGCTGGGAAGCACCACCTTCCATGGGCTCACGATCGAGGTGGGGCCTGCGGTGCTCATCCCGCGGCCGGAGACCGAGGAGCTCGTGGACCTGATCATGCGGTCCGGACAAGCGCCTGCACGCATCGTGGATGTGGGCACCGGCAGTGGATGCATCGCCCTGGCGCTCAAACGGCACTTCCCCAAAGCCGAGGTCCATGGCCTTGACGTGAGCGATGCCGCCTTGGAGGTGGCCCGGCGCAACGCGGTCCGCAACGGGCTGGAGGTCCACTGGACCCGGACCGATGTGCTGGACGAGCGCTGCATGCTGCCAGGCGCCTCCGACCTGGTGGTGAGCAATCCGCCCTACATCCCCCGCACCGAGGCCGCTACGCTCGATCCGCACGTGCGCGACCACGAACCGGCGCTTGCGCTCTTCGTGGATGACGAGGATCCCATCCGGTTCCACAAGGCCATCGGGCAGCGGGCCATGGAAGCCCTTGTCCACGGCGGCACGCTCTGGTTCGAGGGTCACCACCGCACCGTCGGCGATGTGCCCGCGGTGCTGCGTACCATGGGCTACCAGGAAGCCACCCTCCTTCACGACCTGAGCGGCGCCCCGCGTTTCGTGCGTGCCGTACGTTAGCGCACCGACCATCGCATGCATCACACCGGGGACGCCGAGCGGATCAAGCAGCTTCGTGAAGAACTGGAGCTTCACAACCATCGCTACTACGTGTTGGCCGCGCCCACCATCAGCGATCCGGAGTTCGACCGGATGCTCAAGGAGCTCGAACGCCTGGAGGCCGCCCACCCCGAGCTGGCCGATCGCAACAGCCCCACCCAACGGGTCGGTGGCGACATCACGAAGAACTTCCCCGTGGTGGCCCACCGGTTCCCGATGCTGTCGCTCAGCAACTCGTACAGTCGGGAGGAGGTCGCCGGGTTCGTGGCCCGGGTGGAGAAGAGCGTGGGCCGCACCCGCTACACCATGGAACTGAAGTACGACGGGGTGGCCATCAGCCTGACCTACCGCGATGGCGAACTGCTCCGCGGGGTCACGCGCGGCGATGGCGAGAAAGGGGAGGAGATCACGGCCAACGTCCGCACGGTGCGCGCGATACCCCTGAAACTGCGAGGCCGGGGCTGGCCGGCGGAGTTCGAGGCCCGCGGGGAGATCATCTTCACCAAGGAGCGCTTCGCCAGGCTCAACGCCGAACGTGAACAGGCCGGCGAGGAACTGTACGCCAACCCCAGGAACACCGCTGCCGGCACCCTGAAGAACCAGGACCCCAGGCTGGTCGCCGAACGCGGATTGGACAACTTCATCTACACCCTGCAGGGCCCGGAGCTTCCCACGCGCAGCCACTTTGCCAACATGCTGAAGGCCCGCGAATGGGGGTTCAAGACCCCGAGCCCCGAACGCCGCTTCATCGGCCAGGCCGACGATGTGGACGGCATCATGGCCTTCATCGACCATTGGGACAGCGCGCGACATGGCATCGAGTTCATCATCGATGGCATCGTGGTGAAGGTGGACGACCTGGATGTGCAGGAGGAGCTGGGGCTGACGGCGAAGAGCCCGCGCTGGGCCATTGCCTACAAGTTCCAGGCGGAACAGGCCGGCACCCGCCTCAACGGGGTCAGCTTCCAAGTGGGCCGCACCGGCGCGGTGACCCCGGTGGCCGAGCTGGAGCCTGTCCTGCTCGCCGGAACCACGGTGAAGCGCGCCTCCCTCTTCAACGCCGACCAGATCGAGCGCCTTGATCTGCACCTGGGCGACAGGGTCCTGGTCGAGAAGGCCGGCGAGATCATCCCCCAGGTGGTCGGCGTGGAGCGGGAGCACCGCCCCCCGCATGCCGCGCGTGTCATCTTCCCGCACGCCTGTCCGGAGTGCGGTACACCATTGATCCGCCTGGAGGGCGAGGCCCAGCACTACTGCCCCAACGAGCACCAGTGCCCACCGCAGCTCACCCGCCGCATCGAGCACTTCGTGGCGCGCAAGGCCATGGACATCGAGGGCCTGGGCGGCGAGACCGTGGAGGAGCTGTTCCGCGCAGGGCTCATCCGCAACGTGGCCGATCTCTACGACCTCACCATGGAGCAGGTGCTGGCCCTGGGCAAAGGCTGGGGCGAAAAGAGCGCCCGCCAGGTGGTGGACGGGGTGGCGGCCAGCAAGGCGGTGCCCTTCGAGCAGGTGTTGTACGCGCTCGGCATCCGCCACGTGGGCGAGACGGTGGCCAGGAAGATCGCGCGTGCGGTGGGTGACATCGACCGCCTGATGGGCATGTCCAAGGAGGAGCTCACCGCCATCGATGAGGTGGGGGAGGTGATCGCCGAGAGCATCGTGGACTTCTTCGCCGCCGAGGGCAACCGCGCCGTCATCGAGCGGCTGCGCCAGGCCGGACTTCAGTTCAAGAGCTCCGCTGGGGTGGGGCCGGTCAGCAACAAGCTGGCCGGCAAGAGCATCGTGGTGTCCGGTGTGTTCCGCACCTTCAGCCGCGACGGCATCAAGGAGGCCATCGAGCGCCACGGCGGAAAGGTGAGCGGTTCCATCAGCAGGAAGACGACCTTTGTGCTCGCCGGTGCCGACATGGGGCCCGCCAAACGTGCCAAGGCCGAGGAATTGGGCGTGCCGGTGATCGACGAGGAGGAGTTCAGCCGCATGATCGTGGAATGAAGTTGTTCGACCGCATCAAGGAATGGCTCGGCAGGCGCCGGCTCATCCAGGGGACCGCCCAGGAGCGTCGGCCCGTGGCCCGCAACTTGGCCGATGCCGCCAAGGTGGGCATCGTCTACCACGCCCGCGATGAGCAGACCCACCAGCAGGTGCGCAACTACGTCAAGAAGATCAAGGAGGAGCTCGGCATCCATCGCATCAGCGCGCTGGGCTTCGTGGATGGCAAGGACCTGCCGTACTACATGGCCCCCAAACTCCACTTCGACGCCTTCTGCCAGAAGGAGCTCAACTGGTACCGCATCCCGTCCGGCAACACGGTGAACAATTTCATCACCGAGGAGTTCGAGGTCCTCATCGACCTCACTCTCGAGGACATCCTGCCCCTGCAGTACATCGTGGCCAAGAGCCGCGCACGCTTCAAGGTGGGCCGTTATGGCGAGGCCAATCGCCACTTCCTCGACATGATGATCGACATGGCCGGCGCCAACAGCCTGCCGCAGTTCATCGCGCAGGTGGACCGCTACCTGCTGATGATCAATCGCTCCCATCAACCCTCACTTAACTAGCGGCAGCGCCGCATCCGCATGGACGACCGATTCCGCGGCCTCGGGGTGGCCCTTGTGACCCCGTTCCTGCCCAAGGGCAACATCGACTACGCCGGCCTGGAACGGCTGATCGAGCATCAGATCACCGGCGGTGTGGACTATGTGGTGAGCATGGGCACCACGGGCGAGAGCGTCACCCTCACCAAGGAGGAGAAGAGGGAGCTGCTGGCGCAGACCATCGGCTTCGTGCGCAACCGCGTGCCGCTCGTGCTCGGTGTGGGCGGCAACAACACGGCCGAGGTCATCGAGGCGCTGGAAGCCTTCGACATGGACGGGGTGGATGCCATCCTGAGCGTGAGCCCGTACTACAACAAGCCCACGCAGGAAGGCATTCATCAGCACTACAAGGCCATCGCCCAGGTGGCTCTGCGGCCCATCATCCTCTATAACGTGCCCGGTCGCACCGGAAGCAACATGACCGCCGACACCACGCTGCGGCTGGCGAAGGACTTCAAGAACATCATCGCCATCAAGGAGGCCAGCGCCAACCTGGACCAGATGGGCCGCATCCTGAAGCACAAGCCGAAGGACTTCATGCTCATCAGCGGGGATGATGCGCTCACCCTGCCCATCATCGCGCTGGGCGGCGCGGGTGTGATCAGTGTGGTGGGCAACGCGCTGCCGCGTGAGTTCAGCACCCTGGTGAACGCCGCACTGAAGGGCGATCTGGAGACCGCCCGCCGCGAGCACCTGCGCCTCATCGAGGTGATCGACCTGCTCTTCGCCGAAGGCAACCCCGGAGGCATCAAGCACGCGTTGAAGGTGCTCGGCATCTGCGGCGACACCGTACGCCTGCCCCTGGTGAACATCAGCGAGGCCACCGCCAGAAAGCTCTACCAGGCGCTGGCGGATGCGGAGGTCGTGAAGTTGTGAGCAGGCTCAGCTGGCTGGAATTTCGCCACGTCGTGGCGAAATTCCAGCCAGCTACCATTCCCACAGGGCGCTCAGCGGCACTGCGTGGATGTCCTTCGCAAAGGGCGTTATGCCCAGCCCTGGGTGCAGCAGCAACCCCCGCAGCCATTTGTCCCCGGCCACTTCCCGCAGGTGCTTCAGGCCGGCCACATCGTTGCTGCCCACGGCCATGGCGGCCTTCACCTCGATGCCCACGATACGGCCCTTGTTGTCCTCCAGCACGATGTCCACCTCACGGCCTGCCTCGGTCCGGAAGGGGTAGGCCTTCGCCCGCTACCTTTCGGGACCGCCATGGACTTCCTCGCCCTCGACTTCGAGACCGCCACCACGCAGCCGGACAGCCCCTGTGAACTGGGCATCGCCGTGGTGCGGGATGGCGTGGTGCGGGAGGTGCGGAACTGGCTCATCAAGCCGCCCCAATGGCCCTACTTCAACCCGCACCACATCGCCGTGCATGGCATCCGCCCCGAGCATGTCGCCGATGCGCCCACCTGGACCGCCATCTGGCCCGAGGTGGCCGACCTCCTGCGGGACCGCATGGTGGTGGCCCACAATGCGGCGTTCGACATGAACGTGCTGCGCAGCACCTTGTGCGCGGCGGACATCGCCTTCACGCCGTTCGAGTACTTCTGCAGCGTCAGCATGGCCCGCAAGGTCTGGCCGGGCCATCGTTCCTACGGGCTGTCGGCCATGTGCGCCCACCATGGGATCCCCCTGCGGCACCACCGTGCCGGCAACGATGCCGAGGCCACGGCCGAGCTCGTGCTGCGCGCGATCGGCGACCGCCCTTGGTTCGACATCACCCAGTTCCTGCACACCCACCGGGTGCGCATCGGTGCCTTCCATCCCGGCGGCCACCGCAGCCCCGGTGGAAAGGTGACGCCGGCCGGCGCGCTGCGCTGAACTACTCCTTCAGAAAGCGACGCACCTCGGACCTCCCGCCCTGCACCAGCACGGTGTAGAGGCCGCGGTCCAAGCCGGACACGTCGATGCCGTCCCCCGTCCAGCGCACGGGCACCGAACGACCCATCGCGTCCCTCAGCTCCACGGCGGAACGGTCGCGGCCCGGCGGAAGGATGAGGTGCACCACCTCCTTCGCCGGGTTGGGATACAACTCCCATCCTGCGCTCGTTCCATGGGCGACCACGCCGGTGGCGCATGGCAACTGCTCGATCAACTGCCAGATCTCGTTGTTGAAGATGGTGGCCACGGAGAGGGCACCATACGCTTCGTTGCCCATGCGCACCACCACCATGTTGCGGCTCGGCACCACGTTCAGCAGCTGGTCGTTCTTGCCAAGGCCGCAGACCATGTCCACCGGCGCATCCGGCATGGCCGGCCCCTGGAATGCGAACTGCAGACCGGGGAGCATGTAGGTGGGCTGACCGTTCAGCCACCAGAGGTAGCCGTAGCTCTCATTCAGCCCCTGTGAGGGCGTGGTCATCGCTGTGAAGTAGGCCGTGTCGTGCAATACCGTATCGGTGGACCAGATCCCGCGGTTCAGTGCCAGAAGGCCGTACCGCGCCATGGCCCGGGCCCTGCTGAAGTAGACGTTATTGTATCCCAGAGGCAGCCACAGCCCGTCCATGCCGATCCTGTTCCGGAGGCGCGTGTTGAAGTAGTTGCCGAAACTGGTGCCGGTCGCATTGGCGATCACGTCGTCCAGCAGGGTGTATGGCGCGTTGTGGTAGGCCCAGCGGGTGCCGGCGTCGGCCAGGTAGTGCAGGCAGGCAGGGTCGGTGCAGTCCACATCGGCCACGCCTTCATCCAGTCCGGAGGTCATGGTCAGCTGGTCCCGGACGGTGATCAGTGCTTCCTGCTGCGGGGTGCAGCTGGTCCAACCCGTGCCCAGGTAGGTGCTGCTGGGCTGATCGATGTCCAGGTAGCCCTCCTCCTGTGCGATGCCGGTGAGCATGGCCGTGAGCGTCTTCCCCGCGCTGGCCCAGTACCACAGGCTGTCCTGCGTGAAGGTGCCGTAATAGTGCTCGATCACGATCTTCCCGTCCTTCAGGATCAGGAAGGCCTTGGTGTTCCGCGCGCCCACGAAGTCGATCAGGCTGTCAATACGGTCCGGGCACCAGCCCAGGCTGGCCGGACTGAGCGTGTCCCACGTCCCAGGCCCGATCGGCGGGAAGTACAGCGACTGTCCGGCGACAGGGCCGGTGACGAGCATCGAGAGGCCGGCGAAGAGGATCGTGCTGCGCATGACGCTTGGACGGCGGAACGGCCCCAAGGTTCACTTCGTCAGGTCCGGCGCCAGCGGAACGTAGAGCTTCTTGATCCGCACCAGCGGACCGGGGCAGGCCACGGTATGGCAGTTCGCGCAGCCCTGCACCGTGGCGTTGAAGGTGCTCAAGCGATCGGCGGCCGGTGCATCGTATAGCGCCTTCAACTGGACGAGGTAGTGGTCGGCGAACGCATCGAACGCGGCCCGGTCGATGTCGAGCTTGCCGTCCGTGGGTGTCGCGGTGTGCATCGCCGTGAAGCCGGCCGGGTAGGGGAGCAGCTCGTCCCCCCGCTCCAGACGAAGCCGCGTGCTGTCGGTGAAGGCCGTCATCTCGCGCATCAACAGCGCCAGCTCGCTCGGGGGCTTCAGGCCTTTCTGCTCGACGCGCGGTCCTGTGCGGAACGCGGCGAGGAGAGGGAGCAGCGCCACCGCCAGGATGGCAGGTGTACGCGCCTTGTCACGGATCTTGCTCATGCGGCATCAAAGTAAGGGGTCCGGCCGGTTCGTTACCCGGCGGCGACCTTCGCCCCATGCAAGCACCGGACCACTCCGTCGCCGATCCACAGCGCAGGCGCATCCTCACTGCGGCCATCCTGCCCGCACTGGCCGTGCTTCTGCTGTGGATGGTTCATTTGGTCGCCGAGGCCTACGACCTGCACCTGGCCCAGTACGGGCTTTGGCCCAGGCATGCGGAGGGCCTGCCGGGCATCCTGCTCGCCCCCTTCATCCACGGCGACCTGGAGCACCTCTTCAACAATTCGGTCCCCCTGTTCGTGCTGGGCTGGTGCCTGGTGTACTTCTATCCGCGTGCCGCCGGCCGCGTCACCCTGGGCATCTGGCTGCTCACCGGCCTGTGGGTGTGGATCAGTGCCCGGGCCGACCGGCATATCGGGGCCAGCGGCGTGGTGTACGGGCTGGCGGCGTTCCTCTTCGCCAGCGGGGTGCTGCGCCGCCAGCGGGCCCTCATGGCCATCGCCATGCTCGTGGTGTTCCTCTACGGCGGCCTCATCTGGGGCGTCTTCCCCATCGCACCCCGCATGAGCTGGGAAAGCCACCTCTGGGGCGGGTTGGCCGGGCTGGCCATGGCCATCGTGTACCGCAAGGTGCCCCCGGCCTTCCTGCCCGACCGCACGTCGGAGGCCCTCGATGATCCTGAGGAAAGGGATGTCGCCGACGGGCTCGATGCTGCACCGGCAGGGCCGCGCATCCGGATCGTGTACGAGGCCGACCCCGGCGATGAGGTGGATGACGAGGAACTGCGGTGGAAACGCGAACTGGGCCGGCGCACCGAACTGGACGACCGAAGGACCGACAGCACCTGGCCGGTCGAGGGTCCCTACTGAGCGCGCAGGACGGCCAACTCGCGATCGCCCTGCATCAGGCGCAGCACATCACCGTCCAGGCTGTAGCCATCGGTGGCGCGCAGCGCGGAGGTGAACTTCCCCTCCAGCTCCATGGTCTCCTGGCAATACATCTTCGTGGCGCCCATCTGCGCGAACTTCAACGATGAGCCATCCAGGGCGAACGAACCGAAGAGCTGGTTGCAGCCGCCCTTGCCGGAGACCTGATCGCCCTCGGCCAGCTGCAGGTAAGGTGTTCGCTCACCGAGGCTCTGGTCGATGGGCGCGCCGTTCAGCGTTTGAAGCACCCACTTGGAGCCGATGAGCTTGGCCAGGGCGTTGCCTGGCGTCCCGCCGCCGTCCTTGCCCTCGTTGCAGGTTCCGGCCATCAGGGTCAGGGCCACGGCCAGCGACACCAAGGTCCGCATGCGATCAGTTGTTCAGCATCACCGGCATCACCAGCATCAGGACGTCCTCGCCCACTTCGCCCGGCTCGCTGGGCAGGATGATGCCGGCCCGGTTGGGCGCGCTCATCTCCAGCACGACATGCTCGCTGGTGAGGTTGTTCAGCATGTCCATGAGGAAGCGGCTGTTGAAGCCGATCGTCATGTCCTCGCCCTCGTAGCTGCAGGTGAGCTTTTCGTTGGCCTCGTTGGCGAAGTCCAGATCCTCGGCGCTCACCGCGAGCTGGCTGCCCGCGATGCTCAGCCGCACCTGGTGCGTGGTCTTGTTGCTGAAGATGCTCACCCGGCGGATCGAGCTCAGGAACGACGCGCGGTCGATCGTGAGCTTGTTCGGGTTCTTTTTGGGGATCACCGCCTCGTAGTTCGGGTACTTGCCGTCGATCAGGCGGCATACCAGCACCAGGTTGTCGAAGGTGAAGGAGGCGTTGTTCTCGTTGTAGCTCACCGCCACTTCCGCGTTGGTGGCCGCCAGCACGTTCTTCAAGAGGTTCAGCGGCTTCTTGGGCACGATGAAGCTGGCGGGCTTGTCGGCCCGCACGTCCGTGCGCATGTACCGCACCAGCTTGTGCGCGTCGGTGGCCACGAAGCGCACGGCCTCCTCACCCAACTCGAAGAAGATGCCGCTCATCACCGGGCGCAGGTCATCGTTGCCGGTGGCGAAGAGCGTCTTGTTGATGGCCATGGCCAGGGTGCCGGCCGGCAGCAGGAACCGGGAGGGGTCCTCCAGCGTGGGGCTCTTGGGGAACTCCGCCCCGCTGAAGCCGGTCATCTTGTACTTGCCCTGATCGCTGCTGATCTCCACCCCGTGGTGCTTGCCGTCGATGCTGAAGGTGAGCGGCTGCTCGGGGAAGGCCTTCAGGGTATCCAGCAGGATGCGCGCAGGAATGGCCACGCTCCCCTTGTCCTTGGCCTCCACCGCCATGGTGGCCGTCATGGTGGTCTCCAGGTCGGAGGCCGTCAGGGTGAGCTGCTTGCCGTCCACCTCGAACAGGAAGTTGTCGAGGATGGGCAGGGTGTTGCTGCTGGCCAGGACCCCTTGCAGCATCTGGAGCTGCTTGAGCAGGGCGTTGCTGGAGACGATGAACTTCATTCCGGAACGGGATGTGGGTTGCGCTTTGGCCGTGGTCTCCACGGTCGCAGTGTCTTCGGACATGGTGGTCGGGATGGTACCGCCACAGGATGCGGCGGGGTGGGCAAAGATAGCCGGGCACCCTCCCCGGGACCCCCTGTTTTATCAACAAGGACGGGGGTTTTTCCACATCATGGCGCCTGCCGGAGCAGGGCCTCCCGCGGCACCAGGAGCCTGTCGGCCCCCAGACGCTGCACCGCCACGAGCACCGTGTCGTCCACGGTGGCGTATACCCGGTCCACATCGTTCTCCTTCAGCAGGTTGCCCATGGCGTCGCGCTGCCCCACGTAGGCCCCCTTCGCCCAGAACGGGATCGTGCGTTCATCGCCGTTCCGCCGCACCAGCGTCAGGCGGTGGAGGGGCGTGCTGCGCATCACCGAGTCACGCTCCGCCGGGGTCAGCTGTCGTTCCACGTATTCGAAGTTCAGGCCACCCAGGGGCAGCAGCATGTCGCGCACCGCCGCGGTGTCCATCGGGAGCACCGCGCCGGCCTCGTCGAGCAGGGTGGGGGTGCCGCGCTCATCCAGCGTCACCCGGAAGCCGGCGCCCGGCGTCGCGGGGCGCTCCACCCGCACCTCGCGCAGCGCCGCCAGGTCGCGCTCCTGCAGCAGAATGCTGCTGCGCCAGACGTCCAGGTCCACATGGAAGCGCGGCGTCAGGTAGCCGGTGAAGCCGCTCATGCCCATGACGAAGGGGACCGCGGAACGGCCGGTGCCGGGCTTCTCCAGCAGCATGTAGGTGCCGAAGTGGTCCTTCGTGGAGTGCCCCACGAACCAGATGCGGTCGGGACGGTCGCCGCCGGTGTAGATCTCCACACGCTTGGCCGTGCCCGCCATCACCCGCAGCACGTTGGCCTCGGCGCTCTTGGGCACCGGGGCCCGCACCTCCACCCGCAGGAAGGTCTTGAGCAACAGGTTCACCTGGATCGGGTTGGCCTCCAGCCGCCCGTTCACCGTCCAACCACCCTCCTCGCTGCGCCGCAGGTCCACGGTCCGCCCATCAGGCTCCGCGATGAAGATGCGGTCCACTGCGGCCGTGTCAGCCACGGCGAAATCGGTGAGGGGGCCGCTGAGGGTCGTGCCCGTATCGCGCATCGCCAGCCACCAGGCCAGCGCGGCGAGGATCAGCGCGGTCAGGACGAGGAGAAGGGTGCGTTTCATGCGGCTTTGGTGTAGCGCCGCTTGCGCAGCAGGTGGAACAACAGCCCCGCGAGGATCACCACCAGGCTGGGCACCACCAGGTTCACCACCTGCCAGAGCGCCCGCTCCCCCGCGCTGCGCACGGGGTCCAGCTGACGCAGGGTGATCGCCCGCGACCGCAGGCTGATCAGGCTCCGGTCGTCCAGCAGGTAGTTCACCGCGTTCACCAGCAGCTCGCGGTTGCCGTAGATCTTGGCGTTGGCATAGCGGTCGTAGCCCAGCATGTAGTACATGCCCTTGGCCGGGTCCACCCGGTTCTCGATGACGTCGCCGTCGCTGATCACCAGCTGGCTCGTGGGCCTCCCCTTCGCCCGGTACTGCGGGTCGCCCTCCGTCAGGAAGCGCTCCGTAAGCCTTCCCGCGAAGGCCGAGGTGAAGGGACCTTCCAAAAGCACCGCCACCGGCGCCGGCGTGCCCTTTTTGTCCAGCCCCAACTGCAGCTCCACGATGTTCAGGGCGACGCGCACCGGGTTGCGGAGCACGCGGTTGTACGGGCTCGTCGTCAGCAGGATGGTCTTGCGGACGCTGTCCGTGCCGATCGTGTCCATGCTGCTCACGAAGCGCGTGTGCACCGGGTCGATGTTGTTCACGATCGGGTGGCCGGCCTGCGGGATCAGCACGGGCTCGAAGTACCACGGAAAGCGCTCCAGCTTGCGCTGGTTGCCGTAGGGTGTGGTGAAGATCTCGATGGGCGCGCAGCTGCGGTCCAGCAGCAGGTCGTTGTTGATGCGCACCCCGTAGGCGAACAGCAGCTGGTCCACGCCCAGCTCCATGGCGGTGGCCATGCTGTACTGGTTGCGACGCAGGCTGTCCAGGTTGGCGTTCATGGCGTCCAGCAGCCACAGCACCTTGCCGCCGTTCATCACGAACTGGTCGATGATGTACAGGTCCTTTTCGGGGAACACGCTGTCGGGCTTGGCCACGATGAGCAGGTCCCAGCGGTTGGTGCGGTAGCGCGCGCCCTCCAGGCGGTCGCTCAGGCTGCCCAGCTGCCCGTCGATCCGCACCCGGCTCACATCGTAGTGCTCGCCCAGCAACGTGGCCACATCCCGCACCTGGATGGGCTCCAGCTCGCCGTGGCCCTCCAGGAAGGCGATGCGCGGCCGCTCCTTGCGCGTCAGCTGCCGGATGGCGCTGCCCAGCTCGAACTCCAGGTTGTTGATCGACCGGTTCACCATGTCCGCGTCGGGGGTGCGCAGCTGGGTCTTCAGCAGCTGCACGGCCACCGTGCGGCCCTTGGTGGTCACCAGCGCGCCGGGGAACACGATCTTCTCGCTGTGGCCGTCCTTCTCGCGGATGCGGATGCTGCTGTACTGCAGGCCCTGTTTCTCCAGCGTGGCGTACACCTCCTGCCTCACCTTCGCGTCCGGGTCGGCGCTGGGGTCGATGAAGGTGAAGTCCAGCTTGTCCGGACCGAGCACGCGCATCTCGTCGAGCAGCTCGCGCGTGGCCTCGCTCAGGCGCCGCAGGTCGGCCGGCAGGTCGCCCGCCAGATACACCTTCACGTACACCCGGTCGTCCAGCCCGGCGATCAGTTCGCGGGTGGTGTCCTTCAGGGTGTAGCGTTCCTCGCTGGTGAGGTCGGCCCGCAGCCGCACGAAACCGGCGATGAAGAGCAGCAGCAGCACGATGCCCACGCCGGCCACCAGTTCGGTGAGGTCGCGCAGGCGGGGGGAGCGGCCGGGGCGTGCCATGTCACCAGCTGCGGCTTTGGAGCACCGTGCGCGTGGCCAGCAGGAAGATGGCGGCCACCCCGCCGAAGTAGAGCACGTCGCGCAGGTCCACCACCCCGCGGCTGATGCTGCGGTAGTGCTCCTGGATGCCCATCGCCTTGATGGGGCCCTCCAACGCGCCGAAGGCATCGAAACTGGCCACCAGGTCGAAGCCCATGAACAGGCAGAAGCACAGGAAGACCGCGATCAGGAAGGCCACGATCTGGCTGTCGGTGAGCGCCGAGGCGAACACGCCCACCGCGGCGAAACAGCCGCCCAGCATCAGCAGCCCCAGGTACGAGCCCCAGGTGCCCCCCCGGTCGATGTTGCCCGCCGGCACCGCCAGTTCCATCACGCTCCACACATACACCAACGTGGGCAGCAGCGCCGCCAGCACCAGCACCACCGCGGCGATGTACTTGGCCCCCACGATGGCGCCTTCGCTCAGGGGCTTGGTCAGCAACAGCTCGATGGTGCCCGTGCGCCGCTCCTCGCTGAAGCTGCGCATCGTCACCGCCGGCACCAGGAACAGGAAGACCCACGGCGCCAGTTGGAACAACGGGGCCATGTCCGCGTAGCCCAGGTCGAGCAGGTTGTCCGGGAACACCCACAGGAAGAGCCCGGTGATCAACAGGAAGACCACCACGGTGATGTGGCCGATGAGCGAGCCCGCGAAGCCCCGCACCTCCTTGATGATCAACGCCCGCATGCTGTTGCCGTCCGCCGGAAAAGGCGGCCGAAGATAGCGCGACCGCCCGGCCCATCGGGCCGTGCCACCGGGACCCGGCGCACACCACCGGGGGAACGGCGGATCAGAAGGAGACCACCGTCTTGCGGCGCTTCCGCTGCGGCTTCTTGGGGATCTTGTCCTCGTCGGTGTCGCAGTAGCTCTTCACGATGAACACCGCGTCCTTGTCGCCCAGCTTGGCGCTGGCCCGCCAGTCGCTGCAGGCTTCCTCCTTGCGCTTCAGGTTGTAATGGCTGTCGCCCCGGTAGTAGTGCGCGTCGCGCACGTCGGCTGCGGCGGTGTCCTTCTCCAGCACCTCGGTGAAGCCCGCGATGGCCTCCTCGAAGCGCTCCATCTCATACAGCAGGATCGCCGCGCTCATCCGCCCGCCGGGGATCTCCGGCTTCAGCGCCAGCGCCCGACGGATGTCCTCCAGTCCGGCGGCCTCCTTGAAGAGCTCGCCCTTCACCAGCCCGCCGAGGAAGAGCGCGTCCGCATGGTCGTCGCGCAGCTTCAACGCCTTCTCGGTGTCCTTCAAGGCCTGCGCGTTGTCCTGCACCAGATAGTGGGCGCAGGCCCGGTTGTACCACGCGTCGGCGTCCGCCGGGTCCAGCTCGATGGCGCGGTCCAGGTCGCGCAGCGCGCCCTTGATGTTGCCCTCGGTGATGCGCGCGGCCGATCGGCTCACGAACAGCCGCGGGTTGTTGGGGTCCAGCGTCTCGCTCTCCTTGTAGTCGATCAGCGCCAGCTCCAGCTGCTGACGCCGTTGCCGGATGTCGCCGCGCAGCTTGTAGGCCGGCGCTGAGGTCCGGTCCGCCGCGATCGCGCGCTCCACCCGCGCCAGCGCGCTGTCCAGTTCACCACCGGCGTATGCCGTCTCGGCCGAGCGCAGCAAGGCGTCGCCTTGGGCGATGGCCGTGGCGGGAAGCAGGAGCAGGGGAAGGGCGGCGATGCGGATCATGCGGGCTCGGGCTTGGCGTCCATGTGATGAAGGCGGGCGCAGCTCCAGGCCTGCGCGGGGGCGTCGAACAGGGCCTTCACCACGGGCCACACCTCGGCGAAAACGGGGGAGCGGCGGTAGTGTTCCAGATCTTCGGCGGACCGCCACAGGCTGTAGGTGAAGAAGACCCGGGGATCGCCGGCGTCGCGCAGCAGCTCCAGGTGCAGGCAGCCCGGCATGGCGATGATGCGGTGCCGCCAGCCCTCGAACAGCGCCAGGAATCCCTCGGCCTCCCCGGGGCGGAAGCTCATGCGCACCAACCGCACGATCATGAGGCCGCCCGTTGCCGCACCACGTCCTTCAGTTCCACGCGCACCGGGTCCTGCACGTGCAGCCCGAACAAGCGCGCCGCGCCGCCGCCACCGCCCTCCACGCCCTTGTTCACCGCGATCTCCAGCAGGCCGTTGGCCCCGAAGAAGGCCACCCGCTCGCCCTGCGGCACCTCGCCGTAGGTGCGGTGCAGCGCCGTGATGTCGTACTGCGACCGGCCGAAGGTGATGCGGAAGGGGCGGTCCTGCACCATCGCCGCGAAATGGTCGCGGTGGATGTTGGTGACCACGTTGCCGTAGGCGTCCACATGGATCACCACGCCGCGGATGCTCTCCTGGTCCAGCGCCGGCACGAAGCCGAGCTGCTGCCGCACCCCCGCGCGCGGGTCGGCGATGGCGTCGATGACCCCGCCCTGCGCCAGGTGGCACGCCGCCCGCGCCAGCACACCCCGCAGCGGGAAGGTGGCGTCGGCCGCGTCCGTCACCATCCGCAGGGTGAACACCGCCTGCGGCCGGCCGTCGAACAACAGGCTGAAGATGCCGTTGTCCGCCCCCACGAACCAGTGCCCGTCGTGCGCCGCCACCACGTGGGGCGTCTGCGGACCGGCCTCGGGGTCGATGCCGATGAGGTGCACGGTGCCCGCCGGAAAGGCCGGGTACGCGTTGCGCAGCACGAAGGCCGCCTGCGCATTGTCGAACGGCGTGATCTGGTGGCTGATGTCCACGATGACCGCACCCGGCGCCTGGCCCAGGATGCTGCCCTTCACCACGGCCACGTAGTGGTCCTTCACGCCCATGTCGGTGGTGAGGGTGATGATCGCCATCGTGCGGGGCCGCGTGCGTCGCCGGTCGTTCGTGATCGGCTACCTTCGGCCGGTCAAATGTAAGGGCACGCGGGTACCCTGCTCCGCACCCTCCAAGCACCGCACGTGGGCGAGCTCTCCATCCAAGTGACGGCGGTGGACCCGATCGCGGTCTTCGGCGCCAACGACCAGCATCTGCGCATCATCCGCGGCTTCTTCCCGAAGCTCAACCTCGTGGCGCGCGGCGACACCCTCAAGGTGATCGGCAACGACGACGACATCAGCGTCTTCGCCGAACGCTTCGACCAGCTCGTGGAGCACGTGGGCCGCTACAACGAGCTGCCGCGCAAGGTGCTGGACGACATCATGGGCGGCGCCCCGGACAGCGAGCCCAGCGCCGAGGACGCCGATGTGCTGGTGCACGGCAACGCCGGCCTGCGCGTCAAGGCCCGGACCCGCAACCAGCAGCGGCTGGTGGAGGCCGTGCGCACCCACGACATGGTGTTCGCCGTGGGCCCAGCCGGCACCGGCAAGACGTACACCGCCGTGGCCCTGGCCGTGCGCGCCCTCAAGGAGAAGCAGGTGCGCCGCATCATCCTCACCCGGCCCGCCGTGGAGGCGGGGGAGAACCTGGGCTTCCTGCCCGGCGACCTGCGCGAGAAGCTCGATCCCTACCTGCAGCCCCTCTACGACGCCCTCAAGGACATCATCCCCGCCGGCCGCCTGGCCGAGCACCTGGAGACCGGCGTCATCCAGATCGCCCCCCTGGCCTTCATGCGCGGCCGCACCCTCGACCACGCCTTCGTGATCCTCGACGAGGCCCAGAACGCCACCCTGCCCCAGCTCAAGATGTTCCTCACCCGCATGGGGCGCAACGCCAAGTTCGTCATCACCGGCGACCTCACCCAGGTGGACCTGCCCAAGCACAGCCCCAGCGG
>Ga0138256_10000127_pt1 | contig 89256 bp, 90 predicted proteins | sample KNB2016incub_MG_FD_105486 | JGI IMG/M metagenome (GOLD analysis project Ga0138256, IMG submission 105486) | Active sludge microbial communities from wastewater in Klosterneuburg, Austria - KNB2014incub_MG | ecosystem: Engineered > WWTP > Activated sludge > Unclassified | place: Austria... | reverse complement strand
GCCCCCGTATGGGGGGGGCGCAAGCAAGACGGGGGCTTAAATATCCCGGATCAGCTGCTGGAACTCGTCCACGTCTTCGAAGCTGCGGTAGACCGACGCAAAGCGCACGTAGGCCACCTTGTCGATGCGCTTGAGCTCGCGCATCACCAGCTCGCCCAGGCGGGTGCTGGGCAGTTCACGCGCGCCGCTGGCCAGCAGCTTGTCGCGGATTCGTTCCAGCGCGGCGTCGATCTGCTCGACGCTGACCGGGCGCTTGCGCAGCGCCAGCATCATCGACGCGCGCAGCTTGTCGGGGTCGAAGTCGACCCGCGCGCCGTCCTTCTTCACCACCGCGGGCATCACGATGTCGATGCGCTCGTAGGTGGTGAAGCGCTTCTCGCAGTGCAGGCAACGGCGGCGCCGCCGGATCACGTCGCCTTCTTCGGATTCGCGCGTCTCGACGACCTGGGTCTCGGCGTGGCCGCAAAAGGGGCAGTGCATGGCGCGCCCGGTCAGCCTGTGCGCAGGCTAGCGATAGACCGGGAAGTCGCGCGTCAGCACCGCCACCTTGGCGCGCACGGCGCCCAGGTTGGCCTCGTCGTGCGGCTTGTCCAGCACGTCGGCGATCAGGTGCGCCGTCTGCCGCGCCTGCGCTTCGCCAAAGCCGCGCGTGGTCAGCGCCGGGCTGCCCAGGCGGATGCCGCTGGTCACCATTGGCTTTTGCGGGTCGTTGGGGATGCCGTTCTTGTTGCAGGTCATGTGCGCCTGCCCCAGCAGGCCTTCCGCATCTTTGCCGGTCAGGCCCTTGGGCCGCAGGTCGACCAGCATCAGGTGGCTTTCCGTGCGGCCGCTGACGATGCGTAGGCCGCGCTCGATCAGGGTTTCGGCCAGCACGCGGGCATTCACCACCACCTGCTGCTGGTAGGTCTTGAAGGCAGGTTCCAGCGCCTCTTTGAAGGCCACCGCCTTGCCGGCGATCACATGCATCAGCGGGCCGCCCTGGATGCCCGGAAAGATCGCGCTGTTGATCTTCTTGGCGATGTCGTCGTTGTTCGTCAGCACGATGCCGCCGCGCGGGCCGCGCAGGCTCTTGTGCGTGGTGCTGGTCACCACGTCGGCATGCGGCAGCGGGTTGGGGTAGACGCCGGCAGCGATCAGCCCGGCGTAGTGCGCCATGTCGACCATGAAGACCGCGCCCACGGCCTTGGCCACGCGGGCAAAACGCTCGAAGTCGATGCGCAGGCTGTAGGCCGAGGCGCCGGCGATGATCAGCTTGGGCTTGTGCTGGTGCGCCAGGCGTTCCATCGCGTCGTAGTCGATGGCCTCATCGGCGTCCAGGCCGTAGCTGACCACCTTGAACCACTTGCCGCTCATGTTCAGCGCCATGCCGTGCGTCAGGTGGCCACCTTCGGCCAGGCTCATGCCCATGATGGTGTCGCCCGGCTGCAGCAGGCCGAAGAAGACCGATTGGTTGGCCTGCGACCCCGAGTTGGCCTGCACGTTGGCATGGCCGGCGCCGAACAGCTGCTTCAGGCGGTCGATGGCCAGCTGCTCCACCACGTCGACGAACTCGCAGCCGCCGTAGTAGCGCCTGCCCGGATAGCCCTCGGCGTACTTGTTGGTCAGCTGGCTGCCCTGGGCGGCCATCACCGCGGGGCTGGTGTAGTTCTCGGACGCGATCAGCTCGATGTGATCTTCCTGGCGGCGGTTCTCGGCCTGCACGGCGGCCCAGATCTCGGGGTCGACGTTGGCAAGGGTAGCGCTGGATCGGTCGAACATGGCAGTCCTCTTCAGGGGGTGAAGGGCCATCGCGGCCGCTGGGCTTGAATCCGGCGGCGGAGGGCTGCCCAGGCGAACGGCTGTGGTCAGTCCAGGGCCTGCTGGCGGCCTGGCTCGGCTCGCGCTTCCCGGTGGTCGTCCACCTCGGCCGGGCAAGGGCCCCGCCTATCGCCAGTCGCGCAAGGGGTTGAGTGTAGCGGTGGGCTCTTCCGCCCTGATCGGCCCTGGGCGACCCCGTTCGAAACCGGGTCGGGCCTTACTTCAGCAGCGCAAACTGCTGCGCGTTCGGCTTGTCGGGCGCCGACGCGACGTTGGACGGGCCGGGCAGCTCACGTGCGGGCGGCAGCACGTTGGGCGCTGTCACCGGCACGGCGCGGCCGTCGGCCACCGAACGCATGTGGATCTGCTCGCTCAGCACCTTGGCCACGTAGCCGCCGTCACTTTCCAGGCCGGCTGCGCCGACGTAGAAGCGAAGCCCTTCGGTCAGGCCGCCGGCGCGCGTGATGCACTCTTTCAGCACCTGCACGCCCACGCGCAGGTTGCTCACCGGGTCGAACGCCGCGTGGGTGCCGCCGAAGGCTTCGTACTTGGTGTCGTGCACGCGCGTCATCACCTGCATCAGGCCCTGGGCCCCGACCGAACTCTGGGCGAAGGGGTTGAAGCTGGATTCGACGGCCATGATCGCCAGGATCAGCGTCGGGTCGATGGCCGCGCGCTGGCCGATCTGCCACGCTTCCTGCACCAGCCGTGCGATCGGTTCGGGGGCCACGCGGTAGCGCCGTGAAATCCATTGCGCCACGGCGGCCTGTGGCTTGGACAGGTGGCTGGGGTCGATGGCGGTGGCGCGGGTGACGGCCAGCTGCTCGGCCACGCCGGACAGCACGTCACCCGATTCGAGTGCCCGCGCCTCATTGCGGTCCTGCAGCCAGCCCAGGGCCTGTTGCTCGGCCTGATGGCGCAAGTCAGGCTTGCCGGTGGCAAACAGGGCAACGGCCACCACGGCCAGCCCGAGCAGGGCCAGCGTGTTGTGACTGATTTCGAGCAGGCCGTGGCCGACGTCGCGCAAGAACACGCCGAGTGACCGTGCCGTGGCGCGCCGCGCTCGACCTAACGATTCGATGGCCGTCATGCCAATCCTTTCGAGAACCCACGGAAACCAGGCGCGCGCAACAAGGCGGTGGCCTGGGTTCGATGGCGATAATGAGTTGCGATCCGGTGGCTTCGATTGAGCCCGGCCTCGCAGCGGGATGCAGGACGCTCGGGTCGAGACGGTCCCAACACCGTCGCCGAGGGTTAACCCTTGAACTGGAGGCGGATTCTAGAAATCGTCAAATAACCAGTCAAGCATCAAGATCGTCTCTCTAATTACTATTTGGTATGAAATATCGAGATTTGAGAGACTTCCTGACACAGCTTGAGCAACTTGGCCAACTGCGCCGGGTGGCCGATCCGGTGTCTCCAAGGCTGGAAATGACCGCCGTTGGCGACCTTTTGCTGCAATCGGGCGGACCGGCGGTGCTCTTCACGCAGCCTGTGGGCCACCGAATTCCGGTCTTGATCAATCTGTTCGGCACCCCTGAACGAGTGGCCCTGGGAATGGGTGCCGAATCGACGAGCGCGCTGCGCGACGTCGGCCGCCTGCTGGCGGCGCTGAAAGAGCCAGACCCGCCACGCCGCCTGCAGGATGCCGGCAAGCTGTGGACCATGGCCAAGGCGGTGTGGGACATGAAGCCGTCGGTGCTGCGCAAGGCCGCCTGCCAGGACCAGGTGCTGCAGGGCGACGAGATCGACCTGGCCCGGTTGCCGGTGCAGACTTGCTGGCCAGACGACGCGGGGCCGCTCATCACCTGGGGCCTGGTCGTCACCCGTGGGCCGCAGGATGTGCCGCGCCCGCGGACACGCCAGAACCTGGGCATCTATCGGCAACAGGTGATCGGGCCTCGGCAGGTGATCATGCGCTGGCTGGCACACCGTGGCGGCGCGCTGGATTTCCGCGAATTTGCACTTGCCCACCCGGGCCAGCCGTTTCCGATCGCGGTGGCGCTGGGGGCCGATCCGGCGACCATCCTGGGAGCCGTGACGCCGGTGCCCGACAGCCTGTCCGAATACCAGTTCGCCGGCCTGCTGCGCGGCAGCCGAACCGAGGTGGTCGATACGGCGGTTGGCGAAGGCGCGCTTCGACTGCAGGTGCCAGCCAGCGCCGAGATCGTTCTCGAAGGACACATTCCACCGGCTGCCGCTGGCTTCAAGGGCCTGTCGGCGCAAGGTGTACCCCTGGCCGAGCGCGGCGGCTACCTGCATGCGCTGGAAGGCCCGTTCGGAGACCACACCGGCTACTACAACGAGCAGGACTGGTTTCCGGTGTTCGAGCTGAACCGGCTGACGCATCGAACCGACCCGATCTACCACTCTACCCACACCGGCAAGCCGCCTGACGAGCCGGCGATGCTGGGCGTGGCGCTGAACGAGGTCTTCGTGCCGATCCTGCAGAAGCAGTTTCCCGAGATCACCGACTTCTATTTGCCGCCTGAAGGCTGCAGCTACCGCCTGGCGGTGATCTCGATCCGCAAGGCCTACCCAGGCCACGCCAAGCGCGTGATGTTCGGCGTGTGGAGCTTCCTGCGCCAGTTCATGTACACCAAGTTCATCGTGGTGACCGACGACGACGTCGACATCCGCGACTGGAAGGAAGTGATCTGGGCCATCACCACGCGCATGGACCCGGTGCGCGACACCACGCTGGTCGACGGCACGCCGATCGACTATCTCGACTTCGCGTCACCGGTCAGCGGGCTGGGCGGCAAGATGGGGCTGGACGCCACGCACAAATGGCCCGGCGAAACCAGCCGCGAGTGGGGCCGCGCCATCCGAATGGACGACGAGGTGCAGCGCCGCGCCGAAGCGCTGGTGGCGCAGATGATGCGCAAGACCTGAGTCAGACTCTCGCTGCACCGGGGCGCATAGCCATTTCCGATTGCCACATGGGCCAACTCGGCATAGTCTTGGTCCACCTGCTGATGCAGGCACATCCGATGGCGCAGTCACTGCGCATCAGGAGCCCCGGACCACTTACCTCCGGATCTCCAAATGGTGATTTCGGTCACCCGCCCCTCCAGGCTTCGGCTCGGAGGGGTTTCGTTTTTGTGGGGCGGTGAAATCAGGCCAGACCGAACTCGCGCGCCAGCAAGGCATAGGACTGGCGGCGCACGTCCGGGTCATGCGCCCAGGTGTTGACCACGATCTCGGCCAGGCCCAGCTCAGCAGCCAGGTCGCGGATGCGGCCCGCCACCTCGGGTGCGCTGCCGACGAAGGCGCGGCGCCGCATGCCGGCCAGCTGCGCGTCCTCTTCGGCCGTGAACGCGATCTGGTCCGGTGACTGCAAGGGCCCCAGCGCCCCACGTTGGCGGTCGATGCGCCAACGCTCGCGGCTGCGTGCATGGTGTCTGGCATCAGCTGCATCGTCGGCCACCAGCGCCCAGATGCAGATGGTGGGCTGAGGCTTCGGATGGCGGTCGCTGGGTTTGTACAGCTGGCGGTACAGCTGCAGGGCCTCCTCCACACCCTGGCCGTCCATGAAGAAGTAGGCAAACGCATAAGGCAGGCCGAAATGTGCCGCCAGCTGCGCGCCGTAATCGGAACTGCCCAGCACCCAGACCTCGGGCGCACGCTCGAACCCCGGCCCTGGCAGACCGGGTGCCCGCGGGTGGGCCGCGACGCCCTGGTGCGGGTGGCCGCGCGTCCAGTGGATCAGGTCCATCACCTGCTGCGGAAAGGCTTCGGCCGCGTGCGAGGCGTGGGGGTTGAGCAGCGCCGCGGTGCGCATGTCGCTGCCAGGCGCGCGGCCCACGCCCAGGTCGATGCGGCTCGGCGCCAGTGCATCAAGCACGCGGAACTGCTCGGCCACCTTGAACGCAGAGTAATGCGGCAACATGACGCCGGCACTGCCCAGGCGCATGCGCTGCGTGCGCGCGGCGATGGCCGCCAGCAGGATCTCGGGCGCGGTGCCGACGATGGTCGGCAAGCCGTGGTGCTCGCTGACCCAGAAGCGGTGGTAGCCCAGGGCCTCGCAATGCGGGGCCAGATCCAGCGTGTCGCGCAGCGCGTGGTCCTCACCGCGCCCGGCGCAGGCGATCGACTGGTCCAGAACAGAAAGCGTCAATGTCATGCGGCAAGTGTGCCGCAGGAATCAAGGCGCTAGCGGTTGTCGGCCCGGATCATGTCGACCGCCTTCTCGCCGATCATGATGGTCGGTGCGTTGGTGTTGCCCGAGACGATGCGCGGCATGATCGATGCATCGACCACGCGCAGGCCCTGCAAGCCATGCACGCGCAGTCGCTCGTCGACCACATCGTCGGCACCCGGGCCCATGCGGCAACTGCCCACCGGGTGGTAGATCGTGTCGGCGTTCGAGCGGATGAATTGTTCGATCTGCGCGTCGCTCTGCGCGTTGGCCGAAGCCGGCAGTTCCTTGCCGCCGAACGCGGCCAGCGCCGGCTGGTTGAGCACGCCGCGCATCAGCTTGACGCCGCGCACCATGCGCTGCACGTCGTCGGGGTCGGACAGGTAGGCGGGGTCGATCAGCGGCGCGGCCAGCGGGTCGGGCCCGGCCAGGCTGACGCGGCCACGGCTGCGTGGTCGCACCACGCACAGGTGGCATGAGATGCCATGGCCGAACACGGTCTTGCGGCCATGGTCGACCAGCTTGGCGATCACGAAGTGCAGTTGCACATCGGGCGCCTCTTCTTCCGGCCGGCTGCGGAAGAAGCCGCCAGCCTCGGCGAAGTTGGTGGTCAGCATGCCGCTACGTCGCGATCGCCACTCGAACATGCCGCCGATGGCGCGCGCCACGCCACCGAACGACAGACCGAAGGACTCGTTCATGCGCGGTGCGTGGACGACGATGATGCTGTCCAGGTGGTCGTGCAGATGCCGGCCCACGCCCGGCAGGTCATGCACCAGCGGCAGGCCCATGGCCTGCAGTTCGCTGCCGCTGCCGACGCCCGACAGCTGCAGGATCTGCGGCGACTGCAGCGCACCGGCGCTGAGCAGCACCTCGCGGCGCGCGTGCAACTCGCGCTTGACGCCGCCCTGCAGCACCTCGATGCCGACCGCGCGTCGGCCCTCGAACAGCACGCGCGTCACATGGGCGCCGGTCAGCAACTGCAGGTTGCTGCGGCCCAGGTTCGGGGTCAGATAGGCGTCGGCGGCGCTGCAGCGCTGACCGTTGCGCTGCGTCACCTGGTACATGCCCGCGCCTTCCTGCGTCGGGCCGTTGAAGTCGGTGTTCAGCGGCAGGCCGGCCTGCTGCGCGGCCTGCAGGAACAGGCCCGACAACCGGTTCGGGCTGCGCAGGTCCATCACGTTCAGCGGGCCGCCGCGCGCATGCCAGTCGTCGGCCCCGCGCTCGTTGTGCTCGGCCTTCAGGAAATAGGGCTTGACCTCGTCCCAGGTCCAGCCCGGGTTGCCCTGCGCTGCCCAGTGGTCGTAGTCAGCATGCTGGCCACGGATGTAGATCATGGCGTTGATCGAACTCGACCCGCCCAGCACTTTGCCGCGGGGCTGGTAGCCGCGGCGGCCGTTCAGTCCGGCCTGTGGCACGGTGTCGAAGGCCCAGTTCATGCTGGGCGCCTTGGCCATCAGCGCAATTCCGGCCGGGCAATGGATCAGCACGCTGCGGTCGGCGTGCCCGGCTTCGATCAGGCAGACGCTGGTGGCGGGGTCTTCGGTCAGACGCGAAGCCAGGACGCAGCCGGCCGAGCCGGCGCCCACGACGATGTAGTCGAACATGAGGGTTCTGTCTCCAGGATGCCTGGCCGAAGTGCCAGTGTTCGATTCATCTTAGCCACGTGCAGCGGCTGCAAAACGGGGGCGCGACTCTAATCGGCCAGGGCCTTTTCGGCGTTGCTCAGCTCGATCGGCTGGCCGTGCGACGTGCGCTCGGCAGCGGCCTCCCAGGCATGTTCCAGCGCATGCAGGCGGTCGGCATCGGCCAGGCCGCGGCTGATGACCAGGGTCTCCAGCGCGTCCAGCCAGTGCCGGTAGTAGGTGTCGCCGTGGTCCGGGTCGCCGGCGGCCTGCGCGCGGCGGATGGCGTCGCTCAGCGCCGCCGCCCAATCGGTCCAGCTGAAGGCGCCGCGCTCGTGCAGCGCCAGCGCCAGCGCAAAGGCCTGGGCCTGCCAGGGAGCGCTGAAGACGGGCCCCTGTTCGTCGCGCGGCAGCCCGGGCAAGTCACAGGCTGGATGCGATGCCGTCGTCATGGTGCAGCTTCCAGATAGGGCTGCCAGGCGTCGACGGAGACGAGGGTGCCGGGTTCGGCATCGGTGCCCCACAGCTGCACGCCGTCGAAGGCCACGGTGTACAGCCATTCGGGCCGGTCATCGAAAGCCTCGCCCGGCGCCGTGTCTGCATGGCGGTCGGCGAACACGTGGCAGCCATGCACCAGTGTCACGGTGCCGACATGCCCGCGCACATACCGCGGAAGTCGCGTATGGCCTTGAGGATGCAGATTGAGTGCGCGCACCCGGTCGCCGACGCGGAAACGTGCTGCGGCGCTGTCAGGTCTTGTGGTCGGGCTGCCGCGGCGCAGGGCTGCATCCACCTCGTCGGCGTGCAAGACGCGGGCCAGCGGGCGCGGCGGGTCGACTGGTTGGCCTGAGCGCAGTTCTTCTGCGCTGACCAGGCCACGCTGCAGCATCAATTTCTCGAGCGCGCGGATCCAGATCTCGTAGTAGCTTGACGACAGATAGACCGCCGGCGGCAGTGTCTCGCGCGCCGATCTCGAGAGGTCGATGTTCCACTGCCCGCTGGCCCCCATGGCCAGTGTCAGGCCCAGCGCGCGGCGTTCCCAGGACGCATGGAACAACGGTTCATCAGTTTCGGGCTGCACCGGGCCGAAGCACTGCAGGCCGCCCATGTCATGCACGCCGTTCATGGCGCTGCCACGGCCGGAGCTTGTGCCAGCCCGGTGCCGATCATCGAGTCGCGCGTGACCAGCGAGGCCAGGCGGTCCTCGCTCCAGCCGTCGGTACCGCCTGGACGCTGCGGGATCACCAGGTAGCGGACCTCGGCCGTCGAGTCCCACACGCGCACCTGGATGTCGGCCGGCAGCGTGACGCCGAAGTCGGCCAGCACCGCGCGCGGTGCCATCACGGCACGCGATCGGTAGGCCGCCGACTTGTACCAGACCGGCGGCAGACCCAGCACCGGCCAGGGGTAGCACGAGCACAGCGTGCAGACCACCATGTAGTGCGTGTCGGCTGTGTTGAACACGGCCACCATGTGTTCACCCTGGCGTCCGCTGTAGCCCAGCGACGCGATGGCTGCGGTGGCGTCGCGCGCCAGCCAGTCGGCATAGGCAGGGTCGGCCCAGGCCCGGGCCACCACGCGCGCGCCGTTGTGCGGGCCGACCTGCACTTCATAGGTTTCGATCAGGCGGTCGATGGCGGCCGGGTCGACATAGCCTTTGCGCACCAGCAGGGTCTCGAGGGCGCGCACGCGCAGGTCCATCTCGCCGAGGTGCGAGTGCGCATGTTGATTTTCGGAATCCTGGTGATGGTGATCACTCATGCCGGCAGTGTAGGCCCGTACAACGCGCGCTCGCTATCATCCGCGCCCGCCGGCCGCAAAAGGGCCGAGCGTGTCACCGACCGGCCGCGCCCCCAAGGCGCAGGCCGGACACCAGGGAGCCCTTCTTGTTCAAGCGCTTCGAAGCGCTCGTGCCCAGTTACCCCGAGGCCGAGCCGACCCCGCTGCCAAAGACCTTCTTCGCCTTTCTGTGGCGCAACACCGAAGGTCTGCGACCCTTCCTGCTGGTGCTGACGCTGCTGACTGCGGTGATCGGTGCTTTCGAGGCGTTCTTGTTCAGCATGATGGCGCACGTGGTCGACGTGCTGACCAAGGTGCCGCCGTCCGAGTTCTGGGCGCGCGAGGGCCGCACCCTCATGCTGCTGGCCGTTGTGCTGTTGGCCAGCATCGGCGTGTCTGCGACCTGGGCGCTGGTCAAGTACCAGGCGGTGTTCAGCAACTTCCCGATGCGGCTGCGCTGGAACTTCCACCGGCTGATGCTGGGTCAGAGCATGGCCTTCTATCAGGACGAGTTTGCGGGCCGCATTGCCACCAAGGTGATGCAGACCGCGCTGGCGGTGCGCGACACCTGGCTGATATTCGCCGACATCCTGACCTACGTGCTGATCTATTTCGGCACCATGCTGGTCCTGGTGGGCGGCTTCGACCTGCGTGTGATGCTGCCTTTCCTGGGCTGGCTGGCGCTGTACCTGGTGGCGCTGAAGTATTTCGTGCCGAAACTGGGCAAGGTGGCACAGGCCCAGGCCGACGCGCGCTCGCTGATGACCGGCCGTGTGACCGACGCCTACACCAACATCGCCACTGTCAAGCTGTTCTCGCATTCGAGCCGCGAGGCCGGCTTCGCCCGCGGCGCGATGCAGGAGTTCATGCACACGGCCTACCAGCAGATGCGCCTGGTCAGTGCCTTCGAGGTCGTCAACCAGACCTTGAGCATGCTGTTGATCGCCTGCACCGCGGGCACCACGCTGTGGTTGTGGACACGCGGCGACGTCGGCGTCGGCGCGGTGGCTGCGGCCACCGCGATGGCGCTGCGGCTGAACGGCATCTCGCACTGGGTGATGTGGGAACTGGCTTCACTGTTCGAACACGTGGGCACGGTGCAGGACGGCCTGGCCACGCTGTCACGGCCGCGCGTGGTGCTCGACCAGGACCAGGCGCAACCGCTGCAGGTGCAGCGTGGCGAGATCCGCTTCGAGCAGGTTGGTTTCAACTATGGCGGCAGCAAGGTCATCATCGACGAGCTGTCGCTGCTGATCCGCCCGGGCGAGAAGATCGGTCTGGTCGGGCGCTCGGGCGCCGGCAAGAGCACAGTCGTCAACCTGCTGCTGCGCCTGTACGACGTGCAGAGTGGCCGCATCCTGATCGATGGCCAGGACATCGCCGGGGTGACTCAGGAGTCGCTGCGCCGCCAGGTCGGCATGGTCACGCAGGACACCTCGCTGCTGCACCGCTCGGTGCGCGACAACATCTTGTACGGCCGGCCCGATGCCAACGATGCCGACATGCTGCGCGCGGCCGAACGTGCCGAGGCGCATGACTTCATCGTCGGTCTGACCGACCCCAAGGGGCGCAAGGGCTACGACGCGCATGTCGGCGAGCGTGGCGTCAAGCTCTCGGGCGGGCAGCGCCAGCGCGTGGCGATCGCACGCGTGATGCTCAAGGACGCGCCGATCCTGCTGCTGGACGAGGCCACCAGCGCGCTCGACAGCGAGGTCGAGGCCGCGATCCAGGCCAGCCTGTACAAGCTGATGGAAGGCAAGACCGTGGTTGCGATCGCGCACCGGCTGTCGACCATCGCCGCGATGGACCGGCTGGTGGTGATGGAACACGGCCGCATCGTCGAGACCGGAGACCATCAAGGCCTGCTCGCCGCCGGTGGCATCTATGCACGTTTGTGGGCGCACCAGAGTGGCGGCTTCCTGGGCGACGAGCCCGACGAAGAAAGCGATGACGAACGCGATGAGGGTGGGCAACTGGCCATGGCGAGCTGAGCGCCCGAGCCTGAACCCAGCAGTGGCCACGATCACGCCGGACTGTTCCCGCCTTGCCATACGATGGCGCCGGCGGCCCAGCGGCCGCGCCGGAGCTGGAGTTGCCCATGAAGTTCATCCTGACCGTGGCGGCGGTGGTCATTTCGCTGTGCAGCGCGGCGCCTGCCGCGCAGGCTGCTGCAGCACGTTCGCCCGGTGCCGCGCCGCATGTGCCGGTGGCCGCGCCCAGCAAGAAGAAGGCTGTGCCCAAGAAGCCGCCGCGGCCGAAAAAACCAGCCAAACCCAAGGCCAAGGGCAAGCCGCGCGACAAGTAGACCGCCGCGGCACAACCTGACCCCGGACCACGCAGTGACCCTGCATTACCTCGACCTGGATCGGTGGCCGCGGCGCGCGACCTTCGATTACTACAGAACCTTCGACAATCCCTATTTCAACGTCTGCACGCGGCTGGACCTGACGGCGCTGGTGGCGCTGAAGCCGCGCCTGGCCGGCCCGCTGCTGCTGGCCTATCACCATCTGCTGCTGCGCCTGGCCAACGAGATCGAGCCCTTTCGCTACCGGCTGGATCAGGGGCGCGTGCGCGTGCACGACGTCGTGCACGGCAGCGCCGCCGTGCTGTGCGTCGACGACAGCATCAGCTTTGCCGATCTGCCCTACGACCCCGACCACCGGGCCTTTGTCGCCGCCGCCGAGCCGCGGCTGCGCGCTGCCCAGCGTGGTGAGCTGCCGTTCGAACCCACCCCGGACCAGCAGGCGCTGCTGCACTTCACCACGCTGCCCTGGATCGACTTCAGCAGCTTCTCGCATGCGCGCAACTGGGGGCGCGAAGACTCGGTGCCCAAGATCGCCTTTGGCCGTCTGCAGCGCGACGGCCAGCGCTGGCAGATGGCGCTGTCGATCGAGGTTCACCATGCGCTGATGGACGGCCTGCACGTGGGCCGCCTGGTGCAGGCACTGCAAGCGCGTCTGCTGCAGCCAGAGAACTGGCTGGCGCTGGAAGGCTGAGCAAGAGCCCGGGGTCCCTGATGCCGGTACCGGTATCCGGCGGGCGCTAGACTCTCAGCCCTGTCCTGACCTGCCATTCCGCCCGCTGCGGCGGCCCAACGACCAACTCCCTGAGCCCATGCCTACCGTGACCGAAGCTGCGCTGATCGAAGCGATCAAGACTGTCGTCGACCCCCACACCGGCCGTGACTTCGTGTCGGGCAAGCAGGTGAAGAACCTTCGCATCGAGGGCGCCGACGTGGCCTTCGATGTCGAATTGGGCTACCCCGCCAAGAGCCAGATACCGACGCTGCGCAAGGCGCTGATCGCGGCGGCGCGCACGGTGCCCGGGGTCGACAACGTCAGCGTCAACGTGACGATGAAGATCGTCTCGCACGCAGTGCAGCGCGGTGTGCAGCTGTTGCCCAAGGTGAAGAACGTGATTGCGGTTGCTTCGGGCAAGGGGGGTGTCGGCAAGAGCACGACCACCGCCAACCTGGCGTTGGCCCTGGCCGCCGAGGGTGCCAGCGTGGGCATCCTCGACGCCGACATCTACGGCCCCAGCCAACCCATGATGATGGGTATCGAGGGCAGGCCCGAGAGCATCGACGGCAAGACCATCGAGGCGATGGAAAACCATGGCGTGCAGGTGATGTCCATCGGCTTCATGGTCGAACCCGACCAGGCCATGATCTGGCGCGGCCCGATGGCCACGCAGGCGCTGGACCAGCTGCTGCACCAGACCAACTGGCGCGACCTCGACTACCTGCTGGTCGACATGCCGCCGGGCACGGGCGACATCGCGCTCACGCTCAGCCAGCGCGTGCCGCTGACGGGCGTGATCATCGTCACCACGCCGCAGGACATCGCGCTGATCGATGCGCGCAAGGGCCTGAAGATGTTCGAAAAGGTCGGCGTGCCGATCCTGGGCATCGTGGAGAACATGGCGGTGCACGTGTGCACGAACTGCGGCCACAGCGAGCACATCTTCGGCGCCGATGGCGGCCGCAAGATGGCGGCCGAGTACAACGTCGACTACCTGGGCGCGCTGCCGCTGACGATGAAGATCCGCGAGCAGGCCGACGCCGGCCGGCCCACCGTGGCGGCCGAGCCCGATGGCGAGATTGCCGCCATCTACAAGGCCGTGGCACGCCAGGTGGCAGTCAAGGTCGCCCTCAAGGCGAAGGATTTCTCGGCCAAGTTCCCGACCATCACGGTCAGCAAGACGACTTGAGCGCGGTCAGCCCAGCCGCGCGCGCAGTTCGGCCACCGCGCTGTCGACGGTGGTCAGCACCGGCAAGCCGGTGGCTTCGCGCACCGCGCCTGCCGCGCGCGCCAGGCTGAACTGCGCCAGGGCAATGCGGTCGACACCGCGCTGGCGCAGGCGCAGTGCGGCCGCCACCACGACACGGTCGTGCGTGTCGGTGTCACCGTGGTTCAGCGCGTCCATCGCGTCGGCCGCCAGCTCACAGTGCAATGCCGTGGCGGGCGAAAATTCGCTCGGCATGCTCTGCAGCGTGGGTGCGAAGCTGGCCAGCAGGCCGATGCGACCGCCGGCGCGTTCGGCCTCGGCGACCATCGCTTCGTTGGGCTTGAGCACCGGCATCGGTGCAAGTCGCTTGGCCACGGCGTCGATGCACGACCCGAAGGCCGAGCAGGTGAACAGGATGGCCTGCGCGCCGCAGCCCACGGCATACGCGGCCAGGTCTTGGAAACGCTGGTGCATCGCCGCGTCGGCCACGCCGCCGCTGGCCGCCAGGTCGGCCGACAGGCTGTCGTCGAGCAGGTTCATGCGCTGGGCCTGCGGCCAGCTGCGCGCCAGCGCCTCGTTGATCGGGGCTGGCGAATGGGCCAGGGCATGAATGAGGGCGATGCGGGGCATGGTTGCAGGGCAGGGGATGTCGACGGCCGAGGGTAGCATCGTGTGCCATGGGCGTTGAGCCTGCCCGGCATGGAGTGAAACGATGATCGACAAACGCGTGGCCAGCGCCGCGCTGGCCTTGGCCGACATCCCCGACGGGGCGACCGTGATGATCGGCGGCTTCGGCACCGCGGGGTTGCCCGACGAGTTGACCGACGCCCTGATCGTTCAGGGTGCGCGCGATCTCACGATCATCAACAACAACGCCGGCAACGGCGAACAGGGCATTGCCGCCTTGCTGGCCGCGGGCCGCGTGCGCAAGGTGATCTGCTCGTTTCCGCGCCAGGCCGACTCGCACCACTTCGACCGCCTGTACCGCGCCGGCCAGGTCGAGCTCGAACTGGTGCCGCAGGGCAACCTGGCCGAGCGCATCCGCGCCGCCGGCGCCGGCATCGGCGCCTTCTTCACGCCCACCGGGTATGGCACCGAGTTGGCGAAAGGCAAGGAGGTGCGCGAGATCGGCGGCCGCATGCAGGTGCTGGAATATCCGCTGCATGCCGACTACGCCTTGATCAAGGCCGAGCGTGGCGACCGCTGGGGCAACCTGTGCTATCGCATGACGGCGCGCAACTTCGGCCCCGTGATGGCCGCGGCGGCGCGCATCACGGTGGCCACGGTGCACGAGCTCGTCGAGCTGGGTGCGATCGACCCCGAGGCCGTGGTGACACCCGGCGTCTACGTGCAGCGCCTGGTGCAGGTGCCCAGGCGCAACACCGGCGCTGCCGCTGTCAAGGCCGCCGCCTGAAGGATTGACGATGAACCGATGGACTCGTGACCAGATGGCCGCGCGCGTGGCGCAGGACATCGCCGAAGGCATGGTGGTGAACCTGGGCATCGGCCTGCCGACGCGAGTGGCCAACCACCTGCCGCCCGACCGCGAGGTGCTGCTGCACAGCGAGAACGGCGTGCTCGGCATGGGCCCGGCGCCCCCGGCGGGCCAAGAGGACTACGACCTCATCAACGCCGGCAAGCAGCCGGTGACCTTGCAGGCCGGTGGCAGCTTCTTCCACCACGCCGACAGCTTCGCGATGATGCGTGGCGGCCACCTCGACATCTGCGTGCTCGGGGCCTTCCAGGTGGCCGGCAATGGTGATCTGGCCAATTGGCATACCGGCGAACCTGATGCCATTCCCGCCGTGGGCGGTGCGATGGACCTGGCCATCGGCGCGCGCCAGACCTGGGTGATGATGGAACACCTGAGCAAGTCAGGTGAAAGCAAGCTGGTGGCGCAGTGCAGCTACCCGCTGACCGGTCTCGCCTGCGTCAAACGGATCTACACCGATCTGGCGGTGATCGACCTCAGCACGCAACCGGCCACGGTGCTGGACCGCGTGGGTGGTCTGGGCTTCGCTGAGTTGCAGCGCCTGACGGGCTTTGCGCTGCAGCCTGCGCGCTGACCCACCAGCGCGTCAACGTTTCACAAGCGCTAGGCGGGCTGCAGGCGGTCACGGCGAAAGTACTGCATCGCCAGTGCCACCGCCACCAGGCCGAAACCGATCAGATCGGCCAGGGCGCCGGGATAGACCAGGGCGAAGCCGGCGAACAGGAACATCGCCTGTTCCAGCCGCGTGGTGCGCTTGATGGCCCAGCCCTGGAAGCCCGCGGCCAGCGCCGCCACCCCGATGGCTGCGGTGATGCTCACCTCGGCGATCATCCACCAGTTGGCACTGGCCAGCGCCTTGGTGCTGCCCATCAGCAGCAGGCCCAGCCCGCTGGGGTCGAGCACGAACATGAAGGGCACGAGGAAGGCCGGCACGGTGTATTTCCAGCACTGCAGCGTCGTCTTGTAGGGGTCACCGCCGGTGATGGCCGCGGCCGCGAAGGGTGACAACGCGGTGGGCGGAGAGACCTCGGACAGCACGGCGTAGTAGAAGATGAACATGTGCGCCGCGAAGTCGGGCACGCCCAGTTTGATCAGTGCCGGTGCGGCGATCACCGCGCAGATGATGTAGCTGGCCGTCACCGGCACCGCCAGGCCAACGATCCACACCACCAGCGACGTGAAGACCGCGGTCAGCAGCAGCGAGCCACCGGCGTAGTCGATCACGATGGTGCTGAACTTCAGCCCCAGCCCGGTGAGCGTGACCACGCCGACGATGATGCCAGCGCCGGCGCAGGTGGCGGCCACGTTGAGCACGCCCATCGAGCCGCCTTCCATGGCCTTGACGAACGGTGACTGGAACAGGTTCTTCACCCACGAGCCCTTGCCCGTGAACAGGTCGTAGGAAAGCAGCGCCGTATCGCGGCGCAGGAAGCTGGTGATGAAGGACACCACGGTGGCCCAGAACACCGACAGCACCGGTGAGAAGCCCCACATCATGAAGGCGACGATCGACACCAACGACAGGAAGTGAAACCAGTAGTGGCGCGTCAGGTTCCACAGCGAGTCGACCTTGTGGATCGCGGTGTTGCCCATGCCGTACTTGCGCGCGTCGATCTCCACCATGATGAACAGGGCGAGGTAGAACAGCAGCGTGGGGATCACCGCCATCAGCAGCACGTCGAGATAGCTGATCTTCAGGAACTCGGCGATCAGGAAGGCGGCCGCCCCCAGCACCGGTGGCGAGATGATGGCGCCCAGGCCGCCCGCGGCCAGCAGCCCGCCGGCGGCGTTCTTCTCGTAGCCCACCTTGGCCAGCATGGGGTAGGCCACGGCGCCCAGCGTCACCGTGGTGGCCACGCCCGAGCCCGACGGCCCGCCCAGCAGGAACGAGGCCAGCACCACCGTGCGGCCGGCGCCGGTGGGCTTGCCGCCCATCGCCGAGAACGAGAAGTCGATGTAGAACTTGCCTGCGCCCGAGTACTGCAAGAAGGCGCCGAAGATCGTGAACAGGATGATCAGCGACGAGGACACATCGATCGCCACGCCGTAGATGCCTTCCAGCGTCATGTACATCACGCCGACCAGACGGTTGAGTTCGTAGCCCTTGTGTGTCCAGGGTTCGGGCAAGTAAGGCCCGAACAGCGCGTAGGCGATGAAGGCGGACGTGATGACCGGCATGATCCAGCCATTGGTGCGGCGCATGGCCTCCATCACCAGCAGGATCAGACCGAGGCCGAAGGCCACGTCCCAGGGGTTGGGCGAGGTGTTGCGGTCGGTGAAGTCGTCGCCGCCCTGCAGCAGGTACACCACGATCGCGATCGACAGCGCCGCAGCCAGCCAGTCCCACCACATCACGCGGTGGCGAAAGCGCTGGGCGACCGGAAACACCAGGAAGCACAGAAAGAGCACGAAGCCCACGTGCACCGGCCGCAGCGTCTGCGTGGGCACGATGCCGTAGGCCGTGTAGAGGTGGAACACCGACATGCCGAAGGCGACGGCCACCACGAACACATGCAGCCAGCCGCGCAGCTTGTTGCTGGCGCCTTCTTCGGCTTCGATGAACTCTTCGGCCTTGTGCAGGGCTTCGTCGGAAACGACGACCTCGGCCGCTTCGGCCGGGTCGGCAGGGCGATTGGGCTGCATGCGTTGAAGGGGCCAGACCCCGCCTGTCGACGACTCTCGAGGCCCCGGGGTCAGGCCCCGGGGGCAGACCGATCCGTGATCAGTTGACCTTGACGCCCTTCTCGGTGAAGAACTTCAGCTCGCCCGGATGGAACGGGATCGGCGAAGCGGCGGCCTTCTGGTTCTCGAGCTTGAAGTTGGCGGCTTCCTTGTGCACGGCGATCAGGTCGTCGCGCTGATCGAAGATGGCCTTGACAATCTTGTAGGCCTCGGCGTCGGGCATGCTGGCGTTCGCGACCAGGATGTTCATCACCGTGGCCTGCTTGTTGTCGGCCGTCATGCCGTGGTAGACGGCCTTGGGGATGGTGTCTTCGACGTAGAGGTTGCCGTACTTCTTGTTCAGTGCCGGCACCAGGTCGGCGTGGTCGACCAGCACCAGCTTGTTGCCCGGCGTGTTGGCCAGGTCGGTGACGCCTGCGGTGGGCAAGCCGCCGACCCAGAAGAAGGCGTCGATCTTGCCGTCCTTGATGGCGTTGACCGATTCGGCCACGCTCAGGCGCTCGCGCTTGACGTCCTTGTCCTTGTCGAGGCCTGCGGCCTCGAGCAGGCGAAACGCCATCACCTCGGTGGCGCTGCCGGGCGCTCCGGTGGAAATGCGCTTGCCCTTCATGTCGGACATCTTGGTCACGCCACGGCCTTCGACGCTGACGACGTGCATGCGGTTGGGGTACAGCACCATCAGTGTCCTGAGCGCCACCTTGTTGCCGGTGAACTTGTTTTCACCGCGGAACGCGTCCTGAGCGGCGTCGGTCATCGTGAAGCCGATGTAGGGCTTGCCGCTGCCCACCAGCTTGAGGTTGTCGACCGAGCCGCCGGTGACTTCGGCCGTGGCCTGCATGCCCGGCACATGCTTGGACAGCACTGCGGCAACGCCGCCGCCCATCGGGTAGTAGACGCCGCCGGTGCCCCCGGTGGCAATCGACAGGTTCTGCGCCAGCGCGGTCTGCGACAGCAGCAGGGCGGTGACGCCGCCAATCAAGCCCTGAAGGAATTTGTTCATCAATGCTCCATGCAACAGGTGGCCGCCCGGTGCCGACGTTCATTGCGAACGTTCGGGGTGGACGCACGGCGTGCGTGGCCCCGGGGCCGGCCTGGTTGGTGTTTGCCCGGGGACGTTTCCGTAACCCAGGCGCTCGCTCCATTCTGGCACGGGGCCTGTTGCCGACCTACCCGGGATTTCATCACTGCCGATCGGCGGCCGCGCGGGTGTGCACAGGGCCCGCCGAAGTTGGTTTGCACCTCATTCGCGAACCACCGTCACCGTGCAACCGGCCTCGGCCACCACCTGCGAGCTGACGCTGCCCAGGTAGCGCCGCAGCGGCGATGCGCCGCGCGCGCCCAGCACCAGGTGGTCGGTGCGGGTGCGCGCCGCAAAATCGACCAGGGCCGCTGCGACGTCGGGCGCCTCAAGAACGTGAAAGGTCAGCCGCGCCTCGTCGAGTGCCAGCCGCCCGAGCAAAGGCCGAGCCCAGTGCTTGAGGGCCACCAACTGCCTGACATGCCGGTTGCGTCCCTCGGCGTCGACGCGTTCGTCCATGCCGATGCGGCCGTTGCGCATCACGCTGACGCAGGCCAGCCGGGCGCCGGGCTCGGTGATCACGATGCGCTGCACGGTCTCGCGCAACTGCTCCAGCAGGCCCGGCCCTGCCTTGTCGACATCGACCGCGACCATCACGATCGGGCTGTGCCTGATCTGGCTGACGGCGCCCGGGTGCAGATCGGAGCTGCGGTCGCCCCGCATGCCGCCCAGGCGTCGCTTCAGCTGGCGCCACGGGCTGTCAAGGCCGACCCGGTGGGCCCTTGCGGTCAGCACCACCTGGTCAGGGAACTGCAACGCGAGCGCCAGCTGCGCGCCGGTCTGGATGCGGTCCTCGGGGCGCACCTCCAGGCACTGCAGGATCACCTCCTGCAGCCAGGGCGGGCAGTCGGCACGCCAGTGGCGGGGCGGCACGGCGTGGTCGAACAACCGACGGCGCAGTGCGCTCAGGTTGTCCGGCAGGCCGAACGGCCGCTGGCCGGTGGTGAAGTGGTACAGCATCACGCCCAGCGCAAAGAGGTCGCTGCGCGGGTCGTTGCGCACATGCCGCACCTGCTCGGGCGACATGTAGGGGCCGGTGCCCAGCGGCACTTCGAACTGCTCGTCCAGCAGGTCGGGCAGGAGGTCGTGGCGCGACAGCCCGAAGTCCACCAGCACGGCCGTGCCGTCGGGCCGGAACATGATGTTGCTGGGCTTGACGTCCAGATGAACCAGCCCCTGCCGGTGCAGATCGTGCAGCGCGCTGGCCACGCGCGAGCCGATCTCGATGACCTCGTCGATCGGCAGCGGCGCGGCCTGCAGCCGCGGGCGCAGCGACGCGCCGCCGATGCGCTCCATCACGATGTACGGCCGCTGGGTGAAGTCACCGGCCGCGACATGGCGCGGCACGTGCGGCCCGCGCAGATTGGGCAGGATCATCTGTTCGACCTCGAACCCGACGATGCCGGCCGGGTCTTCGTCGGGCAGCAGACGCGGCACCTTCATGACCAGCGGCAGCCCGTCGTCATCGGGCGCAGGCTGGGCACGGCGGGTCTGCCACAAGGTGGCCATGCCGCCCTGGTGCAGTTGCGGACCGACGACAAAACCGTCGATCACCTGGCCTTCGACCGGGCCCTGCGCCACCGCCAGGCCCTGGTCAGACACCGAGCGCCAGGCGCTCGCCCAGCGCGCGCGGCAGCCCGGCGGCGTGGATGCGCGCGGCTGCGCTGTCGTGGTCGTAGGGCACGCGCCAGAAGGTCAGCGTGCCGGCTGCGGTGTCGTGCATGGCATAGCAGGCCGCCGGGTCGCCGTCGCGGGGCTGGCCGACCGAACCCGGAATCACCAGCCAGCGTCGCTGCGTCAGCAACGTGATGGGCACGCCGGGTGTCGGCACGAAGTCACCGGCGCGCCCCAGGCGCGACAGGTGGTACAGGCGCGGCTCGTGCACGTGGCCGCAGAACGTCAGCCGGGCGCGCGTGGCGTGCAGGCTGCGCACAGCATCGAAGCGACCCAGGATGTAGCCCCAATCGGCCGGCGCCCAGGCATTGGCATGAACGTACAGCCGTTCCGGCGTCTCGTCGGTCAGCGGCAGGCTGGCCAGAAAGTCCATCTGCTCGGGGTCGAGCTGCGCCCGCGTCCATTCGATCACCTGGCGCGGCTCGAGCCGCATGCCGGGCGAAGGGCCGAGGATGGTCGCGCGGTCATGATTGCCCATCACCGCGCGCGCACCCTGCTGCACCAGTTCGCGCACGCGGTCGACCACCCAGCCGGGATCGGCGCCGTAACCGACGAAGTCACCCAGCAGGGCGTAGTCCTGCGCCTGCTGGTCGGCCGCGTGCTCGAGCACCGCCTGCACGGCTTCACGGTTGGCGTGCAGATCGGTGAGGATGGCGGTCTTCATGTTGTGGGTCCCTTTGGCGCTGCAGGCGCTTGAGGGGCCGGAATCCTCAGCCTCGACCGACGAAGGGCATCTTGGTCGCCATCACGTTGACGAACAGCATGTTGGCGCTGAGCGGCAGGCGCGACATCATGAGAATGGTGTCGACCACACACTGCAGGTCCATGCGTGGCTCGGGCCGCATGCTGCCGTCGGCCTGCGGCACGCCGCCCACCATGCGCTCGGTCATCTCGCTGGCGGCATTGCCGATGTCGATCTGGCCGACCGCGATGTCGAACGGCCGGCCGTCGAGTGCGGCCGTGCGTGTCAGGCCGCTGACGGCGTGCTTGGTCGCGGTGTAGGCGATCGATCCCGGCCGTGGTGCGTAGGCCGAGATCGAGCCGTTGTTGATGATGCGACCTCCCATCGGCGTCTGGTTCTTCATCAGCTTGAAGGCCTGGCTCAGGCAGTAGAAGCTGCCGTTCAGGTTGGCGTCGACCACGCGACGCCAGTCGGCGCCGCTGATGGCGTCGGGGGTGGCCACTGGCAGACCCATGCCGGCGTTGTTGAACAGCAGATCGAGGCGGCCGAAGCGCTGCCGCACGGCGGCAAAGGCGGCGGCGACCTGATCTTCCTGACCGACGTCGCAGGCCAGTGGCAGCGTGCGCGCAGCGGCGTCGCCAGCCATGGCCGCAGTGGCCTGCAGCGTGTCGATGCGACGGCCCAGCAGCGCGACGGTCCAGCCTTCTTTCAGCAGGCCGAGGGCGCAGGCACGGCCGATGCCGGATCCGGCGCCGGTGATGAGGGCAATCTTGGAGGATGAGCTCATGGAGGTCTTGTGGGGGGTGGTTGCGTCGTTGGGATCGGCGTGCCGCGGCGTCGCCTGAACTCAGTGATTGTCCTTGGGTACTGCCGACCCTCGTCGGCCGACCAGAAAGTCGAGGTCGGCGCCCTGGTCGGCCTGCAGCACATGGTCGATGTAGAGCTTCCAGTAGCCGCTGCTCATGGCCGGCGCCGGCGCGCTCCAGGCGGCGCGGCGGCGCTCGAGTTCGGCATCTTCGACGTGCAGGTGCAGGCGGCGGCCGGCCACGTCCAGCGTGATGCGGTCGCCGTTGTGCACCAGCGCCAGCGGGCCGCCGGCGGCGGCCTCGGGCGTGGTGTGCAGCACCACGGTGCCGTAGGCGGTGCCGCTCATGCGTGCGTCGCTGATGCGCACCATGTCGGTCACGCCCTTGCGCAGCACCTTGGGCGGCAGCGGCATGTTGCCGACCTCAGCCATGCCGGGGTAGCCCTTGGGGCCGCAGTTCTTCAGCACCAGGATGCAGGTCTCGTCGACATCGAGCGATTCGTCGTCGATGCGCACATGGAAGTCGTTGCTGTCCTCGAACACCACCGCGCGCCCGGTGTGCTGCATCAGCGCCGGCGTGGCCGCGCTGGGCTTGATGACCGCGCCGCGCGGCGCCAGGTTGCCGCGCAGCACGGCGATACCGGCCTTCTCCTTGAAGGGCTGGGCCATGGACTTGATGACCGCCGGGTTGAAGTTCTCGACGTCGGCGATGTTCTGGCCCACGGTGCGTCCGTTGGCAGTGACCGCGTCCAGGTGCAGCGTGGCCGCGATCTCCTTCATCACCACCGGCAGGCCGCCGGCGTAGCAGAAGTCTTCCATCAGGAACTGGCCGCTGGGCTGCAGGTTGACCAGGCAGGGCATCTCGCTGCCCAGCTTTTCGAAGTCGTCGATCGTCAGCTTGACGCCCAGACGACCGGCGATGGCGATCAGGTGGATCACCGCGTTGGTGCTGCCGCCGATGGCGGCCAGCGTGCGGATCGCGTTTTCGAAGGCTTCGCGCGTCAGCACGTCGGAGAGGGTCTGGTCGGCATGCACCATCTCGACGATGCGCCGCCCGGCGTTACGCGCAATCACGTTGCGCCGGCCGTCCACCGCCGGGTAGGCGGCGTTGCCCGGCAGCCCGATGCCCAGTGCCTCGACCATGCTGGCCATGGTGCTGGCCGTGCCCATGGTCATGCAGTGGCCGTGGCTGCGGTGCATGCAGCTTTCAGCCTCGAAGAAGTCGGCCAGCTTCAGCGTGCCGGCGCGCACCTGCTCGCTCATGCTCCACACGCCGGTGCCCGAGCCGAGTTCCTGGCCGCGCCACTTGCCGTTCAGCATGGGCCCGCCGCTGACACCGATGGTCGGCAGGTCGACGCTGGCCGCACCCATCAGCAGGCTGGGCGTGGTCTTGTCGCAGCCCATCAGCAGCACCACGCCGTCGATCGGGTTGCCGCGGATGCTTTCTTCGACGTCCATGCTGGCCAGGTTGCGGTACAGCATGGCGGTCGGACGCAGCATGGTCTCGCCGAGCGACACCACCGGAAATTCGAGCGGGAAGCCACCGGCCTCGTACACACCGATCTTCACTTGCTCGGCCAGCGTGCGAAAGTGGCTGTTGCAGGGTGTGAGCTGGCTGAAGGTGTTGCAGATGCCGATCACCGGCCGGCCGTCGAACTGGTCATGCGGCACACCCTTGCCCTTGACCCAGCTTCGGTAGGCAAAGCCATCGCGATCCTGGCGGCCGAACCACTGCTGGCTGCGCAGGTCTTCGGGCTTCTTGCGCGGTTTCGAACTCATCGCTTGCTGGCATTCCCGGGGTGGGGTTTGTGGTTGCTTGGAATATTATGGTATGACGATTGAGCCGCCATCGGCTGTCACCCTTAGTTCAGCAACGTTCATACCCACCATGCCCGATCCGATCCAAGTCCTCGCCGTTTCCAAGCTCTCACCCCTGTGGTCGCCGCAATTGCGGGCCACCTACCATGTGCACGAACGCCTGCACGAGACCGATGCTGCCGCATTTGCGCAGGTGGCGCCGCAGATCCGCGCCATCGCCGCCAGTGGCGATTCGAAGGTGCCGGCCGAACTGATTGCGCGCTTGCCCGCGCTGGAGATCATTTCGGTGATGGGGGTGGGCTACGACGGCGTCGACGCGCTGGCGGCCAAGGCGCGCGGGGTGCCGGTCACGCACACGCCCGACGTGCTGAACGACGATGTGGCCGACCTGGCGCTGGGCCTGATGCTGTGCGCTGCACGCCAGTTGCCGGCGGCCGACCGCTTCGTGCGCGAGGGCCGCTGGCCGCAAGGCGCGATGCCGCTGGCCACCAAGATGTCGGGCGCGCGCCTGGGCATCGTCGGCATGGGTCGCATCGGCCAGTCCATCGCGCAGCGCGCCGCTGCCTTCGGCATGGTGATCGCGTACACGGCGCGCAGTGCCAAGCCCGATCTGCCTTACCGCTACCTGCCCGATGCGCGCGCGCTGGCGGCCGAAAGCGATTTTCTGGTGCTGATCACACCGGGTGGTGCGCTCACGCGCAAGCTGGTCAATGCCGAGGTGCTGTCGGCACTGGGCAAGGGCGCGGGGCAGGGCATCCTGGTCAACGTGGCGCGTGGCTCGGTGGTCGACGAGGCGGCGCTGATCGATGCACTTGAGCGGGGTGTCATCGCCGGTGCCGCGCTGGATGTGTTCGAAAGCGAACCGCAGGTGCCCGAGCGGCTGCGCGCCTTGCCGCAGGTGGTGCTGGCGCCGCACATCGGCAGTGCCACCGCGGCCACCCGGCAGGCCATGGCCGATCTGGCGCAGGGCAACCTGGCCGCGCACTTCGCCGGCCAGCCTCTGCTGACGCCAGTGCCCGAGTGGCGCAGCCGCTGATGCGCGGCTGCGCCACGGCCGCCGGTGCTGCGCAAGCTCAGGACAAGACGACCGTCTGATGGGACAAGAGCTTCTACAAGGCCGCGGACGACGCGCTGTTCTCGGCCATCAAGGTGTTCGAGACCAACAACAAGGGCATCAAGGTCGATCTGTCGCAGTACCCGATCCAGGGCATGATCCCGGCGGCACTCGATTCGGGCAACCCGCCCGCTGCCGACGCAGCGGCGCTGGTGCTGGACATCGGCGCTTCGGCGCAGCAACTGGCCGACCAGGCCCTGATCTGGTTGCAAGTGAGCACATGACGATCACCGCACAAGGCTTTCGGTTGGACGCGGCGCTTAGGGCCAGTGTGGCTGCCATCGAGCAGGGCATCAGACCGATCGACATCCTGTTCAACAATGCCCGCACCACGCAGCGCGCGCCCTTTCACGAGTTTCCGCACGGGGCCCGGCAACGCATCCTGCGCATCAACGTCGACCGCATGTTCATCGCCGACGCCGCATTCAACCAGTGGCTGGTCAACTGCGCACCCCGCCGGCGCTGGGGCGACGTCGAGGACCTGGGCGGCGCGGCTGCCTTCGTCTACCGCCACAACTTTTACGTCGATGGCGGCGTGACAGCAACACTCTGACCCCATGACCACCTTCACCCAAGTCATCCTCTTCACCGACGCAGACGGCCGGGCGCGCTTTCGCGAACAAGGCATCGAACTGGGCGAAGGCAAGCCGCAGGCGCGGCTGTCGGCGCTGATGCCCAGCAGCGGTTTGCAATTGCGCGAGAGCCCGATCGGGTTTCGCAGCGACTTCCATTGCACCGAGACGCCGCAGTGGGTGTTCATCCTGCGCGGGCGCATGGAGATCGGCCTGCAGGACGGCAGCTCGCGCATCTTCGGGCCGGGCGAACATTTCTACTCGGACGACCGCCTGCCCGAAGCTGCCCGCTTCGACCGCAGCGTGCACGGCCACTGGAGCCGTCAGGTCGGACCCGAGGACCTGGTCACGGCCTTTGTCAGGGCCTGATCGGCAGCGCGATGGCCCCCAAGAACGTGCACGGACTCACGCTCGACCAACTCGGTGAAGCCATCGTCGGAGGTCGCTTCGCCCCGGGTGCGTCGATCCCGCCCGAGCCGCAGCTGTGCGAGTCGTTCAGCGTCAGCCGCACCGTCATTCGAGAAGCGGTCAAGTCGCTGGTGGCCAAGGGCCTGCTGGTCACCGGCCCCAAGGTGGGCACCCGGGTGCTGCCGTCGGACCAGTGGAACTGGTTCGACCCCGACGTGGTGGCCTGGCAGAGCAAGGCCGGATTGACGCGGGATTTTCTGCGCGACCTGCAAGAGCTGCGGCGCGTGATCGAGCCCGCCGCCGTGCGCATGGCCGCCCAGCGTGCCACGACGCAGGACGTGGCGGTCATCGAGTTCGCCTATGACGGCATGCAGGACGCCATCGAGCACGGCGGCGACTACGTGCGTCACGACCTGGCCTTTCATCAGGGCCTGCTGCAGGCGGCGCACAACCGCATGGTGATGCAGATGAGCAAGGTGCTGGGCGCACTGCTGCGTACCGCGTTCGAGATCAGCACCTCGGGTCTGCACGGGCCGGCCAGCTCGCTGCCAGCGCACCGCGCGGTGCTCGACGCGGTGATCGCGCGCGACCCGGCGCGCGCCGAACGGGCCAGTCTGCTGCTGATCGACAGCGCCGCGGACGACATCGAACGGGTGCTGGGCTCACGCCGCAAGCTGCCTTCGCTGGCGCTGCCGGCACAGCGGCTGGCGCCGCCACGAAAGGCCAGGTCCATCGGGTAGCTGCCTCGGATCGCGCCGGTGCGCGCAGCCCGCCGTCAATTGTCTACAGTTCGACACCATCCCAACGCCTTGCAGGAGTGCTGCCATGCCCGAAACGTTCGACAACCCGATCGGCCTGATGGGCTTCGAATTTGTCGAGTTCGCGTCACCCACGCCCGGCGTGCTGGAGCCGTTGTTCGAGCGCATGGGTTTCTCGCTGGTGGCCCGGCATCGGTCGAAGGATGTGGTGCTGTACCGCCAGGGTGGCTGCAACTTCATCGTCAACCGTGAACCGCGCAGCCTGGCGGCGTACTTCGCGGCCGAGCATGGCCCCAGCGCCTGCGGCCTGGCGTTTCGCGTCAAGGACGCGCACAAGGCCTATGCCCTGGCGCTGGAGCGCGGTGCGCAGCCGGTGGAGATTCCAACCGGGCCGATGGAGTTGCGCCTGCCGGCGATCAAGGGCATCGGCGGCGCGCCGCTGTACCTGATCGACCGCTTCGAGGACGGCAAGAGCATCTACGACATCGATTTCGAATTCGTCGATGGTGTCGACCGCAGGCCGCGTGGCCATGGGTTGAAGCTGATCGACCACCTGACGCACAACGTCTACCGCGGCCGCATGGCCTATTGGGGCAGCTTCTACGAGAAGCTGTTCAACTTCCGCGAGATGCGCTACTTCGACATCCAGGGTGAATACACCGGGTTGACCTCGCGCGCGATGACGGCGCCCGATGGCCTGATCCGCATCCCGCTGAACGAGGAGTCGGGCAAGGGTGCCGGCCAGATCGAAGAGTTCCTGATGCAGTTCAACGGCGAAGGCATCCAGCATGTGGCGCTGCTGACCGACGACCTGAGGGCCACCGTCGATTCGCTGCAGCTGGCCGGCATACCGCTGATGACGGCACCCAACGACGTCTACTACGAGATGCTGGAAGAGCGTCTGCCCGACCATGGCCTGCCGGTGGCCGAGTTGCGCACACGCGGCATCCTGGTCGACGGCTCGACCGCAGGTGGCGAGAAGCGGCTGCTGCTGCAGATCTTCTCGCAGACCGTGCTCGGACCGGTGTTCTTCGAATTCATCGAACGGCGTGCCGACGAAGGCTTCGGTGAAGGCAACTTCAAGGCCTTGTTCGAGTCCCTGGAACGCGACCAGCTGCGCCGTGGTGCACTGACGCCGGCGCGCTGAGAGGCCCGGCCGCGGGTGCGCCCTGACACCCAGCAACACGCAGCGACACGCAGGCGGGCCAGGGCGGCGCACAATCGTCATACCTTTGACGGAAACCCATGGCCATGAAGGTCCTGATCACCGGCGGCGCTGGATTCGCCGGCACACGTTTGGCGCGCACCCTGCTTGCCCGCGGCCGGCTCGACGGCCGGCCGATCGACCCGCTGGTGATCGCCGACCAGGCCCAGGCCCCGGCCGAGGCCGACCTGCTGGCCGACCCACGGGTTCAGGGTCGGGTGGGCCAGCTGCTGGTGCATTGCCAGGGCCTGCGCGAGGAAGCCTTCGACAGCGTGTTCCATCTGGCCTCGGCGGTGTCGGGGGAGTGTGAGGCCGACTTCGAACTCGGCCTGCATTCCAACCTTGACAGCACACGCGCCTTGCTCGACGCATTGCGCCGTCGCAACGAACAGGGCACCGCCGCCGCCAAGCTGGTGTTCAGCAGTTCGGTGGCGGTGTTCGGGCCCGATCCGGCGCTGCCCCGGCTGGGCGTGGACGGCATCGTCGCCGACGACACGCTGCCGACGCCGCAGACCAGCTACGGCACGCACAAGCTGATCTGCGAACACCTGGTGGCCGACAACACGCGCAAGGGCTACATCGACGGCTGCGCGGCGCGATTGATGACGGTGACGGTGCGGCCGGGCCGGCCCAACGGTGCCGCCAGCTCCTTCTTCAGCGGCATCATCCGTGAACCGCTGGCAGGCCTGACTGCGGTCTGTCCGGTGTCGGCCGACGTGTCGCACCCCGTGACCTCGGTGCAGCGCACGGTGGACGGGCTGATCGCCGTGCACGAGGCCAGCCGCGAGGCCTTCTGCGGCCGCACGGCGCTGAACCTGCCGGCACTCAACGTCAGCGTTCAACAGATGCTCAACGCGCTGGAAGCGGTGGCCGGCCCGGCGGTGCGCGCGGCGCGCCTGGGATTGCAGCCCGAGCCGGACTTCCATTCCATCATTCGCCAGTACATCGACGATTGCCGTGCTGGCATGCCGCAGGCGCTGAAAGGGCTGTGACCGTGAACCAGATCGATCTGAAGGGCTGCGTCGCGGTGATCACCGGCGGGGCGCAGGGCATCGGCTACGCCTGTGCCGAACGATTCCTGCAATCCGGGGCCAGCTTGATGCTGTGGGACATCGATCGGGCCCGTCTGGCCGAAGCGCAGGCGGCCTTGGGCAAGCTGGGCACGGCGCTGGGGCGCGAGGTGGAACTGACCGACGACGCCTCGGTGGCCACCGCCACCGCCGACACGCTGGCGCAGCTGGGCCGCATCGACATCCTGGTCAACAACGCCGGCATCACCGGCGGCAACGGCACGACCTGGGATCTCGACCCTGCAGTCTGGCGTCGCGTGGTCGAAGTCAACCTGATCGGACCCTACCTGACCTGCCGTCATGTGGCGCCACAGATGCTGAGGCAAGGCTATGGGCGCATCGTCAATATCGCGTCGGTGGCCGGCAAGGAAGGCAACCCGAACGCGTCGCACTACAGCGCCAGCAAGGCCGGCCTGATCGCCTTGACCAAATCACTGGCCAAGGAGATGGCCACCCGGGGTGTGCTGGTCAATGCCATCGCGCCTGCAGCCGCCAACACGGCGATGTTTGCGCAGATGGCGCAGTTGCACATCGACTACATGCTGGGCAAGATCCCGATGGCGCGTTTCGTCGAGGTGCAGGAAATCGCCGCCATGGCAGCCTGGCTGGCCAGCGAGGAATGCAGCTTCAGCACCGGCGCGGTGTTCGACATCAGCGGCGGGCGGTCGACGTACTGACCGGCTGGGCGCTTGCTGCCGCGCCGGCCGTGATCAGCCGATGCGGCCCAGCAGCAGGTATTCCATCAGCGCCTTCTGCACGTGCAGCCGGTTCTCGGCCTCGTCCCAGACCACCGACTGCGGGCCGTCGATGACCTCGGCGGTGACTTCTTCGCCGCGGTGTGCCGGCAGACAATGCATGAACAATGCGTCGGGCCGGGCCACGGCCATCATCTCGTCGTCGACGCACCAGTCGATGAAGGCCTTGCGGCGTTCTTCGTTCTCGGCCTCGTAGCCCATGCTGGTCCAGACGTCGGTGGTCACCAGGTCAGCGCCTTCGCAGGCCTGCAGCGGGTGGTTGAAGACCTTGAAGCACTGCTCGTCGCGAATGCCGGCCACGGCCATGTCGACCCCGTAGCCGCTGGGCGTGCTGACATGCACCTTGAAGCCCAGGATCTCGGCCGCCTGCAGCCAGGTGTTGGCCATGTTGTTGCCATCGCCGACCCAGGCCACGACCTTGCCCTTGAGGCACTGCAGGACGTCGGCTTCGCCGCCGCGCGGGCCACGATGTTCGATGTAGGTGAAGATGTCGGCCAGGATCTGGCAGGGGTGGTACTCGTTGGTCAGCCCGTTGATCACCGGCACGCGCGAATGCGCGGCAAAGGCCTCGAGCTTGGCCTGCTCGAAGGTGCGGATCATCACGATGTCGACCATGCGGCTGATCACGCGCGCGCTGTCTTCCACCGGCTCGGCGCGACCGAGCTGGCTGTCGCCGGTGGTCAGGTGAACCACTGAGCCGCCCATCTGGTACATGCCGGCTTCGAAGCTCACGCGCGTGCGCGTGCTGGCTTTCTCGAAGATCATCGCCAGCGTGCGGTCGGCCAGCGGCTGGTAGCGCTCGTAGTTCTTGAAACGCGTCTTGATGATGCGCGCACGGTCGAACAGGTAGGCGTATTCCTCGGTCCTGAGGTCCTTGAACTGCAAGAAGTGCTTCATCAACGACAGCCCGGGCTTCATGGCCGCGGTTCAGCCAAAAAGGCCTTCACCAGCGGCACCAGGATCTGAACCAGCTGGGTCGCCTCGTCGGCGCTCAGGATCAGCGGCGGCAGCAGCCGGATCACGCTGTCGGCGGTGATGCTGATCATCAGGCCGGCATCGGCCGCGCGTTGCAGCAGGGCGCCGCAGGGCCGGTCGAGCTCGATGCCGATCATCAGGCCCTGGCCGCGGATCTCTTTCACGCCGGGCAGCGGCGCCAGCTGCTCGTCGAAGGCACGGCGCAGCTGTGCGCCGATGCGCGCCGCGTTGTCCAGCAGGCCGTCCTCGGTCATGATGCGCAGCGTCTCGACGCCGGCGCGCATGGCCAGCGGGTTGCCGCCGAAGGTGGTGCCGTGGTTGCCCGGGCCCAGCACCCTGGCCGCGCGTGGCCCGGTGACCACGGCGCCGATGGGCACGCCCGAGCCCAGGCCCTTGGCCAGCGGCATCACGTCGGGCCGGATGCCAGCCCACTGGTGCGCAAACCACTTGCCGGTGCGGCCGATGCCGCATTGCACCTCGTCGAGCATCAGCAGCCAGTCCCGGCGGTCGCACAGTGCGCGCAGGCCTTGCAGGATGTCGGTGCGGGTGGCCGTGATGCCGCCCTCGCCCTGGATGGTCTCGAGAAAGACCGCCACCACGTTGGGCCGCGTGCGGGCCACCTCTTCGATGGCGGACAGGTCGTTCAAGGGCACTCGCACGAAACCCTCGACCAGGGGGCCGAACCCGGCTTGCACCTTGGGGTTGCCGGTGGCCGACAGCGTGGCGATCGAGCGGCCATGGAAGGCCTTCTCGTAGACGATGATCTCGGGGCGGTCGATGCCCTTGTCGTGGCCGAACTTGCGCGCGATCTTCAGCGCTGCCTCGTTGGCCTCGAGACCGGTGTTGCAGAAGAACGTGCAGTCCAGGCCCGACAGTTCGCTCAGCCGGGCCGCCAGCTGCTCCTGCAGCGGCACCTCGTAGTAGTTCGAGCAATGGATGATCTTGCCCAGCTGGTCGTGCAGGGCCGGCACCAGGCGCGGATGGTTGTGCCCCAGCGTGCTGACTGCGATGCCGGCCAGGCCGTCAAGGTAGCGCTTGCCGCGCGTGTCCCAGACCCAGCAGCCTTGCCCATGCGACAAGGCGATCGGCAGCCGGCCATAGGTGTTCATCACGTGCGGCATGGGCGACAGGGCGACGGTTTCGGGGGCGTTCATGCGGTCCTTTCGGCGGTAACGAGTTGGCTGGCGGCAAGGTCTTGGGCCACCACCGGCCGGGCCGGGATTCTAAAGGTGGGCGCCCATTGGTCGACAACGACAAGGTCAGGGTACCAGGGTGCCATCCATGCATGCTGCAACGCAACAAATCCGAAGCGCCATCGTGACTGCGGCCTTGCCGCCGCGCGGCTCAGTGGCGTTGCAACTGCGCCAGCCGCCCGCCGCGCCTCAAGCTGTTTCCTGTGCAGCCTCGCTGCCGATGCCCACGAGCCCGCCGCGTCAGTACTACATCCAGGGCGTGACGGCTCAGGGCCGCGATTTCAGGCCCAGCGACTGGGCCGAGCGCCTGGCAGGCGCGATGTCGAGCTTTCGCCCCGGTGGTGGCCAGGGTGGCATCGGCTCGTTCATCGGCTATTCGCCGTACTGCGTGCCGCGCGTGGTCGACGGCGTGAAGTGCGTGATCGTCAACGAGGCCCTGCGAGGCATCGAGCCGATGGCCTGGGACTTCGTGATGAACTTTGCCCGCGACAACGAGCTGCGCGTGGTCGAACGCCTCGTCCCCGCGCCGCCGTAGGTGCCGGCCAGACATGAAAAAGGGCCCACTGGTGTGGGCCCTTTTCTTGGCAACGCCAGCTGTGGCGTCAGGCGCCGATCGACAGTGCCTTGACCTTGGCAGACAAGCGGCTCTTCAGGCGTGCCGCCTTGTTCTTGTGGAAGATGCGTTTGTCGGCCACCGAATCGATGACACTCTGAGCGCTCTTGAACAGGGCGCTGGCCTTGTCCTTGTCGCCGCCGGCAACCGCCTTTTGCACATTCTTGACGACGGTGCGAAAGCGCGAGCGCAGCGAGGTGTTGGCCGCGTTGATCACGACGTCCTGGCGCGCGCGCTTGCGGCCCGAGGCGAGGCGAACGGTCTTCTTCTTGGCTTTGGAGGAGGTGGCCATGCTTGGTGGTGCGTGGGGGGTTCGTTGCTGGTGCTGTCCCGCAAAAGCGCGGATACAAAGACCGTCGAGTGTAGCACGCAACCCTCGGCTGCCCATCGGCTGCCCAGGCGCGCCCAGGCCGTCCACCTATAATCCGCTGCTTTCCTGGCCTGGGCCTGCCCGCGACCGCTTGCCGTGAATCTTCTGAGGGCCGCGTCCTCCGTCTCGCTGCTGACCCTGGTTTCGCGCATCACCGGCCTGGTGCGAGACCAGCTGATCGCCGCCCAATTCGGCGCCGGCGCGCTCACTGACGCGTTCAACGTGGCCTTCCGGCTGCCCAACCTGCTGCGGCGGCTGTTCGCCGAAGGCGCGTTCTCGCAGGCCTTCGTTCCCTTTCTGGGCGCCACGCGTGCTCGCGATGGCGACGACGCCACCCAGCACCTGATCGATGCCGTTGCCACCGTGCTGCTGTGGGTCTTGCTGGCCACCTGCGTGCTGGGTGTGGCCGCAGCGCCGGTGCTGGTCTGGCTGCTGGCCGCCGGGCTGCAGGAGTTCGAGCTCGGCGTGCTGATGGCGCGCTGGATGTTTCCCTACATCGGTTGCATGTCGCTGGTGGCCTTGTCGGCCGGCATCCTCAACACCTGGAAGCGATTCGCGGTGCCGGCGCTGACACCGGTGCTGCTCAACCTGAGCCTGATCGCCGCGGCCTGGATCGGTGCCCCGCTGTTCCAGTCCTGGGGGCTGCGGCCGATCCTGGCGCTGGCCGCCGGTGTGATGCTGGGTGGCGTGCTGCAGCTGGCGGTGCAGGTGCCGGCGTTGGCACGCATCGGGCGACTGCCCCGCCTGGGGCTGGGGCCAGCGGCGATTCGCCGGGCCTGGGCGCACCCCGGCGTGCACCAGATCCTGCGCCTGATGGCGCCGGCCTTGCTGGGCGTGTCGGTGGCGCAGCTGTCGCTGCTGATCAACACCCAGATCGCCTCGCAGCTGGGCGTGGGCGCCGTGTCCTGGCTGTTCTACGCCGACCGGCTGATGGAGTTTCCGACCGGCCTGCTGGGGGTGGCCCTGGGATCGGTGCTGTTGCCGCAGCTGGCGCTGGCGAAGGGAAGCGCCGACACCGCGCGCTATTCCGAACTGCTGGACTGGGGTCTGCGCCTGGTGCTGCTGCTGGCGCTGCCCTGTGCGGTTGCACTGGTGGTGTTCCCGGCCCCGCTGATCGCCGTGCTGTTCCACCACGGCGCCTTCAGTGCCGGCGACGTGGCGCAGACCGCGCAGGCGCTGCGCGGCTACGGCTGCGGTCTGCTGGGCATCGTGGCGATCAAGGTGCTGGCCCCGGCCTTCTATGCGCAGCAGGACATCCGCACGCCGGTTCGCATTGCGGTGGGTGTGCTGATCGCCACACAGATGATGAACCTGCTGTTCGTGCCCTGGCTGGGAACGGCCGGGCTGGCGCTGTCGATCGGTCTGGGCGGGCTGGCCAATGCGGCCCTGCTGCTTCGTGGCTTGCTGCGCCAAGGCAGCTACCGGCCACAGCCCGGCTGGGTCGCCTTTGCGTTGCGTGTACTGTGCGCTTGTGCCGTACTGACTGCGCTGCTGATGGTGGCGGAACGTGGCGTCGACTGGATTGCACTGGGGGCGCACTGGACGCGCCGGGCGGGCTACATGGCGCTGCTGCTGCTGGTAGCTGGACTGGCCTATCTGGGCATGCTGCGGCTGTGCGGCGTGCGACTGCAGTATTTCATGCGCCGGGCCTGAGCCAGCGCCTGACCTACACTCTGGCCCCGTCCCACCATGCCAGGCTCGCTGAACTTCGAAGCCCCGACCGCGCTGCAATACTTCGCCACACTGGTGGCGGATGACGCCAGCCTGTCGACGCTGGAGGCTGCCATCGCGGTGGCTCAGGCCGAATATCCGCGGCTGGACGTGCAACAGACCCTGGCCCAAATCGACGAACTGGCCAACCGGCTGCGCCAGCGCATCGCCGCCGATGCCGCGGCCTTGCAGCGGCTGCGTCTGCTCAACGGGTTTTTCTTCCAAGAGCTGGGCTTCGCCGGCAACGTGAACGACTACTACGACGCCCGCAACAGCTATCTGCCTGACGTGCTGCGCACCCGCCGCGGCATCCCCCTCACACTGGCGCTGCTGTACATCGAGCTGGCCACGCAGGCGGGCCTGCGGGCCTCGGGCATTTCGTTTCCGGGCCATTTCCTGGTCAAGCTGCAGATGCCGCGAGGCGAGGTCGTGATCGACCCGTTCAGTGGCCATTCCTTGTCGCGCGATAAACTTGACAAGCGGCTGCTGCCCTACCGCCGGCAGCGTGGGTTGACGGGCGAGTTCGAAGCGCCTCTGGGTCTGTTCTTGCAGGCCGCACCACCGCGCGACGTGCTCGCCCGCCTTTTGCGCAACCTGAAAGAGATCCATCGCACGGCCGGGGACTGGCCGCGCCTGCTGGCGGTGCTCGAGCGCCTGGTGGTGCTGCTGCCCGAGGCCTGGGACGAGCGTCGCGATCGCGGCCTGGCCCGTGCCGAGCTTGGACTGTTTGTCGGCGCCGCGGCTGACCTGGGCTGTTACCTCGACCATCAGCCCGGCGCAGCCGATGTGTCGGCGCTGCAGCGCCGGCTGGCCGAGTGGCGCAGCCGCGACACGCCACGCTGGCACTGAAGCGATGCGCAACGACGTCATGCAGCAGATTCCACTGGCCATCGGCCCCGAGGCCCTGCCCACCTTCGACAGTTTTCTGCCCGGCCCGAACGGACTGGCGCTTGAGCACCTGCGTGCGTTGGCGCTGGCTGAACCGGCGCCGGGCGTGGCGGTACCCGTGGCGCCGGTCTACCTGTGGGGCCCGGCCGGCAGCGGCAAGACCCACCTGCTGCGAGCCTGGGCGCATCGCCTGCAGCAGCGCGGTCAGCGGGTGGGCTGGTTCGATGCCGGCGACGTGCGGCCCTGGCTGCTGGTGCCCGACTGGACCCTGGTCGTGATCGACCGCTGCGAGCAGCTGGACGAGGCGGCGCAGCACGCGGCCTTCACCTTGTTTGTCGAGGCCACCGTGCAGGGCGTGCAGATTGCCGCTGCAGGGCGCTTGCCGCCGGTGGACCTGCCCTTGCGCGACGACTTGCGCACACGCCTGGGCTGGGGCCATGTGCTGGCTTTGCAACCCTTGTCGGAAGCTGAAACCCGCGCTGCGCTGCGACGCGAGGCCGACCGGCGCGGCATCTTCCTGTCGGACGAGGTGATGGACCATCTGCTCACGCGCTTCGAGCGCGACATGGCCAGCCTGATGCGCTTGCTCGACCGGCTGGACCATTTTTCGCTGGCCCGCTCGCGCGCCATCACCGTGCCGCTGTTGCGCACCATGCTGGCCGAAGACGGGGTGGGGTCTTGAAGCTGGCGCTGTTCGATCTCGACGGCACCTTGCTGCCGATCGATTCCGACCATGCCTTCGGCGAATTCCTGATCACGCTGGGCTGGGTCGACGCCGACGACTACCGTCGTCGCAACGATGCCTTCTACGAGCAGTACAAGGCCGAACGGCTGGACATCGCGGCCTATGTCGATTTCTGCACCTCGCCCTGGCGCGGCCGCGCGCCGCACGAGCTGGCTGAAGCCAGCCGCCGCTTTGTCGACGAGGTGGCGCGCCCGGCTCTGCGCGACAGCGCCCTGGCGCTGGTGCAACGGCACCGCGACGAGGGTGATACGCTGGCCGTGGTGACCGCCACCAACGATTTCGTCACGCGGCCGATCGCCGCATTGTTCGGCATCGACACCTTGATCGCCACCGAACTCGAGCGCGATGACCACGGCCGCGTCACTGGCGCCATCCGTGGCACGCCGGCTTTTCGTGGCGGCAAGGTTGAACGTGTGGCGGCCTGGTTGCAGGACCAGGGCAGGCGCTGGAGCGACTTCGACGCCCAGGTGTTCTACAGCGACTCGACCAACGACCTGGCCTTGCTCGAGCAGGTCAGCCACCCGGTTGCCACCAATCCCGGCCCGGCGCTCGAAGCCGTGGCGCAGCATCGCCACTGGCCCATTCTCAGGCTCTTCAAATGATCAAGAAATTTATCAACCGATTGCTGGGCAAGGAGGACAAGCCTGCAGCCGCGGTCAAGGCCCCGGCCGAGCCGCTGATTCCGCTGGGGCAGCGGCGTGAGATTTCGGCGCAGGACCATGGCATCGACCCCAAGCTGCTGGATGACAACGCGGTGCGGGTGGTGCGCACGCTCAAGGACGCCGGGCACGAGGCCTACATCGTCGGCGGTGCGGTGCGCGACCTGCTGCTGGGCCTGCGACCCAAGGACTTCGACGTCGCCACCAATGCCACCCCCGAGCAGATCAAGTCGTTGTTTCGCCGCGCCTTCATCATTGGCCGACGCTTCCGCCTGGTGCACGTGGTGTTCGGGCGCGGCCGCGAGCACGAGGTGATCGAGGTCTCGACCTTTCGTGCCTACCTCGACAGCGCGGCCGCCGATCAGGTCACGGGCAACGAGAAGACCGCCAAGCATCAGATTTCGGAGAAGAAGCATGTGGTCGACGCCGCCGGCCGCGTGCTGCGCGACAACGTCTGGGGGCCGCAGATCGAGGACGCCGCGCGCCGCGACTTCACCGTCAACGCGATGTACTACGACCCCACCACGCAGCTGATGGTCGACTACCACGCCGGCCTGGCCGACGCCCGCGCCAAGGTGCTGCGCATGATCGGTGACCCGGCCACGCGTTATCGTGAAGACCCGGTGCGCATCGTCCGCGTCGTGCGCTTTGCGGCCAAGCTCGGTTTCGAGCTCGAACCTGGCACGCGCAAGCCGGTGCGCGAGATGGCGGCCCTGCTGGCCAATGTGCCCACGTCGCGCTTGTTCGACGAGATGATCAAGCTGCTGCAGACCGGGCACGCGCTGCGCAGCATCGACGAGCTGCGCAAGCAGGGGCTGGACCGAGGTAACTTCCCGGTGCTGGACGCGGTGCTGCACCCGGATCGGCCGCACCCGCTGCGCCAGCGCTTTGTCGAACTGGCGCTGCGCGACACCGACACCCGTGTTTCCGAAGGGCGCGCCGTGGCACCCAGCTTCATGCTGGCCTGCATGCTGTGGCACGACGTCCAGGGCCGCTGGCAGACTCTGCGCGATGCGGGCGAGCCACCCTTCCCGGCGCTGCAGCAGGCCATCGACGCGGTCTTCGATGCCCGCATCGGCGACATCTCGGGCCGCGGCAAGCTGGCGGCCGACATGCGCGAGATCTGGCTGATGCAGCCGCGCTTCGAGCGGCGAACCGCCAGCTCGGCGCAGTCGCTGGCCAGTCAAGCGCGGTTTCGCGCCGGCTACGACTTCCTGCGGCTGCGCGCCGACGTCGGCGAGGTCGACGTCGATCTGGCCGACTGGTGGGAGGACTATCACCTGGGCTCGGACGAAGAGCGCGAGGCGCTGGTGCAGGCGCTGCGCGCGACGCAGGGCGGCAAGCGGGCTGCCACACCACGCCGCGGCGCCGAGGCGCCTGTGCCTGATCACGCCGAAGGCGATGACGGCAGCCCGGGTGAGACCGGGACCGAGGCCGATGGTGAAGTCGACAGCGCCGAATCCGGCGAAGCCGCGCAGCCGGCCAAGCGCCGGCGCCGGCGCCGGCGCAAGCCAGCCGTTGCGGCACCGGCCACCGACACCTGAGCGGCCGACGGCCAAGCCACGCCTACAATCGTGGCCGCGCCGTAGAGCTCGGCGCTGGAATTCGAAACCCGCGCCGTTGAGCCCGGGAGGGGACGTCATGGTTTTCGCCCGCCTTCTGCCCAAGGAAGGCAATTTCTTCGAGCTCATCAATGCCCATGGCGCCCACATCGTGTCGGGTGCGCGGTCGTTCATGGCGATGGTGCAGAACTACAGCGACGGCACCCTGCGCGCGAAATACGCGGCCGAAGTCGACGCCGCCGAACGGGCGGCCGACAAGATCACGGCCGAGGTCAGCCGGTTGCTGCATCGGACCTTCATCACACCGATCGACCGCGAGCAGATTCACGGCCTGATCAATGCGATGGACGACATTCTCGACCTGCTGCAGGACTCGAGCGAGGTGATGTCGCTTTACGACGTGCAGCGCATCGGCGACGACGTGGTGCAGCTGACCGAGATCTCGGTGCGCTGCTGCGAGTGCGTGCAGCAGGCGGTGACCCTGTTGCCGCGTCTGTCCAAGGCCGAGGTCGCCGAGTCGGCGCTGAAGCTTTGCGAGGAGATCGATCGCCTGGAAAGCGATGCCGACCACGCGATGCGCAGCGCGATGTCACGCCTGTTCCGCGAAGAGTCGGACACGCGCGAGCTGATCAAGCTCAAGGCCATCTACGAGCATCTCGAATCGATCTCGGATCGCTGTGAAGACGTGGCCAACCTGATCGAGGGCGTGGTGCTCGAAAACTCTTGATCGCAGGCTGCCGCGGTGCTGCCGCAGGGCCGCGACGGCTAACGAAACATCAACGATGGAAACGATACCGACCGCGCTCTGGGTCGTGGTGATGCTGGTCGTGCTGGCCCTGCTGTTCGACTTCATGAACGGCTTCCACGACGCTGCCAACTCGATCGCCACCGTGGTTTCCACCGGGGTGCTCAAGCCGCAGCATGCGGTGGTGTTCGCCACCTTCTTCAACGTGGTGGCGATCTTCGTCTTCCACCTCAAGGTGGCGGCCACGGTGGGCAAGGGCATCGTCGACCCCGGTGTCGTCGATCAGCACGTGGTGTTCGGTGCGCTCATCGGCGCGATCGCCTGGAACGTGCTGACCTGGTGGTACGGCATTCCTTCCAGCAGTTCACATGCCTTGATCGGCGGCATCGTGGGTGCCACCGTGGCCAAGGCGGGCACCGGCCCGCTGGTGACCAGCGGCGTGCTGAAGACGGTGGCCTTCATCTTCGTGTCGCCCGTGATGGGTTTTTTGCTCGGCGCCATGATGATGGTGCTGGTGGCCTGGATCTTCAGGCGCACGTCGCCGCTGCGTGTGGACAATTGGTTTCGCCGGCTGCAGTTGGTGTCGGCCGGGCTGTATTCGTTGGGCCACGGCGGCAACGATGCGCAAAAGACGATCGGCATCATCTGGTTGCTGCTGATCGCGTCGGGCTACGTGGGCGCCGAAGCCCGCATGCCGCCGCTGTGGGTGATCTGGTCGTGCTACCTCGCCATTGGCATGGGCACGCTGTTCGGTGGCTGGCGCATCGTCAAGACCATGGGCCAGCGCATCACCAAGCTCAAGCCGGTGGGCGGTTTCTGCGCCGAGAGCGGCGGCGCCATCACTCTGTTCGTGGCCACCGGCCTGGGCGTGCCGGTCTCGACCACGCACACCATTACCGGCGCCATTTTCGGTGTTGGCTCGGTGCGCAATGCGTCGGCCGTACGCTGGGGACTGGCGCACCGCATCGTGCTGGCCTGGGTCGTGACGATTCCGGCCACGGCACTGATTGCCGCGGTGTTCTACGCCTTCAGCATGCTGCTGTTCTGATCAACGCTGGCGACCCTCGAGCTGCCACTCGAAGAACTTCTGCCCGCCGTAGGCCACGGTGCCCATGAGCGCGATGCCACCGATCAGCAGCGCCAGAATCACCCCCAGGACGGGGCCCCAGGCGGTGGCGCGACTGGGTTGACCGGGGTTGTGGCGGGCGTCCCATTTTTCGTCCGCGGTCAGGCCGTACACGATGGCAGTGAGCATGGCGATCGACACCATCAGGCCCAGCAGGGGCAGCAGCAGCCAGGCCAGGCGGTCGTCCTGTCCCAGCTCTCGCAGTCGGATCACCCCCGCCAGGCCCGCCAGCGTGGGCAGCGGGTGCAGCCAGCCCGCCACATCGCGCACGCCGTACAGGTACAGGCGGTGCAGGCCCAGTGTGCCGCCGAGCAGGGCAATCCAGGTGGCCCAGGCTTTGGACCGATAGCGTGTCATGAGAGGGTCTGCAGTTCGGTGGGCAAGAGCGAGCGCGGCAGTTTATAATGCGCGGTTCCCGGTGTCGGCCATGATGTGGCGTATCTACGGTGCCGGGGTGCCCCAAGATGGCGTTGAGCCTGGCACTTGCCCCATGCATCCGACGATCGGCACGATCGACCCGCGGTGCGAAGGGCCAAGACCTGTCAAGACGCCGACCCGATTGCCTGCCTGTGCGTGTCTCCTGGCGCGGTGGTCGCAACAGACGCTGTTGACTCAAGCTGTTGACTCAAGCGCTACTGACTCAAGGATGAATTGAACATGGTCGTAATCCGACTGGCTCGTGGTGGTGCCAAGAAGCGCCCTTTCTACAACGTGGTGGTGGCCGACGCGCGCGAGCGCCGTGATGGTCGCTTTATCGAACGCCTGGGGTTCTACAACCCGATGGCCGCCGGTGGCGAACAGCCGCTGCGCCTGGCGCTCGATCGGGTGAGCTACTGGGCCGGCGTTGGCGCGCAGGTGTCGCCCACCGTGGCGCGCCTGGTCGATCAGGCCAAGAAGGCAGCCTGACGCCGGGTGGGGGAGCGCTGCATGGTGCCACCCCCACCCCGCCTGCCTCGCCTCGGGCCGGCCGATGCCGTCGAGCCGGGCCCGCAAGACCTGTCGCTGCCGCTGCCGTTGGCCGACGACGATGATCCGCGCCTGCCCGCCGACGCGGTCGAGGTGGCACGGGTCATCGGGGCCTGGGGCATCAAGGGCGGCATCAAGCTCAAGCCGTTCTCGGCCGATCCGCAGGCACTGTTTTCGTCCAAGCGCTGGTTCGTGCAGGCCGGCACCAGCCGCGCTGCGCCCAAGCCGGCGCATGCTGCTCGACGGCGATCGCTGCCACGCCTGCTGCGCATCGTGCAGGCCCGTGAACAAGGCGAATTCATCGTTGCCATCTGCCAGGAGCTGCCTGACCGCGACGCGGCCGAAGCGATGGTCGGTGCGCGCATCCTGATCAGCCGCGCCAGCTTTCCCACGCCCGGCGAAAAGGAACATTACTGGGTCGACCTGATCGGCCTGGCGGTGCGCAATCGTCAAGGGCTGGAACTGGGCACCGTGACCACGCTGATCGAGACCGGACCCCATTGCGTGCTGACCATCCAGCCCGATGCACCCGACGCCGAAGAGTTGCTGATCCCCTTTGTTGATGCCTACGTCGACGAGGTCGATCATGAGGCGCGCATCATCCTGGTCGACTGGGATCCCGGCGATTGAGCCACCGATGCGTTTCGACGTCGTCACGCTGTTTCCCGAGCTGTTCGCGCCGCATCTGGCGCATGGCATCACGCGGCGGGCCTTCGAGTCGGCGCAGGTTGAACTGAAGCTGTGGCCCTTGCGGGATTTCGCTGACGGCGGCTACCGCCGCGTGGACGACCGGCCCTTTGGCGGCGGGCCGGGCATGGTGATGTTGGCCGAGCCGCTGCAACGTGCGCTGGATGCCGTGCGCGGTGACCGCGTCGACGTACCCGAAGTCGTGCACTTCACGCCAACCGGCCGTGTGCTCGACCAGAGCCTGGTGCTGGCCATGGCCGGCGGGCCCGGCGCGGTGCTGCTGTGCGGGCGCTATGAAGGGGTCGACCAGCGCTTTCTCGACCGCAACGTCACGCTCGAGATCAGCTTGGGGGACTACGTGCTGTCGGGCGGTGAACTGCCGGCGCTGGTGCTGCTGGACGCGGTCGCGCGTTTGCAGCAGGGGGTTCTCAAACCCGACTCGCATCAGCAGGACAGCTTCTCCGACGGCCTGCTCGAGGGCCCTGCCTACAGCCGCCCTGAGCGCTGGCACACGCCAGAGGGCGAGCGGCCGGTGCCGGCCGTGCTGCTGTCGGGCCACCACGGCGAGATTGCCGCCTGGCGGCGCCGCCGTGCGCTCGAGACCACCGCGCGTCGGCGCCCCGACCTGATAGCCGCTGCGCGTGCGGCGGGCAGGCTCTCGCGCGACGATGAAGGTCATCTGGCAACGCTCGGGCTATAATCAAAGGCTTTTCGATCCTCTGGCGGGGCGCTCCCGCTGCCTTGGCAACGTCCGATGCAGCTGCGGGCCAGCATCAAACTTCCTCCAACCCACCCGCGCACGATCGGCACCGGAGCCTCTGTGGACCTGATCACCACCCTCGAGCAGGAAGAGATTGCTCGCCTGAACCGAACGATTCCCGACTTCGCCCCGGGCGATACCGTGATCGTCAGCGTCAACGTCGTCGAGGGTACGCGCAAGCGGATCCAGGCTTACGAAGGCGTCGTCATCGCCAAGCGCAACCGCAGCCTCAACAGCAGCTTCATCGTCCGCAAGATCAGCAGCGGCGAGGGCGTCGAGCGCACCTTCCAGTTGTACAGCCCGTTGATCGCCAACATCGTGGTCAAGCGCCGCGGTGATGTGCGTCGTGCCAAGCTGTACTACCTGCGTCAGCGCAGCGGCAAGTCAGCGCGCATCAAAGAAAAGCTGTCCTGACCGCAGGTCAGGCAGGGGCCGAAGGGCCCTCAGCGCGCGCAGCGCGATGAGCAGCGGACGCGCCCAAGCGCAAAAACTGTCCTGACCGCAGACTTGGCCCGCAGCAGATGGAATCTGCGTGCACTGATCGCTGAAGCCGCAAGCCGCCGTCAGGCGGCTTTTTCCTGGCCGGACGAGAATCGCGCATGCAGCCGCCCCGCATCCTGAACCCGCACAGCATCCCGGTGGCCGGGGACGATCACCACCTCGATCCGGTCGATCCTCGATTGCTGACCTCGGATGGATTGCGCGCGCGTTTCGGGGAAGGGCGGCCGTTCGAGGCGCCGATCCGAGGCGACGGCACGTTGGCCGAGCGTGCACCTTCGGCTGCCGCAGTGCTGGTCGGCCTGGTGCAGCGTGATCAGGGGTTGCAGGTGCTTTTGACCCGGCGTGCCGAGCAGTTGCGTGACCATGCCGGACAGATCAGCTTTCCCGGCGGCCGCGCCGAACCCGAGGACGCGAGCGTGGAAGCCACGGCACTGCGCGAAGCGCATGAAGAAGTGGGTCTGCCATCCGATCGGGTCGAACTGCTGGGTCGTCTGCCGGCCTACACCACGGTCACGCACTACGTGGTCACACCGGTGGTGGCGCTGGTGCGGCCGCCCTTCGACCTGAAGCTCGACCCTTTCGAGGTGGCCGAAGCTTTCGAGGTGCCGCTGGACTATCTGATGACGCCGGCGCACCACCGGCGCCACCTGTTCCAGTTCGACGGCGGGCAGCGCCAGTTCCTGTCGATGCCGTGGCGCCGTGCAGCGCCCGACGACGAGTACTTCATCTGGGGTGCCACTGCCGCGATGTTGCGCAACCTGTATCACTTCCTGCGCGACTGACGGCGGCCCGGTCGCACCCTATCATCGGCAGCGATGAGTTTCTTTGCCGTCCTGTTCGCGCTGCTGATCGAACAGCTCAAGCCGCTGCCCCGTGACAACGGGGTGCACGACATGGTGTTCGCCTGGGTGCGATGGACCGGGCGCAACTTCGATGCGGGCAAGCCGCGCCACACCTGGGTGGTGTGGGGCGTGTCGGTGCTGGGCCCGACACTGCTGGTGGCGGCCTTGTACCTGCTGGCCGAGCACTACAGCCTGCTGCTGGCACTGGCCGTCGACGTGGGGGTGTTGTACCTCACGCTGGGTTTTCGTCAGTTCAGCCACTACTTCACCGACATCCGCGACGCGCTCGACCGCGGCGACGAGGACCTGGCGCGTCAGCGCCTGGCCGAATGGCGCCACCTCGACGCCAGCGAACTGCCGCGCACCGAGGTGTTGCGCCACGTGATCGAACACGCGCTGCTGGCGGCGCACCGCCACGTGTTCGGGGTGTTCTTCTGGTTCGTCGTCATGTCGGCCCTGGGGCTGGGGCCGACCGGTGCGGTGCTGTACCGCATGGCCGAGTTCTCCAGTCGCTTCTGGGGCTACCGGCACCGCACGCTCGACGCGCCGGCCGACGACCACCTGCTGGCGCTGTCACGCCGGCTGTTCCAGTGGATCGACCATGTGCCGGCGCGCTTGACCGCCTTCGGCTTTGCCGTGGTCGGCAACTTCGAAGAAGCCATCGGCAGCTGGCGGCGCGATGCCTCGCTGTGGATGTACCCGAACGAAGGCATCATCCTGGCCGCGGCGGCGGGTGCTGTCGGTGTGCAGCTCGGGGGGACGGCAGCACCCGGGGTCACGCCCGATCGCTCCAAGACCTTCACCGACGGCGCCGAACCCGGCACCACCGAAGCCCAGGGCTGCACCGCCGGCCTGCCGGCGCAGGCCGGTCATCTGCAGAGCGTCGTCGGCCTGGTGTGGCGGTCGGTGGTGCTGTGGATGCTGCTGACGGCCTTGCTGTCGCTGGCCAACGTCATCGGCTGATCGACCAGGGCGTCTGCGACAGCTCTTCGAACAGTTCGCGGTAAATGCGCCAGCGCGATGTGCTGATGCGGCCGGCCGTCACCGCGGCACGCACGGCGCAATCGGGTTCTTCGCGGTGCGTGCAGTTGCTGAACCGGCACTGCTCACGCTCGAGCGCCAGGTCGGGCATCAGGGTGGCCAGCTGCATCGGCTCGATCTGGCGCAGGCCGAACTCCTGGAAGCCCGGCGAGTCGAGCACCGCACTGCGCCTGTCGACATCCAGCCAGTACCAGGTGGTGGTGGTCGTAGTGTGCTTGCCGCTGGACAGCGCGATCGAGATTTCGCGCACTTGCGCGTCGGCGCCCGGCACCAAGCGGTTGATCAAGGTGCTCTTGCCGGCGCCACTGGGGCCGAGGATCAGCGTCGTGCGGCCCTGCAGCCGTGGCCGCAGGATTGCCAGTGCAGCAACAGGGTCGGCCTTGACGGCCAGTTCCAGCACCTCGATGCCCATCGCAACGTAGGGCCGCAGGCGCTGGCGAACGGCATCGGCAGCTGGCAGGTCGATCTTGTTGAGGCCGATCACCGCGCTGATGCCGGCCGCCTGGGCGGCGATCAGGGCGCGGGCGAGCTGTGACTCGCTGAACGGGGGCTCGACTGCCACCATCATCACCAGCAGGTCGAGGTTGGCGGCAAACGACTTGGTGCGCCATTCGTCCTGGCGGAAGAGCAGGTTGCGGCGCGGTTCCAGCTGTTCGATCACGCCTTCGTCGCCGGCCCGTTGCCAGCGCACACGATCGCCCACCACGACCTCACTCTTCTTGCCCCGGCCATGGCAGCGGATGCGTTCGCCTTCTGGCGTTTCCACCGTCGAATGCCGGCCATGGGCGGCCACCACCAGGCCGATGTCGAGCACGCTGCCGCGTGCCGCGGTTGCGTGTGCACGGCCGTCGCGCGGCCTCGGGTCGCGGCTCAAGGCTGCAGGGCGTCGACCTGGGCGGCGCAGATGAAGTCGTTCATCGACAGTCCGCCCACCGAGTGGGTGGTCCAGCGCACGTTGCACCACCCCCAGCCCAGGTGCAGGTCAGGGTGATGGTCTTCCCGCTGCGCCAGCCAAGCCACGGCATTGACGAATGACATCGTCGCAGCGAAGTCGTCGAAGGTGAAGCGGCGCTGCAGCGCGTCGTCGACCACGGCCCAGGCCGGCACCTGGGCCAGCAGCGGCGGCAGCGCGTCACCACTCAAGGCCGCCCCCTTGACAGGCTGGCAGTGTCGGCGCGCGAGACTGGTCATGCGGGCAGCGCCTGAACCGGTGCCGTCAGCGCCGCCAGGCGCTCGGGTGCTGGTGGATGCGAATAGTAGAAGCGCGCGTACAGCGGGTCGGGCGTCAGCGTGGCGGCGTTGTCCTCGTGCAGTTTGAGCAGTGCATTGGCCAGGTCGCGACCGTCGGCCTGCGCACAGGCGTAGGCGTCGGCCTCGAACTCGTGCTTGCGCGACAGCAATGCCGCCAGCGGCGAGACGAAGAACATGAACGGCGGCAGTGCCAGGCTGAACAGCAGCAGTGCCAGCGCCGAGTTCGGCGCACTCAGGTTGGGGGCGACGCCCAGGCCGGCGTAGAAACCGCTTTGCCCGGCCAGCCAGCCCAGCAGTGCCAGCCCCGCCAGGCTGGCGCCGAAGATCAGGACCATGCGCTTCTGCACGTGCCGGTGTCGGAAGTGGCCGAGTTCATGGGCCAGCACGGCCTCGACTTCGCCGGCGCTCAGGCGCGCCAGCAAGGTGTCGAAGAAGACCACGCGCTTGGCCGCCCCCAGACCCGTGAAGTAGGCGTTGGCGTGTGCCGATCGTTTGCTACCGTCCATCACGAACAGGCCCTTGGCGGCAAAGCCGCAGCGCTGCATCAGCGCCTGCACACGCGACTTCAGCACCTCGTCGGGCAAGGGCTCGAACTTGTTGAACAGCGGCGCGATGACGGTCGGATACAGCACCAGCAGCACCAGGTTGAAGGTCACCCAGGCGACCCAGGCCCACAACCACCAGCTGCTGCCCAGCGTGCCCATGATCCACAGGATCAATGCCGCCAGCGGCAGGCCGATCAGGGCGCCGACGATCGTGCCCTTGACCATGTCGACCAGAAACAGGCGCGGCGTCATGCGGTTGAAACCGAAGCGCTGCTCGACGACGAAGGTGCCATACACGTCGAAGGGCAGTTCGAGCACGGCGCCGACCAGGGTGAACGCGGTCAGCAGCGCCAGCTGGTAGGCCATGTCGCCAAAGCGCGGCTGCACGGAGTCGCGCAATGCAGTGTTCAGCAGGTCCAGACCGCCGAGCAGCGTCCAGCCCAGCAGCACGACGGCGCTGAATGCCATGGCCAGCAGACCAAGCCGGGCCTTGGCCACCGTGTAGTCGGCAGCACGCTGGTGGGTCTGCAGCGTCACCGTGCCGGCAAAGGCGGCCGGCACCCGTGAGCGATGGTTGGCGACGTGGCGGATCTGCCGCGTGGCCAGCCAGAGGCGCGCGGCCAGCCAGGCCATGACGACCCCGGCAAAGACCAGCGAAACGGACGAAGGGTGCATGAGGGTCGAGTGTAGGCTTGGGTGAGAATCGAGCGCTTTCGCAAGTGATTCCTACCAGGTGATGCCATCCATGCCCGACGCCGCGCTGAGCAAGAACGACCACAACCTGATCTGGATCGACCTGGAGATGACCGGGCTCTACCCCGACCGTGACCGCATCATCGAGGTCGCCGTGGTCGTCACCGACCCGCAAGTCAGCGTGCGCATCGAAGGTCCGGTGTTCGCGATTCACCAGACCGATGCGGTGCTCGACGGCATGGACTCCTGGAACAAGGGCACCCATGGCCGCAGCGGCCTGGTCGACCGTGTGAAGGCGTCGACCCTTGACGAAGCCGCTGCCGAAGCAGCGGTGATCGACTTCCTGGCGCAATACGTGGCCGCCGGCAAGAGCCCGATGTGCGGCAACAGCATCTGCCAGGACCGGCGCTTCCTGGCCCGCACCATGCCCCGATTGGAAGCCTTCTTCCATTACCGAAACCTGGACGTCAGCACGCTCAAAGAGCTGGCGCGGCGCTGGAAGCCGGCACTGCTGGACGGCTTCAAGAAGGTGCAGGCCCACACCGCGCTTGCCGACGTGCACGAGTCGATCGACGAGCTCTTGCACTACCGCCAGCATTTGCTGGCGGTATGAAATGGAGCCGGCAGCATTTGCTGGCGGTTTGAAGACGAATCGCCAGCGATCCGCCCGACCTACTTCGCCAGCAGCGCGTTCACAGCGTCTATGTCGTTGGGCGCCAGCTGGCCCGAGGCCTGGCGCAACCTGAGACCACCCATCAGTACGTCATAGCGCGCCTTGGCCAGGTCGCGCTGGGTCTGGAACAGCTGCGTCTGCGCGTTCAGAACGTCGAGGTTGACGCGCACGCCGACGCGATAGCCCAGCTGCGTGGCTTCGAGCGCCAGCTTGGCCGATGCCTCGGCGGCTTCCAGCGCCTTTACTTGTGCCTGGCCCGATTGCACGCCGAAATAGGCCACCCGCGTGCCCTGGGCGATGCCGCGGCGCGCGACGTCGAGGTCCTGGCGCGCCTTCTCTTCCAGCAGCAAGGTTTCCTGAATGCGGTTCTGCGTCTGGCCACCGGTGTAAAGCGGCAAGTTGAATTGCAGCCCGATGCTGGCCACGCGTGTGGTGCCGCTGAACCCCGACAACGTGCTGCCCGAGGCACGCTGGCCCGACAGCGAGCCCACGGCATCGAGCGTGAATTTCTCGGCCGCACGTGCCTTGGCCGTTTCCAGCTGTGCAATGTCCACGCCGGCCAGCGCGCGGCGAATCGTGGGGTGCTGGGCGTCGGCAGCGGAAACCCAGGCCTGAACGTCCGGGGGCAGTACCGAAGGCAGATTGACCGGTGTGGCCAAGGGTTTGGGCGCGACGCCGTCGCGGCCCACCAGCTGGTCGAGCGCGATGCGCTTGGTGCGGAGGTCATTCTCGGCCGCGATCTCGGTGGCGGCGGCGAGGTCGAAGCGGGCCTGCGCTTCACGGGCGTCGGTGATGGTCGCCGTGCCGACCTCGAAATTGCGCTTGGCCGATGCCAGCTGTTCAGTGATGGCGGTCTTGTTGGCGCGCGTCGTGCCCAGTGTGTCTTGTGATGCCAGCACGTCGAAATAGGCCTGCGCCACACGCACCATCAGATCCTGCTCGGCCGAGGCCAGGTCGGCTTTGGCCGTCTCCAGTGTCTTGCGCGCCTGCGCGATCAACACGTCGTTGCCGCGGTTGATGATCGGGTATCGCCCGCTGGCGGTGACGCCGATCGAATTGCTGTCACCGCCACCACCCACCGGTGGATCGACGCGTGAAGTGCTGGCGGCCGCGTTCAAGGCGGCATTCGGCAGCGCCAGGCCTTCGACCGCCGCGACACGGTAGTCGGCTGACTTGGTCAGCGCCTGAGCACCCAGATAGCTGGCGTCATAGCCCCGGGCGGCTTCGTACAGCTCTTTCAGGCTCTGTGCCTGCGCCGCCGGCATGAACAGCATGGGCATGCACAGCGCCAGGGCCGACAGGGGTGCGCGAAATCGGGCAGTGCGGTGGGAATGGCGCTTCGCAGGCATGAGGGTCCTTGTTCGAGACGGGGGATGTGTGCGGGGGCGATCTGTGTCGACGAGCCGATCGGCGTCAGTGGTGCGGCGCGGCCGCGTCGACGTCGCACGGCCAGGGGCCGACGGCGCCGCCCGGGTTATAGATCGGGCCAGGTCCTTGCTGTCGCTGGATTGCGACGATCTGCAGCCTGCGCGCGCCCTGATGGCAGAAGCAGGCGACAGACCGCGTGCGATCGCTGGTGTCGGGCAACGGCATGCGGCGTGGTCCGATCAGAACTGAAAGGCCGGCTTCTCGGCAAAGCCCGACAGCCGCGGCGCCAGCGTGTCGAAGACCTGCTGCTGTGACCAGGTGGCGTCGTTGACGCGCGTGAACAACGTGGCCCGCATCACCGGCTCTTCACCGACGATGGCGGCCAGACGACCACCGATCTTGAGCTGCTCGAGCAAGCTGCGCGGTACCTCGGCCACCGATCCCGACAGCAGGATCACGTCATAGGGCGCCTCGGCGCTGTGGCCGCGCGCACCCTGCTCGGCGCTGACCTCGACCACCTGCACGTTCAGCACGCCGCTGCGGCGCAGGTTCTCGCGCGCCATGCGTGCCAGCTCAGGGCGGCATTCCAGCGTGATCACCTGCTGCGCGCGGTGCGCCAGCAGTGCCGCCATGAAACCCGATCCGGTGCCGATCTCCAGCGCCTTTTCGTGGCGCTGCACCTTCAGCAGTTGCAGCAGGCGTGCTTCGACGCGCGGCTCCAGCATGCGCGGGCCGTCGGGCTCGCCGCTCAGCAGCGGCACCTGGGTGTCGACGAAGGCCATGGCACGCAGCGCCGGCGGCACGAAGTCTTCGCGTCGTACGGTGGCCAGCAGCGACAGCACGTTGGCATCCAGCACTTCCCAGGGGCGGATCTGCTGTTCGATCATGTTGAAGCGGGCGGTTTCGATGTCCATGATGATACGGGTATGGGTATATTGTGACCGGTCGGCAGGAATTCTAGGCGTTGCGCTTGACGGCAGCCTGATCGTCGTCAGGCCGGCGCCTGCGACGACCCGCCCAGACGGCCAGGTCATCCAGCCAGCAGTAGACCACCGGCACCACCACCAGGGTCAGAAGCGACGAGGTGATCACGCCGCCGATCACGGCCTGGCCCATCGGGGCGCGCTGCTCCGAGCCTTCAGACAGGGCAAAGGCCAGAGGCAGCATGCCGAACACCATGGCCAGCGTGGTCATCAGGATCGGGCGCAACCTCACTTTGGCGGCGTGCAGCAGTGCCTGGCTGCGTTCCATGCCGTCGGCGCGCGAACGGATCGTGAAGTCCACCAGCAGGATGGCATTCTTGGTCACCAGGCCCATCAGCATCACGATACCGATGATGGAGAACATGTTCAGCGTCGAGCCGAAGACCAGCAGCGCCAGCACCACGCCGATCAGCGTCAGCGGCAGTGAGCTCATCAAGGCCAGTGGTTGCAGGAAGCTCTTGAACTGGCTGGCCAGGATCATGTAGATGAACACCACCGCCAGCGCCAGTGCCGCCATCGCATAGCTGAAGCTCTCTTGCATGTTCTTGGTCGAGCCACCGAATGAATAGCGGTAGCCGGGCGGCCAGGCGATGCGGTCAAGCTGCTTGCGGATGTCGGTCGACACGTCGCCGGCGCTGCGCCCGAGCACGTTGGCGTCGACGTTGATCTCGCGCGTGAGGTCGCGCCGGTTGATCTGGTTCGGGCCGGTCGACGGCGTCACTTCGGCCACCTGCGACAGCCGCACCACGCGCGTGCTGCCGTCGGCCGCAGCGGCCACCACCAGCGGCAAGTTGCCGAGGTCGCCGCGTTCATTGCGAGCCTCGGGTGCCAGGCGCACCAGCACATCGTAGGTCTCGCCGTCGGCGGCGCGCCAGTTGCCCACGGTCTGGCCGGCCACCAGGGTGCGCAGCACGCCGGCCACGGCATTGACGTTCAGTCCGAGGTCGGCCGCAGCGTCGCGCCGCATGCGGATGGCCACGGTGGGCTTGTCGGGCTTGAGCGTGCTGTCCAGATCGACCAACCCGGGGATCGCGCGCAGCTGCGGGCCGATCTGGCGCCACAGCCGATCGAGCTCGGCCAGGTCGGGGCCCTGGATCGAGAACTGCAGCGTCTTGCCGCCGCCCAGATCGGTGACCCCGATGTTGGTCACCGTGATGCCCGGTATGCGTGCCAGCCGTTCGCGCATCGGCACCACCAGCTGGTCGACGCTGCGCCGGCGATCTTTGCGATCGACCAGGCGGATATAGACCGCGCCGTAGATTTTGCCGGCGGCCGACCCGCTGTTGATGGTGGTGACGGTGTGGCGCACCTCGGGCAGCTCGCGCAGCGCCGCGTCGATCTGGCGTGCACGCGATTCGGTCACTTCGAGCGCCGAACCCACCGGCGTGTAGAAGTTGACCACCGTCTCCGAGAAGTCGGCCTTGGGCACGAACTCGGCGCCCAGCAGCGGGATCACCAGGAAGCTGGCGGCGAAGGTGACCAGTGCCAGCAACACAGTCTTGATGCGATGCACCAGCGACCAGGCCAGGATCGCCTGATAGCTGTCGGACAGGGTGTTCGTCAGGCGGTCGAAGGCGCCGGTGATGCGGCCGATGGTCTTGTCGTACAGCGTCACTGGCGGGCCCTGCCGTGCGCCGTGCGCCTGCGGGTCGTGCCAGACGCTGGACAGCATGGGGTCGAGCGTGAAGCTGACGAACATCGAGATCAATACCGCAGCCACGATGGTGATGCCGAACTCGTGGAAGAACTTGCCGACGATGCCGCCCATGAAGCCGATCGGCAGGAACACCGCCACGATCGACAGCGTGGTGGCCAGCACGGCCAGCCCGATCTCGTTGGTGCCGTCCAGTGCCGCCTGGTGCGCGCTCTTGCCCATCACCACGTGGCGCACGATGTTCTCGCGCACCACGATGGCATCGTCGATCAACAGGCCCACGCACAGGCTCAGCGCCATCAGCGTGACGGTGTTGATCGTGAAGCCGCTGACGTACATGAACAAGAAGGTGCCGATCAGTGCGATCGGCAGCGTCAGCCCGGTGATGACGGTCGAGCGCCAGCTGTTGAGAAACAGGAACACGATGCCGATCGTGAGCAGGGCGCCTTCGATCAGCGTGCGTTGCACGTTGGCCACCGAGACCCGGATCGCGCGCGAGTTGTCGCGGTTGATCTCGGTCTTGACGCCGGACGGCAGCTGGGGCTCGACCTCGGTCAGCGCCTGGCGCAGGCCGTCGACCACCGCGATGGTGTTCTCGCCCTGGCTTTTCTGCACCGAAAGCAGCACCGTGCGCTGGCCGTTGTAGAGCGCCAGGCTTTCCAGTTCCTGCGGGCCATCGACCACGTCGGCCAGCTGCCCGAGCCGGATCGCCACACCGCCACGGCGCGTGACGATGATGTTGCCGAAGTCGGCCGGCGTCTTCATGCGCGCATCGAGCTGGACCACGCTCTCGCGCTCCTTCGACCGGATCGCTCCCAGCGGCAGCTCCTGGTTCTCGCTGCGCAGCGCCGCCACGATCTGGTCGACCCCGACGCCCGCGGCCTCCATCGCCGCCGGCCGCACGTGGATGTTGATCTCGCGCTGCACGCCGCCGATCACGCTGACCGCACCCACGCCGCGCACGTTCTCCAGCCGCTTCTGCAGCACCTGAGTGGCCCAGGTGGTCAGCTCCTGGGCGCTGCGGCGACCGTCGGTCGACAGGATGGCGACGTTGAACACCGGCTGGCTGGTCGGGTCGAAGCGCGAGATGCGCGCGTCCTTGACCTCGTCACGCAGCGTGGGCTTGACCAGCGTCACCTTCTCGCGCACGTCCTCCGCCGCCTTGCGGCCGTCGACGTCGAGCTTGAACTGGATGATGACGACCGAACTGCCCTCGTACGAGCGCGAGAAGATCGAATCGATGCCGGCCACCGTGTTGACGGCCTCCTCGATCTTCTTGGTGACCTCGGACTCGACGATCTCGGGCGACGCGCCCGGGTAGTCCATTTGCACCACCACGGTGGGGATGTCGATGTCGGGAAACTGGTCGATCGACAGCCGCTGGTAGCTGAACAGGCCCAGCACCACGAAGGCCAGCATGACCATCGTGGCCATCACCGGGTTGTGAATCGAAACGCGGGTAAACCACATGCGGCGGGTCCGGGCTCAGGCTCAGTACGTCAAGGCCTCGGGGCCGATGCGGGACGAAACGCTGCCGATGCCGCCGGCGGCCGGCTCGGCAGCTGCACCGCCGTACCCGCCGGCAGGGTGCCGACGGTCGCGCGCAGCACGATGTCGCCCTCGGCCAGGCCCGACAGCAGTTCTTGCGCGCTTTCACGCCCGGCGCCGAAGTCGACTTCACCCAGTTCGCCCAGAGTGATCTCACGCTGCACCGCGCGGCCGCCATCGACCTGGAGCACGAAGGGCCGGCTCTGATCGTGGCGCACGGCGCGGGCGGGGATGACCAGCGCCGGGCGGCGCCGCAGTTCCACCGTGCCACGCGCAAACAGGCCCTGGCGCAGGCCCGGCACCGGGTCCAGCGCCAGGTAGGCCATCACCGCGCGGCTGCCGACCTGGGCGCTGGGGTTGATGCGCACCACGCGCGCGGCCACCGGCTGCGCCAGGCCGTCGACCACCACGCTGGCCGGCTGGCCCACACGCAGGGCGGTCACGTCCTCGGGGGCAATCGCGGCCTCGAGTTCGATGTGTGCGAGGTCGACGATCTCGACGATGCGGCCGTCCACCGGCACGCGTTCACCGGGCTGCACCAGTCGCTGTGCCACCAGGCCCGCCAGCGGGGCCCGCAGCTCGCTGTCCTTGACCGCCTTGCGTGCCAGCTCGGCCGCGGCTCGCGCCGCCTGCAGCGACGCGCGCGCGCCGTTGGCACTGCTGATCGAGGTGTCGAGCGCGGTCTTCGAGATGAAGCCCTGGTCGACCAGGGCCTTGTTGTTGGCCAGCGTGCGCTCGGCGATGTCGAGCTGGGCCTGTGCCGCCGCTGCCTGGTCCTGGGCCTGGCGCAGCCGCCATTCGTACTCGGTGGCGTCCAGGCGCCCGATCAGCTGGCCGGCGGCCACGCGGTCGCCTTCGCGCACCAGCAGTTCACGCAACTCGGCCGCCACCTTGGCCTTGACGACCGCGCTGTTGACGGCCTTCAGGCCACCGGTCACCGGCAGCGTGAGCACGAGGTCGGTGCGCGTGGCGCGCGCCACGTCGCCGGGTGTCAGGTCCACTGCCTGGGCGGGTGCCGATGCCGCCTTGTCGGCCACCACGGCCGCGCTTCGGCGGGCAATCAGGGCGCGGCCGATGGCGACGGCCAGCAGCATGGCCACGATCGTGACGATCAGCACCCAGCGAAAGCGGCGGCTCATCGATGCGTGCCGCTGCGATCGCGCATCAGTCCGTGCAGCATCAGGTCGGCATGCGCCCTCAGCGTGGCCTTGGGGTCGACGTCGGGGCCATGCACCGGGCAGGCGCCAAAGGAGTGTTTGTGCAGCATCAGAAAGATCATGGGGGCCATCAGGGCATGGGCGACGGGGACAAGCTCGACCGGGCGGAACTCACCGCGGTCGATGCCGCGCTGCACCACGCCTTCGAACAATCGATGCGCCGGCAGGATCACTTCGTCGGCATAGAACTGGGCCAGCTCGGGAAAGTTGCGCACCTCGGCGAGCACGACCTTGTGCAGGCCGCCGGCGTCGGAGTCGTCCACCCGGTCCCACCAGATGTCGAGCAGCATGACCAGCAGTTCGGCGGTGCTGCCCTCGAAAGCGGCCACCGCCTCGCCGCCCTGGCTGATCAGCTTGGAGATGTTCTGCCGCACGACGGCCTTGAACAGCTCTTCCTTGCTCGGGTAGTACAGGTACAGCGTGCCCTTGGATACGCCCGCCGCCGATGCCACCTCTTCCGAGCGCGTCGCCGCGAAGCCCTTCTCGACGAACAGCGACAGCGCGGCGTCGAGCAGCTGCTGGGGCCGGATGTCCTTCAGGCGTTGTCGAGGGGGGCGGGTCGAGGCCATGCTTACTGACTGATTGGTCAGTAATATAACCGAATCGACGCTGATTGATCAAATCCGTCGTCAGGCTGGCCGGGTCAGCGCGGTGCCGTGGCTATCATGCGCCGCTTTGCCGTTGGCCCGATGCGGGCCCGAGGACGCCCGAATGGACACCCTGCTGCTCGTCAAGGCTGCCGTGATGGGCGTGGTCGAGGGCCTGACCGAGTTCCTGCCGATCTCGTCCACCGGCCACCTGATCCTGGCCGGATCGCTGCTGGGGCTGGCCGACGCCAAGGCCAAGGTGTTCGACATCGCGATCCAGACCGGTGCCATCTTCGCGGTGATCCTGGTCTATGCGCAACGGCTGCGCGCGGTGGCCGTCGGCCTGCCGGGCAGTCGGGCCGCACGGCGCTTCGTCGCCAACGTGGCCGTGGGCTTCCTGCCGGCCGCACTGCTCGGGGTGCTGATGTACAAGGCCATCAAGGCACACCTGTTCAACGGGCCGGTGGTGGCCACCTCGTTCATCGTCGGTGGCCTGATCATCCTGTGGGCCGAGCGCCGCCAGGCACCGCCGCGCGTGCACAGCGTCGACGATATGTCGGGCCTGGACGCGCTGAAGGTCGGCCTGGTGCAGTGCCTGGGCATGATCCCCGGCACCAGCCGTTCGGGGGCCACCATCATTGGCGGCATGCTGCTGGGCTTGTCGCGCCAGACGGCCACCGAATTCAGCTTCTTTCTCGCCATCCCGACCTTGATCGGCGCCGGCGTCTACAGCCTGATCAAGGAACGCCATGTGCTGTCGCTGGCCGACCTGCCGATGTTCGCCGTCGGCCTGGTGGTCAGTTTCCTGGCCGCCTGGGTCTGCGTGCGCTGGCTGCTGCGCTACGTGGCCACGCACACTTTCGTGCCCTTTGCCTGGTACCGCATCGGCTTCGGTGCGCTGGTGCTGTTGACGCACTTCAGCGGCTGGGTGAAGTGGGCTGACTGAGGACCGAGCGCGCTGTCGCCAGGGGCGGCTGGGCATTCACCGCCGCTTGAATACCAGGTCACGCACGCCATGCCCCAGGCGCAGGCCGCGGGCCTCGAACTTGGTCAGCGGGCGGTAGTCGGGGCGCGGCGCATAGCCGTCGCAGGTGTTGACCAGCTCTGACTCGGCGCTCAGCACCTGCAGCATCTGCTCGGCATAGGGTTCCCAGTCGGTGGCGCAATGCAGCACGCCGCCAGGCTGCAACCGGCTGGCCAACAGCGCGATCAGCGGCGGCTGGATCAGGCGGCGTTTGTGGTGGCGCTTCTTCGGCCAGGGGTCGGGAAAGAACACGTGCGCGGCGGCCAGCGAGGCTGGCGCAATCATGTGCTGCAACAGCTCGACCGCGTCGTGGCGCACGATGCGCAGGTTGTGCAACTGTTGCTCGCCGATCAGCTTGAGCAGCGCGCCCACCCCAGGCTCGTGCACTTCGACGCCGATGAAGTCGGTGTCCGGCCGTGCGGCGGCGATCGTGGCCGTGGCCAGCCCCATGCCGAAGCCGATCTCCAGTACGCAAGGTGCCTGGCGGCCGAAAAGCGCCGCCGGGTCGACCGCGGTCGATTGAAACGGGAGCAGGTAGTGTGGTCCCAGTTCCACCAAAGCGCGTTGCTGACCGGGCCCCATGCGTCCGGCGCGCAGCACGAAGCTGCGGGGCGGCCGGTGCAGCGCATCGGCGGGTAGATTGGAATCGTCCATGGTCCTCACAACGACTGATAGCGCTGCGCCAGCACGTCCTGCAGGCCCTGGACGACGCGGAATGCGTTCTTGAGCTGCGTGCGCTCGAAATTGGACAGGGTGCTGGGCGACAGCAGGTTGTCTGCAACCTGGCCGGCTTCGATGCGGCGCACCTGATGCCGGATGCGGGCGCTGGCCAGAAACTCCAGCGTGTGGCGCAGGTCACGCGCGCCCTGTTCGCTCACCTCGCCGCCCTGCGCGGCCACCTGCAGCCGGTCATGCGTGTTGACCTGCGGATGGCCACCGGCCACCGAGTACACCCGTGCCAGGTCGATGATGGGCACGATGCCCTGCATCTTCAGGTCCAGCGTGCCCCGGTGCGCACCGCTGCGCGCGGTGTCCAGGCGGCCGAACAGACCCAGCGGTGGCCGTCGGCTGAGCGCATTGCGTGTCATGTGCGCGAGGAAGATGCCCTTGCCCGGTGTGTACTGCAGCACCCCGGTGCGCAGCGCCTCGAGCAGGGCCGATTCGCCGTGCACCAGGCGCATGTCGAAGAACACGCAGGTGTGCATCAGGGCAGCCGGCTCGGGCTGGTCGATCCAGTGCCTGAAGCGCTCGAGCCAGCGTTGCAGCGGCTGGCGCCAGCGCTCGGTCATGGCCATCATCTCGCCCGGGCAGAAGACATAGCCGCAGGCGTCCAGGCCGCTGCACACCTGGCGCGCCAGGGCCTCGAAGTAAGGGCCGTCGCGATCGACGTCGTAGCGGTCGTCCAGGACCAGGCAGTTGTCCTGATCGCTCTTGGCGGTCTGCTCGCTGCGCGCCTGCGAACCGGCAGCCACCCAGGCATAAGGCACCGGCGGTGGCCCGAGCTGTGCTTCGGCCAGTTGCAGCAGCCTGACGGTCAGCGCATCGGTCATCGCGGTCACGATCTGGCCGATCACATAGGCCGACGCACCCGACGCCGCCAGGTTGCGCTGCATCTGCGGCACGCGCGCACAGGCTTGCTGCAGGCCGTCCAGGCTGTTCTGTGCATGCAACTCACCCGCCAGCGCGACTGCGGAATTGCTGTGCCAGGCCACCAGGTCGGTGGCGGTGACCATGCCGGCCACGCGCGTGCCGTCCAGCACCGGCACATGGTGCACGTTGTGGCGTGCCATCAGCAGCATCGCTTCGAAGGCACTGGCACCCGCCTGCACGGTGACCGGTGCCGGCGTGGCCACCCGTGACACCGGTTCGTCGCTGCTCAGACCCGGCGCGAGCACGCGGTTGCGCAGGTCGCGGTCGGTGACGATGCCCACCAGGCGGTCGTCGTCGACCAGCAACATCGACGACACGCGCTGCACCCTCATGGCTTGAGCTACGTCACGAATCGGCGTGTTCGAAGGCAGGCTCACCGGGCTGCGGCGCTGCAGCGTGCGCAAGGGCAAGGTCACCAGGCGCTGGTGCGGATCGACACCGACCAGGGGTGCCAGCGCATCGGGAAGATCAGAGTTGAGGTCGGGCGTCTTGTTCATGGTTCGGCTGGGTTGCCGCCAGCGCGTGGCCGCAAGCTGACGTGGGACTGCCCGGATCGCCCGGTGTTTACCCGCGAGTTGAAAGTCTAGCCGGCGGACAGTAAGGATTTCGTCAGTCCGGCCGCAAAGACTCGTCCGTCGGCAGTTGCTGCGCCCTTTCGGGCCTGGCGCCATGCAGCCGATCCGCGGCCGTCAGGCGATCCCCCAACCTTACAAGCACAGCAAAGGAGAACTCGATGCAGCACGACGCCCTTGGCTACTGGAAGGCCACCTTGCGACTGTTGACCATCATCCTGGTCATCTGGTTCCTGGTGTCATTCGGCGCCGGCATTCTCTTTGCCGATCAGCTCAACAACATCAAGCTCGGCGGCTATCCGCTCGGCTTCTGGTTTGCACAGCAGGGATCGATCTACGTCTTCATCGTGCTGATCTTCTGGTACGCAAAGAAGATGGGCGACATCGATCGCGAATTCGACGTGCACGAAGACTGAGGCCATCATGGATCTGCAAACCACCATCTATATCGGCGTCGGTCTCAGCTTCGCGCTGTACATCGGCATCGCGATCTGGGCCCGTGCCGGGTCTACCAGCGAGTTCTACGCCGCCGGCGGCCAGGTTCATCCGGTGATGAACGGCATGGCCACGGCGGCTGACTGGATGAGCGCGGCGTCGTTCATCTCAATGGCCGGCCTGATCTCGAACATGGGTTACGGCGGCTCCCTGTTCCTGATGGGCTGGACCGGCGGCTACGTGCTGCTGGCCATGCTGCTGGCGCCGTACCTGCGCAAGTTCGGCAAGTTCACGGTGCCGCAGTTCATCGGTGACCGCTTCTATTCCAAGGGCGCGAGCACGGTGGCCGTGATCTGTCTGCTGACCGCGTCGATCACCTACATCATCGGCCAGATGACCGGGGTCGGCGTGGCCTTCTCGCGCTTCCTGGGCGTCAGCAGTGACGTCGGCATCTACGTCGGCATGGGCATCGTGTTCCTGTATGCGGTGTTCGGCGGCATGAAGGGCATCACCTACACGCAGGTGGCGCAGTACATCGTGCTGATCCTGGCCTATACCGTGCCGGCGATCTTCATCTCGCTGCAGCTCACCGGCAACCCGATCCCGCAGTTGGGTCTGGGCTCGAATCTGGTCGGCCACGATGTGTCGCTGCTGGCCAAGCTCGACCAGGTCGTCACCGATCTGGGCTTCGGCAAGTACACGACGTCGCTGCCGGGCAGCACGCTGAACATGTTCATGTACACGATGTCGCTGATGATCGGCACCGCCGGTCTGCCGCACGTCATCATGCGATTCTTCACCGTGCCCAAGGTCAAGGACGCACGTTCGTCCGCTGGCTGGGCGCTGATCTTCATCGCGATTCTGTACACCACCGCGCCCGCCGTGGCCGCGATGGCCAAGACCAACCTCATCCGCACCGTCACACCGGGCGTGGTATTGAAGGACGCCAACGTCTTCGACAAGGAAGGCGCGATCAAGTACGAGGAGCGCCCTGACTGGATGAAGCGCTGGGAGAAGACCGGCCTGTTGAAGTTCACCGACAAGAATGCCGATGGTCGCATCCAGTACTACAACGACGCGAGCAAGAACGCCGACTTCAAGAAGAAGGCCGAAGAGGCCGGCTGGAAGGGCAACGAACTGGATGTCAACGCCGACATCATCGTGCTGGCCAACCCCGAGATTGCGCTGCTGCCCAACTGGGTGATCGCGCTGGTGGCGGCGGGCGGTCTGGCGGCGGCGCTGTCGACCGCGGCGGGGCTGCTGATGGCGATCTCGTCGGCCGTTTCGCACGACCTGGTGAAAGGCATTTTCAAGCCCGACATCAGCGAGAAGGGCGAACTCCTGGCCGGCAAGATCTCGATGGCGGTGGCGATCGTGATCTCGGGCTGGCTGGGCCTGAACCCACCGGGCTTCGCCGCCGGTACGGTGGCACTGGCCTTCGGCATTGCCGCCAGTTCCTTGTTCCCGGCCATCATGATGGGCATCTTCAGCAAGAAGATGAACAAGGAAGGTGCCATGGCCGGCATGCTGGCGGGCCTGTTCGTGACGCTGTTCTATGTGTTCGCGCACAAGGGCCTGTTCTTCGTCAAGGGCACCGAGTACCTCGACTTGATCGGTGGTCCCAACAGCTTCTTCGGCATCACGCCGGAAGCTTTCGGCACGGTCGGTGCGATCGTCAACTTCGTGGTTGCCTTCGCCGTCGACAAGGTGACCAAAGAGCCGCCTGAGCACATCCAGCACATGGTCGAGGCGGTGCGCATTCCACGCGGGTCGCGCGCGGTGGACGGGGCACACTGACGACAGATCCCCTGGGTCCCGGCATCGCCGGGACACATCGGGCCCCGCCGGCCTTGCCGGTGGGGCCTTCTTCATTCGGAGCCCTTGCATGCAATTCGACGTCAGTGTGGCGCTGACCTGGATCCTGTTCCTGGCGCTGTTTCCGATGGCTTTCGTCTGGCTGCGTCGGGCCTGGCGCATCGCGATGCGGCGCGACCATTCCGAAGTGGCGCTGAAGGGCGGCACCCCGCCGCCCGATGCCGCACGCTGGGCACCGTATGAGCTGGCGATCAACGCGGTGGCTGGCGTGACGGTGTCGCTCGTGATCGTGGGCGTGCTGTTTGGCGGCCTGCCCTATAACACCTGGACGGCGATCGCCGGGTCGACGATCTGGTGCAAATTCTTTCTCAGCTTTGCGCTCGGGCGCCACGCGCACGCTGCCTTCGGCCGCCGCAAGGCGTGATCGGCCCCCGAGTCGGCCACGTTCGATCGCGTAAGATCGTGCCCGCTGCGGGTGTAGTTCAATGGTAGAACGGCAGCTTCCCAAGCTTCATACGTGGGTTCGATTCCCATCACCCGCTCCATCAGCGCCAGTCGCTTTCCGGCCTGATTTGCGACGGACTGTCTGATTCTTTGACCGGACTTTCCCGCTCGCGCCCGCGCCCCGCAGGCGGCATCATGTCGTGGCAGCCGCCACCCTGTCCGGACATGACCTCTCCCTTGCAGATCCTGTGTGTTTCGGCGCAGCCGCCGGACCTTTGGGGGTCGCCTTACGGCCCTTTCGTGATGCAGCCTTGCCTTGGGCTCGATGTGGCTGCCATCGAACTACAGCGTACGGCCTTCGATGCCGTATTGATCGACCTGCCCACGGCGTCGGCACTGGCTGCGTTGATCGCCTGGCCGGGGCTGTCGCAGGCCGTCGTCGATGCCGCGGTGGTGGTGCTCAACCCCGAACCCGATGTGCAGCGTGTGCTGCCGCTGCTGGCGTTCGGCGTGCAGGACGTGTTGCCACCCACCGATGCCGGGCAGCTGGCGCGCGTGCTGCGTCTGGCCATCGAGCGCAAGCGCATCGAGATGGCCGCGCGCAAAGCTTATGCCACCGACCTGGCCACCGGGTTGCCCAACCACATGCAGCTGCTGGAACACATGAACCATCTGGTGGCGCTGCGCGCGCGCGAGCCGGCGCCGATGGCGCTGATCGTGCTGCGCATCGAAGGCCTGGTCGCAACCGAGGCGGCGCTCGGCGTCGAGGCGGCCAACGTGCTCAAGCGCAAGGTGGCGGTGCGGTTGCGCTCGGCGCTGCGCGCCAGCGACGTGGTGGCCTCGCTGGGCGGTGACACCTTCGCGGTGCTGCTGGCCTGGATCGACGCGCCTGACGACGGCGAACGCGTGGCCGGCAAGCTGGCGCAGTCACTCACCCAGCCCTTCAGCGTGACCGGGCGCGAGCGTCACGTCGGCGTGCGCGCCGGCCTGGCCGCGTTCCCCGAACATGGCGACCGCGCCGAAGACCTGTTGCGCCGCGCGCTGGGGCAGGCCGCATCGGTGGCCACGGTGGGCCGCGGTGACTACGCGCACGCGGTCGACCGTGGGCCGTCGTCGGCCTCCAACGACGAGGGTTGACGAAGGCCGGAGGACATCTCGTGTCCTCCAGTTGGTTCACTTCAGGATGTCGCCCAGGCAGAGGTATTTCAGCTCGACATAGTCGTCGATGCCCTGGCGTGCACCCTCGCGTCCCAGGCCGCTTTGCTTGACGCCGCCGAAAGGCACTTCTGCGGTCGAGATAAGGCCGGTGTTGATGCCCACCATGCCGTACTCCAGCGCCTCACCGACGCGGAAGATGCGGCCGATGTCGCGGCTGTAGAAATAGCTGGCCAGGCCGAACTCGGTGGCGTTGGCCAGTTGCACGGCCTCGGCCTCGGTTTCGAAGCGGAACACCGGGGCCACCGGGCCGAAGGTTTCTTCCTTCGCGCACTTCATCTCGGACGTCACGTCGGCCAGCACGGTGGGCGTGTAGAAGCGCTCGCCGATGCGCGTGCCGCCGACCACGATGCGCGCGCCCTTGGCCACCGCGTCGGCGACATGGCTCTCGACCTTCGCGATCGCCTGCTCGTCGATCATCGGGCCCTGGCTGACACCGGCTTCGAAGCCGTTGCCCACCTTGATGGTCTGGCTCTTCGCGGCCAGTCGGGCGACGAAGTCGTCATAGACGCCCGACTGCACGTAGAGCCGGTTCGCGCAGACACAAGTCTGGCCGGCGTTGCGGTACTTGCTGACCATCGCGCCCTCGACTGCGCTCTCGATGTCGGCGTCGTCGAAGACGATGAAGGGCGCATTGCCGCCGAGCTCCAGGCTGATCTTCTTGATCGTGGGCGCACATTGCGCGGCCAGGATGCGTCCGACTTCGGTGCTGCCGGTGAACGACAAGTGCCGCACCACGTCACTGGCGCACAGCACGCGGCCGATCTCGATCGATCCCGCGCTGTCGGCGGTGATGATGTTCAGCACGCCGGCGGGCATGCCGGCGCGCTGCGCCAGCTCGGCCACCGCCAATGCCGACAGCGGCGTCTGTTCAGCCGGCTTGATGATCACCGGGCAGCCGGCGGCCAGGGCCGGTGCCACCTTGCGCGTGATCATCGCGATCGGAAAATTCCAGGGTGTGATGGCCGCGCACACGCCCACCGGCTGCTTGATGACGATGAAGCGTTTGCCCGGGTCAGTGGCTGGAATGGTCTCGCCATAGACCCGTCGGCCCTCTTCGGCAAACCATTCCAGGAAGCTGGCACCGTAGACCACCTCGCCACGGGCCTCGGCCAGCGGCTTGCCCTGTTCGGCAGTCATGATGCGCGCCAGATCATCGGCGTGCTGGTGCAGCAGCGCGAACCATTTCATCAGGATGGTGTGGCGCTCCTTGGCGCTCTTGGCGCGCCACGACGGCCAGGCCTTGTTGGCGGCCACGATGGCGGTGTGCGCATCGGCCGGGCTCAGGTTGGCCACGTCGGCCAGCTTGTCGCCGGTGGCCGGGTCGCTGACCTGAAAGCGGGTCGAACCGGCGATCCATTCGCCGCCGATCAGGGCGTCGGTCTTGAGCAGGCTCGAGTCGGCCAGGGCCGACAGGGGTGAGGTTTTGGTGTCCATTGCAGATCTCCGGATCTAGGGTCGGGGCCGCCAGGTCTGGCCGGCGCGGATGGCGTCGCCATGCTGGTCGAGCTGCGGGGGCGGCTGCTCGGCCAGCGCGCGCTGGCCGTTGAAGCGCATCGGGTTGGCCACCATCGGCACGGCGCGGCCCTGGTGATCGTGCAGCTGCGTCTGCAGGCCCCGATGCACCACCTGGCGGTGCTCGAAGACCTGCGGCAGGTTCAGGATCGGCGCGCAGGGCACGGCGTTGGGTTCGAGCAGATCGCACCAGCCCTGCGTCGTGCGCTGCTGCATCCAGCCACCGATGATCGGCATCAGCGTGTCGCGGTGTTCGATGCGCGCCGAGTTGTTGGCGAAGCGCGGGTCCAGCGCCACCTCGGGGTGGCCGGCCAGCTGGCACAGGCGCATGAACTGCCTGTCGTTGCCGACCGCCAGCACGATGTGGCCGTCCTGAGTGGGCAGCACCTGGTAGGGCACCACATTGGCGTGGGCGTTGCCCATGCGCTGCGGCGTGACGCTGCCGACCAGGTAGTTGCTGGCCTGGTTGGCCAGCACGGCCACCTGCACGTCGAGCAGCGCGGCGTCGACATGGCAGCCGCGGCCCGTGTGTTCGGCCTGCCGCAGTGCCGCCAGGATGGCCGTGGTGGCGTACAGGCCGGTGAACAGGTCGGCCACCGCCACGCCCACCTTCTGCGGTTGGCTGCCCGGCGTTCCCGCTTTCTCGCCGGTCACGCTCATCAGCCCGCCGGTGGCCTGGATGGCGAAGTCATATCCCGCAGCCTGGGCGTAGGGCCCGTCCTGACCATAGCCGGTGACCGAGCAGTACACCAGGCGCGGGTTGATTGCCGACAGCGCAGCGTAGTCGAGACCGTACTTCGCCAGTTGCCCGACCTTGTAGTTCTCGAGCACGATGTCGGCATCGCGCGCCAGATCACGCACCAAGGCAGCACCTTCAACGCTGGCGATGTCGATCGCCACCGAGCGCTTGCCGCGGTTGCAGCTGAGGTAATAGGCGGCCATGCGGTCGGCCTTGTCGCCCCACCAGGGCGGCCCCCAGGCGCGCGTGTCGTCGCCGTCGCCCGGGCGTTCGACCTTGATCACGTCGGCGCCGTAGTCGGCCAGCAACTGGCCTGACCACGGACCTGCCAGCACACGCGACAAATCCAGAACCCGGACGCCGGCCAGCGGCTTGGGATGGGTCATGACGCCCTCCTGCCGCTGCGCGTTGTGCCTCCGATGTGGAGCAAGTGCGGCCTAAGCGTCTGGATTGCACGCATCAATTGAACGCGGCAATGCCGGTGATCGCACGCCCGAGGATCAGCGCATGGATGTCGTGCGTGCCTTCGTACGTGTTGACCACCTCGAGGTTCACCACATGGCGGATCACGCCGTACTCGTCGCTGATGCCGTTGCCCCCCAGCATGTCGCGCGCCACACGCGCGATGTCCAGCGCCTTGCCGCAGCTGTTGCGCTTGACGATGCTGGTGGCTTCGACCGACGCCGTGCCGGCATCTTTCATGCGGCCCAGCTGCAGACAGCTCTGCAGGCCCAGCGCGATCTCGGTCAGCATGTCGGCCAGCTTCTTCTGGACCAGCTGGTTGGCCGCCAACGGGCGGCCGAACTGGTTGCGGTCCAGCACGTATTGCCGTGCGCGGTGGAAGCAGTCCTCGGCCGCGCCCAGCGCACCCCAGGCGATGCCGAAGCGCGCGCTGTTCAGGCAGGTGAACGGGCCCTTCAGGCCGCGCACGTCGGGGAAGGCGTTTTCCTCGGGGCAGAACACCTGATCCATCACGATCTCGCCGGTGATGCTGGCGCGCAGGCCGACCTTGGAGTGGATGGTCGGCGCCGAAAGGCCCTTCATGCCCTTGTCGAGGATGAAACCGCGGATCTGGCCGCCGTCGTCCTTGGCCCAGACCACGAAGACGTCGGCAATCGGGCTGTTGCTGATCCACATCTTGGCGCCGCTGATGGCGTAGCCGCCGTCGACCTTCTTCGCGCGCGTGACCATGCTGCCGGGGTCGGACCCATGGTTGGGCTCGGTCAGGCCGAAGCAGCCGATCCATTCGCCTGTGGCCAGCTTGGGCAGGTACTTGCGCTTCTGCGCTTCGGTGCCGAATTCGTTGATCGGCACCATTACCAACGAGCTTTGCACGCTCATCATTGATCGATAGCCCGAATCCACCCGCTCGACCTCGCGCGCAATCAAGCCGTAGCAGACGTAGTTCAGCCCCGTGCCCCCGTAGGCTTCAGGGATGGTCGGGCCCAGCAGGCCCAACTCGCCCATCTCGCTGAAGATCGCGGGGTCGGTCTTCTCGTGCCGAAAGGCCTCCTGCACGCGCGGCGCCAGGCGGTCCTGACAGTACGCACGCGCAGCGTCGCGCACGGCGCGTTCGTCGTCGCTGAGCTGATGCTCGAGCAGCAAAGGGTCGTCCCAGGCGAATTGGGCGGCTTTGGCCATGGTGGGTTCTCCGGTAAGGGCAGCAAACGTCGCACGATAGCAAGATCGGGACGGGTCGACCGTCGCCGCAGTGAAGCTTGTCGGCTGACGAGCTATAATCTGGTTGATTCAACCAATTGACTCGTCGTCATGGAATCAATCGGACTGTTCGAAGCCAAGACCCATCTGTCTGAACTGGTGGCAAGGGCGGAGCGTGGCGAGGAAGTGGTGATCACTCGTCACAACAAGCCGGTGGCAAAGCTGGTGCCCATCTCCAGCGGCGAACCCGACGCCGCCGCGCGGCGCGTTGCCATCAATGCACTTTTGCGCGGCGCTCGCGGACGTGTGTTGGGCGTTGACCGGAATGTTCTGCGCGAAGAAGGCCGACGGTGAGCCAGGCGCCGGGTTTTCTGCTCGACAGTTCGGTGGCGCTGGGCGCCTTCTTCGAGGACGAGCAGGACGACTACTCGCTGGGTGTGTGGCGCTCGCTGGCCACAGCGCCGGCTTTCGTGCCGGCGCTGTGGCACCTGGAGATGGGCAACATCCTTTCGCGCGCGCTGCGCGCCGGCCGCATTTCGCACGACGCGCTTGCCGACTGCTGGTCGCGCATCGACATGGTAGGGCTGCGGGTATTGCCGATGCATGGTGACGCCCGTCACTGGACCCAGCGTGCCGCCGATTGGGGCCTGAGCGCCTACGATGCCTGTTACCTGGACACTGCGCTGCAGCAGCGCTTGCCGCTGGCCACCAAGGACCGACTGCTGGCCGATGCCGCGCGCCGCGTCGGTGTCCCGATCTACCTGAACCGTTCTCCTGAAAGCCGACGATGAAAGCCGCCGAGATCCGTTCCACCTTCCTCAAGTACTTCGAGTCCAAGGGCCACCAGGTCGTGGCCTCCAGCCCGGTGGTGCCCGGCGACGACCCCACGCTGCTGTTCACCAATGCCGGCATGAACCAGTTCAAGGACGTGTTCCTGGGCTTCGACAAGCGGCCCTACACACGTGCGGCCACGGCGCAGAAGTGCATCCGCGCCGGCGGCAAGCACAACGACCTGGAGAACGTGGGCTACACCGCGCGCCACCACACCTTCTTCGAGATGCTGGGTAATTTCAGCTTCGGCGACTACTTCAAGAAAGACGCGATCGCCTACGCCTGGGAACTGCTGACGGTGCATTTCAAGCTGCCCGCGGACAAGCTGTGGGCCACCGTCTACGCCGACGACGACGAGGCCTACGACATCTGGCGCAAGGACATCGGGCTGCCGGCCGAGCGCATCGTGCGCATCGGCGACAACAAGGGCGGCCGCTACATGTCCGACAACTTCTGGATGATGGGCGACACCGGCCCCTGCGGACCGTGCAGCGAGATCTTCTACGACCATGGCCCCGAAGTCGAAGGCGGGCCGCCTGGCAGCGCCGAGCAGGACGGCGACCGCTACATCGAGATCTGGAACAACGTCTTCATGCAGTTCAACCGCAGTGAAGACGGCGTGATGCACCGCCTGCCCAAACCCAGCGTCGACACCGGCATGGGCCTGGAGCGGTTGGCCGCTGTGCTGCAGCACGTGCACAGCAACTACGAGATCGACCTCTTCGTGCGTCTGCTGGCGGCGGCCAAGGACGCGGTCGATGGTGTCAGCGCGCCGGGGGCGTCATCGTCATCCGGTGTTGCGGGCGCCGGTTGCGACAAGACATCGCCGTCACTGAAGGTCATCGTCGACCACATCCGCGCCTGCACCTTCACCATCGTCGACGGCGTGATCCCGGGCAACGAAGGCCGCGGCTACGTGCTGCGCCGCATCGCGCGCCGTGCCATCCGGCACGGCTACAAGCTGGGCGCGCGCAAGCCCTTTTTCCATACGCTGGTGGCACCGCTGGCGGCCGAGATGGGCGAGGCCTACCCCGAACTGCGCCGCGACAGCGTGCGCATCACCGAGGTGCTGAGGCAGGAGGAAGAGCGCTTCTTCCAGACCATCGCCAATGGCATGGAGATGCTGGAATCGGCGCTGGCCGGTGGCGCGCAGCGGGTCGACGGCGACACCGCCTTCAAGCTGCACGACACCTTCGGTTTTCCGCTCGACCTGACGGCCGACGTCTGCCGCGAGCGCGGCGTGACGGTCGACGAGGCCGGCTTCAACGCTGCGATGAACCGCCAGCGCGAGCAGGCGCGTGCATCGGCCAAGTTCAAGGTCGCAGCCGGGCTGGACTACAGCGGTGACGACACCGGCTTTCACGGCTACGAGCACCTGGTGTGCGAGCACAGCCAGGTGGTTGCCCTGTACGTTGAAGGTACAGCGGTCACGCGCGCCAAGGCCGGTGACGATGTCGTGATCGTGCTCGATCACACGCCGTTCTACGCCGAGAGCGGCGGCCAGGTGGGCGACACCGGCGAGTTGCGCAATCCGCGTTCGCGCGTGGTTGTCGAAGACACCGTCAAGGTGCAGGCCGCGGTGCACGGGCACCAGGGCCGCATCGTCGAAGGCGAGGTCGAGCTGGGCGACCGCTTCGTCGCGCGCGTCGATGGTGAGCGCCGTGCACGCACCGTGCGCAACCACAGCGCCACTCACCTGATGCACAAGGCGCTGCGCGAGGTGCTGGGCGGCCATGTGCAGCAAAAGGGCTCGCTGGTCACGCCCGATCGAACGCGCTTCGACTTTGCGCACAACGCCCCGGTGACGGATGCGCAGATCGCGCAGGTCGAGGCCCTGGTGAATGCCGAGATCCTGCTCAATGCCGCTGTGCAGGCGCGTGTGCTGCCGATCGACGAGGCGCATAAGCTTGGCGCCATGATGCTGTTCGGCGAGAAGTACGGTGACCAGGTGCGCGTGCTCGATATCGGCAGCAGCCGCGAGCTGTGCGGCGGCACCCATGTGCAGCGCAGCGGTGACATCGGCCTGTTCAAGATCGTCGCCGAGACCGGGGTCGCAGCCGGCATCCGCCGCGTCGAGGCCGTCACCGGTGACAACGCGCTGGCCTACCTGCAGCAGGTCGAAGGTGCGCTGGGCGCCGTCGCCGGCACGCTCAAGGTCACGCCGGCCGAGGTCGGCGGCCGTGTCGATGCGCTGCTGGACCAGTTGCGCGCGCTGGACAAGGAGGTCACGGCGCTCAAGAGCAAGCTGGCCTCGTCGCAGGGCGACGACCTGGTGGCGCAGGCGGTGGACGTGCAGGGTTTGAAGGTACTGGCCGCCACGCTGCAGGGCGCCGATGCCAAAGCGCTGCGCGAGACCATGGACCAGCTGAAGAACAAGCTGAAATCGGCCGCCATCGTGCTGGCGGCGGTGGATGGCGGCAAGGTGCAGCTGGCAGCCGGCGTCACGGCCGACCGCATGGCGCGCATCAAGGCCGGCGAGCTGGTCAATTTCGTCGCTGGCCAGGTGGGCGGCAAGGGCGGCGGCAAGCCCGATCTGGCGATGGCTGGGGGCACCGACGCCAGCGCGCTGCCGCAGGCGCTGGCCTCGGTGGCGGGCTGGGTGGCCGAACGGCTGAAGTGATGTGCCGGTAGGTGCAGCGGCTGCGCGGTTCAGGTCAGCCGCTGCAGATCGCCGAGCAGCTTCTGCCGCGCTGTGCCGTCGGGCAGGTTGTCGGCCAGCAGCGCGAAGAACGCTGCGCGGTCGCTGGTGCGGCCGGCGGCCTTCTTGACCACCACCTTGGCGATCGGGCCCATGTGCTGGGCCAGCAGCCTCTGTGCTGCGTCGAGCAGGGCCTCTGGCAGCGGCGGCGCGTCCAGACGCGTCGACGGCGCCGAGCGTGTTGCGCTGCTGCTGTAGTTGGCCTTGATGGAGGTAACCGAGGTCGCGTGTTCGAGAAACGCCGTGCGCGCCTGCGGATTGCTGACCTGCTCGGCCAGCTTGGCGTACAGCGTGGGCAGATCAGTGCACTCGAGCGCGGCGCGCCGCACCAGGATGCTGGCCAACGGGCCGACATGTTTGGCCAGCGAGGTTTCGGCCTGCTTCAGCAGCATCATGTCCCAGCCGCCGGGCACGTTGGTCCAGCTGCCGCTGGGCGGCGCGCCAGTGTGCGATGCAGGACCTGGCGCGGGGGTTTTTGCGGGCAGCTTGTCGGCCGCGCCGATCAGCGTGCGCTCCCACACCGTGGTGTCGATGGGCTGGCCGACGCCGCGCTGGATGGCATCCTTGAAGGCGGCTGCGGTCGCAAAGCGCTGGTTGGGGTCCTTGGCCAGCGCGCGTGCCAGGATCGCGTCGTAGAAGTGCGGGCGGTTGGCGCCTTCGATCTGCCTGGGCAGAACCGGTTGCTCGTGCACCACCTTGTACAGCATCTGCTCCTGCGTGCCCACAAAGGGCGGCCGCCCGGTCAGCAGCAGGTACAGCAGCACGCCGGTGCTGTAGACGTCGACGCGGCGGTCCATGCCCGTGCCCAGGAACTGTTCGGGTGCCATGTAGGTGGGCGTGCCGATCATCACGTTGGCCTGTGTCAGGCCGGCGTCCTCGATGCGCGCGATGCCGAAATCGGCCACCTTGAGCTTGCCGTTGCGCGCCATGATGATGTTGGCGGGCTTGATGTCGCGGTGCCACACGCCCTGCTCGTGCGCATGGTCCAGTGCGTCGAGCACCTGGCAGATCACGCCCGGGATGTCTTCATCGGTGAAGCGCACCCGGCTGGCCAGGTAGTGCGCCAGCGTGTGGCCCTCGACGAACTCCATCGCGATGAAGGCAACGTTCTCGTCTTCGCCGAAGTCGTAGACCGCGACGATGCCAGGGTGCGTCAGCCGGCCCGCGGCCTGCGCCTCGTTGCGAAAGCGCGCCGCCATCGTCACCCCTTCGCCGCCCGAGCTCATGCCGCGCCGAATGGTCTTCAGCGCCACCGTGCGCTTGATGTCGGGGTCGAAGCCCTTGTAGACGACCCCCATCGCACCTTCACCGATCACTTCGGTGATTTGGTACTTGCCCAGGCGTTCAGGGTGGTTCACGGGCCCGGATCCTAGGCCCTTTGGCGCTTGCCGTGGCGGGTCGCGGCCGTGCGTTGTGGCGCGCCGTTCACGACTCGAGCATCTTCATCGCCTGCACGACGCTGGTGCGCATGCGCGAGAAGCTCTGTGCCAGCACGCCGATCTCATCGCCGCTGCTGCCGTCGAAGTCGGGCGCGTTGAGCTCACCCTGGCTGACCCGGTCGGCCAGTTCGGACAGCCGCGTCACCGGGCGCACGACCACCATCCAGATCATCAGGTTGAGCACCACGCCCACCACCACGAAGACCGCGATCAAGGAGCCGATGAAGACGTTGAACGACTGCCCGGCACGTTGCAGCGGCAGCGCCAGCGGCACCGAGATCACCTGTGCGCCGATGACTTCATTGAGGTTCCAGCCGAAACCGTTGGCCGTGCCGTACTTGTCGATCATGGTCTTGGGCGCGGCCTCGACGCTGCTGTGGCACTGCAGGCAGGCCGGGTTGGTGATGCGCAGCGGGGTCGACAGGTACATCGAAGGGCCGCTGGGGGTTTCGCGTTGACCGATCTGCTCTTTCAGATCGGCGTTGGCGCGGAACTGGTTGACCACGTCGACCTCCCAGCCGGTGGCACGGTCGCGCGGGTTGGTCGGGTTCAGTGTGGCCTCCTTGTAGAAGTAGTCAGGGTACTTCTTCAGCAGCGTGCTCAGCACCTCCACCGCCGAAAAACTGGGCACCGACTGCGGCAGGAACTCGTATTTCATCTGCGTGGCCAGCAACGGCGTGATCTGCGCCGACGTGTAGCCGCGCACCGCGTTGGCCTTGTCGATCAGCTGACGGGCGTTGTTGAGAACTTCTTCCTGCGCGTTCCTGATCAGAAGGCTGCGCGTCAGGTAGCCGCTGACGCCGACACCGAGCGCCATCACGATCACGTAGATGAGGTTGAACTTGACGAGCAGCTTCATGTGCGGATCCTTGGTGTGGGGCGGGACGAACCGTCAGCGCGGGGCTGAGGCGGGCTTGATGAACCGTTCGGGGAACAGCACCCGTTCCCATTCCGGGTGTTCGCGCAGGTTGTCGATCAGGCCGCTGCGGAACTCGGGGTCGCGTGTCAGCGCAACAAAGCGGCGCGTGAACGGCCGCCGCAGCGGCGCCTCGGCGGCCAGCCACTCACGCAGTTCGGCGTAGGTCGGTGCCGGTGCCGGTCGTGGCACCGGCTTGCGGTCTTTCAGGCTGCCCGCCCGCAGCGGCAGTGAATCGCGAAAACCGCGCGGCACGCGCTGCATCTGCGCCGGGCTGGGGCGCGGCGACACGCTGCCCCTGGCGCTTCCGCTGCCGCTGCGCAGGTACACCTCACCGGCCTTGAGCGCCAGCACCGGGGCGGCCTTCTGGTCGCGTTCGCTCACACGCGCATTGCCCGCCTCGGCGAAGACCCAGGTCTCGTCGGCGCCGGCCATCAGCACCAGCGACCCCTTGAACGCTGGCACCTGCAGCCGCGGCGTCAGCAGTCCGGGCGCCGGGGCTGTGCCCAGGCTGCCGAGCTTGAGCCAGCCGCGCATCAGGTACAGCGCCGGTGCCGGGCTGTCGCGCGACCCCATGCCACCGGGGTTGATCATCGCGTGCGTGTCGGGGCCGAGATCGGCCACCGTGCCGTCGGGCCACTCGATGCGCAGCAGCGTGCTGCGTGCCGAGGTGCGGACGATGGTTTCCTTGTCAAGCGCCAGACCTTCCGCAGCCTGCAGTGCGCGCGCGCCGTCGATCAGTTGCGCCTCGCCGTCGACGATGGTGACCATCGGCGGCACGGCACCGGCGGCCTGCGCGACACCGGTTGGCACCAACGTGCCGACCAGCGTGCCGAACAGTGCCATCACCATCGCCTGGCGCCAGCGGGCCGGCGTCGGCGGTCGGCAGCCCGCGCTGCCAGTCGCCTTGCCATTGCTGTCGATGCTGCCGAAGCGCGCCATGGGATGGGGAAGGTGCCGCCGGGGCGCGCAAGGCCCTGCCGGGAGGGGTCTGGGAATTGACTCATGTTAGCTGTTTGACGGACGCAGCAGCGGTATTCGGGCGGCTTGCGGCTGTGACGCGTTCACGTCGGTGCACCCGGCCGGGTTGGTGTTGGCGACCAGATATCGTGCCCGACAGCAGATCGGCAGCCCTGCCCGATCGCCCGGAGGACCGTGATGAACTCCCCCTTGCTGGCGCGCGTCGGCCTGGCCTTCGTGCTCGGATCCGTGCTGGGCGCGCTGCCGCTGGTGGCGCAATCGCAATCGCAATCGCAATCACAATCGCGCAGCCTGGTCGTCAGCACCTATGGTTTCAACGGCGACCTGCTGAAGAAGCATGTCTACGACCCCTTCAAGGCGCAGTGCAAGTGTGATCTGGTGATCGAGACTGGCAACGTCGCCGAGCGGCTGGCCAAGCTCGAGGCCCGACGCGCCAATCCGGTCGTCGACCTGATCCAGATGCCAGACTTCACGGCGCTGGAGGCCTCGAACAAGGGCCTGCTGCAGCCCATCGCATTGGCCAAGCTGAAGAACCTGGGCGAGGTCTACGACTTCGGCCGCGACCCGCTGCGCAACCAGCAGGCGGTGGCCAACACCGTGTATTTAGTGGGTCTGGTGGTGCGCAGCGACAAGCCGGCGTCGGCCAGCGTGACGTCGTGGAAGGACCTGTGGCGGCCCGAGCTCAAGGGCCACCTGATGCTGGCCAACATCACCGGCAACCAGGGCCTGGCCACGCTGTTCATGGCCGACAAGGCCTGGGGTGGGCTGGCCACCGACCTCAGCACCGGCATCGGCAAGATCGCCGCCATCAAGGGCAACGTGGTCACCTTCTACACGCAGACCGCGCAGATGACGGCCTTGTTTGCTCAGGACGAAGCCTGGGTGGCGCCGGTGGGCCGTTTCGCCTGGCCCAACTTGAAGAAAACCGGCAAGCCGCTGAAGTGGGTGGTGCCCAAGGAGGGCCAGCTCGGCGTGATGAACGTGCTGGCGATCCCGAAGGGCGCGAAGAACGCCGATCTGACCGAGCAGCTGATCGACTTCTGGCTCAGCCGCGACGTGCAGACCGCGCTGGCCAACGACCTCGTCGACAGCCCGATCAACCGCAATGCCAGGCCCAGGGCCGATGCGCTGGACGGCCTGACCTTCGGCGCCGAGCAGATCGACTCGCTGACCTTCATGAAGCCCGACATGGTGGTGCGTGAACGTGCCGGCTGGGTCAACCAGTGGAACCGCATGATCTCGACGCGATAGCCCGGCTGCGCTAGAGCATCATGCACCGTCGACTGGCCTGGCTGCTGCTGGCGCCCGCGCTGCTGTTCATCGCGCTGTTGTTCATGGCGCCGGTGCTGGCGCTGCTGGCCGGCGCCTTTCGCATCGACGGCGCCTGGGCGCTGTCACCGCTGATCACGTTCTTCGACGAACCGTTGCACCGCGAGGTGTACTGGCGCACGCTGCGCATCGCCGGGCTGGCCACCCTCACCAGCGCGCTGGTGTGCTACCCGGCGGCACTGGCGATGGTGCGCGTGCCGCCGCCCTGGCGCGGCCTGCTGACCGGGCTGGTGATCCTGCCGCTGATGGTGTCGCCGATCGCACGCACCTATTCATGGATCGTGCTGCTGGGCCGCAACGGTTTCTTCAACGCGCTTCTGCAGGGCCTGGGCCTGAGCGACGAACCGCTGAAGCTGCTGTTCACCGAAGGCGCGGTCTTCGTCGGCTTGCTGCAGCTGATGATGCCGCTGATGCTGCTGAGCCTGGTGTCGGCGCTGGAGAACCTGCCGGCCGACGTGCTGGCCGCCGCGGCCACACTGGGTGCCAACCGCTGGCAGGCCTTCGCGAAGGTGGTGCTGCCACTGACGCAGGAGGGTCTGATCGTCGGCGGCACGCTGGTCTTCACCGGCTGCGTCACCGCCTACATCACGCCGGCATTGCTGGGTGGGCCGCAAGTGCTGATGCTGGAGACGCTGCTGTACCAGAAGGTCAACGTGATGAGCGACCCGGCATCGGCCAGCGTGATTGCGGTGCTGCTGCTGGTGACCACGCTGATGGTCAATCAGCTGCTCAAGCGGGTGTCGAAGTGAATCGCCGGTCTCGCGCTGCGCTGCTGATGCTGGTGCTGGCCCTGGTTTTTCTGCTCGGCCCCTTCATCGTCGTCTTCGTCGCCGGCTTCAGCGGCGACGACACGCTGCGCTTTCCGCCGCAGCAGTTTTCGCTGCGCTGGTTGATCCAGGTCTTCACGGTCGAGGCGTTCCAGCGCAGCTTCGTCACCAGCATCGTGGTGGCGCTGGGCAGCACGCTGCTGGCGCTGGCACTGGGCGTGCCGGTGGCCTATGCGCTGTCACGCTTTCGGCTGCCCGGGGCCGAGGCGGTACGGCTGCTGCTGACGCTGCCGCTGATCGTGCCCGGCATCATCGTCGGCTTGGCGCTGCTCAACCACGGCGTGCTGGCACTCAACCTGCCGGTGACGCTGAGCCTGCTGATTGGCCACACCACCTTGCTGATCCCCTACGCGGTGCGCGTGGTGTCGTCCAGCCTGGCCAACCTGCGCGTCGACATCGACGACGCCGCGGTGACGCTGGGCGCCACCCGGCTGCAGGCCTTCTTCAAGGTGGTGCTGCCCAACATCCGCGGTGGCGTGGCGGCGGCTTTCGTGCTGGCCTTCATCACCAGCTTCAACCAGGTGCCGGTATCGCTGTTCCTCACCGGCCCGGGAGTCAGCACCTTGCCGATCGAGATGATGGCCTACATGGAAACCAGCTACGACCCGTCGATCGCCGCGCTGTCGACGCTGCTGGTGGTCTTCACCATCGTGCTGGTGGCCGGCACCGAGAAGCTGCTCGGTATCAGCAAATACCTATGACGCATCTGGTTCTGGACAAGCTCAACCTCGCCTACGGCAAGTCGGCCGCCGTGACCGACCTCAACCTGTCGGTGGCCCAGGGCCAGCTGATCAGCCTGCTGGGGCCATCGGGCTGCGGCAAGACGACGACGATGCGGGCGGTGGCGGGTTTGCTGCGGCCGGTGTCGGGCCGCATCGTGCTGGCCGGCGAGGACATCACGCAGCGGCCGGTGCACCAGCGCGACATGGGACTGGTGTTCCAGTCCTACGCGCTGTTCCCGCACCTGTCGGCCTACGACAACGTGGCCTTCGGGCTGCGCTTGCGCAAAGTCGCGGCCGCCGAGCTTGACCAGCGCGTCAGGTCTGCCATCGCCTCGGTCGGCCTGCAGGGTTTCGAGTCGCGCTTGCCCGCCAACCTGTCGGGCGGCCAGCAGCAGCGTGTGGCGGTGGCGCGTGCCATCGTGCTGCGCCCGCGGCTGCTGCTGCTGGACGAGCCGCTGTCGAACCTGGACGCGCTCTTGCGCGTGGAGATGCGCGCCGAGCTGCGCCGCATCCAGCGTGAGCTGGGCATCACCATGCTCTACGTGACGCACGATCAGGAAGAGGCCTTGTCGCTGTCCGACCGCATCGTGGTGATGCGTGACGGCCGCATCGAGCAGGACGACAGCCCCGAGGCCGTCTACCACCACCCGGCCACGCCGTTTGTCGCCACCTTCATGGGCTATCAGAACCTGTTCGACTGGCACGACGGCGCGCTGTGTGCTGGCGACGCCCGCGTGCCGCTGGCCGTGCAACGCCCGGCGCGCCACCTGGCCTGGCGGCCCGAGCATGTGGCGGTGGGCGCCCCGGGCAGCGGCACGCTGGACGGGCGTGTGCTGGCGCGCAGCTACTTGGGCGAACGCATCGAGTTTCTGGTGCACACCGCGCTGGGCCCTGTGAAGGGCTGCGCCGATCTCAGCGCCGGCTGGCGGGAGGGCGCCGATGTGGGCGTGCGCCTTGACCCGGCACAGGCCGCGCTGATCTGACGAGGAGCCCGAGATGGACCTGTGGTTCGACACCGACCCCGGCTTCGACGGCTGGATGGCCTGGGCGCTGATCGAGGCCGAGCCGTCGATGCGGCTGCACGGCGTCAGCGTCGTGGCCGGCAACGCGCCATTGAACATCTCGTTGGCCAACGCGTTGGCCATCAAGGCGCTGCACGGCTTTGCCGCGCCCGTGCATGCCGGCTGCGACCGGCCGCTGGCGATGGCGCCGGTGACGGCGCAGGACGTGCTGGGCGACATGGGCATGGAAACCACCGGGCCAACGCTGCCCGGCAGCGCGGCGCCGCCGACGCCGGGCCACGGCGTGCAGGCGCTGATCGACTGCGTGCGCGCCCACCCCGGCCGCATCACGCTGCTGGCGGTGGGGCCGCTGACCAACGTCGCCACCGCGTTCGCGCTGGCGCCGGAACTGCCGGCGCTGCTGGCCGGCCTGGTGATCATGGGCGGGTCGACCATCGGCGGCAATATCACGGCGGCGGCCGAGTTCAACATCCACGCCGACCCCGAGGCCGCGGCGCGCGTCTTCGACTGCGGCGTGCCGGTGCAGATGTTCGGCCTCAATGTCTGCCGGCAGCTGCCGATCGGCCAGCCTCAGATCGACCGGCTGAAAGCGATCGGCAGTGCCAGGGCTGCCCTCTTCGCCGGTTATCTCGAAGGTTACGTGGCGATTGGCCGCCGCCGCGGCCGACCGGTGCAGTCGCTTTACGACCCGACCCCGGTGATCTGGCTGGCGCGGCCCAAATTGTTCGACCTGCAGGCGGCGCGCGTTGACATCGAACTGCAGGGTCGCTTCACGCGTGGCATGACGGTGTGCGACCTGCGGACGCCGGCGCTGGCGCGCGCCAACGCCCGCGTGGCCGTCAAGGCCGACGGCCACGCGGCGCTGGAATGGGCGATGCAGCGGCTGGAAAGCCTGCTGGCGGCTTGAGCCAAACGCTGCGTGGTGCTCAGGCGCTTGCCGTCACCCGACGTGCCCGCACCGTCTTGGCCGCTGCCTTGGTGGCCTTGGTGGACTTGGCGACCATGGCCTGCTTCGTTGTGCGCGTCGCCTTGACCGTCGCGCGCACCGCCTTGGCCGCGGCCTTGGGGGTGTTTGCCGGCATGGCGCGCCGGGTGCGCTTGGCCGGCGCCTTGGCACGCGGGGCCTGCTGACCGGCAATCAGCGTCGACAGCTTGTCGGCGCCCTCGGCCAGCTGCTGCGACAGCGTCAGCGCGACCTGCGCGCTGCCCAGGCTCATGCGCGCGGCGGCTTGCAGGCCGGTCACCACGTAGCGGTTGTCGACGCGCTGCGCCAGGTCGGCCACGCGGCTGACCTGCGAGCTCACGGTCTTGCTGCCACGGGTGATTGCACGTTGGGTCTGCGTGCTCAGCGTGTCGATGCCCTTGGCAGCAACGTCGGCGACGTTGTTGCTGGTGCGGCGCAGCGCGTCGGCGACACGCGGCGCCACGCGGTCGGTGCCGCGCGTGGCGGCGCGGTCGACGCTGCGTGTCATCAGCTTCAGCAAACGATGGCCGCTGGCGCGGTAGGCGCCCACGGCCTGCTCGGCCACCTGGCGGTAGTTGGCCACGGTTTGCAAGGTGATCGTCTTCAGGCTGGTCTGGTTCATGGTGTGCTTTCTGTCGTGAAGGATTCGGTGGTCTGGTGGCCAGACCGGGGTGTGCACATGCACGTCAGATGCCAGTGTGACCCGCAGCCTCTAGACAGCGAAACCCAATCCGGCCTGTTTCACCTAGGGTGTGCACTCCAGATGCGGCCGCTAGCGTCTGCCAGGTCGCCGGCGCGGTGTGCCTCAGGTCGCGGCTGCCAGCGGCGGTCTGGTGCCGCCGCCGCGCGCCCAGGCGAAGCCGGTCTGCACGATGCCCGCCGCCAGCCCCAGTGCCACGCCGATCTGCCAGGCCAGCGTGTACGAACCGGCCATGTCGAAGATCAGCCCGCCGCCCAGGGCCCCGACAAAGCTGCCGAGCTGGTGACAGACGAAGGCGGCACCGCCCAGCATGGCCTGCCAGCGCAGGCCGAAGGTGTCGGCGATCCAGCCCGACACCAGCGGCACCACACCCAGCCACAGAAAACCCATGATGGCGGCAAAGACCAGGGTGCTGGCCGGTGTGGCCACGCCGATGAAATACCAGGCCAGCACCAGAGAGCGAATGCAGTAGATCATCCCCAGCAGCATCAGCTTGTTGAAGCGGCCACCGGCCCAGCCGAAGAACAGGCTGCCCAGCACGTTGAAGGCACCGACCATGCCCAGCGCTTGCGCGCTCAGCATCGGGTCCAGGCCGCACAGGTCCAGGTACGAGGGAAGGTGCGTGGTCAGAAAAACCAGTTGCATGCCGCAGACGAAGTAGGTCAGCGCCATCACCACGAACAGCGGGTTGCGCAGCGCCACGCGCAGCGCCGCGCGCGCGCTGTCGCCTTCGCCGGCCTGGTGCGGCACGGGCAGCGCGTCGACCTTGCCGGCGGCCCAGGCCGCCGGCAGCATCAGCAGCGCCAGGAATACGAATCCCCAGACGCCGATGCGCCACCCGAAGGACTGCGACAGCTGCTGGCCGAACGGTGCGGCCACCATCGCGCCCAGCGACCCGGCCGCCGACACCAGACCCAGCACCATGCTGCGCATCACCACCGGCACCGGGCGCGACACCGCCGCCAGCGTCAACGCGCTGCCGTTGCAGGCCATCGCCGCACCGATCGCAACGCCAGCCCCAAGCACCACGCCGCCGAGTCCGGTGGTGGTGGCCAGCAGCACCAGGCCCAGGATGTACATCAGTGCCCCGCCCACCATCAGCCGGCGCATGCCCAGACGAACGGCCCAGGCGCCGGCCAGGGGTTGCAACAGGCCCCAGGTCAGGTTCTGAATCGCGATGGCCAGCGTGAAGTCGGACACTGCGATGTGCGTGTCTCGTGTCAGCGGCGGCATGAACAGGCCCAGGCTCTGGCGCAGGCCCATCGCCAGGCTGAGCATCACCGACGCGCCGATCAGGATCGGCAGCGCAGGCCTGAGGTCTTGCAGGCGCGACATCGCAGTCGGCGCTTCAGCGCGTGCCGCTGACGGGCGCCGAATCGTCGGGCACGAAGATCCACAGCAGCACGTAGACCAGCAGGCCGGCACCGCCCCACAATGAAAGCAGCACGGTCAGCAACCGCCACAACCAGCTGTCGATGCCCGAGCTGCGCGCGATACCGCCGCAGACGCCGCCCAGCCAGCGGTCTTGCGTGCTACGGCGAAAACTGCTGAAGGCGGCCAACGGAGGCGGCGGAAACGCCGTGTCAGGGCCATCGAGCAGCCGCGCCTTGGCGCGCGCGAATTCGGCGTCGTCGAGCACACCCTGGTCGTGCAGGTCCTTGAGCTTGCCCAGTTCGTCAATCAGTGCCATCGTTGCTCCTTGCGCCGGCAGAGCATAGCCGCATGGGCGGACGGTGCTGCAGCCGCCCGGCACCGCTTACAGGTCGGTGCGCAAGCGCCAGATTTCGGGGAACAGCACCACGTCGAGCATCTTGCGCAGGTAGCCCACGCCGCTGGTGCCGCCGGTGCCGCGCTTGAAGCCGATGATGCGCTCCACCGTCGTCACGTGGCGAAAGCGCCAGAGGCGAAACGCGTCTTCCAGGTCGGTCAGTTCCTCGCCCAGCTGGTACAGGTCCCAGTGCGTGTCGGGCTGGCGATAGACCTGCAGCCACGCGGCCTCGACCTCGTCGCTGGGCACATAGGCTTGCGTCCAGTCGCGTTCGACATGGCTGGCCGGCAGTGCCAGCCCACGACGCGCCAGCAGGCGCAGGGCCTCGTCGTACAGCGACGGCGCCGCGTAGGCCGACTGCACCTGGGCCAGGCGATCGGCGCGGTGGGCATGCGGCTTGAGCATGGCCGCATTCTTGTTGCCCAGGCTGAACTCGATGCAGCGGTACTGCCAGCTCTGGAAGCCGCTGCTGTGGCCCAGATAGGGGCGGATGGCGCTGTACTCGGGCGGGGTCATCGTGGCCAGCACGTCCCAGGCGTGCACCAGCTGCTCCATGATCTTCGACACCCGGGCCAGCATCTTGAAGGCGGCTGGCAGCCGGTCGGCCGCAACGTGGGTGATGGCGGCCTGCATCTCGTGCAGCATCAGCTTCATCCACAGCTCGCTGGTCTGGTGCTGCACGATGAAGAGCATCTCGTTGTGCTCGGGCGATCGTGGATGTTGCGCGTCCAGCACCTGGTCCAGGTGCAGGTAGTCGCCATAGCTCATGTCCTGGCTGAAGTCGAGCTGCGCGTGCTCGCTCTGGACCACGTCCTCGGGCCGCGGTGCGGTGTCGGTCATGTGGATTTCCCTCAGGTGACGGCGTGGCGCTGGCCGAACTCGTCGCGGCGCCATGCGCCGGATTCGAGCACCTGGCGAAGATGCTCGACCGCGTCCCAGGCATCGACGAAGCGCGTGTACAGCGGCGTGAAGCCGAAGCGCAGGATGTCGGGCAGGGCGGCGCTGTCGTTGCTCGCGCTGCCGGCGCGGTAGTCACCGACCACGCCGCGCGCGATCAGCGCCTGCACGATGGCGTAGGCGCCTTCGTCGCGTGCCAGGCAGACCTGCGAGCCGCGATGCCCGTCGTGGCGAGGTGATGCCAGCGTCAGGCCATGGCCGCCGCAGCGGGCCTCGACCAGGTCGGCAAACAGCCGCGTCAGCGCCAGCGACTTGGCGCGCAGCGCTGCGACGCCGCCAAAGCGTTCGGCGGCCAGCACGGTGTCGACGCCACATTCCAGTGCGGCCATTGCCAGCACCGCTGGTGTGCCGCACAGGTAGCGCGCAATGCCGGCGGCCGGCCGGTAGCCGGGGCTGAATTCGAATGGCGCCGCATGTCCCATCCAGCCGGCCAGCGGCTGCCAGAACCGATCGGCATGACGCGGATGAACCCACACGAAGGCTGGTGCGCCAGGGCCGCCATTGAGGTACTTGTAGCCGCAGCCGACCGCAAAGTCAGCCGACCTCGACCGGACCGGGTCCACGAAGTCGGCGCCACCGCCATGCAGGTCCACCGGCACGGCGCCTGCGCTGTGCGCCAGGTCCCAGATCGCCAGCGCGCCGGCGTCGTGCGCCGCCTGCGACAACGCCGCCATCTCGTGCATGCGGCCGCTGCGGTAGTTGACGTGGGTGAGCATCATCACCGCCACGCGCTCGTCCAGTCTGGCGAACAGGTCGTCTGCATCGGCCAGTTCAAGCATGAAGCCACGTTCGCGCGCCAGCGCTTCGGCGATGTACAGGTCGGTCGGAAAGTTGCTGCGTTCGGACAGGATCACGCGGCGCTGCGGTGCATCGGCCTGCGTGATGTTCAGCGCGGCGCTGAGCACCTTGAACAGGTTGACCGAGGTCGAGTCGGCGCACACCAGCTCACCCGGCCCGGCCCCGACCAGGCGCGCGATCTTGTCGCCCACGCGTTGCGGCAGTGCCATCCAGTCGGCGCTGTTCCAGCTGCCGATCAGGCCCTGGCCCCATTCCTGACGCACCACCTGCTGCACGCGGGCGGCGGTGGCGCGCGGCAACACGCCCAGCGAATTGCCGTCGAGATAGATCAGCCCCGGCGGCAGTTCGAACTGCTCGCGCAGCGGCGCCAGCACATCGGCGGCGTCGAGCGCCAGCGCTGCGTCGCGAGACAAATCGGTGGATGTCATGAAAGCTCCCTCAGGATGGCGCGCACCGGCGATGCGTCGGCGTCGACCCAGCGCAGCGGCAGTGCGATCAGTTCGTAGTCGCCTTCGGGCACGTCGTCGAGCACCAGGTTTTCCAGCACACGTAGGCCGCGCCGATGAACCACCTGGTGGCTGGGCAGCGTCTTGCTGTCGGCCGGATCGATGCTGGCGGTGTCGATGCCCAGCAGCAGCACGCCGCGGTCGGCCAGCTGGTCCACGGTGCCGGGTGCGAAGGCGGTCAACGCGGGATCGAAGCGGTCAAGTGGCGCGCGGTCGTAGGTGCGAACCAGCACGCGCGGCGGTAGCGCATCGAGCGCATGGGCCAGGTGTCGCCATTCGATCAGCGCACCACAAGCGATCGCGTGGATGACGCGGCAGCGGCCGAGGTAGGGCAGCAGGTCGAGCTGGCCCACGGCCTGCCCGTCGGCAGCGTAATGCAAGGGTGCATCGGCATGCGCGCCGACATGCGGCGACAGCGTGATGGCGCTGACGTTGACGGGGCAGCCTGGCCCCAGCGTCGCGCTCCAGCGCTGCTGGTAGGGCGTGTCGCCGGGGAACACCGGTGAGCCCACATGCACCGGCGGAGAAAGATCCCACAGGCGTGGCGGTGCACGTTGCATTCGGTCCCCGGCAATTAGTTGACAACTAAACTATATCGCCAAAGAATGGCTGCGCGTCTTCCACCTCCTTCGAGTCAGCTGCATGGTCCCCAGCGCGCACGTCGACACCTTCGCCCGCGACAATCTGCCGTTGCCCGAGGCGATGCCCGAACTCCTGTTCGAGCTGCCCGAGTTGCAGTTGCCGCAGCGCCTGAACGTGGCCACCGAGCTGCTCGATCGCTGGGTGGCACAGGGGCAGGGCGACCGCCTGTGCGTGCAGGGCGAGTCGAATGGCGCACCGCAGCGCTGGACCTACGCCGACCTGCAGGCACGCGCGAACCGCATCGCACGCGTGCTGGTCGACGACCTGGGGCTGGTGCCGGGCAACCGCGTGCTGCTGCGCGGCGCCAATTCGGCGATGTTGGCGGCCTGCTGGTTCGGCGTCATCAAGGCGGGTGGCATTGCGGTGGGCACCATGCCGCTGTTGCGCGAGCGCGAGCTCGTGCCCATCGTCGACAAGGCCCGCGTCACGCATGCGCTGTGCGACGCCCGCCTGGCCGAAGCCTTGTACGCGGTGCAGGCCAACTGCCCACAGCTGACGCAGCTGCGGCTGTTCAACGGCGATGGCGCCGCGGGCTCGCTGGAAGCGGCGATGGCCAGCAAGGCAGCCGACTTCGACAACGTCGACAGCGCTGCCGACGACGTCTGCCTGATGGCCTTCACGTCGGGCACCACGGGTGTGCCCAAGGGCACGATGCATTTCCACCGCGACCTCATCGCCGCCTGCCGGTGCTGGCCGCCGCAGATGCTGCGCGCGCAGCCCGACGACGTCTTCATCGGCAGTCCGCCGCTGGCCTTCACGTTCGGCCTGGGCGGACTACTGGTGTTTCCCCTGGCCATCGGTGCCAGCACCGTGCTGCTGGAGAAGGTCAGCCCCGACGCGCTGCTGCCGGCGATCGCTCGCTACAAGGCCACGGTGTGCTTCACCGCGCCGACCTCGTACCGCGCAATGGCGGCGCAAGTCGGCCAGCACGATCTGACGTCGCTACGCAAGTGTGTGTCGGCGGGTGAGGCGCTGCCGGCGGCGACGCGGCTGCTGTGGAAGCAGGCCACCGGCATCGAGATCATCGACGGCATCGGGTCGACCGAGTTGTTCCACATCTTCATCTCGGCCGACGAAGCGCATGCTCGACCCGGCGCCACCGGCGTGCCGGTGCAGGGCTATCGCGCCTGCGTGCTCGACGAGCAGGGGCACGAACTGCCGCCCGGCCAGGTCGGGCGGCTGGCGGTCAAGGGACCGACCGGCTGCAAGTACCTGGCCGACGATCGCCAGGCCACCTATGTGAAAACCGGCTGGAATCTGACCGGTGACGCCTACCGCATCGGCGACGACGGTCAGTTCGAATTTCAGGCGCGCACTGACGACATGATCGTCAGCGGCGGCTACAACATCGCCGGCCCCGAGGTCGAGGACGCCTTGCTGTTGCATCCGGCGGTGGCCGAGTGCGGCGTGATCGGCCAGGTCGACGCCGCACGCGGCCACGTCGTCAAGGCCTTCGTTGTGCTCAGGCCCGGGCAGGTGGGTGACGACGCACTTGCAGCCGAATTGCAGACCTTCTGCAAGCAGACCATCGCACCCTACAAGTACCCGCGCCAGATCGAGTTCCGCGACAGTCTGCCGCGCACCGAGACCGGCAAGCTGCAGCGCTTCAGGTTGCGCGGCTGAGCCCAGCTAGCCCAGCACCTCGGGCGTCCTGCGCGCCGGGTCAAGCCGCAAGCGCGCGCCGTGGCGTACCCGCTGCGTGATGTCGCCCTCGAAGCCGGCCAGCATCGTGATGCCCGCATGCGCCGCACCCTGCGCCAGGATCGGGTTGACGATGTTGAAGGCGATGGCCACGGGGCACAGGTCGCGCGACTTCATCTCGTACAGCATCCAGGCGCTGGCAACGCCGCCCTTGGCGGTGTTCAGCACCAGGATCTTGCCGTGGTACGACTGGCCGAACAGCGGGTGCGAAGGGCGTGAGAACGTGCCCTTCAACCGATCCAGGTCGTAGCGTGCCGAGAAGCCGTCGTGCGCGCTGAGGCATTCGGCTTCCACCGGCTGGCCCATCGCATGGCAGGAGGTGTAGCTTGCCACTGCGATGGCGCTCATGGGACGTCCCTTCGCGCAGCACGCTGCTGGCCTTCCAGGCGGCCGTGACCCGCATCAGCATCGGGCTGGCACGCGCCCCTGATGACCAGGTTCATGGCGCTGGCTTGAAGGCCGAAGCGCGGATCACCGGGCCCGAACGCTCGTAGTCGTCCTTCATGCTGGCGCCCAGCCGTTCGGCACTCAGGCCGCTGGGCTCCAGCCCCATCTCGAGCAGGCGCTTGTTCACCGCCCGCATCCTTCACCGCAGCGATGGCGGCGCGCGCGTCAATGAGTCAGAGGTGGCGCCGGCCGGGTAGCCGACGATGGTGCGCAGCGGGCTGTCCTGTGCCGCAGCCGGGGCCATCGCGCTCAAGGCTGCCAGCAAGCTGAGCAGCGGGAGCAACCATCGCGGTCGGCTCATGGGCATGGTGGGTGATCGAACCGGCGCAAGAATGCGCGGACAGGCGGCGGTGCCGACTCGGGACAGACCCTGAGAGTCGTCGCCAGCGGCCGAAAGCCTAGGCACAAACGCGCTGTCGCCCGGCCGCCGGATGGCCAAGACTCCGGGCGTTGCCCTCACTGCCACCTCCATGCGCATCCTGCTGGCTGAAGACGAACGAGAACTGGCGGCGTGGCTGGTGCGCGCGCTGGCGCAAAGCGGCTTCCAGGTCGACTGGGTCGACGACGGCCGCATGGTGCGGCGCAGCCTGAAGGCCACGCGCTACGACGCGCTGATCCTCGACCTGGGGCTGCCGGGACTGGGCGGGCACGACGTGCTGGCCGACCTGCGCGACGCCGACGAACGGCTGCCGGTGTTGATCCTGACTGCGCGCGACTCGCTGGCCGAGCGGGTCAGCAGCCTGCGCGAAGGCGCCGACGACTTTCTGGCCAAGCCCTTCGAGCTGGAAGAACTCGAGGCGCGGCTGATCGCGCTGGTGCGGCGTGCCCGCGGCAGCGACCATCCGCGCCTGGCCTGCGGGCCTCTGGCCTACGACACAGCCAGCAAGCAGTTCAGCCTGTCGCACGAGTCGCTGGCGCTGACGCCGCGTGAGCATGCCGTGCTGCGTGCGCTGATCCAGCGCAGCGGCGAGCCGCTGACCAAGCGCGAGATCGTCGACCGGGTCTTCTCCGACGAGCAGGATGTGCATCCCGAAGTCATCGAGGTGCTGGTGCACCGGCTGCGCAAACGCCTGGCCGACAGCCCGGTGCGCATCACGACCCTGCGTGGCCTGGGCTACGTGCTCGAATGCAGCGCCTGAAGCTGTCCAGCCTGCACAGCCTGAGCCTGCGGCGCACGCTGCTGCTGGTGTTGTTCCCGGGGCTGATTCTGGTCATCGGCGCCGAGCTTGGCCTGACCTGGCGCGCCGCGGTCGATGCGGCCAATGCGGCCTACGACCGCTCGCTGCTCGGCGCCATCAAGTCGATCGACGCCAACATCTCCACCGCCAGCGGCGGCCTGGGCGTCGAGCTGCCCTACGTGATGCTCGAGTTCTTCCAGTTGACGGCCAGCGGCCAGGTCTATTACCGGGTGGCCACCGAAGGCGGCCTGGTCGAGATCGGCAATGCCGACCTGCCGGCGCCGCCCAGTTTGTTGGTCACCGGCTATCCGCAGTTCAGTGACTCGGTCTACTACGGCGAGCCGGTGCGCATCGGTTCTTACGCGCGCTTGCTCGACCGCCCGCTGGCCGGCCAGGGCAAGACACAGCGCGTGATCATCCAGGTCGCCGAGACGCTCGAGTCGCGCCGCGACTTCACGCGCGCGCTGGTGCTGCAGTCGGTGGCGCGCGACCTGCTGCTGGTGCTGGCGGCCACGTTGCTGCTGGTGTTTGCCGTCGCCTGGGCCTTGCGGCCGCTGGCGCGGCTGCGCAGCGAGGTCGCCGCCCGATCCGATCAGGACATGACGCCGATCTCGACGCACGGGGTTCCCAGCGATGTGCAGCCGCTGGTGCTGGCGATCAACGAGCATGTCGAGCGCAACCGCCTTCAGACCGAGGCACGCCGGCGTTTCGTCGACGACGCCTCGCACCAGCTGCGAACGCCGCTGGCCACCTTGGCCACCCAGGTCGGGTTTGCCTTGAGGCAGACCGACGCCGAAGATCTGCGCCAGACCGTGGTGGCCATCAAGGCGCAGCTGGACGAGACCGTGCGCCAGACCAACCAGATGCTGGCCTTGGCACGGGCCGAGAGCGTCGCCCTCACCGCCGAGTCGGTCGATGCGGGCGCCTTGGCCGAAGAGCTGGTGCGCAAGTGGTGGGCCGAGGCGCGTGCCCGAGGCATCGACCTGGGTCTGGAGCGAAACGATGAAACCCTGCAGGTGCTGGCTCAGCCCGGCTTGCTGAAGGAGGCCTTGTCCAACCTCTTGCACAACGCGATCCGCTACACGCCGCCTGGCGGGCAGGTCACGCTGCAAGTCGCCCGGCTCGGGCAAGGGGTCACGATCGCCGTCATCGACAACGGGCCAGGCATTCCTGCGGCCGAACTAGAGCACGCTGGCGATCGCTTTTTCCGCGGCAGCAACATCGACCAGCCCGGCAGCGGCCTGGGGCTGGCGATCGTTCGCTCCATCGTCGAACGGCTGCACGGCAGCCTGCTGCTGGCTGCAGGGCCGCAGGGCCGGGGGCTGGCCGTGACGCTGTCGTTGCCGCTGGCGGTCGATGCCAAGAAAGATCAGGGTTAACCCGAATGATTATTCGACTTGTCTGAAAGGCGGCTGAAAGTACGGCCTCGATAGAGTGCCTGCATCCCTGCTGCCAGACCCTGGCCTGGGCCCGATCAACATGCGATGGAGACATTCGATGAGCCGCAGATTTCATGTACTTTCCCTGGTCCTGGCCTGCGCCGTCATGACGGCAACGGCGGGGCCACTGGACAAGACCGAATGCATCGCGCCGGCCAAGCCTGGTGGCGGCTTCGATCTGACCTGCAAGCTGGTGCAGTCGGCACTGATGGGCGGCAAGTACATCACCGACCCGATGCGCATCACCTACATGCCGGGCGGCATCGGTGCGGTGGCCTACAACGCCATCGTCGCGCAGCGGCCGGCCGAGGACAACACGTTGGTCGCGTTCTCGGGCGGGTCGCTGCTCAACCTCGCGCAGGGCAAGTTCGGCCGCTACAACGAGAACGACGTGCGCTGGCTGGCCGCGATCGGGGCCGATTTCGGCGCCATCATCGTGGCCGACAGTTCGCCCTTCAAGTCGCTCAACGACGTGATTGCTGCCGTCAAGGCCGACCCCACCAAGGTGGTATTCGGCGCCGGCGGCACGGTCGGCAGCCAGGACTGGATGAAGTCGGCGCTGACGGCCCGCGCCGCCGGGCTGAACCCCAAGTCGATGCGGTTCGTGGCCTTCGAAGGCGGTGGTGAAGCGATGACCGCCTTGCAGGGTGGCCATGTGCAGGTCTATTCGGGTGACGCCTCCGAGGCTTCGCAGCAGATCAAGGCCGGTGCCAAGATCCGCGTGCTGGCGGTGATGGCCG